>Ga0228535_1002151_pt1 | contig 21023 bp, 18 predicted proteins | sample SJ1metagenome_FD_168457 | JGI IMG/M metagenome (GOLD analysis project Ga0228535, IMG submission 168457) | Enriched culture of PCE-dechlorinating microbial communities from Ithaca, New York, USA - SJ1 | ecosystem: Engineered > Modeled > Simulated communities (microbial... > Unclassified | place... | reverse complement strand
GAAATTCACCCTATTGTTTCAATCCACGCCCCCGCACGGGGGGCGACTGCAGGGGTATGCCCCTATCGAATCTCGGGGCGGGTTTCAATCCACGCCCCCGCACGGGGGGCGACAATGGCCGTTGAATGTATGAAGGTGCTATTTGATGTTTCAATCCACGCCCCCGCACGGGGGGCGACGAAGGAATCGAGCCTGAAGTACTGTGTTAATAGCATGTTTCAATCCACGCCCCCGCACGGGGGGCGACCCGGCTTTTATCGGGTAATGTCAGGGTAGCGCCGTTTCAATCCACGCCCCCGCACGGGGGGCGACAAAACTAAAAAATAAATTTTATAAAAATATGTATGTTTCAATCCACGCCCCCGCACGGGGGGCGACGTAATCCTGGGAAATGTAAATGGCATATTGAAAAAGTTTCAATCCACGCCCCCGCACGGGGGGCGACCGAGACTTGGGCGGTAAAGTTATGGATGGATAATGTTTCAATCCACGCCCCCGCACGGGGGGCGACCTCTTAATGAATTACCTTCCGGTCCATACCATGATTGTTTCAATCCACGCCCCCGCACGGGGGGCGACGATAATTTCCGCTGCTATTGCTTATTAGCTTATGTTTCAATCCACGCCCCCGCACGGGGGGCGACAGTATAGCCTATAAAGCGTTAATTACCAAGGCTTTGTAACACTTTTTGCGCGGATATGAGTACATGTGACTTTCTTTTTATTATTTGGACTTGCTAATTTGGTTTGGATCGTTGGATTATTAACATCGCATACCTGCAAGGTTTTTATGTCTATAAAGGGTACGCGTTATAAAATTATTGGTTTATTTTGCTCATAAACTGGTTTTACTCCATAGTGTTCAACTCTTCTTTCCCATTTTGCACCCAAAAGGTAAATGCGGACCGAATCTTTTTCTGCATCTATAGTTCTAAGCAAGTTTGTCTTCAGCGTGACTAACTGGGCTGGTTCGACGATCATTTCAAAAACCGATTTCTGTACTCTTTGTCCTACATTTTCACAAATCTTAGCTACTCTCCTTAAACGCTTAGCTGAACTTTTATCTTTATAGTCGACATCGTAAGTTACCAATACCATCATATTTATCTACCTCCAATAGAACGGCGGATAAACATCTATATCGCCTCTTAAGTACCTGGCAAGCAATTGTGCCTGCAAATATGGTATAAGCCCAATTTGTACTTTTTCTTCGAAAAACGGGTGTATAATCTCTTCTTTTTTCCTTGACTGCCACACTGTGATTACTGTTTTCTTGCCGTTCTTGGTCAATTTTATACCCTCAGGTCCAGAGTCAAAATCTTTTGCCTGTACCTGTTTTAAATTAACAAGGGCTAAAGCAACTCTGTCGCACAGCGGCGCACGCAACTCTTCCAATATGTCAAGCGCAAGACTGGGCCGCCCCGGTCTGACCGCGTGAAGCCATCCCACTGCAATATCAAGACCAACACACTCTAACGCAGAACAAATGTCATTGGTAAGTAGAACATATAAAAAGGAGAGCAGTGCATTCATATTGTCCATTGGTGGCCGGCGGTTGCGTCCGTGAAAATAAAAATCATTTTTATTAACCCGGATCATTTGATCAAATACGCTAAAATAGTGTTGAGCACATAGACCTTCTATACCTCGCAACGCATCCAGCGATGCAACTCCATTTACTTCTTTTGCTATTAGCGCCATTGCATTGGCAGCCCCACGTAAAACTTCTTGAATCTCATTTTCATTTTGTTCTCTTGCTGATCGGAGAAGAACATTTCGTGCATTTGCAATTTTTGCTGCAACAAAATTTTTTGCCAGCATGACCGCTTTTTTATGATCTGATAAACTTGCATACTGTCGTATTCGTAAAAGTACATTGCCATTAACCGGGCCATTGATGCGCCCGTAAAATTTTCCGTAATCACTCAGAAAGGTCAAACCAACCCCTCTTTCACCGCAAAATTGAATAAACGGGGTGCTGACCGTAGTATTACCGAAACATACAACTGATTCAATCGTATGAACAGGTACCCGGACTTTTTCTTCTCCGCCGATTTTCACACAGATGGTTTCTCCCTGTCTGAATATATACGAGTCTTCTGTCAGTACATATAGAACATTTAATAGGTGTTTCACATATCCATTCCCCCTTGCGCGAATGCATACAGCTTTTCAAGATACTTTACAGCACTTTTTTTAATATCTGGCATACACAGTTCAACGAGAGAGCAACCGTTGCACTTTCTGGTCTTTTCGGCCGCAGGAACGGAACTGTTATGCAACATTTCATGGAGTTCCTTCGCTCCTGTTATAACCAATTGTCGTAAGTTTTCAGTAAAATACACCTGTTTTCTCTTCCTATCAGCAGCATAATACAAAAACCCGAAAGAAATGCTACATTGCCACATTTCTTCAAGGCACATGGCCTGTGCGCAAAGCTGCACCTCATATTCCATTTCGCTGCGTTTTTTCCCGTGTTTATATTCCACCGGACAAATAAGCCATTCCCCCAAAACTCCGGGTACCTTATATCCTTTTGATTCTGAACTCAATTCAATACAATCCGATTTTCCGGAAAGACCCAGGCTAAAGGAACAAAGCGGTATCCCAAGCAATCTGGATATACCGGAACGCAGTTCGCGCCTTTGATTATGGACATGCTCGTGCAACGCAGTACCTTCAGCGGTATGTATATTGTCTTCCCATTGTCTTTCCAGCATCATTAAAGCAGCCCGCCGTTTGCAATAATAGTATTGCGCCAGATAAGAAAGCGGAATGAAGTCATCCTCTGAATAGAGCATACTGTACCTCTTTTTGTTAAGTTTATACTAACTTAACCCAGTCACCTAAAGCATCCGGAAGTGTATTCCAAGCTAATACCACATTTCCTGCTTCAAATGTCCCAAAGCCAATTTCGACTCCTTTCGGCAATCTACCCATATCTACTGTAAGTACATAATCCTTGTAACTGCGAGCGAACTCGATGCTCTCTTTCTTTTCTGCTTTAATAAGATCAAACAGCCTCTGCGCCGGAGCACAACCAAGCTTAGCCTGCCTTTCTCGCTGTGCCGAATCCGTATCTGTTCCTACGTGCCGGAATACTATCAGGGGTTGGACGGTAGACATCTGCCCTTTGCTGGCAGAGTGGTCATGCTCGTACATATTTAGCAGGCTCTCCCACAGCAACTTAAGGTCATCCTCATCAAAACCGGTGCCCTTGGTAGTACCGTCCTGTTCAGCAAGATTTGCGCTCACAAAGCCGCGTCCTTCGTATAATCCATAAGGTATGAGCTGTTTGCGCCCCATTGTTCGAAGTTTGTCTTCCGGCTGTTCAGCTTCCCATTGCTCGTAATCAGCCGAAGTGGAATTATCTTTCAACTTATCCGCTACCGCCATCCTGGTTATGGATATGTCCAAAGGAAGTACCGGATCAACGGAACGTAAAAACGTCAGTTGTACCGGTCCGCGAACCTGGCCTGCATTAGCCCCGGTGGAGAGCACTGCCCCAAAAGCACGCACATCATAGTAATTCTCACACATCCACTTACGCGCGGCATGTACCTTTTCCCGGCTGCCCTGTCTAGCATTACTGCCACATTCTTCATTGGCTTTGGCAATGAATTTATTTATATTTGTAGCATTCTGAATCACTATATTAAAACGTTCTTTTTCTCCACAGGCAGCCTGTACATAGTTCCTGATACGTCGTTTAACGGCGACATCCGAAATAAGGCCGTGCATATCCTGCGGATCTATCCGTGGAGAATTGCCCATATCAGGATCACCATTGGGATTTCCATTAATGCACTCCACAAAATACATAAATTCATACCTGTTTTTAATACTCATTTTTATATCCTCCTTTATTCCCCATTTGTATTATTAACCGTGTCGGTCTTTTCGCTTGGTTTATACATATTGGCTTTCTGCTGGTAATAACCAAGGGCAAACAGGGTTTGTTCTTCAAGAGTTAACGTCTTCGGCATGCTGCCACCTATTTTCTCTGATATTTCCTGCAGCATTTTTTCATACCAGACAAAATGCCCCTTGTTTTCCAGTTTATCGAGATGATATTGAGCCTGCCGCACCAACCTGCCCAAAACAAGGGCGGGCGTCGAGCTGGCTGCGGCATAATAGCGCTGGACTACGCCTGCGCCCACATCGCCAAGCGCCGCCCTTTGCAGTTCTGCCAGTACAGCCATCATTCTGCCGGCATGATAAGCTGTCGATGGATGGTTTAGATTTACTTCCTCTCCCATATTTTCAATACCTCCTTTTGCTCTCTGTTTCCGGATATACCAGGCTTTCAAGAGGGAACAAGCCAAGGCATCAATGTTCCCTCCCTTTTGTCCGTTATTTCCTTCCTCACTGTTATTCAACATTTCCGAACGTATATAGCCCAGTGCTCGCGCCGCAATGGTATCCGGCAAAGGCAGCCCGTTTATGATACTGTGCCAGATACGCGGCATTAAAGGCGCCAGTTCATTGTTTATCCTTTCACTAAGCTTTTGAATTTTTTCACCTTTACGAAAGGCTACCAGTCTGACCAGATAAGCCCATAGTTTTGCATAGCCGCTCCTCCCTCTTCCGCTCTCCGATACTATTAATAAATCATCAAACCATAGCTGCACATTAGCGACCAGTTCAGAATAATTGCCTTGAATCCAGTCACGCACCATAATCCGGCCGCCAGCTCCTGATAATACCAAAATATAGTAACGATTATTTAAAAGGCTTGGACGCACACCTTCTCTTGCCGCATTTATCAGTCTGGTTGCATTGCTTAACGCATTGCGTATTGAAATTTCATCTTCGCCCGTGTCAAAACCCTTTAGAAGATCACATTCAGCAGGTATAGCTTCTTTATACCAGTGCAGATAAAGTGCTCCGGCAAGGGGACGCGGCGCTTTTTTTACCAATTCATCCAGTGCAGCCCTGTAGAGCGCCACAGCGTTTTCCGAACAGGCAGCATTTTGTGACTGTTTCAGTCCAAATGACTGAAAGGCGTCCTTATCAAAGCCAATTAATACTGTCCCCATTGATTGCCCGCCTACTATATTAAGTCCCGTTATCTTAGAATGACTATATAATGGGGTCACCGGTTCGCCATCAAGTATGCATATCATAGAGCCGGGCTTGTCCTGTTTCTTGGAATTGATAGAGCGCCTAAATGCTTGCCACCACTCATGCCAGGTATTCAAATCCACCGGATAAACACTGCCTACCCTGAAAGAAATATTATCACTTAGTTTTGCCTTAACATTTTTTATGTGTTTCTGCATTTTCGCCAAGACACCGGGGTCGTCAAGTGCTTTTCTGCACAATACCAGCATTGGCTCATGTTTTCCCGCGTCCGACAAGAGCTTTTTAAAGTAATCATGTTTGGATATGATCGTTTTATTGTGTTTAAAAGGGGCTTTGTCTTTCTCATCGATAATATTCAGGACTATTTCACACGAGTCTGCTAGAAAATGGCTGCGTGTCTCGCTTCCGCCAATCAGTTCACGCTGCTCTAAAACCGGACAGCACGGGAATTCCCTGTTGGTCTCTTCAATTCCGATAAACTCACCTTTTTCACTAAGCACGATAACCCATTTGATTTTTTTTGATTTAAAGCCTGGCATGCTTACCAGGTTGTTCTTTTTTGTATACTCAGCCAATTCATAAAGCATCTATTCACCTCCCTTTAGGCGGTTTTTTGACCGCAGGACTTTCCCACGGCGGCACGTCCATGATGCCTTTGTCTATCGAGGCCTTATAAACAGAAATAAATGGCTTCGCATCATCAATTATCACTTCGTCAAGGTCAAAAACGTCATATACCATAAAGCCTACATCCAAGCTCTCCTGTACAGGTGGAAGATTGGAAGCGGACTCAAAATAGGCAGCAAACTCGCGGCAGCCAAAACAAGGCTGATAGTAGCACTTGCCATGCTCAATGCGCCTTTGCGCCTGTTCCACAAGCGCTTTAATTCTCCCCTCGAACCCTTTTCTTGGTTGGATATGGGCATGGATACGGTACCGCACATCACGCAGCGCCATTGTCTGTCGCTGAGTCCTCCCCACCTGGTCGCTTCCCGCCATCTCTCTTGTGTTGTCAGCCAAAACAAGGGGGGCATCCCCGCCTCTCAGCGCCCTATCTATCGTACTCACACTGATTTTTTCCTTAACTTCATTACGTTTCAATGCTATATATTTTATTGGCTTTAACACTTCTATCCTGTTTATCCTCCATCCAAACTCTGCGGGTTTTGCATAGATGGCATCCAATAAGCCGCGTGCCGCAGACGGTGTCATAACCGGGTAACTGAATCTTTCTACTTTTGTCTCCGGTCGTGTAAAACAGGCAAAATCGCCAAAAGCTTCAATAACAATACTATTCATAACCTTTACCTCCTTTCCGCTTTAGGCTATCGTCTCGATATTGCCGCTTTCCGGGTCAAGACCTATTTTTTTTGAATACGCCTTATCATCAAGCAAAATATACCAGCCGCTCTCCTCCTTTCTCTTGTAGGCCATGCTGTTGGCAAAAAAAACAGGTTCAACAATATCATAGAGTTGCCCGCCCTTTTTCACCCATGCTCCTACTGAAATAATACGAGCCTGCCTTTCCCATGCTTTATTTATACCGTTTTCACGCGCTTCTTGTGCAAGCTTATTAAAAAGCTCTTTTTCGTCATCATACGGGACAAGCAGATTAGCATTATTGTTGTCAATCCACCGGTAATTACGGGCTACTCCCTCAAAATCCAATATTTCCAATGATTCTTTCAATCTATCCGGAACATGTATATCTTCAAACAAAAGCTTATAATACTCTCGAATTATGTCTGGAGAATAAATATCAAGCTGTCCTTTTTCCAAAAGCAACCGTTTAACTATATTTGATGCATGTTCATACTCGGATGTGGGATACATTTTACCGTCCAGGAGCGGGTTGAATACAATGCAGCGACCAAATTTCGCCCGCCCGTCACGGTTACACCGTCCTGCGGCTTGAATAATGGCTTCAAGAGGCGCCATCGCTCTATACAAAACAGGAAAATCAAGATTAACCCCGGCTTCGATACACTGAGTAGATACCAAACGGCAGGGTTTTTGGGCAGAAAGTCTTTGTTTTACACTCGCCAGTACGCTCAAACGATGGGCTGGACACATGTTGGTAGATATGTGAAACGTACTATCCGGGTCATAGTTATTAAGAATACTAAATAGGGTTTTAGCATGTTTCTTTAAATTTACTATTGAACATACCTGGGCTTCATTAATCAAAGCAGTGGCAATCTCGTTCCAGGGCATCCCGGAATGTAAATCCTCCGGCCAGGTTACTCTGACTCTCTTAGACTTTTCAAATAACTCAAGTTCGGAAGGAACAATCTCTTCCGGTTTCCACCCGCAAGCAGCATATTTCGATATTTTCTCGGATATGTCATCATAGGCAGGTTGGGTGGCTGTGGAAAATACAACTGTAGTATTATACTTTTTATTAAGGTAGGACAACGTGGCTAGAGTGGGTAAAACTAAATCGCGTGGCATCGTCTGAGCTTCGTCGAACAACACCACTGCACGGGTTAGGTTGTGCAATCGGCGACACACTGTAGAACGGTTGGAAAACAGCCCCTCAAAAAACTTTACAGTGGTAGTTACTATAACAGGGGCATCCCAGTTCTCTGCCATTAACTTTGAAAAATCCCCCTCCGTCGTTTCCACCAGGCTGTGGTCCTGAAGTACATAAGGCTTTTGTGCCAATCCATTTAGAATCGTTTCATATTCACTTGCAGTCTGTTCAATAATATTAAGATACGGCAATACAAAAATAATCCTGTCGAGCTTGTACTTTTCAGCATGCACAGCGGCAAAAGCCAACATGGCAAGCGTTTTTCCCGTTCCGGTCGGAGCAGTCAGTGTATAAATCCCCTGTTCTCTTTCGCCCGCCTTAAGGCAATATGAAAAAATTTCATCCCGCATTTTTTTTACTTTCAGATCAGCCTTTGATTCCATTCTTATTTTTTCAACATATTGGAGCAATTTTTCGACAACATACTCTGCACTGAGCTGCTCCCCCCTGTCACGGTATAAATATTTATCACTTGTTCTTTTGAAATGTGCCTCTGTGGCCAGATAGTCAGCATCCACAAGAGCTGAGAACAACATCCGAACATAAAGCATAGCTGCCGCATATTCTTTCTGTTTATATAAAGAAGGGTAATCGCTATTAATTCCCGTAGTTACAACTCCACCATCCTTTTTAAATAAATCAATAATCTGGTCATAATTAAAAACAGAGTACTTTTTGCCTCTTTTAGAAAATCCTTCTTTAAGGTCAACGTTTTGAAGTTCATTAGCCGCACCGCTTAATAAACCCCCATGATGCCCTTCAACCGCTATTCCCCCGGCAAATCCCATAACACCGTTAAGTTTCAACGCGGCAAGTGCGCCTGGAGTTGCATGATCAACATTGCTCTCCTTGCCTCTTAATACATATTGAAATAAAACCGAGTACTTTCCGAGATCATGTACCATCCCCGTTGCATATCCTTCTAATCCGTTTCGCCAACGAGAGGTAAATTCTTCAGCAAGCTTAGCTACTTCAAGTAAATGATCAATAAGAGGTTCTTCAATACCATATTTGTTCTTTGAATGGCCCAGGTATTCTTTCATAACATCACCTCTTTTTAGATATCCTACGTCTAATCATACATCTCTCCCATTTTCTTTATCTGTCCCATTACTTCATCCCTCAAAGTTGCAGGCTCAAGAACTTTCACCTCCGCTCCAAAGCTAAGTACCCATTTTAGGATTTCCGGAGTCATAGCCACGGTTCGCTCGAAGAACAAGCCATCCACATCTCTCTTAAGCAGATCAGCTTTGGAATACTCATATTCCTCGATAAACCTTGCCGCCTGACCGGTAAACAGCAATCTTAGATTAACTTTTTCCTCTCCGGACAGCTTATCAAACCGGTTTTTTTTGTACTTTTCATAGAAATTTTTTGGTCTTATAAAACATTCATTGGTGAGATTAAGAGATTTAATTCTCGATACCCGAAAATCCCTGAAGTTCTTTCTTAAACGGCAATGACCGACCACGTGCCAACAGCCTTCATAAATCTCCAATAGATAAGGCTCAAACACGCGCTCGGTCATTTCATCATTATTAAAGGAGTAATACTCCAATTGCACACATTTGCTTTCTTCAATGGCTTCTTTAAGCAATTCCAGATACTCAGAGTTTAGTTCACACTCTAAATTGATTCCAGACACGTTCACTTTTATTAAATTATTCAGTGTATTAAGATAGGCTTTGTTTATCCTCGGCGCAGAAGCAATTATCCTCTCAATGATTTTTGCTGCTGTTGCCCCTACATCCAATCCTCGATATGAACTGATAACCTCTCTGGCAAAATGCAGTGAATACAATTCGGATATTGAAAAAGCGACATGCTGCACGCTGTATTTATTAGCCAGGTAAACAGTTTTACCATTTTTCTCTTCTTCATACACAAAAAAATTCTTTGTAATATAATCAATATCCCGTTCAATAGTCTTACGGCTAACATCGACCCCAATTTTTCGAAGGTTGTTCAAAATTTCTTCAATTGTAAAACCTCTGCGACTCTCTGATAACATAGATAAAATATATAACTGGCGCTCAACCTGAGAAACATCGGACATAAGGTTCCCTCCTAATACTCAGTTCAGAATGCACTATGTCCTACCCTCTAAAACAAATCCGCTCCACGTGTCGGCATACTGTAAAAGCAAGGTTAATGGCTTCTCCCGTCCCGCACACGAATGGTTATCCTCCACATATTGCCCGTCATGATATGCGATAGCCTGAACTTCTTCTTCGCTTAGGTCGATATGCTTCATTGCTAAATAAAGGCTCCTGATCGGAACACTTAAATAAATAAGTTCTTTATTATACCTATATGGGAAATCCGGTTTGTAGCCATATTTTTTCTGCTTTTCCGAAGGTTCATTCACCAGATATTGTGGGTTCCCGGGCATCCCAACCTTTCCCAGATCATGCAAAAGAGCTACAATTATACAGCTTTCATCGCTGATCTCCGGCGCTAAGACTCCCTTGATTTTCAGCATGCATTCCGCCACATTGATGGAATGCTCCAGCAATCCGCCTTCTTCACTCAGATGGAATTTCGTGCTTGCGGGAGATGTTAACCAGGTAGTTTCCTTTTCTATAAAAGAAATAAGGTTTCGGAACTGTTTCTTCCGTTTTTTCACCAGTTCCTTTAGCTTCTGATATCTATATAGAGTTGTTTCTTTTCCCATTTTACCCTCCAAAATTGTATTCCTTATGAGATTATTATATCTGACGTATTGGACAGGTAATGGGTTGTTGTACAAATACAGCATCGGTATTATAATTCAATATTATTTAACATATTCTCCTATAATTTTACATCTCCTCCTTTTATTTTAATTATTATCAAGTATATTTTAATTAACCTCACTGTCTTATCCTATCCCAAGCAGCCGGAAAGAATAAGGTTCTCTTTCTTTGACATTGCTTACCCTGACAGCATATAATCATATTAGCCATTTTAGCTAATATATCTAATTCGGGAGATGATTCCATGAAAATCAATTCAACTGAACTGCAGAATAAATTCGGAAAATACCTGATGCTTGCGGCAAAAGAGGATATCATAATTACCAGAAACGGAATGGAAATAGCAAGATTATCGGCAATAAAAGATGCTTCATCCGACCGCGGCGCCGTATCCGGCACGATAAGGGAAAGGGCGGAAGACTTAAGTTACGGCGGCAGGAGAGCATCTTATGAGGAATTCCTGGAGCTAACGAAAGACACTGAGAAAAGATACGAATACATTGATGGCGAAATATTCCCGCAGGCCTCGCCAAAAACCGCGCATCAGGTAGCTTTAGCCAAACTTTTTGGTCTTTTTTATAACTGGTTCCAGGGGAAAAACTGTACTCCCCTCGTTGCCCCTTATGATATTACACTTAAGAGGACCCCGGAAAATATCAATGTTGTTCAGCCAGATATCATGGTGATCTGCGACCTTGAGGAAAAACTGGATAAGAACGACTATTACAAGGGTGTTCCGGCGCTTGTAGTGGAGATATTGTCAGAAGACACACGAAGCAAAGATTTGATAAAAAAGCTCGACCTTTACATGTCGTGCGATGTCAGGGAGTACTGGATCGTAAACCCCCTAAACAAAGAGATTACCGTTTACCTTTTTGCAGACAAGGATATCAGCGCCAGTATCACTTACAGGAAACCCGAAACTGCTCAATCCTATATCTTTAATGGACTATCCGTACAGCTTGACAGGATCTTCAGATAACTTGCAGGATATTAGTAAAAACAGTCGAATAAATAATGTGTGCAATTTTCTTCACATAAAAGAGGCGTATGCAAAATGTTCAGAAAATCATCCATTAGGTTGCGTTTGATTATCATCTTGCTGTTTACCGTCACGGTCCCCATTCTTCTGACAGGCTATTTTATGACGGACCGGGCCGAGACTGCCCTGCTCAACGAAAAGAAAGCCAAGCTTTATGGTTATGCCCGTCTTTTGGACCGTTATCTTGTCGGTACTTACGATGATATCCTGGCACACGAAGGCGCCCTTTATAAAGACCGGGATACAAAAATAAGGGTATTAAACCGGGCCCTGCGCGATTACACCGATGAAGTGGCTTCCACACACCCGGGTCTCGGCATCGGCTATTATTCCAAGGAGCTTGACGCCATCCTGACCTATGGACCCAGCCAGGAATATGACCGTACGGTGGGACAGTCCATTTTCCCCGGCCACCAGGGATACACCGTCATGGAGACCGGTGAAGAAATGGTCCAGATTGGAGCGCTGGTCCGCGGTCCTATCATGAACTGCATGGTCCCCATCATAAGAAACGGTCAGGTTATCGGTTATATCTGGTCTAACGAGCTGCTGTCCGACATAGAGGCACAAATTGCCGGAATGGAGAACAAAGTTTACGATACTATCATAATCGGACTTATCTGCGCCCTTATCCTGGCCTACGTATTAACCGCCAATATTGCCAGGGATGTGGAAACCATCAAAGAAGGGCTGAAGAATTTGCATAAGAACATGTCCTTCCGTCTTCCCCCGCTTCGCGGAGAAATGGGTGAAATCGGTCAGGCTATCAATGAAATGTCCGAGGCGATGAATAATATGAAGCTCCATACCGAAAACATCTCCGCCAGTACGCCCAACGGCTTAATAACCCTGAACATGGAAGGGCTGGTGACTATCTTCAACCCGTCGGCGGAGCGCATCACTGCCATCCCGGCCAAAGATGCCATTGACAATCATTACCGGCATGTTTTCCAGTACTGGCTTGAAATAATAGATATCTTAAATGCCGCTTTTGAAGGTGAACAATACCAGAACAAAGAACTTACCATCAACGCGAACAGACGACAAGTCCCGCTCCTGTTTACCACCTCCTCCCTGTTGAGCAGTAAAGGTGAGCAAATGGGTCTTTTAATTATCCTGCGAGACCTCACCGACACAAAAAAACTGGAAGAACAGGTCCGCCGCGCCGACCGGTTGGCTGTTACCGGCGAGCTGGCGGCAGGGGTCGCCCATGAAGTAAGAAACCCGCTTACCGCTATCACCGGCTACCTGCAGCTTCTCGCTGTAGATTTTGACTACCAAGACCCGCGTAATGAATTCACCCGTATCATCAGTAAGGAAATTGACCGTCTAAACCACCTGATTGACCAGCTTCTCTATTTTTCCCGACCGCTGCCTCCCCAGTTTCTCCCTGTCGACCTGCATAAAGTAATAGAAGAAACCCTGCTGTTAATCAATAATCCGGCGGTCTGCAAAAAGGTTTTAATTAATACTGACTTTGCACCCGGTCTGCCCCCGGTCAGAATAGATTCCTTCCAGTTCAAGCAGGTCCTGATAAATATCATTTTAAACGGTATCCAGGCCATCGAAAATTCAGGAACCCTTACGATACAAACATCTTACGACCCTCTTACCTCTTACGTCTGCATTAAAATCAAAGACACCGGCAGTGGTATCCCGCCGGAAAACATTCCCCGCCTGTTCGACCCCTTCTATACGACCAAAGAAAAAGGGACCGGACTCGGCCTGGCGGTGGCTGATAAAATCATGGAAGTCCACCGGGGTTATATTGAGGTGGAAAGCGAATCCGGTCAGGGAACCTGTTTTTCTCTGTACCTGCCGGTTCAACAGGAGGCTAAAAACAAATGAGTAAATCTTCTTATACCATCCTGGTTGTTGATGATGAGCCCAGTGTGCAATCATTGTTGAACAGCATTTTAAAGAAGGAAGGTTATCAGGTCATCACAGCCGGAAACGGCCGGGAAGCTTTGTCCTGTTTTCATAAACACTCCCCCGACCTGATCCTTTTGGATGTGCGGATGCCGCTGCTTGACGGAATAGAAACTTTCACAAGGATCCGTGAAGAAAGCAAGGATGCGCTGATCATCATGATGACGGCTTACGGCACCATAGAAACTGCCGTACAGGCTATGAAAATGGGCGCTTTTGATTACCTGGTAAAACCCTTTAATATTGAAGAGATTAAGGTCGTAATAAAAAAAGCCCTGGAAATTCACAGCATCAGCACAGAACTGAGCGCCCTGCGGCGGGAGGTCTCGGAAAAATACAGCCTGGGGAACATTATTTTTAATAGCAGCTGCATGCGGGAAGTAATAAGTCTGGCTGATGTAGTCAGCAAAAGCGAAGCTACCATCCTGCTGCGCGGTGAAAGCGGCACGGGAAAAGACCTGATAGCCCGCTACATTCACGCCAACAGCCCCCGGGCCCAGGGGCCCTTTATCAAGATTCACTGCGGCGCCCTGCCGGAGACACTGGTTGAAAGTGAACTTTTCGGTTATGAAAAAGGAGCCTTCACGGGAGCAGCAGCCCGCAAACAGGGCAAAATCGAACTGGCCAAAGGCGGGACACTTTTTCTTGATGAAATCGGGGAAATCAGTCCGGGTGTCCAGGTCAAGCTGCTGCGTCTCCTTCAGGACAGGGAGTTCGAAAGGCTTGGAGGCAATGAAACACTGAAAACTGACGCCCGTATTATTGCCGCCACCAATAAAAATTTAGAAGAAGCTATGGCACTCAAAGAGTTTCGGGAAGATCTTTTCTATCGTCTCAACGTTATTCCTATCCAACTCCCGCCCTTAAGGGAGCGCAAAGAGGACCTGCCTCTTCTGGTCGAGTTTTTTGTCGGTCATTTTTGCAAAGAATTAGGCCGCCCGGTCATGACGGTCAGTGAGGATACTATGTCTATTCTCAAGTCTTATGACTGGCCGGGGAACGTCAGGGAACTGGAAAACGCCATAGAAAGGGCTGTGATATTAACTTCGGGCAGCCAGATCACTCCGCAGGTCTTGCCCCAGAGCATCAACAAGTATAAAAACACTTCTGCCGAAATTTTCTCATCAACCGGGGAACGTCCTCTTAAAGATGTTATGGTTGATATAGAAAAACAGATTATAAAAAAAGTCCTGCAAGAAACAGGTGGAAACCGTTCGAAAACTGCGAAAAGGCTGGGGATAAGCCGCAGGGCCCTCCAGTATAAGCTGGTTGATTACCAGTTAGCTGAAGAATAATGATGCAAATATCTTCCCATAAGTGCGCAATTATTTGCGCATTTTTTGTTTTAATTAGGTATATTATTCTGCCTACACCTGTTCTACCGGGGAAAATTGACAACTATACTTCCTTGGCATAATTATTGCAAATTAACATTAAGGATACTATTGGCTAAAAAGGAGGTGAAACGAAGTCGTTGCACCGGCGCCAAAAAAATCCATTTATTAAAGGAGGTAATTAAATGATTAAAAGAATGACCAGAGCCTGTGTAGCACTGGTACAAAAGTTTTTACCCGACCCTTATTTGTTTGCCGTTATCCTTACTTTTCTTGTATTTTTAATGGGTATGGTGATTGCCAAAAACACACCCCTGGAGATGATCAGACACTGGGGCGGCGGTTTTTGGAGCCTGTTGGCTTTCTCCATGCAGATGGCCCTGGTGCTTGTCACCGGTCACACCCTGGCCAGCAGCCCGCCCTTCAAAAAATTACTGGGCGCTATTGCAGGGGCTATGAAAAGCCCATCGCAGGCAATTGTCACAGCGACAGTAGTCTCAGTTATCGCTTCCTGGATTAACTGGGGGTTTGGCCTGGTTATAGGAGCATTGCTAGCCAAGGAAATAGCCAAAAAGGTCAAGGGTGTCGATTACCCGCTGCTGATTGCCTGCGGCTATATCGGTTTCATTGTATGGCACGCCGGTTTCTCGGGTTCAGTCCCGCTTACCATTGCCACAAAAGGGCACTTCATGGAGAAACTCATAGGTATTATCCCCACTTCGGAAACCATTTTTGCAATGTTTAACTTCATACCGATTTTAATCCTGCTTGCTACCCTGCCCTTACTGACCAGAGCTATGAAACCTGATGATGACAAGGTTATTGCTATTGACCCACGCTTGCTTACTGAAGTCGAAATTGCGTCCGTAGCTGATAAAGCCGCAATGTCACCTGCCGAAAAAATCGAAAACAGCACCATTGTTTCTTGGATAGTAGGTGCGATGGGTATTTCTTACGTCGTCTGGTACTTCGGGACCAACGGTTTTAAACTAAACCTCGATATAGTCAACTTCATCTTCATGTTCCTGGCCATCATTTTCCATGGGACACCCCGGAAATTCCTCAGTGCGTTGGCCGAAGCAGCCAAAGGGACCGGCGGTATTATCCTCCAATTCCCCTTCTATGCAGGTATCATGGGCATGATGGTCCAGTCCGGCCTGGCCGGGATTATTTCACAGTGGTTTGTCAGTATTTCCAATCAGACTACTTTCCCGCTCTTTACCTTCCTGAGCGCCGGCCTGGTTAACCTGTTTGTGCCTTCCGGCGGTGGTCAGTGGGCTGTCCAGGCACCCATCATGATACCGGCCAGTATCGACCTGGGAGTACCCGTGGCCAAAACTGCCATGGCTGTGGCCTGGGGGGACGCTTGGACCAACCTGATCCAGCCATTCTGGGCCCTGCCCGCTTTAGGTATTGCCGGTCTGGGTGCCCGCGACATAATGGGATACTGTGTAGTAGCCTTGTTGTACAGCGGTATTGTAATAGGCCTGTGCCTAATGTTCCTGTAGAATACATTACCGTTTGAAAAGGAAGTGTTATCGCTAATGAATAAAATTTGCACCAGGAAGGATATCGTCAGCAAATTCCGTGACGGGCAAACCCTGATGATCGGCGGCTTTTTGGCAGTCGGCACCCCGGAAAGCCTGGTCGATACCCTTGTGGAAAATAACGTAAAAGACCTTACCGTGATTGCCAACGATACTGCTTTTGTCGGGAAAGGCATTGGCAAACTTGTAGTTAACAAACAACTGAAACAAGTTATAGTTTCCCACATCGGCACGAACCCGGAAACCGGACGTCAGATGAACGCGGGTGAACTGGAAGTAGAGCTGGTACCGCAGGGAACGCTGGCTGAAAGGATTCGCTGCGGCGGCGCCGGTCTGGGAGGCATACTTACACCTACCGGTGTCGGCACTATTGTGGAGAAAGGCAAAGAAAAAATCACCCAAAATGGTAAGACCTACCTGCTTGAATCAGCTTTAAAAGCTGATATTGCGCTGATTAAAGCCTACAAGGCCGACACTTCGGGAAACCTGGTGTACCGTTATGCAGCCCGCAACTTTAACCCCCTGATGGCCATGGCGGCTCAACTGGTTATTGTCGAAGCTGAAGAAATCGTAGAAGTGGGCGCCCTGGACCCCAACGAAGTTATGACTCCCGGCATTTTTGTCCACATGATTATCAAGGGTTAAAGGAGGGGATGAAATGGCAAGTGTACGCGAAATAGTAGGTAAACGAGTCGCCCGGCTTTTCAAAGACGGCGACCTGGTCAACCTTGGTATTGGGATGCCCACGGCAGTTGCTAATTACCTGCCGGAAGGGATAAACATCATCCTTCATTCCGAGAACGGTTTTATAGGTTTGGGCCCAACCCCCCCTGAAGGCCAGGAAGATAAGGATATCGTCAACGCCGGCGGCCAGCCAGTTACCATCCTGCCTGGCGGCGCCTGTTTCGACAGCGCCATGTCGTTTTCTATTATCCGGGGCGGCCATCTTGCCGCTACCGTCCTGGGAGCCCTGCAGGTCGACGAAAAAGGCAACCTGGCCAACTGGATGATTCCCGGGAAAATGGTGCCGGGCATGGGTGGAGCGATGGACCTAGTAGCCGGAGCACGTAAGGTCATTATTGCCATGGAACATACGGCCAAAGACGGTTCGCCCAAAATCCTCAAGCAGTGCAGCTTACCGCTTACCGCCAGCCAGGAAGTGGATTACATCGTCACGGAACTTGGTTTCATGGAAGTAACTCCCGAAGGAATTGTCTTAAGGGAACTGGCACCGGGGGTCACTGTGGAAGAAATACGGTCCAAAACCGAAGCTGACCTTATTATCCCGGAGAATATCAAAGTTATGGAGCTTTAGAGGCAACATACGTATCACCGGCGATTATTTTATGGCGTAGAATCATGAGGCAGGTCGAACGACCTGCCTCACTTTGTCCGAGTTATTTTTTCAATATTCAATAAGTTATTAAGTTAAGTGCCTGGCACATAATAATATAAACAAACCAGAAGGCGGGTGTTTTGCTTGGACCAGTTATGGTTGGTTGCCTGGAAATCAGTGCTCATTTTTATTGTTCTGGTTATATTAACCAGATTAATTGGCAAAAAGCTCCTTTCCCAAATGACGTATTTTGACTTTGTAGTGGGCATCACCATTGGCACGATAAGCGCTACGTATATAACCATTGCCGTTAAAGGGATGTGGGTTTTAATAAGCCCTGTTCTCATGACCTTTCTTACTGTCCTCTTAGGTTATATAACTACAAAAAGCCTTACAACAAGAAAAATACTGGAGGGCGAACCAGTCGTCGTCATGCAAAACGGCAAAATCCTCGAAAAAAATATGTTGAAACTCAGATACCATATCGACGACCTGGAAATGCAGCTCCGGGATAAGGGGGTTTTCGACTTTGGCCAGGTGGAGTTTGCCATTCTTGAGCCCCACGGCCAGTTAAGCGTATTAAAAAAATCACAGTTCAATCCGGTAACACCGAAAGATTTAAACCTGAGCACCGGTTATCAGGGGTTGGCCTCAGAAATAATCAAAGACGGGCAAATCCTGAAGCAGAACCTTAAACAAAATAATTTAACCTTAGACTGGCTTTACCAGAAATTAAGAGAACAAAACATAAACGACGTTTCATCTGTTTTTTATGCCAGCCTTAATACGGACGGCTCATTGTATGTAGATTTAAGGGATGACAGTCTTAAGTATGTGCAAAAAGTGGAAGACTGACTTTTATTTACCATAAAGGCGCCGCTTGACGAACGTGTGTTCGTACGTATATACTAAGATTACTCACCTTACTATTATATGGAGCGGTGTCATGCGTACTATCCTTTTGGCCGATATGAACGCCTTTTTTGCCAGCGTTACCCAGGTGCTGGAGCCCGAACTGCAGGGCAAACCCCTTCTCATTGCCGGTGACCGGGAAAAGCGCCGGGGCATCATCCTGACCGCCAGCTATGAGGCTAAACGAAAAGGGGTTAAGACCGGAATGGCCATCTGGGAAGCCAAGTTATACTGTCCCGAGGCCATTCTGCGCTCTCCCGATTACCCGGCCTACATCGACTTTTCAGGCCGGATCCTTTCGATTTTACGCGACTTCAGTCCCCTGGTGGAACCTTTCAGTATCGATGAAGCCTTTGTCGAGCTTACCGGGACCGAAAGCCTCTGGGGTCCTCCGCTGGAAGCGGCCCGCGCCATTAAAAAAAGGATCAAAGAAGAAGTAGGGGTACTCTGCTCGGTCGGCATCGGTCCTTCCAAGGTGGTTGCCAAAATGGCGGCCGAACTGCAAAAACCTGACGGCCTTACCATTCTCACGGCCGAAGATATTCCCGCGCGTCTCTGGCCCCTGCCCATTAAGGACCTGTACGGCGTGGGCCATCGTATGGAAAAGCACCTGCAAAACATGGGCGTCAGGACTGTCGGCGATCTGGCCCAAAGCCCGGTTGAGCTCCTGCACCGGCGCTTCGGCGTGGTCGGCGTAAGGCTGCATCAATTTGCCCACGGTGAAGACGGCAGCCCTGTGGACCCCTATTCCCTGGACCGGGTAAAAAGCATCGGTCATCAAGTAACCCTGCCCCGGGATTACAAGAGCCTTGAAGAAATTGATATTGTTCTTCTGGAGCTGGCTGAAGCAATCTGCCGGAGGGCTAGGCAGGGAAACTACACCGGTAAGACTGTCTCCCTTTATGTGAGAGGTCATGACTTTTCCGGTTTGGGCCGTTCCAAAAGTTTCCCCCGGCCGACCGCTTCCCCCGATAAGGTCTGCCATCTGGCCCGCAGGCTGTTTCGCCAGCACTGGCCGCCGGAAAAACCGGTCCGCTTGCTGGGGATTGCTCTTTCCAACCTCATACAGCCCCAATTTCGCCAGCTTTGTTTTTTTGATAAGGAAGAACTATTGTATGACACGGTTGACGAGATCAAAGACCGTTTCGGTGAGACCAGTCTCTTGCGCAGCAGTTTTTTACTAGATGCGGGGGTGTTTTACAGTGGCGGCAGACAACAAAATGTGGGAAGGCCACCGCATGCTCCTGCCCCAGGTACGGGATGAATACACTAAAAGCAAAAAAGAAACCTTTGCTCGCCCGACCTGGGACGAACAAAGGCTGGAAGAATTGGAATGCCTGCTTCATGAAGCGCTGGAAACCGGGAGATGGATAAAACTCATCCTGTGGTCCCCCCATGGGCCGCAGGAAAAAGAGGTTGTTTTCCTTCAACCGGCCGGGTCCCACCTGAAATGCCGGGATAAGACCGGCCGGTATTGCCGCATTCTTTTTGACGATATACTGGAGATTGAAAAATGAGTCTTTAGTTCCAAATGAAGCTTGGGAGCAGACTCGCGTTTCAATTCCTCATAGGTAAGATCGGAACCAAAAGCGGGACCGATCCACATGTTTTCCCTCCTTTATCTTTTGAATATATTGACGAGTTTCAATTCCTCATAGGTAAGATCGGAACTTGGTATTGTCGGAGCTGTGATAGGCTTGTGTCAAAGTTTCAATTCCTCATAGGTAAGATCGGAACCTACATCCAGCATTCCACTCCCGGCATCAGTCGGAGTTTCAATTCCTCATAGGTAAGATCGGAACCAATAGGGTTTCATGTCAAGATATTTCTTTCATTATTAGTTTCAATTCCTCATAGGTAAGATCGGAACACATAATATAAGCAGGATTTTGTCCTGCTCTATGTCCTCAGTTTCAATTCCTCATAGGTAAGATCGGAACTATAAAAGCCTTGCAGGTGCATCGGCAATAGTTTTGAGTTTCAATTCCTCATAGGTAAGATCGGAACATTTTAGGAGGATGAGAGAATGAGGCAGATTAATATGTTTCAATTCCTCATAGGTAAGATCGGAACATGGGCCGAGGAAAAAGACTGCGTTGATTTTTGCCGTTTCAATTCCTCATAGGTAAGATCGGAACCTGCTGCTAGGGCTGCTGCTGGGGCTGATCAAAACAAGTTTCAATTCCTCATAGGTAAGATCGGAACAAACTTCCGAAGTTTTTATCTCCGAATAGTTCTTTGTTTCAATTCCTCATAGGTAAGATCGGAACAAGAAACAGGGTTAAAAACAATACTTGGATTTCTTGTGTTTCAATTCCTCATAGGTAAGATCGGAACAATTTTGGAGCGGAGCAGCAGACAGAGCCGAAAAGTGTTTCAATTCCTCATAGGTAAGATCGGAACCGCAAATGAGGTAAATCCAGCCACTGTGTTTTCTAAGTTTCAATTCCTCTGACCTTGCCTCAGTAATTTAGACAGTAAGAATCCCTAATTTTCTTCCTTTTACTCATCCAGCTATATCCAGCAGGAATGGCGGGATATAACCGTTTGTTGAATGTGTCCTGCGTCGA
>Ga0228535_1002150_pt1 | contig 21038 bp, 13 predicted proteins | sample SJ1metagenome_FD_168457 | JGI IMG/M metagenome (GOLD analysis project Ga0228535, IMG submission 168457) | Enriched culture of PCE-dechlorinating microbial communities from Ithaca, New York, USA - SJ1 | ecosystem: Engineered > Modeled > Simulated communities (microbial... > Unclassified | place... | reverse complement strand
TTGACAATCCGCAGAAAAGCATTTATCTTCTTTTTTGCGGAATTTTGAGCTATGCTGCGATTCATTGTGCTAGTTTTTCATTTTAACTTTACGGAGTCTATTACTTTAAAACTTTAAAATATTCGGCGCCTAGCAAAAAACCTCAGCTTGCCTGTAAATTATCTTTGATCCTTCTAATGACTGCCTGGGCTAATGTTTTAATAATATCCTTATCATTACTAATGTAGGCATAGAACCTGGAGCGTTCTTCTTCCGAAGACAGTACACCATTGACAAATATCTGGCCAATCTTATCTACCGCTTCTGATTCATATGCGCCGGGGGTGCTGTCTCGCACATTAACTATCATATCCTTGTCGTTACTTAGGGTATAAACTATATTATTAAGCTCCTTGGCAGCATGCTCATAGTTTCCATATCTCGTATTAATTCGCTCAATTATTTCATCTATAAGTGAATAACTGGTTTCTTTAAGCTGTACTTCCGCAGGAATTTTTTCAAGCCGGTATTCAACAGTATCTACCAGCAGATTTTCATCCTCCAGGGCTTTTTCCGCAGAAAATGCAATAAGCTCAACCATTTCCTCAGGATTAATCCTCGCATCTTCATCTTTTCGGTATAGCACATTATGGAGGGTATCCAGAAATACCGCCAGGCGTTTCATCTCATCGTTCCATACCCCGGAAACAGTAGAAATGTAGTAAAAGAGCCTAACAAACTTCGCTGCCTCCGCAGCAAACAGTTTTTGTTTACTCTCTTCCAGTTTATTGAATTCTCTTTTGCTCTCAGAGAAAATCGAGGTAAGTTCCCCGGATCGTCTGCTCTTATCCTTTATCAGGCTGTAAGCCTTCTCCGCCTGGCTGATGGTAAATACATAGTATTCCAACAAATTATCACGCTTGGCATAAAGTATGTTGGGGTCTGTCTCGTTCTCCGAGGGCAGATACAACTCTCCTCCGTAATACTTCTCAAAATATGACTTTATCTCATCTGCTTTGTTTACGAAATCAAGAATAAAAGTTTTTTTGTTTTTAGCCGACCTGTTGATGCGGGAAAGGGTTTGAACAGCTTTCACGGCGCTGTTGAGCTTTTTATCTACATAGAGCGCACACAGCTTTGGTTCGTCAAATCCGGTCTGAAGCTTATCAGCAACAATTATAATGCGCGCATCGTCGTTATTTTTAATAAGATCTCTGATATTTTTTTCCGGGAAAGCAAGGTTCATATTTTCTTCGGTATATTTAATCCCGTCAATTTCTATTGTTCCTGTAAAAGCTACTGCCGCTTTAAAAGCAAAGCCTTTTTTTTCAATATATTTATCAACAGCCAGTTTATAGCAAACAGCGTGTTTGCGCGAAGGCGTGATGACCATGGCTTTGCCCTTGCCGCCCAGCCATTTGATGCGTTTTGTGACAAAGTCCTCCATAATAATGTCGGTTTTTATTTCTATCACCTCGGGGGAACTGGTAATATGGCTGAGGATGGCAGCCGAGGCTTTTGCGCTCTCATATTTTGTATCATCGTCTTTTTTCTTTTTGATTCCGAACTTATCATTATAAACGGTATAACAAGCCAGGGGATTTAGGATGAACCCCTCTTGTATGGCTTGCTTCATCGAATATTTGTGGAAATAGCGCTTGCCGATCTCTGTTCTTGTGCCGAACAGTTCCATGGTTTCTGTCTTGGGAGTAGCTGTAAAAGCAAAATAACTGACATTATTTGTGGATTTTATCCTGCTTTCCTGCCTGAGTATGATGTCCTGGCTGTCCTCCAGCTCATCGTATGCCTCGTCGGTAATAATAGCATCTTTTAAGGACTTGCCGGATAGGGTTTCCGATACCTTTGACATCGTCTTGCCCGCTGTGGATGAATGGGCCTCGTCTATGATAATGGCAAACTTACGGTTTTGTTTGTCTTTAAACTGTTCAATAATAAAGGGGAATTTTTGCAGGGTCGTAACTATGATATAGTTGCCTGCCTGCAGAGCTTTCAGAAGATCAGCCGAACTGTTTTCTATCCATTTGACGACACCCTTTTTGCCGTCTATGGTCGTAATCTCCCCGCCTAACTGGCTGTCAATGACATTACGGTCACTGATAACCACAACAGTATTAATATCTGAAATATTGATAAGACGCTGGGACAGCCAGGCTATAGTTTTGGTCTTGCCGCTCCCGGCGCTGTGCCAGACCAAGTACCTGCCCCCCACCCCGTTAGCCCTCACATCCGCTTCCATCTTTATTACAGCATCCAACTGGTGATAACGGGGAAATATCATTACTCCATCATCATCTATGAACATATATTCCCTGATGATCTTCATTATCATATCCTTTTGCAGTATCTCTTCCCATACATAATGGGTGCAGTGTTTTCCGGGGACAGTGGGGTTGCCCGCCCCTTCATCGACCGAACCTTTGTTAAAGGGTAAAAAAACTGTCTCTGCTTTATCAAGGCGGGTAGCGACAAAGGCTTCAAATTCATCAAGGACTAAGTAGGCGAGGGTTCGTCTATTAAAACTGAAAATCAGTTCATCGGGATTTCTCGTATATTTAAATTGATTTGTCCCTTCAAAGGCTGCCTTCTGCCCCGCAGTCTGTTTCTTCAATTCAATCATGATGATGGGAATACCATTGAGAAATACCGCCAGGTCTACACGGAAACTGTCTGCTTTGTCCTCATAGGCAAATTCACGCCTTACTGAGAAGATATTTTTATGATATAGCGTTACTCCTTCGCTCATTTCCTCTAGGTTAGGCTTAAAAAAGGCCGGAGAAAACTTGGCCCCGCTGGCATAGTCCTCGATTTTTTCCTTGAGAGCCGCCAGCAGGCCCCGGGAATTAATTTTATCATTTAAGAGCTTGACAAACCTGTCCTTATAACCCGTTCCGTAAACAGTTTTAAAAGAGGCCAGTTGTTCCTGTTGCGAGTTCTCCAAAAACTCAAAGAGCTTGGCCTCATCAAGGGCATATTTGTAGTCATAATCAGCTTTTTTGCTTTCCGCATAGCCGGATGCCAGAAGATACTTATAAATTTCGTCACGAAAGGGGTTTTCTCTTAAGTCCTCTCCTGCCATGTTTTCACCTCTTTAAAGGCAATACTGTTTTCTCCTCTCCATTATACAACAATTTTACCAGTCACTGCCTCATAAATGATACTTTGACGATATTCCTTCAATTTTTCGATTATGCTGTTGTTGCTTTCAATTATGCGGTCGATTCTTGATAGCTTTTTTTGAATATAATTTACTATTTCTTGTTGTATGAAAGTATCCGGTAATGGAATATATATATTCTTAATTAAACTACCCGTTATTAGGGGCTGTGCAGTCATAGATGCATATTGATTTAACTTAACTGCTTGAAGTGAAAAATACAAATATTGTACTAATATATCTTTGCTAATATTAAATAATTGTAACGCATTATCCGTAATCCAAGCTTTTTGCTTTATAAAATGAACATTACCACATAAAGCACCTACCCGCCCCAAAACTAAAGTAGAATTATCGCTATTAAAATTTCCAGTATAACCCAAAACACCATTGCCACCAATAATTGGATAATCATTTGTATCACCTTGTCTATCGCTGCTTAAAAACTCTCCACTCTTGATTGAAAACAGTCGTTTGTTTTGACAAACGCCCCACCCCTCAGGTATCTTGCCAATCCACTCAATTCCGCTGTCCTTGTATTTAACGTTCTTATCCAATCCTTTTGTAACTGCTTCGTAAATAATCGATTGCCGCTGCTCTTTCAACAATTCATTTTGTTTCTCCTTGGAAGATATAACCTTGTCAATTTCGGCGCATTTTTTGTCGAGAAAATTAGCTATACGCTCTTGGATATCATATGGGGGAATTAATATCACTGCATCTGCAAAATCTATATAGGTAATTCCGTACCTTGTTATACCTTTTGCTCTGAACCCAAACCAACTCTTTATGTAATAATTACCAAATAAATATTTTTTATAGTGTAATGCTATAGCACCATTATCTCGTAACCTCATCAGGTGATATCCGAAGAGGGTATTATCCAAATCCTCTTTAACAACTGTTGAATGCCCTATATCTTCAGGAATTTCAGATGAAGTAGTAAATAAAACATCACCTTTATTTAATAAATTGCCTTTTTTAGTATCATTAGCAGATACCGTCAAATATTCCTCTCTATTACCAATCTCAGATAGACTGTTGTTATATACATCATTATAATGAACCGCTTTAAAACATGGTTCACCTTCACGTATCTTTTTATCAACTCCTGAGCTGTTTAGCACACCTAAAAACCTCATTTTTTTGACTGTCCACCCCTCAGGAATCTCACCGATCCATTCGATGCCGCTTTGCTTCATCTTAGCCGCCATTGGCCTCACCCCTTCCCAGTAGCGCTGCAAGGGTGTCTTTGATATCATCTTCTATCTCAATGATTTCGGCCAATATCTCCTGGGATTTCCTGGGTGGGGTATATTTATAGAAATACCGTGTGAAGGGTATCTCATATCCAATCTTCGTTTTGTCATGGTCAATCCAGGCATCGGGAACATAGGGCAGGACCTCGCGCCTGAAATACTCTTCTATATCCTCTTTCAGAGGAATGTTCTCCGTGTCCCGTAGGGAGGGATCGGGCTGTATCCGGCCTTTCTTAATTACAGGGTCGCCTTTATCATCTTTAAGCGGTCGCTCAACCGTTACTTTGCGGTACCCAAAATCCGAGGCGTCAAGTATTTTGGAATACTCATTTTCCTCAAAATCACTGTATATTTCAACTATTTTGTCCCTGTGGGCGGAAGAGATATATTTGCGTTTATTCCCCAGGGATTTAGGTTTTTGTTCATCCCAAAACCCGGTGGCATTTATCAGTTGTACTTTTTTATTTCGCTTCTTGGTTTTGTTTTTGGATAGCATCCAAATATATGAGTAAATCCCGGTATTATAAAACATCTGGTCCGGCAGGGCAACAATAGCTTCAAGCAGATTGTTTTCCAGCACATACCGCCTGATTTCGCTCTCGCCGCTGCCAGCATCGCCTGAAAACAGCGGTGAACCGTTTAAAATAATGGCGACTCTCGCATTATTCTCAGTTTTAGCCAGCAGGTTTTGCAAAAACAGCAGCTGCCCGTCGCTAACTCTGGGCAAGCCTGCAACGAAGCGGTTATTACTGCCGGATCGTTCCTTTTCAACTATGGATTTTTCTGTTTTCCATTCAACACCAAAAGGAGGATTCGTAATAAGGAGATCAAATTTCTCTCCTTTTAACTGGTCCTCTGTCAGGGTGTTGCCCTCATAAATGTTTTTAACATCCTCCCCCAGCATCAGCATTTCCGCGCAGCAGATGGCATAAGCCTCGGGATTGTTTTCCTGACCGAAGAGACGGACACGGTCCTTGGCCCCAAACAGCTCTTCCAGCTTTCTTTTTGTAACTGTCAGCATACCCCCTGTTCCACAGCAGCCATCATATACCCTGATAATTTTCCCTTCTTTTTTTAATTCCTCTACGTTCTCAGCCATCATCAGTTCAACGCAAAGCTCGATTACTTCCCTGGGGGTATAGTGATCACCGGCTTCGGCATTTGATTTGTACGTCCTGATTATTTCCTCGAAAATATATCCCATAGCCAGTTGATCCGTAGTTTCAGGATGGAAGTCAACTTCGGAGAATGCTTTAACAACTTCAAAAAGGATCCCTTTTTTTATCATAAACTCAATTTCTTCTTTGAATTTCAAACCTCTGACTATGTTAGCTATACTTGGTGAATAGGAATTAACGAACTCAATAAAATTAGTATGGATATTATCACTGTCACCGATTAAATTATCAAATGAGACGCATTTTTTGTTATAAAAAGGTACGCCGCATTCTTTTTGCACGGCCTGTTCGATAAGTCTCTCCTCTACTGGCAGGTTTTCAAATTTTTTAAGTACTTCCTTGATTTTTTCGTTTTTACTCTCAAGTACACAGTCAAACCGCCTGAGAATAGACATGGGAATTATAACGTTGCCATACTTCTCGGGAGTATAAGGGCCCCGGAGTTTGTTGGCGATTTTTGTTACCAAATTTACTTTGATATTAATATCGACTTGATTGATTGTCATCTCTTATTCCCCTTCAAATAATTTTAACAGCTCTATATTCTTAAAAACTTTATCACGGTGAATTTTCTCTTCTTGCAGCAGCCCTTTTTCAACCAGCTGTTTTAAATATGATGCTGCGGTTTGTCTGTGCAGCCCGATCTCTACAAGATCATCAATACGTACATAGACTTTCTTAAAAATAACCTCCATTACTTGCGACAGCGCTTTTTTATGTCCTTTTAATGTTTCCAGAAAGTCCTCATCAGAGTATTTTTCCATAATACTATTAATACTGTTTACTATCTGCAGTGTCTTTTGTGCGGTCAGTTTAAAGGATTTTAACAGGTATTCAATAATGACGGTATAATTGTGGTTTTGTCGGCAATTTTGCAATAAGTTGTAATACTCGTTTTTATTTTTAATTATATAGGAACTGGCATAAAGAACGGGATAACTCAGATAACCTTTATGGCATAAAAACAGGATATTAAGTATCCTGCCGGTACGTCCGTTTCCGTCATAAAACGGGTGAATGCACTCGAACTGATAATGGGCCAACGCTATTTTAATTAAAGGATGAGTTGGATACATATCATCTTGATAGACAAATTCCAGCATATCTATCAACAGCTTGCTCAGCAATTCCTTCCCGTGAGGAGGGATATAAAGCACATCTGTTTGTCCGTCTCTAATATTGACTATCCTTGTATAGCTGCTCTCAAATTCAGGCATGTTTACTCTTATGCCATGTTGCTTCTTGTTTACAGGTTTATTTACGGCCTCTAAATCACTGAGGGATAACAACCCTTTTTCCCTCAATCTGTTAAAACCGATGAAAAGGGCTTCTTTGTAATTAGCGACTTCTTTTGCCTCTGCTGTATAGCTGTCAAATACTATGCCGCGGTACAGATCATCATTTGTGGTAAGAATGTTTTCGATCTTACTGCTGATTTTTGCTTCCTGCAGCGCTAATGTATCTAATAAAAGAGCCGGTGAAGGCAGCGAATTAATTTCATAGTTTAATATTTCTAAAGCAACCCGGGTATCCTCGGCCAACTTTAATATTGGCTTGTTTTCTTCTATCGCCAGTTTACTTATTGGTGTTAATTGGTTGTTTGGTTTGACGTTATCCAATTTTATACACACTCCTATAAAAACAGGGATAGGGTTGCCCCTATCCCTATGTAACCTGGGGCTAATCAGCCACCATAACTACCTGTCTTTTTATGACATTCCATACAGAGTATCTCGCAATTAGACAAATTATCACTGCCACCAGCATCAACAGAAACTTTGTGATGCGCTTCCCATGCTCCCCATGCACCATCTTTACCACGGTTATCATAGGAAAGGGATTTGCTGCATCTTCCCGTATGACCATGAGACGAGCGAGGGCATTCACATTTGCCCGCGGACCTCGTCCACGCTGCATCAACGACAGATTGTGTAAATGCCATATAGATACCTATCCTTCCCCGATGGAGATTGACAAAACACCCAAAATTATATATGTTAATTATGCAACTAAGTTGATGTGAACCATCGGTTTCACATCAGGCGGTATCTAATGCCAGTTAGATACCGCCTTTGTCATTTTTATATTGCCATATTTATTTTTCGATGTCAACGGTCTTCGTGTTGATTATTTCCTTTTTTTTCATCATATTGTTTTCTTTGCGACCGATTTTGCCGGTATGATATTTGCGTATAAAAACGCTCCAGGGCATATACCCTGGAGACATCCATATTAGCGGCAACTTTTTATCTGGATGTTCTTTATCCCAAACGGACATAATTTAATACTACAAACACCTTAAAAAAGGGGTAAGAAGTGCTGAATAAAAAAACTCTTCTGGTCATCTTTTTGATTATCCAGCTTATCGCGATATTTCAATTTTTCCGTAATAAACAATCCTCTTTTGTCTTTGAGACCCTCATAATTATTCTGGCAATAGGTATAATCACCTATTTTTATTATAAAAGAAGCCTGCCTGTTTCAAACTATCTTTACATCATTGTACTGATTGCAATCAGCGGACACACCATTGGGGGTGAGTTGTTTGGCTTATACCATCTTCCCTTATACGATAAATTCCTGCACATTTTCGGGGGCTATTCTTTTGCTTTACTAGGCTATATCATCCTGGGGCTGTACAAATTCCCCCTTCCCAATGTAATAAAATCTGTCATCATTATTACTGTTGGGTTGTCATTAGGCACTATCTATGAGCTCTGGGAATTTGCCATGGATCAATTCATGAAACCTGCAATTCCGGCCCAATCCGGGTTAACCGATACTAATTTTGATTTGCTGGCCGACTTGGCCGGTTCATTTTTGGCCGCCTTTCACTTGTACAAAAAACCAGTCTAAGCGTATTGAACCCGTTATGCCTTTACACCAGCATCGCCGGTAGCATCAAAAAAAATCGAAAACACAGTACCATTAGGACCCGTTTTAATATCATATGAACCATTATGCCGGTGAATTATATTATATGAAACAGCCAATCCCAACCCGGTACCTTTCTCTTTCGTTGTAAAAAAAGGCTTGCCAAGATTGTTCAAGTTATCTATTGGTATGCCGTTTCCCTGGTCTTCTATTTCCAAAATCACTTTATTTTCATGATGCCTTGTACGAATAGTCAGATTCAGCCGTTCATTCATCGCCTCTAAGCCATTACGAAAAATATTAAGAATTAGTTGCCGCAATTCATTTTCATCTCCAAGTATATCCGGGACTATGCCCAGATCCGTCTTGTAATTTTTCCCCTGACTTGCAGCTTCCGTTTGCAGCAGTGGCTGAATTTTAATTAATAGCTGCGACAAATTCAAGGGTTTCATTACAACGGCTTTGTTACGGGCTAGAGTTAAAAATTCGCCAATAATTTGATTTATGCGTGAAACTTCTTCCAACAAAAGTTCGAAGTGGCTTTTGTATTCGGCACTATCTATCATTAGCGCAAATGCCTGGAGATATAATGAAATGGTTGTAAGCGGATTGCGTATTTCGTGTGCTACACCAGCCGCCATCTGAGCTATCAGGTCCATCTTCTCAAGCTCCTGCACTTTGCTTTCTATTTGTTTTAATTCCGTAATATCATTAACAACACCGTAAAAGCATTGTTGACCATTGACCTCAATCAACTCACGGCTAAACAGTCCTATGCGTTTCTCCCCGCTTTTTGTTATATATGTTATTTCTAAATTGCTAACCGGTATTTTTGCAAGGAGCAATGGCAGATCTGATTCGCGGTTAATACTCATATTGTTATATTCCCGGTAATGATGGCCTACCACTTCTTCTCTGGCGTAACCGAGAACTTCAACCCAACGGTCGTTAACATCCACATATCTGCCCTCTACAGTAATAATTGCGCTTAAAAAGGGGCTGCCCCGAAAAATCCGGACAAATTGCTCCTCTAACACAGCTGCTTTGTTTTGAAAGTCTATCTTTTGATTTGGATTTATGTGAGAATAACGCAAAATTTTTGGCAGCATCTTCAAGCCTCAATCGCCCCAAACTCAATTACATAAACAGAATATACTCAAATATTCTACAATCTCTGCAAAATTCCTTTATCGAAGGAAAATGTAATATGTAAACGATTGGCAGCAGCTAATAACTGTTAGCCGTCGGCATTTCGTCGGCGGGAGGGCGATCTACCTGGTAATGGTTATCGTATTGCCGGAAGCCTCCCATTCCACCTGCGCCCCCAGTGTTTCGCTGACGAAGCGCAAGGGGACGAAAGTCCGGCCTGGCGGATGCAGTTGTGCCGCGCAGTCCAGCGAAACAGGTGCGTTATTGACCAGCGCCTGATTGGAGTTAATCGTCAAGAAGATCTCTATCTGCTCCCCGTTACGGGTTTCGCGGATAACAACTTCCTGGCTTTCACCCCGCCATTCTACACCGGCTCCCAGCGCCTCGCTGACGAAACGCAGGGGCACCAGGGTGCGGGATACCTCCGGTTTGACGAAGGGGGGCGCATCCAGGGCATATGGCTCGCCATCTATTACGGCCGCTATTGAGCCGGTGATAAGTTTGATGACTTTCAGCGGCTGAACCGGACTCTGAGCGGCGGTGCTGAAGACAGCAAATTTAGTAAGATGGTTGACTTTGACCACCGCGTACCACTTGCCGTCCGAACCCTGTTCGACAGTAGACTCCAGCACTGTCCACTTCCCGGTATGCTCATTGTAGTAGTTGATGACAGGCACCTCGCCGCTGGCAATCTTGTCCTTATTATACGGTATCTTAATTGTGATGCTGTTATCGCCAAAATCCCTTTCTCCCGTGGTGGCAATCTCGTAAACATCACTGCCGAGCTTTAAGCGCAGCCCCTCCGGTACGATGTTGTTTGCTTCACCGGGGTTCATCTTCTTGATGCTGAAAGTGGCTTTATTTGGCAGGATGCCGGCAGGAATAGCAACACTGACATCTCCTAGGCTGATTGTGCCGCCGGCAGCAGCGCTGATTTCTTTACTGGTTTCAGTTTCATCTTTAACAGGTGGCGGCGCCGACGTTCCACCACCACCACCGCCTCCGCCACTCACAGGCGCGGACTGGATAGTGAAGTTGAACAGATACTCTTCTTCCAGGTTAGCCTCTGTGACCGCACTCTTAACCGCGTTTGCCGGTATGGTCACCGTGTAGGTGGCGCTGTAGGAAAGTGAATTGTCCGGCGTGATGGTCAGCACATTGCTGTTGATGCTCTTGCTGATGCTGACGTCATTTGCAGCGGCATCCTCCATCTGGATGCCGGCGTATCCGCTGTCAGCCTCAATACTCTCGCTGAACGTAACGGCAATGGCGGGCGTTCGCGATACGCCTGCAGCGCCGGTCGCCGGGCTGGTAGCCGTCACGGTTATATATTGCGCGTATTCGGTCACCGGAAATACCGCCGTTACCACCCCGGAGTCTGCTTCGTTGTTTATTGTATCCGCCCCGGCTAAGGTGAAAAAGTCTGTAGTTACGCCTTCCAAGGTGTAACCTTCTTTGGCGCTCAAGGTGATGGTTGCCGTGTAAACCGTTGCGTTCTGGAACGTGTCATGGTGGGGGTTCCAGCTTACGCTTCCGGTATACTGGTCAGTCTCTGTGATGCTTGTCACCGGAATCTGGCCTGCCGCCGGAGTGGTTACACCGGGGATATCCGCAATATCAACCACGGCCAGAGCGTTTGTTGTAAACTGAACCTGCTCCCCGTAATACGTGCCCAGTTCATTGATGACATAGGCCTTTACATAGTAAGTCGTCTCTTCCTCCAGGCCGGTAAGCGAAGAAGTAAACGCCCCTTCTGCCAGGACTTCTCCCTCTTGGGTTTTCGCATCGTCAACGGTCGGATCCTCCTCAGTGCTCCAGCATACCCCGTGCTGTGCGGCATGAGGATAACCCAAACAGGTTATTTCCCCCTGAACAACAGCAGTTGTGGCGGCAAGATCAATAACTTCCTCCCCGGTAGTTACGGCAGGCCGCACTTTATGGTCAAAGCCCTCCCAGGCCAGGAAGGGATAGCCGTTATTGTCCGGGTTTGTCGGCGATTCGTCAATACCCCAGATGCTATTTGCCCCGTTTGCTGTTTCATCGATAAAATCCCACCCGGCATTATAAAAAGTGGCATATGTTTTCATCTCGGCGGTGGTTTTACCGGTACCGCCGTCACTGTCTGACTGCCCGGAGGCCTGAGTGTCCCAGAAGGAGGCGGAGACGGGTGTGAAAATACTTTTTCCCACCAGGCCGCCGATTGTTCCGCTCCCCATGACGGTACCGATAGAGTAAGAGTATCTGATAGCGCCATCATCTACTCCAACCAGACCTCCCGTTCCGTCTGTCCCGTTCTCTGTTACGGCACCGGCAGCGTAAGAATTGTAGATAGTATGCTGGTTATATCCGACCAGTCCGCCCACTTGGATTTCACTCCCGATGCCGACCACGCTGCCGCTGGCCTTAGATTTCTCGATAGACCAACCACTTCTCCCCACCAGGCCTCCTACACTACTTTCGTTGCCGCTGCCCGTCACGCTGCCGAGAGCCTGGGATTCGGTGATAACACCGGTATTATATCCAACCAGGCCGCCCACTTTGCTGTCGTTATCGGTTCCAAGCACCCCGCCGCTGGCGTAAGAGCCGCTAATCACTGATTTTGTGCCATAATTATACCCTACCAGTCCGCCGGTATTGCTTGTTCCGAAATTTTTCACGTTACCGGTAGCATAAGAATCGCTAATAATCGCCGAAAGACTACCGTCATTATTATACCCTACCAAACCGCCGGTATTGGTCCAGCCGCCGCTGCCTTCCACGTTGCCGGTAGCCCAGGATTGGTTGATAGTACCATAAAACCAGTTCTCTCCCGCCAATCCGCCGATATTGCTCCCCCCGCCGCTGCCCGTCACCGTACCGGAAGCCCAGGATTTTTCAATTGCACTGTTGTTTTTGTTTATACCCACCAGACCGCCGACCTTGCTGTTTGCGCCGCTGCCCGTCACGGTACCGGAAGCCCAGGACCCGGTGATTGTAGAACCGTCGTTATAACCGGCCAGACCGCCGACATTGCTGCCGCTGCCCGTCACGTCAGCGGCAGCCCAAGACCCGGTGATTGTAGAACCACCAGTATTATAACCAACCAGGCCACCAACACTTTGGGCGCCTTCCACGCTTCCCCCGGCAGAGCATGCCTCGACTGTGCCGCTTTTGTTATACCCCACCAGAGCGCCGACATGACTACCGACAAGGAAATCAATCATGTTGCCCACCACTTCACCTGCTGCCGAACATGCGGTGATGGCGCCGCCGTTGTTATACCCTGCCAGGCCGCCAACACTGCTTGCGCCTGTTACATCCACCGCTACCAGGTCCACATTACTGATGTCCGCGCCGCTGCCGATATAACCGAACAGACCGATGTAGTTCGTCCCGGGCCGATCGATAAAGAGGTTCTCGATAGAATGCCCGCCGCCGTCAAAGCTGCCGGTGAAAGGAGCTCCGCTTGTGCCGACAGGCAGCCAGCCTGCGCCGTCATTCCAGCCGTCGCCGCCTTCCGACAGGTAAGCCATGAGGTCTATATCATCAATCAGGATGAAATACTTATCCAGGTATACTTCTTGTGTTAATGCGGCTAACTGTTCAGCCGTAGCAATTTGGTAGGGGCTGTCAGCAGAACCGTTCCCGCTGGCAAAAACCTCCTCCCCCGTGCTGATGCTCGCTGCCTCGCTGGCAGCTGAGGCCAGATGAGTGGCGGTTTCTTTGATTCTGGCCTGGAATTCGTAGGCTGTCTCCGGTTCTAACCCTGTAAATTCCAAGCTGTCCTGCCAGGAGCTATCGTCAATTTTGTATTCCGCACCCTCAATCTCGATCAGGGTAATTGTTCTATCCGTGTTGGAAGCGAGTGTCGGCGCCTCCGGCGCTGCCGGCCCGTCAGCTTTGGCAACAATATCTGTCAGACTGCCGGTAAAGCTTCCAGTGGCGTGAACTCCATCAGCCGTTACCGTGACGCTAATGGTTTTCCCAATATCGTCTGCGGTCAGTTCATAGGTTGAGCCCTCCGCACCCGCGATGTCCTCAGCGTCACGTTTCCACTGGCAGGTGGGCATGTCTAACCCCGTTTCCGGTGTATCTGGTGTATAGTAAAGCTCCGTAATATTTAGTTCCAGCGTATTTCCATATTTGGCCTCTCCTGTAATTTCCACTGTTCCGCCTATGATGGGAAGCCCCGGTTCTTCCTCGCTCCAGGCCAGACCCGGAAATATCAGACTCATCATTAAGACGAGGGTAAACGCCCTATAAATTAATTTTTTCATTCTCCTATCTCTCCCTTCTCTTGGGTTTCTTTACATTTACCTGAAAATCTTTAAGGAAACAGGTATAAGTTGAGCATCACTTCGATCTTCGCTAAAGCTAAAGCTCGGTTTTGCCGTATTTTCTTTACTTTCCCAAGGTATCGATAATCTCATCAATAGTCATCTGGCACATGCCATCCCAAATAAGAGTATTTTCATTCTCTATCCATAAATTTTTAAACCGCTTCAGATCGGTAAGCCCACAGAACCGCACAGCCTGCAGCCGGGGTTTCAGATCATAGACAATCTTATGATGGTTGCTGAGTTCTATCAGCAGCGTATGGTCATCCTGTGGCCATACGTTTAATATTTTTGTCACGCACGCTCCTCCTTTCACCAAAAAGGCTGTTCCTATAACATCACAAAAAAATACAAGAACCCGGTATGATTCAATCATATCCGGGTACGGAAAATTAATATATTATCAAATCTGATACTTTTTATAGTAATTTTTGTTCCAGGGCTTTTTTAACGGCAGAAGGCCGGCTCGTAACACCGAGCTTGCGGTATATTGACGTAATATTTTTACTCACGGTAACTTCGGCGATAAAAAGGATGCCCGCTATTTCCCTGTTGGTTTTTCCCTCCACAACAAGTTTTAACACTTCGAGCTCCCTCTTTGTCAGGGACAGCGCCGGTGTTTCTTCGCTTTTCAGCCTTTCGAGATTTAAGCAGTACCTTTGGGCTGCTGCCACAAGCCGGGCGAGGTATTCATCACCATTTTCTTCCTTCTTCAGAGCTTTGAGTACATCCAGAATATGCACCCCGTATTCGGCAAAAGGAAGGATGATGCCATCTGCTCTGCCGATCTCCACTGCCTGCAGGAGGGCTGTTTTTGCTTTTCCCATCCCATACAGGCGATACTTGGCTGCAGCGTCTAAAATATAAGTGTGAAGGTAACCCAGCAGGTTGTTGAAGATTGAAAATACCTGCAGCATCCTCTCACACAATACCTCCAGTTTTATATAGTTTTTCTCCAGGAGCGCTGCCTGGGCATGGACAATGTAATTAAAACCCATACCCTGATACAATATATCGCTCTGCCTGATATCACCATATTTTAACCACGGGGCAAAGTCCTGCTGCCGGCAGGTTATACCGCCCAGATAGCCGTTACATAAATCAAGTGAACTGTTATATACAGGGTTATTGTAAAGGGCGGTCTCCGCTGTTAACTCATTTAGAAAGCCCCTTGCTTTTTCAAACTCGCCCTGTGCCGCATGCGCCCTGGCCAGGGTAAGATTGGCGCAGATAATGATAGAGGTCTGCTCCTCGGGCTGCGCCTTGTAGATAGCCTTGTTTGCATTGAGTTCGACCTGGTCAAAATCGGCTGTTTCCAGGCAGTATTCAGCCCTGGCTAAATATTCAAAGCCGGTACCGCAGCCGTTTGACAGCTCACGGTAATAATGGAAATTGCTGTCCAGGTATTCGACAATCCAGAGCAATTTCCCCTTTTCCCGGTAGTAGAGATAGAGGGTATGGGGAGAGCCGAAGGTAAATATCATGTCCTTATTGGCAATGGAAGAGCTGCCCTCCAGAAGACTGTGAGCTTTGATATGCTGCTCGTGCATTTTTTCCAGGTCGTTAAAAAACAAAAGACTTCTTGCCAGCTCGATTTCACCGGAGATAAGCTTTTTTTGCGCATCAGAAATGCTTTCGTCGTTTTGGTAATACTCTTCTATTTGAGCCAGCAGTATGGCGCCTCCCTCCATATCCACACTGCTGAGGTAGTTGTAGGCATAAGTTAGATAGCCCATAGGGTGACGGTATTTTACCGCATCGGGTATCTGTGAAAATATCTCCACGATCAGACCGGGGTTTTTGTCAAGTTCTTTGGTGGCTTTATGTTTTTCAAATTCGGTTAATATAAGGTCGTATTCCTTGGCTTTGAAAAAAAAACTCAGTCCCGAAAGTATATCGCCGTTATCGATGTGCCACTGGCCGATGCGCCGGTAGATTTTCCTGATGTCTGCACTGTCGCCCTGCTCTGCCAGGCCTTTTTTCAAATAGCTGCTGAAGATATTATGCATGTGGTAAACATCGGAGCGTTCGTCATAACGGATAAAGGAATTGCCTGCGCTCAGCCTTTGAATGATCCCCGCAGCGGCAGGGTCTTCAGTCACATATGACACTTGCGGCAAAGTAAAGCTTTCAAGCACAGAAAGGTATTTAAGGTATCGGGCTTCCTTATCCGTATACCGAGACATTACCGCCGTTTCAATCAGGCTTTCGATATTATGCCCCGGTTCCATTCTGCCGGTTTCTGAATAGCGCTGCATAATCAGGTAAACAGCCGTAATCCAGCCCTCAGAAATCCGGTGCACTTTCTCTGCCTTATCGTCTGCAATATCATGGCCGTATATTTTGAAATACTTCTTTATTTCTTCCTCAGACATCTCAAACAGGTCGCTTTTGAACAGGTGGCAAAAACCCTTGAGGCTTAATTCCTCAATATTAAGGGCGGGCTTTGTCCTTGAGATGATAAGCACATGAAGACCTTTAATTTTCGTCCGGACAATTTTTTCGACCAGCTCGTCCAAGTCCGGAGAATGGGCAAAGTGGTAATCATCAATTACCAGCACAATGTCGGACAAATACGTATTATCTTCAATTAGGCTGATTATTTTGTCTCTCTGAGAAGCATCAAGGGGAAAGCCTAAACTGTTCAGCTGACTCCCCAGCTCCGGCTGGGTTTTGGCCAGCTGTCTGGTAAGATTATCCCATATATACGGGGCGCTGGTTTGAACACCCTGCACGGAGAGCCAGACGTATCTTGCCTTTTTCTCATCCAGAAAATCCCTCACTGCTGTGGTCTTGCCGTAACCCATGGCTGCAACTACCACTGTCAGGGGATATTCAAACACTATATTAAGCTCTGTATTGATTTGCTCGCGCTTTAAAACACGGTGCCTGATTTGCATGTACTCACCACCATAAATTCGATCGTTTTTCAATCTATTTCCGGCATTTTTCTGCTTATCGTGATAATTTTAAAAAATATATTGTAATTATTGTCCTAATCGACATTTTAATGTATTTGACATTTAGCCCTTAATTCCTTTAAAATCACCTTCTTACCTTTCACCTGGTTTCGCCCATTCATCGGAAACAGCCGGTGAAAAAGCAAAAAAGACCAAAAACACTCCGAGCAGCAAAAAAGCTCCAGGGAGTTTTCCCTGGAGCCTTACTATCTCATGGCAAAGAGAGTGGGATTCGAACCCACGGAAGTTTCCATCCTCACTAAACAAAATAAACCCGCAAAACATTATTATGTCTAATAGTTTTTGTGGTTATATCCGCAAAACTATTTTACAAATGATTGTTTTGTGGTATACTATCGGCGAGAGGAAGTGGTTCAAATGATTCCAAGGCCGATGTATATTGAAAAAATCATGGCGTATGTTGATACTCCATTTGTAAAAATTTTGTCCGGCGTCCGGCGCTGCGGCAAATCCACCTTATTGAAAATGATCGTGGAAGAATTAAAAAAGCGAAGCATTCCAGAAGAGAGAATTTTGCACTATAATTTTGATTCCATGCAGTATGAGGATATCAAGACAGCAAAACTCCTGTATGAAGAAGTAAAAGCACGGATTGTGCCTGGCGGAAAAACCTATTTATTTTTGGATGAGATTCAGGAAGTGAAGTCATGGGAAAAGGCCATCAATTCCTTTATGACGGATTTTGATGTAGACGTTTATGTGACCGGCTCAAATTCCCGCATGATGTCCTCCGAGATATCTACCTACCTAACTGGACGATATATCACTTTCCGTATCTTTCCACTTTCTTTTTCAGAGTATCTGTCCTTCCGAAAAGAGTATGGGCCAGGAGGAACATATGAAAATTTGTCACGATACACTCAAGCAGAGTTAGGAAAATATATCTATGGCGAATTGGAGCATAACCTTCACAGTGAATTTGCACGCTATCTCCGCTTAGGTGGATTCCCCGCTGTCCATTTGCAGCCATACACCCCGGATGAGGCATACCCGATTGTAAGAGATATTTATAACTCCACTATTTTCACAGATATCGTCAAGCGCAATCAGATCCGTAAGGTAGACCAGCTTGAACGCATCGTGAAATTTGCCTTTGATAATGTCGGGCGTACCTTTTCCGCAACTTCAATATCAAAATATCTAAAGAGCGAAAACCGCACGATTGATAATGAAACCGTGTATACTTACCTTACCAAATTGGAGAGCGCATTTATTCTGCACCGCTGCTCAAGGTACGATATTCAGGGCAAAGAGTTTTTGAAGACTCAGGAAAAATTCTATCTGAGCGATCCTGCCTTCCGTTACAGCATTCTCGGTTATACGCCGGACAGCGTGGCGGCTATGTTAGAAAACATTGTTTATTTAGAATTATTGCGGCGCGGGTATGACGTCTGCATCGGAAAAATCGGAAACGCTGAGATTGATTTTTTAGCAACCCGACAGGAAAACAAGCTCTATATTCAGATAACACAGCAAATTGGTCGGGAGGAAACAGAGCAGAGGGAGTACAGCAGACTGCTCAGTATCGCAGACAATTATCCCAAATATGTTCTGCGAACAGATGAGTTTGCGGGAGGAAATTACCAAGGCATTAAAACAATGCACATTGCAGATTTCCTGTTAAGCTCGGAATATTAGCACATAAAAAATGTGGTTTTTTACAGCAAATTATATATAATTATGTGATTTAGATGTACAAGATGCTATCCTGTGCCGTTCAAGCCATTAACATCTTCCTGCTTTCCTATTTTTTGATGAGATACGAATATGAAGCTATCTCCATATTTTTTCAGGGTAAGCGTCGCCCTTTCGCCATATAGATGGATGATATCTCCCTGCTTTTCGCCACTCGTGCATACAAAAGAGCCGGCTCCAAAGTCGCTGGTAAAGTTATAATATGCATCGTAGGATTTAAGATAGATCAGTTCATCCATACCAACGCCGCTCAGATCGTCAAGCGCGACGCCCATGTTTTTTAATAAGGCCCCGTTCACGACGCCAGAAGAAAATTTGTGAATGGGTACGGGCATGCGCTCCATGGTCATATCCGCGCCAAAAGGCCAATTTTCAGCTTCCTTAAGCGCCTTAAACTCGGCTTCGTCAGTAACACCTTTCTCTGCGGGAAAATAGCGCAGACATTCGGCAAGATTAATATCCTCAGGCCTATCGTAAAAGGATGTTAAAAAATGACTGCGAGGATTGATGACGGTGTTGCCCTGTACGTCGATAATGAGAGGTTCAAAGATTTTGTTATACTGTTCAATTTCCTCCACCGAAAGCGGAACGATTTCAGATTCCGCGATCTTTGAAGCGTTCTCAACAGGGTCTGTGAGCAGGGCAAAACCAGCTGCAGCAGCAATAACGATAGCAATAATCAATATCCAAAACGGGGGCTTTATATAATTCAGAACATTCTTGATGCGCCCTTTTGCTTCGCTCTCGCCAAAGGCCAGCGGGCTACCCGCGAGAATGGGACGCTTCATAGCAAGCTGCATGAGTGCTGTGGAGTATCCGGTCTTACCCTCTGCGTCAAGGCCGGATATGACTTTTTCATCACAGCTCATTTCAAGGTCGCGGCTCATGAGGATAAATGCCAGCCACATGAACGGATTGAACCAATGTACAGACAGAACAAGAAAGGCAAGGGGCTTAATAATGTGGTCCCTTCGTGAGATATGCGTCTGCTCATGACGCAGGACATAATCTCTCTCATTGCCCGACAAGCCAACCGGAAGGTATATCTTAGGCTTTATAAATCCGCAGACGAATGGAGAGGTTATTTTATCGGTCTCGAATATATTCCCCGAGAGCAGCGTCGCCTCCGACATGCGATGCTTCAGACGCAGGTAGGAAACAACACTATATATGAGCATTAAGGCTATACCCGTAAGCCATATGTAGGCACCGATTAAGACAAGGATTTGCATTGGATTTACGCTGGCCGCCGGAGCAGCCGCAGGCAGGGCATTGTTGATGACTGTATTAATGCCCGCCGTGCCAATATCAACTTGTGGAACGGACATCATTCCGATATTTTCCGGGATATGCTCCAGACCTCCGCCACTCGATGTTGTCTTGCCGATTCTGCCAAAAATCGAAAACGCCGAGGACATTGAAACTGGGCAGACAAGCCTGAAAAGCACAAGGCTCCAGAGAGCATAGGATATCCACTTCGGCGCGCGCTTTAATATAAGTCGCAGGACAAGCACCGCAAGCAGGACATAGGTTGCGGTGATGCTCATATTAAGAATTTTTAGGAACAGATCTTCCATCATTTCCGCCTCCTATACCCATCGATCATCTGCTTGATTTGCTCCGCCTCATCATCGCTTATCTGTTCATTGCCTAAAAAGGATGCGACAAACTGCGGCAGCGAGCCGTCAAAGCTGCGGTTTACGACCTCGCGGCTTTCCGCCTTTTGCACCTCTTGGCGCCCCACAAGTGAAGTGACTATGGTGTTTTCATTTTGCAAAAGCTGTTTGTCGCAAAGTCTTTTCAGCACGGTATATGTTGTCGTGCGCTTCCAGCCGAGCTGCGCCTCTGCCAGCTTGCATAGATCAGGCGACGTAATCGGTTCCGCATCCCATACGATGGTGAGCAGCCGATAGTCCGCATTGCTTAGCTTCAATTCTTGATTCATAAGAAAACCTCCAGTCGAACCCGTTAGACTGCATCTTTAGTCTAACGGGTTCGACTGGAGATGTCAATAAGAACTTATATATATTTTTGTGTCCATATCTTCAAAATTACTGATTTGTTTGCCTTCCCCGAAACGCCTTCACGTCATAATAATTCCGGTGCTTATATTGAAAGCTTCAATGGCAAATTCCGTGAAGAATGCCTTTTATGACTATATTCTTGAGTATAATTGTAACTTTTATATTTTGATTGTATTTATATTATCATTAACGGTTATTGAAATTTACCTGCAATAAGTTTTACTCTTATTATAATTAAAAGTGCTTGTTAGAAAACCGTTAGAACGACTATCTTATTAAAACAAAAAGGGGCTGTTGCACTAACAGCACCTTAAAAAAGAGCAAGAGACGGCGACTGGCAGATGCCAGAAGCCGTCTTTTGCCGTAAAATATAGTTGTGAAGACAAATACTTTACAGCCAGATTATAC
>Ga0228535_1002148_pt1 | contig 21063 bp, 18 predicted proteins | sample SJ1metagenome_FD_168457 | JGI IMG/M metagenome (GOLD analysis project Ga0228535, IMG submission 168457) | Enriched culture of PCE-dechlorinating microbial communities from Ithaca, New York, USA - SJ1 | ecosystem: Engineered > Modeled > Simulated communities (microbial... > Unclassified | place... | reverse complement strand
GCTATAGATTGCAATGGTCATCATACCCGGAACTGCCAAAGGAATGATGATCTGAAACATGGTTCTCCATTCAGAACTACCATCCACCCGGGCGGCCTCCATGAGCGACTGGGGAACTTGGTCGAAGTACGCCTTCAACGTCCAGGTTCCTACCGGAAGCGTGAATGCGATGTATGCAAGGATAATGGAAGGGAGGGTGTCAAGCATGCCAACCTTCTGCATCATGGGATAGAGGGAAAGCAGCAGCAGCCCTTGGGGAAATGCTTGGCTTACCATGATCAGAGCCATGACGGTCTTGCGACCCTTGAAACGGAACTTGGAAAAACTGTAGCCGGCTAATACCGAGACTACAGTGGAGCATACTGAGGAAGCTACCGCAACGACAATACCGTTGCGTAGGTACGTAAGAAAGGTCCTGTCCGACAACACTCTCTTGAGATTGGAGAAATCGAAGTACTTGAAAAAACTGAAGCTGAACATCTCAGTAGCAGGTTTCAAGGACGTCGAGATCATCCACAGCTGGGGAAAGAAGGCAAAAAAACCGATGACCAGGAGGAACGACCAGAAGAAAATCCTGAAGCCTAGTGTTTTCTGAAACATCTCAGTCCTCCTTAATCCGTTTGAGATAGAAAATGCTGAACAAGCTGAGCATCATAGCCCAAATCACACCGAGGGACGCCGCCCTGCCCACGCTGTACTCCTTGAATGCCTTCTTATACACTTCGGTTGCAAACGTTGAGGTTGCCCGCTCGGGTCCGCCTCCTGTCATGACATTGATTAAATCGAAGTGCTGAAGGTTTCCGATGGTTCCCAAAAGCAGGATAAGTATCAGCACCGGTTTTATTGCAGGTATAATGACATGCCTGAACATTTGCAGGTTATTCACCCCGTCGATTCTGGCAGCCTCACATTGGTCGTTGGACACCCCCTGAAGCCCTCCCATGATGAAGGCCATGTACCAAGGAAACATCTGCCACGTACGGGCGGTAACGACTGCAAGCATCGAGGTTTGCTTGCCGCCGAACCAGATGACATTCTTATCAATGAGGCCCAGCTTTCCCAGCAAGGCATTGAGAATCCCATAATCACCGTTGAATATCCAGCTCCATAAGAATCCGATGGCAATGCCTGGAATAATCCAGTTCACCAACGTAAGGCCCCGTACAAATTCAGAACCTTTGAACTTTTGGTTCATCAGCAAAGCCCAGATAAGCCCGATTGCAAAAGGCATGAGCGTGGCAAGAAATACAAACTTAACCGTCGTCCAGATGAGAAACAGCGTATTGGGATCGGAAAAGAGCTTTCGATAATTATCAAAGCCGATGAATGCCGATTTTGCGTACAGCAGATTCCTATTCGTGAAGCTAATGAAAATTGAGTTGATGAAGGGATAGAAGATCATGAGGGCAAAGATAGCCATTGCAGGAAGTAGAAGAAGCCATCCCATCAGCGTCTGATTTCTTGTTGAACGATTCATAGTCAATCCTTACTCAGATATAATCCCCGCCCTCCTGGGGAAGGCGAGGATACAAAAGTTTACAGGGTATCGATTCGGCTGGCCATAGCGGAGCCGGCCTGGCTCGGGGTTTTCGAGCCGGAGAGCATAGCTTGCAACTCTTCCAGAATCACTTGGTTTGCTGCAGCGTACAAGGGGCCTGCAGTCTCGGCCAATCTGCCGCCATCCAGGACTGGTGTCCAAGCATTGGACCAGTAATCAGAAACAACCGCCTGATTGGAAAGCACACTCTTCTTTGAAGGAAGCATGCCGTTCTCCTTGAAGTACCGAAGCGCAACCTCCTCGCTGATCAAGTGCTCGATGAAAGCCTTTGCCTGCGCCTTCTTCGGGCTGCGGTCTATGATTACCAACAGATGGCCCCATCCACTTGCCTGAGGCTTGTCACCCTGCTTGAGCACGGGACGAACCTGAGGGAATGCATACGTGGAGATATCACCGAATGCTGGGTTGGTAATAGCGCCTTTACTCATCAGAGCATCATCGTAGAATGCTACACGTCCTTCCTTGAAAAGGGTTCGGGCATCGCCGCGGCCCATTGCCTGCTGGATATAACCCTTTTGCATCAAGCTGTTGAACCAGGTGAGCGCTTGTACGGCTTTTTCACTGTCCAACACACACTTTCCCTGCTCATCATACACGCTTGCACCGAAGGTCCAGAGCCACACCATCAGATCAGGAGCGGCAGTTCCCGACTCCTTGGTCATTGCTGCATACGCAATGATGTCGTTGGAAAGATTGGAATCCTTGTTGGCAGGATGATTGTTCTTGACCATTTCACAAGCACGTTCGAAATCAGCAATGGTTACGATGGGGAAATCCACACCTGCTTCCTTGAGGATTTTCGGATTGCTGATCAAAGCCATCGGAGCGACAGTCCAGGGAACACCATATTGGGTACCCTTGAAGTTTCCAACTGCTATGGAGCCTTCTGAGAAGTTGCTGGTAAAGAAATCCTTGCCGAATACCTCGGTAAGGTCGGCAAGTACTCCGGCTTCAGCAAGTGCGGGAAGCATCCTGATATCAATTTGGGCGATATCATACTGCTCCTTTCCCTGTGCCCTGATAGCCAGCTGTGACTCGGTCTCACCCCAAGGCCAGTTGATCTGCACCACCTGGTCCTCTGCTCCCACCTTCTGGTTGAAGGTGTCGATCATCCAGGTAAAAATCTCCACTGATGCCTTTTCCGATCCTGACCAGTTGGAAAATGTCATGCCTTGTTGTACTGCGGTTTTCTCTGCAGCCCCTGCTGCAAAGAGAGATGATGCAATAAATGCCATCACTACAAAAACAACGATACTCTTTTTCATTGTCGTACTCCTTTTTCAATGAATTCGTATTGCATAGACCCCGGTATGTTCTGAACCGTGGGTCTTCAGAAACCTAATCAACAACGAAGCAGTTTCACAACGCTCGAAACAAACCATCACATGACGTTGGTAATTATCCCGAATTCGACGTACAAGCACATCCTCATCTCCTATGCGGGCGTACACATCAAAGTCACAAACCAAATTGGGACTGACACCATTGCGTAGCTGGATGTTATGGTGGGGATCCACATCAGCAACACGGCTGCTTACCATCTCCTCACTCAAGCCGCAATCAAAGAAGAGAGAGACTGCCGTAATTGACCGCTGCTTTTCAAGGTTGAGGCGTATGGTCGGCTGCTCTTCCTTTCCAGAAAGCCAAATATGCGCCCGGTTATACGGGCGGGTATACCCATTTATCAGATTCTCAGGTCCATAGGAGGTGAATGAACGTATGCTGAGTAGAGGATGGTGATAGGTGGCAGAATCCCTCAGCCCGCACAGCACGCCGACCAAGTCTTTGTTCACGAGAGGAATGGAGACTCCATGAGATGCATGCAGAACAAGTAAAAGATATGTTGCTTCTTTGCCGCTGAAGGGAGCAAGGTCAACAGAGGTTCTGCCTTGTTTCAGCTCGAGCATGCCATATAGCCACTCTCCTTGCTTGCTGTTCCTGCTGGGCAGTGCTGCATATCGATATGAAACATGCAATGAGACGTCCTTTTTGGCATCTATGAACAGTGAAGAGACGACTGCCAGATCGGTAGGAATAGCGAGAAAGCAATCTCGATTGCAGGACAGTGATCCACACTCTTTTCCAGGCAGACTCTCGATGACACTGCTGACTTCTACATGTATATCCTCAGATATTGTCTCCTGATAATATCCAGGCAGCAACATGTCACCCTCGACAAGCAAGGCTTGTATTCTTGCGTAGACGGACTTGTCAAGCAAATCACGTGTCTTCAACTGATCGGAGGCCAATACACTTGCAGCAGTGCCTGCAGCTTGTCCTGAAAGAGCACACGTATCCATGATTCGGGTGCTGGCGAACGCTGCATGGCTGGCGCCAAGTATCCTTCCGCATAGCATGAGATTATCACATTGCAAGGAAAATAGACTACGCAGCGGAATGCCGTAAAGGTCAACCGGTATCTGGGTGCAAAAGTCCGCTTTGCTGTAAATTCCTTCAGAAGGGTGGAAATCGAGATACCAACCACCATAAAAGGCAACGTCATCAAATACACTATTGTGCAGAATATCGGTCTCAGTCAGAACATACTCGGTAACAAAGCGCCTCGATTCTCGTTTACCCGGTAGACTTCCCATCCAGTTGAGTTCCAAGGTATCGGCATCAAACTTGCCCGAATTCTTAATATAGTTGTAGATACCCAGCGTCAAACGCTTGAGTTCAAGGGTGATGGATGCAATTTCGTTGATTGTATCCTTTTGTCCTCCAAACTCAACCCACCAGAAGTCGCACCCATTGGACTTCTCGGTAACGATGCGGCCTCCGTTGTTCAACAACCTCTCGATATACTCAATAGGATAGGCATAGGATGGGGGGACAAAAGAAACTGTCCTGTCCCGTTTGATTAAAGTCATAAGGATGGTGCAACCCTGGGTTGTGGAGTCGAATTTTTCGGGGGCATGTACCTCACCATACGTCTCACCAGGTTCCTTTCCTATCACATAAGGGAGCCCGGCCGAAGCGGCGACAAACCCGTCACCGGTTGCATCCACATATACTGAAGAAAGAAACTGAAAGCGCCTCTCAGAATTGATTTCCAGGGCACTCAAAGCGTGAATATGCCCGTCTTGGTGAGCAACATCTACAACCAAGGTATTGAGAAAAAGCGTAATATTGTGTTCTTGATAGACTGCATCCAGCAGGATCTCATCCCAAAGGATGGGATTCCCTTCAGGGTTCTTGTACTGGTTGGCCAGCTTCAATTCCCCCAGAATTCCCATCTCTTCACTGAAAAGATTTCCACCACCGGTTGAGCCACGAGTCCATACTCGGATTTCACTCGAGCTGTTTCCACCCAATACGGGTCGGTTCTGGATGAGAGAGACGGTCCGACCTTGGTGGGAGGCAGCAATTGCTGCACACACGCCCGCCAAACCTCCGCCGGCTATAGTTATATCTGATTGGATTGATTGAAACTTTCCTATTTGTGTCATATCAGAACGCTATCACGCCGGCAGGACCGGCACAATGGAATATTTTGCAGACTATTTTCAATATCCTGCTCTATTCATACGAACTTGGCTCAACAAAATTATGCAAGTGCGTATGCAGAATTTGCTGAAAAGACTCACACATTGTTGTTTGACAGCCAGCCGTTGTCATGGTAGGGTGTAAGAAAGAGAGGGCTAGAATCCCGTGCAATGTATCCAATCTTTGCAAAAATATTTGTTTGAACTATCAAATACATATGATGCTACAATTTGCATTAAGGATTTTACAGGTTTCATGCGACAGGACAAGGCCATTTTCCAAGCCCTCAGCCCATTTGAGAACCATACATCCGCCTATTGCAACTATGTAAAGAGCAACAAGAAATGCTATCGTGAATGCTTGGATATGATTCCAAAAATCCTGCGCAAGTGCACGGAAACCAGAAGCACATTTTCAGGATTCTGTCATGCCGGAAGTTTTGAATATGTCATTCCCATCATGGAAGGGGAGAATATTCTCGGTGCGATTACCTTTGGAGGATATGCATCAAACACCCCTCCCAAAAACAAGAATTGCCACGCGCTGGCCGAGCGCCATCCAGAGCTGGATGAGGCTCTACTTGCGCAATTGTACCAGAAAGAACCCAAAATGCCTGATGAACAGGAAATGACTATTGCCCTGCGTTCACTTGAATTCGTCGCAGCGTATCTGGGCTCGTTGGGCAACTGCTATTGTGCAACCGAAAATACTGCGAAATTACTTGCCCAACCAAAACAGAAACAGGAAGAGATTCTCGTGCAACATGCACTGACCTATATCAAAATGCATGTGACGGAGAAAATCAGCATCGAGGATATCGCCCACTACTGCAACTACAGCAGCTCCTATGTTTCCAGAAACTTCAACAAAGTGGTGGGGATGAATATCAATACGTACATTAATAAGCTGAAGGTTGAGGTTTCCAAAACCTATCTCATTACTTCCAACAAGACCATTGCGGAAATTGCTGAAATAGTGGGATTCGAGGACCTTTCCTACTACAGCAGGGTGTTTTCCTCGTTCTTGGGTATTCCCCCTGCTGAATTTCGAAGAAGATTTTCCTAAAGGATAGTGCATGCCAAGCTATAAAATCATAACGTCCTATCTAGAACATGTAAAATCAGCCTACTCTCTTGATGTAACCATCAAGGATTACTCGGGCTTCATCTACACGAGTGAGGACCTTGAACGGGTCATCCGCCCCTATCTCGCCCACTGCAGCCCCTATTGCATGTGCATCAAGGAAACTGAGAGGGGATATGAACGCTGCCTGGCTCAAAACAAGCCTCTCTATCAAAAGTGCAAACAACGCAAGCCTTTCTTCGGTTATTGTCCTGCCGGTCTGTGCGAATTGGTTGTCCCCATCGCTTCGAAAACCAAGGTATACGGGTCTATCAACGTCTCGCATTTTGCACTTGAGGAGGGAAAAGGAGATTTCCTGCGGGAGAGACTGCTTAAGAGGGAGCCCGAATCCAGGAAAATTGCTGCTCGTTTATTATATCAGCAGTTTGTTCGTCCTGTATCGATGGACATCAACGAACTCCAATACTCGCTTGCGTTGCTCGCCGAATTTCTTGTAGAAATCGTGCGAAATGCAAATGAAGCACAACAGCAAAAGAATCCCGAGCTTTCCGATGAGAGCAGAATTCGGGCATACATAGCAGAACATACTGATGACAAAATCCTAGCCCAGCAGGTGATGAGTGCATGCAATATTTCCAGGCTGTCCCTCAAATCGTGCATCGAGAATGCAAATGTGAAAAACTTCAGGGAGTACGTGAATGGCATCAGGCTTGAGCAGAGCGAAAAGCTCCTGTTGGAAACCGACAAAACCCCCAAGGAAATTGCTGTCTCCTTAGGATTCAAGGACTATCAGCATTTTTGCAGGCTGTTCCTGGAGAAGGTGAAAATCACCCCTTCAGACTACCAGAAATATTACAAGCACGAGAATCGTCCGGGGCAAAATTGATCAAGAAACACGTTTGACCAGATATAATCCTAAACCCATTCTTGAGTTAGTATTTCCTCTACAAGCAGTCCTATATTTGTGCCCAGGTTTTTCTTCAATTCATCTATTGTTAGACTATACTTTCTTGCATTGTTGATCGCCGTCCACACATGGGGCAGGAAATCTCTTGCAAAATGTATCCTGGCTTTATTGTAGCTCCCATGAAGAAAATCGTCCTTGAGCACGATTTCGGCCTTGGTTCGTTCGCTTGTCTTTTCATTATCCAGAAGTGCTTGCTTATCGTACGCTGCAAGGTCTGAATAATGAAACAGAAACCAAATCTCGATGCAAGGATTAGAAACAATAAATCTATACTGGTACATCTGACAGAGCTCTACGGCCTTATCGAACTGATGGGACACAAAACTCTTCGCATCCCGATCGACTACTATGCAAACCGTATCCAAATCAGGGTAAAAAGTCTCACAATTGCTGATTACTTCATGAGTTTCTTTGATAATGGTCAATGGATGACTATTTGTTCCCTGGGTATGCCTGATTGGGATGACCTCAATCAATGAGCTGATGCCTAGGTCATTTCTCGCTTCAAGCAACCCCTTGAAATATTGATACTCGGTCTTCTTGCCTTCACATGCAATATAGTACTTGTTCTTTGGCTCAGCATTGGACAATGCCTCATCAAAACGTCTGCCATAGGGTTGTTCAATCCTCAAGGTAATTCCTCCTGCTCATCCTCGTCTTCATCCTCAAAACCCTGTGGGAAGAAGAATGAATCAAACAGAGGCACACCTCCGTACCGACCATCCAAGTAGGCTTTCTGGATTTTCTTGTCAAAGCGTTCCTTGAAACGGTCAAAAGGTATGAGCAGACTCGCACCCAACGCATTCTTCTCAACGAACCAGATTTCGTCCTGCCTGAGGATGGAAAGGTCCATAAGATGACTCTCATGCGTCGTGACAACAAGCTGAATCTGTTTTTTCTTTGCCAATGCAAGAAAGTTCTTGATGAAGTGGACTGTCATTTGGGGATGGAGACTTCGATCAATCTCATCGATAACAAACACAGCCGGTTCCTTCGTGCACAAGAGTACAGTCAGCATATCGAATAGTCGTTGCGTTCCATCTGATTCTTCATCCATCGAGAAAGTGACATCCTTCAGTTTGTTATGCTCAAACGTTATTTCATTGAATTCCGGTTCTTTTTCATTCATACGCACAAGATAAAGCTTGCCGTTGCAGCTGATCCGCATTCCTGATGCAGGATTGACAGATTTATTCTGGTTGACTAGTTCGACAAGTGCCTTATCAATCTTCTTCTTGAAGTCGGAAGGAACTTCTTCCAAGGCTTTTTCCTTCGATACCTTTTTTGCTTCTACGTGGCTGATGCCTGTAGCGAAGGTTCTGATTGCTGCCAGGATTTCATCAGTCGACGTCGTTGAGAAGCAGGAGTAGCCCGAAACCAGCGAGTCGGGAAACGATATATCAAGGACTTCAAACCAATGGTAGACTTGTTTCAATATGGCCAGCCTCTCATTTTCTGCATAGATGGCTTCTTTATTGGTGACGATATCTTGTAAGAAGAGTTTGTTTGCTACATGTTTCAAATCATTGATATAGATTTCAAAATGCGCAGCATCCTCCTTCCTGGAAAGAAGCGTTGTATCATAGGTGTACCGTCCTGTAGTACTGTTTCTTGTAAACAGTTCCTCATTCTTGCTTGGACCCAGGAGAATCAACCACTCTTCAGTAATTTCCCTCTCAGAAATAATCATCTCGAAGCCGTAACTGTACAACCTGCCGCCGATGCAGATTTCAAATTCAAAATATGAGGGAAGGCTCTTGGCTTTTGGATCAAGCTTGTAAAAAGAAGTATCAGGACTTTCGGCAGTTCCATGTGTGATGATGTTCCGAGCAAATGCCATAGCCTTAATAAGGTTTGATTTCCCTGCGGCATTCGCTCCATAAATTGAACTGAATTTCAGCAACTTCACATCATCAGCTTCAAAAAGTCTTTGCTTGTGTTTTTGTATGGAACTGGCCAACATGGAAAAACTTTGTGGTTTATTGAATGAAAGGAAATTCCCTACGGTAAATCTTGACAACATATGCTATGTCTCCTATCAAGAGAATATCATAGATACGTTTATACAACAATATAAATGTGATAATTTCACATTCTTTATGCGATTAACTCCATCCTTTTCAGAACATCACATCCAAAAAAGACAAACAGAAGAATGAGGATCAGCAGATATACACTGCTGTTGGAGTCAGTCTAAAAGACTATTCCTTAAGAAGGGGAATCACACCTTCATACTACCAAAGGCATTACAAACAAGAGAAGCATCAAGACCGGAGTTGCAAACCAAACCCTTGTGAAAAGTATGATGATACACAACGCCTGCAACCATAGGGTCTCCTATGGCTGCAGACTTTGATCGGGCTTTCATCATTTGAAGAAAGTCTTTCTCAACCACCTCTGTGTAGAAACAGCATCTCCTGCACTGACAAGTGCACGAATCTCTTCCATTACACCATCGGTGAGTTTATCCTCAATCATTCTTAGAAACTCCACACTCTCCCGAAGTGCTCCCTGACCATCCTCGCGATATGGGTACTGATCCATGGAGAGCCAGCCGCCATAATTGGTTTCCTTCAACCAGAACATCGTCTCTACGTAGACAGGGAAATGGACCGAACCAACAATCATGTCGTCGTCCCAAGCTCCATAATTGTCATTGAAGTGCATATGGAACAGCTTGCGCCCATACTCCTGCAGAATGACGATGGATTCAGCCACATTCTCACCAGCCACAAACGCATGACCGGTATCGATACAGACACCGACATTATCCAATCCTGTCTCCTTTGCAAGCAGCAAAGTATCGGATGCACGTGCCATGAAGCAGTAGTTTCTTGGTTCCTTGGGCTTGTACTCAAGTGCGAACTTGATATCCGGCGATGCTTTTGCAACTATCTTGATATTCTCAAGAAGCCATCTTCGTTCCTGTATCAGATGGGATTGCAGAATGTAATCGTAGCCATCCTGTCCCGGCCAAATATTCAGAGTCGAACAACCGAGTTTGCGAGCCATTTCAACACACGCAAACGTATACTCGAGCGCTTGTTTGCGGATATCGGGGTCCTTCGCAGAAAGACTTCCCCGACCCCATCGCTTCTGACTAAAATGATCGGGAATGATTGAGACACACTTGAGCCCATACTTTGCCAGCATCTCCCCGACCCGGTCTACATTCTCAGTTGAGACATCCCAAGTTCCGACAAGTTCGACCCCTTCAACCCCTTCAATCTCTGAGGCCTGACGAATCAGAGTCTCCTTGGGCAATTCGTCCTTGTATCCCGAGGAGAGAAACCGATCACAGGTGTTCCCAAGATTTCCTAAAATTATTGAATACTTGCTCATGACTACAACCTCCTTGTTATGTTCGATGCATTACTGTATCGCGTATCATCAAAGACCCATGCACCAATGTACATACTGGTTCATAGACTTTCTTCGCTGAGAGTTTTTCCAACAATGCCTGTGCTGCCATTCTTCCAATCTGTTTATTGGGGACCTTTATTGATGTCAAATGAGGATCCATCATGGAGGACATCGGAAGGTCGTCAAATCCAATGATTGAGATGTCCCTGGGTATTACATACCCTGCTTCTTTCAATGCCTTCATTACTCCGAACGCTGCAACATCGTTGTAACAAAAGAGCGCCTGGGGAAGGGCCCGATGGGATAGCAACAACTCTTTCATGGTAGAATAAGCACCCTGAAAGCCCGGCTCCACATTGAACAATGCCTCATCATCAAAGGATAGCCCTTTTGCACGAAGAGCCTGTTCAAATCCACGTTCCCTCATGAGTATATTTCCAGACTTAATGGTACTGGTGACCATTCCAATCTGTCTATGCCCGTTTTCATACAAATATGTTACCAATGCAAATACTGCAGTGATATTTGCCATATCGATGAAGTCACAGGGTATTTGATCGAAATATGTATCCAGAACAACATAAGGAATAGTGAGCTTTGATAGCTGGCTGACATCTTCTTCACTCAGCTCTGTACCAAGAACAACCACCCCTTTGGGTTGCCTGTTTTGGATCTCTTCCACACACTGTTCCATGAACTCGAACCGATAGTCGAAAATCTCGAATATATACCCGGAGTCACACACTACATGGTTGATGCTGTCCATATAATCCATGATGAAACTGCTTTGATCGTGATTGAGTATCAGCCCATGTTTTTTCAGGCGCGCGAACATGACAAACCCTTGACTGGGAAGTGCTACAGCGCGTTCCCCGGGTACTCGGTAATCCAGTTTCTTGGCGAGAGCCAGAATCTGCATTCTGGTTTCAGGACTTACGCCCTTATGTCCATTTAGTGCAAGAGAAACAGTAGTCTTTGATACTCCTGCAAGCTCTGCTATTTCTTTGATTCCCATGCCTATAGCATAGTCCTCTTACGAATTGCATGTCAAATAGTTTAGTGATTTTCAATTAATTTTTTTATTTGTAATAATTTTGTTCTACAAATAAGCAGTTTTTTAAGGAATTTCCAATATTTTTTGCATGAAAAGCAAGAACATACTAAACAATTTAATTATTATTTGACTTCTCTTTAAGGCTGGAGTAAAATTTTTTATACAGACTGTTAAGGAGGATCACAGGATGAAAAAATTATTTGCCCTCGCTCTCATCGTACTTATGGTAGGGTCGATGCTGTTTGCAGCAGGTCAGACTGAGAAAAAGGAAGGCTATGAGATTGTTGTCGTCCCCAAGGATGCATCAAACCCATGGTTTGTCAGGATGAAGGTCGGAGTCGATGAGTATGCAAAGGAAACCGGATTGAATGTCTATCAGAGAGGTACTCCGCAGATTGATGCGACCCTGCAGGCTCAATTGATTCAGGACTTGATTGCCCAGGGAGTTGATGCATTGTGCGTAGTTCCTGTCGACCTGGAGTCAATCGAACCTGTTCTTGCACAAGCCCGCAAAGCCGGAATCGTTGTCATCACCCACGAAGGTGCAGCCCTTGAGAACGTGGACTATGACATTGAGGCTTTCAGTAATGCTGGATACGGTGCCTTCATTATGGACAACCTTGCTGAAGCAATGAACAAGGAAGGCGTGTACACCACCATGGTTGCCTCACTGACCAATGGCTCTCACAATGAATGGGCTGATGCAGGTGTTGCTCACCAGATCAAAACCTACCCCAAAATGCAGCTTCTGCAGGCTGAAAAGCGGGTTGAATCAAACGACAATGGAGATGTTGCATACAACGTCGCAAAAGAGCTTTTCAAGAAGTACCCCAACTTGAAAGGAATTATGGGAACTTCTTCCTATGATGCACCGGGTGTTGCACGCGCTATCGAGGAACTTGGTTTGATAGGGAAGGCTTTCACCTCCGGTACCGGCATGCCGCTTGACAATGCTGCATTGCTTGAAAGCGGAGTAGTCAAGTCTCTCACCTTGTGGGACCCGGCTCTTGCAGGCAAGGCTATGATTGCATTGGCGGTAAAAGTTTTGAATGGTGAGAAGATTACAGCTCCTGTGGACCTCGGTGTTGAAGGCTACACGAATTTGCAGTTCAAGGCCGGCAGCAAGACCGTTCTGGAAGGCGAAGGATGGATTGTCATTAACGCAGAGAACGTAAAAAGCTTCGGATTCTAAAGGAATTACCTGAATGATTGCCCTGTCGGAAGTTACATTCGGCAGGGCAGTATTGTATTATAATCCTTGACGATTCCTGATTTTCATAAAACAGGGGGTATGTTATGACTGAGAGCCTATTGAAGGCTGAGGGCATCTACAAATCATTTGTCGGAGTGCAAGCCCTGAAAAATGTGAATTTTTCCATTAGAAGCGGAGAGATCCACTGTTTGGCAGGTGAGAATGGCAGCGGGAAATCCACTTTAATCAAGATCATCAGTGGTGTATATACTCCCGATGCCGGGTACATCGAATTCAATGGGAAACAATACACAAAAATCACCCCGATTGAAGCAATCAATAATGGAATTCAGGTCATCTATCAGGATTTTTCCATATTTCCAAACCTCACCGTTATGGAAAACCTTGCTTTCAACAGTGTGCTGGCCGAAGGTAGAAAAATCGTCAATTGGAAGCGGATGAGAACAATTGCAGAAGAGGCAATTGCAAAAATTAATTTCAAAGTGGACTTGGATGCTTACGTAGGGAACCTCTCGGTAGCAGAAAAACAGATGATTGCAATCAGCAGGGCTCTTATGTTCAATACCAAGTTAATCATTATGGATGAGCCCACCACGGCTCTCACCAAAAAGGAAGTGAGAAACCTCTTTAATATCATCCTCAAACTCAAGGAACGTGGCATTGCAATTTTGTTTGTCAGCCATAAACTTAATGAGGTGTTTGAAATATCTGAAAACTTCACCATTCTGCGGAGTGGAGAGTTGGTAGCCTCCGGATCCACAGCAGAATTGAACGACAAGAAATTTTCCTATTATATGACAGGAAGAGAGTTCAATCAACGCCGTTTCAAACCGGTCAATCTTTCTGAAAAACCAATTTTTGAAGCGAATCAAGTCGGCCTTCCCGGGTTCTTCGAAGATGTGTCGTTCTCTCTACACCGGGGAGAAATCATTGGAATTACCGGCTTGCTTGACTCGGGTCGGACCGAACTCGCTCTCTCAATGTTCGGCATCAAGCCGATTAGTCATGGATCATTCTCCATCAATGGCAAGACTGTGCTCATACAAAGCCCACGCGATGCCATCAAACATAATTTAGGATATGTTCCCGAGGACCGCCTTACTGAAGGGCTGTTTCTTCCCCAATCTATAGCAGATAATATTGTGATTTCTGAAATCGACCGCCTCGCCAAGAAAGCCGGGATAGTCGATCAAGTTAAAAGAAAAACCGAAATCGACCACTGGATAAAAGAATTGGCGATTGCAACCCCAGACCCAAACAATGCCTGTCAGACACTTTCTGGAGGAAACCAACAACGGATAGTGCTTGCAAAATGGCTTGCATGCAATCTTGACATTCTTGTCTTGAATGGACCGACGGTGGGTGTTGATATTGGATCGAAACATGATATTCATGGCATCCTCCATGAGTTGGCAAGCAAAGGACTCGGGTTGATACTCATCAGTGACGACCTACCCGAGGTTGTGGAAAACTGCTCAAAGATTCTTGTTATGAAGGCTGGGAGAATTGTTGCTGAATTGAAGGCCGAAGAGACAGACGAAAAAACCATTCTGTCATACATGCTGTAGGGAGAATTTGAAGTGAAAACAAAAACACCCATTTTTTTGAAAAAATTGGCCGGAAGGAATGAACCATATGTATTTCTTGTACTCTTTGCGCTGTGCCTCCTTATCGAATTTCGCAGCGGACAGTTTTTCTCTTCCAACAACCTTGTTGACATCGCTTCGGCCCTAATTGTTCCAGGGCTGTTCGCCATAGGAACTTTTCTGGTCATTATCTCAGGAGGTATCGATGTCTCTTTTCCTGCCCTTGCATCCTTGAGTGTCTATGCAACTACTAAATACCTGCTGGATATTGAATATCAGGGTGGGATTATTCTTCCTATCGTAATCGCCTTGGCGATAGGGGCCTTGCTGGGGGCTTTCAACGGGTTGTTCATCGGATATTTCAGACTTCCAGCTCTTATAGTTACATTAGGCTCTTCCAGCGTGTTCAAAGGTATCATGCAGGGTGCTTTGAACTCCAAACAGTTGACAATCATTCCAATTGGGATGCGAACATGGGGCACTACAGCGCTCTTCACTGCCAGAAACCCGGTATCTGGGCTTACCAGCAGAATGCCCGTTGCGTTCATAGTCTTTCTCATCGTATTGGGTTTTGTATTCTTTCTCATGCGATACACAATGTTTGGAAGAAGCATCTATGCCATAGGAGGCAGTGAGACGAGTGCTCATCGCGCGGGATTCAATGTGATACGCACAAAGATGATCATGTATATCATGGTTGGCATGATTGCCAGTCTTGCCGGAGTAATCCGAGTATGTATGATGCAACAAGCTCACCCGACGAATATGCTTGGCATGGAGATGAATATCATTGCCGGTGTAGTTCTAGGTGGAACGGCAATTACAGGAGGACGAGGAACTCTGCTGGGATGCATGTTGGGGACCTTGTTGATTGTCATAGTTGAGAACTCCTTGATTCTTCTTGGAATTCCCACCTCTTGGAAGAGTGTGTTTACCGGTGCATTAATCATCATCGGAACTGGAGTAAGCGCCTACCAAGTCATCCTTATGAATAGAATCAAAAAAACCAAACTCTTGGTCAAGGAGGCAGTATGATGGTCTCTACTCCCACAAGTCCCATTCAAAAATTCCAGCAGATGTATCGTAATGACCGCCATCTGTGGCGTCTGATTCTCATGATTGCAATCTGGATGTTGTTCATGGCAATTACTCGTTTCAACCGGTTTTATACGATGATCAACTTCCAAACCATGGCTGCTCAGTTCCCGGAATTCGGATTGATGAGCTTGGGTGTCATGCTCTGCATGATTACAGGCGGCATCGATCTCTCGGTAGTAGGCGTTGCCAACCTGACATCCATCCTGATGGCTTTCATCCTGATCAACCTCACTACTGCAAGCGGTGGGTTGCCTGGCTATGCGATACCTTTGGTATTCTTACTGGCAATCCTGCTGGGTGCAGCATTTGGACTGTTCAACGGGTTGCTGGTTTCCAAGTTTCATATCCCTCCCATTCTGGCAACCATGGGCTCCGGTGAACTTTTTACTGGAATTTGTCTGGCCATAACCAATGGAAATGCGGTCAGTAAATTCTCTAGAACCTATGCCAATACCATCAACAACCGTCTTTTCGACCTCATCCCTGTTCAGTTGATTTTTTTCATTGTTATGGCTGTAGTCATTTGGTTCCTGCTCTCCAAGACAGTCTTTGGCACAAAGTTGTATTTATTGGGAACCAGTGAAACAGCAGCAAAATTCAGTGGCTTGAACAATACTCGTCTCATACTGCAAACCTATATGCTGAGTGCCATCTGCGCCGCCCTTGGTGGGATGATCATGCTCGCCAATTACAACTCTGCTCGTGCAGATTATGGCACTGTCTATACTCTGCAATGCGTACTTATTGTTGTATTGGGGGGAGTCAATCCAGTGGGAGGAAAAGGGAGAATCAGCGGTGTGGTTTTAGCAATCATCTTGCTAAGGTTACTTGAAACAGGCCTCAACCGTTTCCCCAAAATCAGTAGTTATTACATCTCCCTCATCTGGGGTGGAGTCCTGATTCTAGTCATGGTCCTCAATTACTTTACTGAGAACAACCATGCCTTCTCACGGCTTGCAAGGAGGAACAAATGAGCAAAATCCGTGTTCTACTTGTCGGAGAATCTTGGATATCCGTAAGCACCCATCATAAGGGTTTCGATTACTTTTCCTCAGGCATGTATGACACCGGGCATGAATATCTGAAGAAAGCTTGTGAATCAGATCCTGAAATTGCCTACACACATATGAGCGGACATGCAGCAGCTCAGGAATTTCCATTCACTCTCGAAGAACTGAAGCAATGGGATGTAATCATTCTCAGCGACATCGGATCAAACACTTTACTGCTTCCCAAGCAAGTTTTTACTGAGGGAAGAACCATGCCAAATCGATTGCAACTACTCAAACAGTGGGTTTCGGAGGGTGGTTCACTGGTTATGTGTGGAGGATATCTCTCATTTGCGGGTTTCCAAGCAAGTGCCAAATATTTCCGGACTCCTGTCGAAGATGTACTCCCGGTGGATATCTACACCTTTGATGACCGCGTGGAGACTCCTGAAGGAGTTCAGGTGGAAATAGTCGATCCAGATCACCCGATTGTACAGGATGTCCCTACTCCTTGGCCGGCTCTCCTGGGATATCAGGAAGCAGTATTAAAGAAACAGGCTCATCTCATCGCCCGGACAACCTATGGACATCCATTCTTGGCAACGATGGATTATATGGAAGGCCGATCTATGGTATGGATGACTGATATCGGACCGCATTGGTGTCCAAAAGAGTTCACCGAGTGGCCCGGCTATACAATCTTATGGCAACAGGCCATCAAGTATTTAGCACATCGATAGGAGTGAATGCATTTCAGAAAATGGCCCGCACACCGTAAGGAACACCTGCTCAAAATGGTTTGGCTGTTTTTAACAAATAGTGACTTCATGCCGTCTGCCCTGCTTCCCATTTCAATTCAGGAGGGCTGAACAGCTTTTCTTGCTTGAGCCTTTCAATTGTTACGAAGCTGTTGCCCTTGATTCCTCTCAACCTTGATTTCACCAGCAGAAGAGCCTCGCTCAGGTCCATCCTGCCAACCTGGAACCTGATATTGAACAGAGCTGCATACCTGTTGATGTACTTGGATGCAACCCCACACATCTTCTTGTACCATCGCTCAATCAGGGAATGAAAGCTGTTGACGTTGTTGAGATGATTGACCCTGTCGTAGTCCTTGTGGGTCGAGACCACCTTGCTGTCGCTTCCAAGAGCCGCGATCAGCTTGTTGTATGAAGGGCAATCATCGGTCCAGATATAGGTTTTCTCCTCGATGTGCGGGTACAGGTTCATGACCTCCTCCGATGTAGGTCTGGCCATGTTGAAGGACCTGAGATAGGAACCTCCTCCCCTCTGGACTCCTGCAAGGAGGCAGACCTGGTCATTGGAGATGCCCCTCTTGGTGGAAGGAGTCCCCCGTTTCTTTCCCGCAACATGCCCCATCTTCTCGCCCTTGTGGCTTTTGACGACGTATTTCTCATCCAGCTCCGCCTGGTCCGAGATTCTGGCCGAGGCCTCCTCTTCCTCCAGCGAACACAGGAGCTTGTGCCTCATCCTGAATGCTGTGGCGATGTTTATGCCCAGGGCATTCGAGATTGTTTTCAAGGTCTCGCCGGCGATCGTCATCTTTATCAGCTCATTCCAGGCTTCGGTGCCCTGGTGGGAATAGAATGAGCAGGTGCCGTAGTCGGCGGTGAACCGCCGCTGGCAATCCATGCACCTGAACATCTGCTTGCCGGTGGACGTCTTGCCGCCCTTTATGATTCTCGGGTGGATTGCTCCACATTTTGGGCAACGCTCGAACAGGAATCCTTCAGCAACGGTGGTTTCCTTGTCATAGCAGTCGAGTATTTCGGCAATCTTGCTTAGAATGAACTCAGGAATCCCTTTCATCCGCTCAACAAGTGTCTCTGCTGTCATCTGTGGCATATTGGCTGCCTCCTGATGACAGTTTATTGCATCAAGTGTGACACAGAGTGTCGTAGTCACTGATTCTTAAAAACAGCCAATGGTTTTTAATCACTGATATGATAGCGCCTCGCCTTCTCAACTACTGACGCAATCAGGGGGTACATTGCTTTTCCCAACTTGAAGACTTCAGTGGAACCGTACAATACCTCATCCCCTCTTGCTCTGAAGTTGACACTAGCATTCAGTATCGCATCCCCAATAAGCATAGGGTGTTTCCTGCTATCAAAACCTCCAGGGATCCTGGCATTTACCAAATTCTTCCATTCAGAACAACCCTGCAATTGTATTGACCCTGCAGCATCGCTGAAAACATGATAATAGAGCCAGACTTCAAAGCATGGATTGCTTTCTGCTACGAACCAACCAATCCGGTTTCGACAGAGGCTTTTCAATTCAGGAATTGCTTCACCCCATGCGTCGGTATCGATGACAAACCAAACCTGATCACCTTCAACCAGTTCATACTTTGTATCCGAAACAACTCCATCGATATCCCGACATGCTTGTTCATAAAGCCCCAAGGGGGAGTTGTTTCCTTGAGAATCAGCAGGAATCACCTCAACATTGATTCTTGAGCTGATCTCCTTGAAATACCTGAAATAGTGATGCTCCCTACGGCTGCCTTCACAATAGATTACAAATAGTGTTGCATCCCTATCCGGCAGCTTACGTTCATATACCCTACTTTTTAAAATCATAGGCATTCCAATTGAGGTCTTTCAAATTGGCAAGGAAAGGAATTGCCCCATACCTACCTGACAGATATCCTTTGCGTATATCGATTGTATTATGGACCTTGAAATCACAAAGAGAATACAGGTCGGTACTCCCCAAACCATCCTTTTCGGCAAACCAAATCTCATCAAGTCGAAACAGGTCTTGATCGAGTAGGTTTGATTCATGCGTGGTAAAAATCAGCTGGCCTTTCGAATTATCGTCTTCAGAGAATTTCCCTAAAAGTTCCTTTATGAGAATAGGATGTATACTGCGTTCAATTTCATCAATAAAATACGTCACATCTTTTGTCAAAACATCCTTAAAGGCAGGAAGATAATCCAGCAATCGGACAGATCCATCAGACTCTTCTGACAAATCGAATGTCACCGATTGTCCGTTCTTATCTACGTGCTCTGTTTTCAATTGCTTGATAAATACGTTATCTTCTTCTTGTACAGCAACAAGTTCTTCGCCTGAATTTGTATGCAATCCGAGGATTCCCGAAGGGCTTTCTGCTAGTTTTTGTATCAGTGTTTCCATCTCATCCTTATTATCATCACCAAAGAAGGCTTGTATGGGTTTTTTGATGATCTGAAGTTTCTTTATTCCGACATTGAATGTACACATGATCTGCTCGGCGTAATGAAGAAACTCGGAATCCACATCCAACTTGTGCGCCAGCCCGCTTGGTTTCATGGTTGGGGAAATAATAACCAAATTATTCTCAAACCATTCATACGCACGCCTGGCATCTATGAGCAGAGGATTGTCCAGCTTGGCTAAAATTTTCAATGATGTCTTGTTTTGCTTAACCAGATTATTCTCAAGAATTCCTTTCAGAATTGGACCTTCCGGATGTTTTTCAAATGCATCGGAAAAAGTGAGTTTGGTCTTGAATTTGTCATCGGTAATCCGCTCAAACACCAACGTGTCATCCTTCTTACCAAGCCCGGAAATATAGAGCTCCTCTTTCAGGACAGACTGGTCACTGAACTCCAAAGCATAGATATAGGGAACATCAGAACTGATGAATTCTACAGCCAAAGCTGAAGGGACTTCAGTCGCATGAAAGTGCTTGATCCGCCTCAGGACCATTGTGCTTGGCAGATCAGACGCTACTACAATTCTCCGAAGGAAGGAAAGAGCATGGAGTAAATTCGATTTGCCGGCACCATTAGCTCCATAGAGTGAGGCCATTTTCAACAGCTCAACACCCTGCTTCTGATACACATGCCCTTTCAACCTTGTGAATCGTGGAGCAGGAATCATATTGAATTCCTTCTCCTCTCCGAATGAGTACATATTTCGTATCATGCATCGTATAAACATATACGTGATTTTATCACTTTATAACAATATAATAAAGAACATTGTCACTCATTTTTTTCTATTTTGAATAAATAAAGTGAATTTTTCACGTAAACGAAAATAATGTATTGCATTTCACTTTTCTTGCATCCGCTTTGCAATCAACTGCACATTCACTTCACTGACCCCGTACTGCTTTGCCAGTGAAGACCAAGAAGAAAGAGCTGCTCGTGTTTGGTCAATAATTTCTGTGATGTGTGACTTCGCCAGCTTTGCCTCAAGCCCCAGCTTGACCAAATGCTCCACCCCGGGATTTCTTCCCTCACCCATCACCAAGGTGCTTTGCTCTCCCCCGGGACCGTATGAGAAAGTAAGATCGTAAGCAGGTGATAGCCTCCAATTGTCTTGTGCATCCATCAGAAAGCTGAAATTCTTGGAGTGATCGTCACGATTATGCGCCAACACATTGAAAACGGCCAGTCTGTACATCTTCTCAACTTCCCGCATATCGCAGGTCAACCTGAACGTGAGCGTGAGTAAATCCTGATACTCAAGGGCAGGTGCGCGAAAATCTGCATGAAGCAATCCACATACAGAGTGCATATGATAACTCAAAGTTCGCATACCGCTGAGCCATAGTATTTTGACTAAAAAGCAAAGGAAAACTTCTGATAAAAACGATTATAATTACATGTAATATATAGACATAAGCTCGCAAATCTGGTATAATGGA
>Ga0228535_1002147_pt1 | contig 21073 bp, 17 predicted proteins | sample SJ1metagenome_FD_168457 | JGI IMG/M metagenome (GOLD analysis project Ga0228535, IMG submission 168457) | Enriched culture of PCE-dechlorinating microbial communities from Ithaca, New York, USA - SJ1 | ecosystem: Engineered > Modeled > Simulated communities (microbial... > Unclassified | place... | reverse complement strand
CAGGGCCTCGTGATTCTGGCGGCCATCATCTCGAACGTGCTCTTGCAGCGCCGCAACGACAAGCTTGCGCTTAAAAAGCGCGCGATCTGAGAGGGAAGCGAACATGGAAAAGACAGCGATCGATATCAACAAACCGCGCGGGCTGCATCAGTATCAGTGGGAGATCTTCCTCGTCGTGCTCTTTCTGGCGGTGAACGTCGTCAATTCGCTCCTGAGCCCTTACTACCTCACCCTCGACACGTTCGTGAGCACGCCGATGAACTTCCTCGACAAGGCCTTCCTGGTCCTGCCGATGACGATGATCATCATTCTCGGGAACATCGATGTGTCCGTGGGCTCGATTGTGGCACTCACCTCGGTGCTGATGGCGGTGTCGTACAACGCCGGCCTGCCCATGCCGCTCGCGATGGTGCTCGCCCTCCTTGTCAGCACGACCTGCGGGTTTATCAATGGTTTTCTGCAGATCAAATTCAGGGAGCTCTCCGCGACGATCATCACGCTCAGCACCATGACGGTCTTCCGCGGCATCGCGTATGTGATCCTCGAAGACCGGTCGGCCGGGAAGTTCCCCTCCTGGTTCAGCTTTCTGGCATGGGGCTATATCGGGAAAATACCTTTTATCCTGATCGTGTTTGTACTGATGGCGATCGTGTTCGCCGTGCTCCTGCACACCACCCGCTTCGGCCGCATGATCTACGCGGTAGGCAGCAACAGGACGGCCTGCGAATATTCCGGCATCCGCACGGAGCGCATCATCCTCGGCGTGAGCATGCTCGCAGGATTCATGGCCGGCTTCACCTCGCTCTTTTTGACCTCGCGCATGGGCAGCACGCGGCCGAATGTCGCGCTCAACTACGAGCTCGACGCCATCGCCATGACGGTGCTCGGCGGCATAAGCACCAATGGCGGCAAGGGGCGGATAACCGGGCCGCTCATCTCGATCTTCCTCATCGGCTTTCTGAACTATGGACTGGGCCTACGCAATGTCTCCGCGCAGGTGATTCTCATCATACTCGGGATTCTGCTGATTCTGTCGGTGCTCGTCCAGAATTTTACCGACAGGCAGACGCCGATATCACCTAAGAAAGCATCCGCTCCAACGCATCGGTCCGATGCGGGAGACGGATCAGATATTCATGAAAATTCAGCTCAAGGAGGCTGACATGAAAAAAACAATCACCGTGGCAGCGCTGGTGCTTCTCGCACTGACGCTCATCATTCCTTCCTCGGTATTTGCCGCAGAGAAGCCGAAATTTGCCATTGTGTTCAAGAACACGGGTAACCCCTACGGCGAAAAACAGCTGGAAGGATTCAAAGTTGGAATCGAGGAGCAGGGCTTCGAGGCCATTCTCCGGTCGCCCGATCTCCCCACCGCCGAGGCGCAGATTCAGATCATCGAGCAGCTGATCGCCCAGAAAGTCGCCTCGATCTGCATCGTCGGAAACGATTACGATGCCCTTACGCCCGTCCTGAAAAAGGCAAGTGCGGCGGGCATCAAGGTGTTCTCCCTCGATTCCTCGGTCAATCCGCAGGCGCGCCTGACCCACGTCAACCAGGCCGACTCCGAGAAGATCGGCCAGACGCTCATCAAGGCGGCCTACGACATGGCCGGCGGCAAGGGTGAGATAGCCATTCTTTCGGCGACCAGCCAGGCATCCAACCAGAACATCTGGATCGACTTCATGAAAAAAGAGCTTGCAAAGCCCGAATACAAGGACCTCAAGCTGGTCAAGATCGCCTATGGCGACGACCTGCGCGACAAGTCGGTCTCCGAGACCGAGGGCCTTCTCCGCTCCTATCCGAACCTGAAAGTCATCATCGCGCCGACCACCGTCGGCATCGCGGCGGCTGGCAAGGTCCTGACCGACAAGGGGCTCAAGGGCAAAGTGTTCCTGACCGGCCTCGGCCTGCCCTCCGAGATGGCGGAGTACATCAACAACGGCGTGTGCCCCTACATGTTCCTGTGGAACCCGATTGACGTCGGATATCTGGGGTCATATGTCGGCACTGGACTCGTGAGCGGCAAAATCACCGGCAAGGTCGGCGACAAGTTCAGCGCGGGGCGCCTCGGCAACTACACTATCACCAAAGCACCCGACGGCGGCACCGAAGTCCTGCTCGGACCTCCGTTCAAATTCGACAAGAGCAACATCGAAGAGTGGAAGGCAGTCTACTGATTGAAGGTGGTGCGCGGGCTGGCAGGTTTCTGCCGGCTCGCGCATTCGGACAGAGGAGCACAGAGGATGAAGCGAAATGTATTTGCGATGCAGCTGAAGCCGGGAAACGAGGCCGAGTACAGGCGCCGCCACGATGAAATCTGGCCGGAACTCAAGGCCGAGCTCCGGAAGGCGGGAGTATCGGATTACTCGATCTATCTCGATCCGCAGACCTTGCGTCTCTTCGCGATTCAGAGACTCGCTGACGACGAGACGAACGATCTTCTGCCACAGAGCCCCATCGTGCGCAGGTGGTGGGACTCCATGAAAAACCTCATGGAGACGAATCCCGACAATTCGCCCAAAGTGTGGCCTCTTCCCGAAATGTTCCATATGGACTGAGCTATGGACCTCGATCCCATTGTTCGGCTTTCGCGCAGTCTGGGCGGCAACCCGGACTATGTACTGGCGGGAGGTGGAAACACCTCACAAAAGGAAGGCGACACCATCGCCATAAAAGCTTCGGGAGTCCAACTCGGGACTATCGACGCTGCCGGCTTTGTGCAACTGTCGCTCTCCAGACTTAATACCTTATTTAATATCGAATTACCTTCGAATTCCGATGAGCGCGAGAAGGTCGTGCTCGAAGAAATGCTCGCGGCTCGATTGCCGGGGCAGACCAGGCGCCCGAGCGTAGAGACGCTCCTGCACGCATTATTCCCTTTCAGGTTTGTCGTGCATCTGCATCCGGCACTGATAAATGGACTGCTCTGTTCACGGGAAGCGCTGAGCGCCGCGCAGACCCTGTTTGAGAATCGGGCTGCAGTGCTTCCGTACATCACCCCCGGTTACACACTTGCGGATGCAGTCCGCACAGTCTTTGAAACACGAACACTGTCGGGCCAGTGCCCGTATAAAATATTGTTTTTGCAGAACCACGGCGTATTCGTCTCTGCGGATACCGCCGAAGAGGTCAATGCGCTGTATGACCACATATTTGCCACGCTGAAGGCCAGGGTAAATCCACTGCCTCCGGAGAATGAGGGAAGAGAGGCATCTGCCCCGGAGAGCGCCATAAAGGGAAGGGTTCGCGCGGCGGTTGAAGAGGTCACCTCAAAATTTGACGTAAGATTTTTCTTTACGTTAAATTCCGTGGTGGGCCATTTCCTTGCGAGCTCCGAAGCCTTCCTGCCCCTCAGCGCGCCATTCACCCCCGACCACATCGTCTACGCGGGAGCATGGCCTCTCTTTGTCAGCCAAAACCAGGCGCAAGACCCAACCTCCCTGCAGGAACAGATCGATGCCTACCATACTCATCATGGCGAACTTCCCAAAGTCCTCGCTGTCCAGGACGTGGGCATCTTCGGCCTCGGCAGGGACAGCGCAGCCGCCGAGCGCGCCTGCCTCCTCTTCACCGATGCCGCCAAGATCGCGTGGTATGCAGAGGCCTTTGGGGGTGCCCATCCCATGGAGAGTGCCGACATCGAATTTATCCGTAACTGGGAAGTGGAAAAATACCGATCGTCCATAGCATCGAAGAACAGCGTCGCCGCGTCAAAACAATAATTGCGGGCGAGAAAGGGAGAATGAAGTTTATGTCCAGAACAGAGCAGGAATACAAGGCAGCGCGCGAAACATATGCTGAACTCGGAATCGACACAGATCAGGTGCTGAAGACCCTCTCGTCGATACCCGTTTCGGTCCACTGCTGGCAGGGGGACGATGTCATCGGCTTCGACGGCGCCACTTCCCTGAGCGGCGGCATCCTCGCTACCGGCAATTACCCCGGCCGCGCGCGCAATGCCGAAGAGCTGCGCGCGGATGCCGCCTTCGCCTTCACCAAGATTCCCGGAAAGAAGCGCTTCAACCTTCACGCCATGTACGCAGAGACGGGCGGGGCAAAAGTCGAGCGCTCCTCGATTGAACCTCGCCACTTCGACCACTGGATCGCCTGGGCCAAGGAGCAGAAAATAGGCCTCGATTTCAATCCGACGTTCATGTCACATCCCCTCGCGGAAAGCGGCTGGACACTCGCCCATCCCGACAGCCATATCCGCTCCTTCTGGATCGAACACGGGAAGGCGAGCAGGCGCATCGCGCAGGCCATCGCCGATACGCTGAAAGACTTTGTCGTCAACAACCTCTGGGTCCCGGACGGCTCCAAGGACATGCCCGCCGACCGACTCGGTCCACGCCTCAGGCTCAAAGAATCCCTCGATACCATCTATGCCGAAAAACTGCCCAATGACCGCGTGCTCGACTGCGTCGAATCGAAACTGTTCGGCATCGGCTCGGAATCCTATGTCGCCGGCTCCCACGAATTCTATCTCGGCTATGCGATGCAGAAAGCCATAGGCATCTGCTACGACATGGGGCACTTCCATCCGACGGAGAGCATAGCAGACAAAATCTCCGCCACGCTCCTCTATGTGCCATACCTGGTCGTCCATGCCAGCCGCGGCATCCATTGGGATTCCGACCACATCATCATCTGGAACGACGCGCTCACCGACATCTGCAGGGAAATTGTGCGCATGCGTGTCTGGGACAGGGTCTATCTCGCCCTCGATTACTTCGATGCCAGCGTAAACCGCATCTCTGCATGGATCATCGGTTCCCGCAGCACGCAGCGGGCCCTTCTCTATGCCTTCCTCGAACCTGTCGAAGCGATGCGCTCCGAAGAGGAACGGGGAGACTTCGGCGCCCGTCTTGGCCTTATCGAAGAGGCGCGCTCACTGCCTTTTGCCTCGGTCTGGCGCTACTATTGCGAAACCCAGGACGTTCCCTATGGCCCGGCCTGGATCGAAGATGTAAAGGACTACGACAAGAAGGTGCTTTCCAAACGCGGTTAGCAGGATTCTTAGTCCAGTCTAATGCATTCCGCTCTTGACTTTCCCCATGCGATTCTGGGAATATAGAGCCAAAAGAGGAAACAGCATTGGCAATACCCGATAAGGAAGATACCGATCTCAAAAAAAGTCAGCCGGAAGGAAAACCTGAATCCGATGACCCGCCCGGAAGTCCCGAAAGCCCATCTGCGGCGCTTTCTCCAATTGAAGAGTACGAGGCCGAACACGAGATAGACGCCAACCGTTACGCAAAAATAGCCATAGAGAGCAAAATTCCGCTCTTACGCTTTTTGAACGTATCGATGAAAGAGGATTCGCTCTTCCTCCTGCCCCGGATTCTCATCCGGACCCTCAAGACAATGCGGCGCATTCCCCACACGTTTTTCATTAAAGACGAAGACGAACTGGAGCGTTACGTATTTCAAACCATTGCTCAGTGGTCCAAGTCCGTTCTGAAAATAACCAAAATGAAGCTCGATGTCCGGGGCGCTGAACACTTAAAGCCGGACCAGACCTACCTTTTTGTCTCGAATCACCGTTCGCCGGCGGATATTCCCGTGCTCTTCGCCACAATACCCCGGCAGGCGGCCTTTGTTGCAAACGCCATATTCCAGAAGATCCCTGCAATCGCATACTGGATGCGCGCGAGCGGCTCTGTGTTCATCGATCAGAGCAACCCGAAATCGGCGCTGGCCGCCTTCAGATCCATGGCGCGCCGCCTCAGGAGAGGGCGCAGCCTGATTCTTTTTCCGGAAGGACATATGCACCAGGGGAAGGGCATCGATACGTTCAACCGCGGCGGAATCTTTTCCGCAGTGCTCACGGGAACGCCTATTGTCCCGATCTGCCTCAATGGTACAGACAAGGTCATCCGTCCGGGGAGCTTTCACATCAATCCGTACAAGCGGGTCATAGCCGAGATCTGCGATCCCATAGAGACCACAGATCTTGGAAGGGCGGAAAAAAAAGAGATCGATGCGATAGTCCACGATATCATTGCGGAGAAGAGGTCTTGCTACGAGAAAAGACACCCGGCCTCAAGAAGAGACAGCGCACAGGCCGCCGCGAGAATAATTACATAACCTTGAATAACAATACATTGTATTCAGCCAAATAACGCTTTCACAGAATGTCCGTCATCTGCGCTTCTCCGGGATATAATTATTACTGATGACTTTGTTGCCAGATGTTGTCATCAGAGGAGAGCAAAAATGAAAAAATACTTTTTCTTAATCATGATTGTTGTACTCACTATTTCAGGCTGTTCTCTCTTTGCACCAAAACCTTCAAGTATCCAGGAGGTCGAAGAATTCAGGGCAAAGGACATAGGAGACAGCGGTGCGAGTGAGGTTCCATCGAATGAGGGGGAGGTTGTCCAGGTCTTTGCTTCGATAGACACGGACACTGATCCATTGCTCAAAGATATCTTCAACAGCAATGACGCAAAGAGTCTCTTTTCACAGAGAGCACTAAAATATGCAAAATCTCTGGGCAGCAGTTTTGCAAGTCAGATTGCAGAGATCCAAGGCGACATCGAGGATTTCCCGACCACAAAGCAGATCGATGCGACAATAAACCTGTCAGGTGAAACCATGGGCCGCTATCTGGTCCTCACAAAGGGAGAGGGCAGCCTGTCTGCAACCGCGACGACGAGCGACAACAATCCCATTGCGGAGGACTTCAGTAACCTGAAATCCCTCTCTGGAGAAACGGCCCTGCAGATAGAAATCAATGCTACCGATGAACTGGCGGACGCTTCCTCCGCAATTAAGGATATCCGGTTGAAGCTCAATGAGGGGGGATCAGGCAGCCTATCGATGAAGAAAAACTCTGACGGGACCTATACACCTGACAAAATCACACTGGATTACAGGGAAAGCCTTGGCTTTGGCCTTGCCGTCAACGCGAATGGGAAAGGAGGCAAGATTGTCGTAAAAGAAGACGCCAGCTTTTCCGGCAGCATAGCGTATTCGACAGTAGAAACATCCGCTGACAATCCGGACGAGCTGGCCGTCCTGCTTATGCCTCAAATTACCATCATCGTCAAAGTATATGACGATAACAATCAGCTCATGTTCAGCAACAGCTATGCGAGCATCGCAGAGTTCAGGGCGGCATTCAATCTGGATTCATAATAATTATTCTCCAAAATGACTTCGGGAAGAAGCTGTCCAGGAAGATCTCCCGGGCAGCTCTTTCGTTTTTCGGGCACTCCTTTTATACTACGCTGAAATATGAAGATATCACCGCGACGTACGACACCCGATGCCGGACCTGCTTCAGGCCAAACGGAGCACCGCACAGTCAAAGGTCTCTCTCTTTGTCTTCTGTTTTTCGCAATAGGTATTGTGCTGGTCCCGCATGCCTGCAGTACGAGTTCTCCAAGCCCGACATCCACATTCGATCGCGCGGATTTCGAGCACGCCCTCGCAGGCCGCAATCTCGACCTGCTGGCATCCTACAGCTCGAAAGACAGGGGGAGCCTCGGTGCAGGCTTAAGCAGCGCTGACCGGGAGAAGGCGGCGCGGCGCTATGAGGCGCTGCGGCAGGAGATACTTCTGGTGCCGGCGTCCCAGGCAGCGCTCGTCCCCGATCTGCCCGGCCTCGCCGCGCTTCTGGCAAGGCAGGAAGCGCGGCATTTCACTTCTTCGGAGCGCGCGAAGCTCGATTCAGTGCTCGCCCGCTATGCCGCAGTCGAGGGCCCTGCATCCAAGTATCGCGACATTATCGACCCCCGAACCTCCCGCGTCACCAAGGCACAGCTTGCCAACGCCGCCCGAGACCCCGACCGCAATCTCAAGGCTATCGTCACCACACTTCTGAGTGGCGAGAGCGACCCATTTCTGCGCATCAAGCTGATCCACGACTGGATCGCCGACACGGTGACCTACGATGTTTCGATGCTCTCGAAGACGAGCGTTACGGGGCAGGACCTCGCCAGCGTACTCAGCTCGCGCCGCGCGGTCTGTTCGGGCTACGCGAGGCTCTTCGAGACGATGGCCGGGCTTGCAGGATTCGAGGTGAGAACAGTGAACGGCTACACAAAGGGGCTCGGTGGCGATTTTGCCTTCAATTTTCGCAACAGCCATGCATGGAACATGGTGCGCATCGGGGACCTGTGGTATTTCGTCGACACGACCTTCGATGGCGGCGCCTTCGATGGCGGCAGTGCGCAGTACCGCAAGCGCTACAGCACCGATTACCTTTTCCCTCCGCCGTTTCAGCTGCGATTCACCCATTTCCCCGACAATGCGCTCTACCAGCTCAGCGCCACACCCGTGGACAGAGAGGGTTTCAGAGACCAAGCGCTCGTGTTGCCGGAATTTTTCGACAGGGGCCTGACACTACGGCAGATGTCGAACGCCCCAGCCAGTCTTTTGTCGTTTGCGTATCTGCAGAAGACGAGCGGTCTTTTCAGCCTCGATATCGGGGCGCCGGAGCAGATGCTCGTCGACGCCTCGCTCTTCGACGCGAAAGGCAGGGAACTGGAGCAATACAGCTTCGCAAGCCATATCGGTCCGACCGTCTGGCGGCTTGTCCTCGCTCCTCCACCGGCGGGAAGAGGCAGAGTCCATATCTTCGCCGGCCCGGACAGCCCGGGCAAGGACAATGCAGCTTCGAAGATGCTCGCCAGTGTGCTGCAATTCGAACTCGAGACGAACAGCGCCGGGGGCAAGGCAGGCGTCGCCTCCAAGCTTACGGCCCCACCCTTCCCGAAAATCTACGGACGATACCATGAGCCCGCGGGCGAGCTCCTGGAGAGCCCTCTCGCCGGTTCGCTCGCCAGAGGCAGCACCGCGCACTTTGTGTATCACTCAAAATCGAAATATGTATCGATAATATATGATACTACCTTTGTACCGCTGAAGCGCGGCGACGACGGCACCTTCTCCATCGATTTCAGGGTGCCGGCGACGAGCGTCATCAAGCTCGGTGTATCCGAAGACAATGTGCACTACAGCATCGTGCTCGCCTGGGACCTGCGCTAGAGTCCGCTCGTCCCGTAGGACTACCCTTCCAGGTCCGTGCCGTGGGAGGCGCGCTCGCGCTCCCGGATCGCGGTGATAAGGCCCTCGATGTATTGACGGGCCATGTCCTTGCAGCCGAGACCTATCGCAATCGCGACTCCCAGCGCCACCGAACCAATCAGGAGCAAAAGGAGAATGCTCACGATCGATTCTCCCAGGCCGAGCTGGTTCATGACCATCACCACCACGATGATATAGCCCACTCCCCGGATAAGCTTCTGCACCAGCGAGCCGGAACCGACCCCGGCATTGTTCATGATGGTCAGCACGAAATTCGAAAGAAACTGGACGATGAGGACTCCGATCACGGCGGTGATCACTGCGGCGAGAATCGTCGGTATGCCGCCAAACAGCCACGACCGGATCGATTCAGCCGCGTGCTGATCCAGCACCGATGCGGCCTCGGCGAGCGCAAGCAGCATCACGACCCAATAGAGAAACACGCCGACAAGCTTCGACGGCGCATACTGGACATGGCCTTTGCGCAAAAATTCATTGACCCCAACCTTCGTCCCCAGAACATCGAATTTGAGCCATGCCAGCAATTTGGGCACAATTATTTTGAGGAGCTTCGCTACACCCCACCCCATGATCAAAATTAGCACCGCGCCGAGCGCTGACGGCAATTCTCTTATCCAATTCCATACACTGTCTATAATCGCATTCATCTGCTTCCTCCTGAGTTCAGCCTTCGGTGACGAGCCGGTGGAGATCTTCCACCGACAGCCCCTCAATGCCCAATGTGCGGACTGTCCGCCCGGTGGCGCGGTAATCACAGCAATGCATGAGATTTGCCAGATCGATGGTCAGATCGATGGCAGGAGTCTCGACGCCGTACATCTGTGCCATGCTCGCCATCGGCACAAGGCTCATGGGAATATCTTCCCAGATATAGCGGTGATCGATCGTGCGCGGCGCCTTTATGCCCGCATAACCCGTGGTCGCACGGATCGCGCTGCAGAGGTCTGTCCCCGAGGCATCGTAGGTCAGATAGAGCCACTCCCGCGCGGAGACCGTCCTGATGCCCAGGGCACGGGCGAGGGCAAGCCGCTCGTCATCGATCGCCTGGAGCACCTTCGCCACAGAAGGCGAAATACCCTGAAGATAATACTCAAAATCCCCGCCGGTGGATTCGATCCAGGCGGCATTCATGAGGGTGAGCGCGGGATGAAACACTGCCCCGATATTCTCGAGGCTCGTCGCGAGCACATTGCTCCCTGCAATAAACTGGGGAAAGGCGACATCGAGGACTTTGAGCACAGTAGGCGTGAGAAACGAAGGCAGGGCGCTTACGGGCACTCCATTCTTGACTCTGTAGATATGGGCCCTGTGGCGATTGACCATGCGCGAGGCATAGATGAAGGTCTGTGCCTCGACAATCACGACTTTGGCGCTGCAATTCTGCCGTTCGAGCGCCGCGCGAAACTCGAGCGCTCCCCCCGTCCTCCCCGGATTGAGCACCACAATCTGCCCATCCTTGAGAAATGGGGCCATAAGCGTGGCCAACCCATAGTGCGCCGTCGAAGGAGTCACGATCATGATGACGTCCGCACCGCTGATCGCCTCTTCAATGTGAGAGCTCGCGAGGAGTACGGGCCCGAAACCCTGCACAGTCCCTTCGATATCGATTCCCTTATACCAGCGGACCGCGTTCAGATGCTCGTCGGTGCGGTTATACATCTGGACAGGGAATCCCAGTATCCCGAGATGCCCCGCCATCGCTATGCCGCCATTTCCGGCACCCGCGACGCACCAGCCTATCTCTTTGCCTTTGGCAGCGACGCGGTCAAGGTATTCGACGACGACGCTCCAGTCAGTCTTTTTCACCATGTATCTCCTTTTGCCCTTCGTGGGCATGCTGCAGAGGTACAGAACCCATCTGCCCGAGATTTTTTGCGATCCCGAACAGACGCTGGCTCACCGAAAGCGGCTTTCCTTCGCGGTCCACGGCCTGCACCCCGCCATGCATGAACAGGACGGGCTGATTCACCGCCGCTTCGAATTCTTCCTTGCATGCGCTGAGCCAGGGAAGCGGAAATACGCCTCCTCTCATCATTGCGTAGAGTCCGCGGGGACTATAGGTGTTCGGTATTGCCGCCTCGATAAAATTGATCATGCGGCGCGCCTCGTCATAGAGATTCTGCGTTCTGGCCTCCACAATGGGAAGCTTCCCGTACTCCGGCATGTCGCCCTTTTTCTTGAGCCGGCGGTACTCCGACAGCGCATATCTCGTGATCCTCACCGACTCCTCGACCACATCGGGGTCCGCGAGCCGCACTCCCTCCGAATAGCTCACCACGTGGATGATCTGCGGGCTTGCGCTGTTGTCCGGCTCGATATCGTCCATCAGCATCGTCACCGCAGCGAGCTGGGCCCGGGCCTTCTCCATGTCGGGCGAAAAATAATCGAGCCCGCCGCGCGGCTGCAGAATCACCGCGAAGTCGGGCCCTTCCAGTTCGCGCACCAGCATGCGCAGGGCTCTCGCCTTGGCAAGGTCCTGTATGCCCCAGGTGTACTTCGGAGTATTGAGCATGGTCTGCAGAATGAGCGTGCGGATGCCCTGCGCCTTTGCCGCCTTCGCCGCGACGTAACCCGAAACGATATAGCCGACATCGTCGCTGCCGCGGAACGCAAAGTGGTGCGGCACATTCGGCTCCATGGGTTTGCCGGTCGAAGCGATGTACCGCAGCGTGTCAAAATGCTCCTCGAGGTTCTGCAGGACGGTGTTTTCGCCCCGCCCGTCGAGCTTCGAGAACCACCAGAAAGAGAGGGCGTGCCAGCATATGTCGAGTGCTTCCTCATGCATCTTCGCCATGCGCGGCACATGCTTTGTCCCCGCGTAGGTGCGTACCAGCATGGGCCGCGCGGCCTGCCACACTCTCTGGTACTCCGCCGCGCTGTTGATCGGCACTCCTCCTCCATTGGGCAGTCCCGACCAGTCCTCGCCGAAATTGCTCTGGGTCAGCTGCGATGAGCCGACAGAGAGCACATCGAGGAGCCTGCCCTTCGCGAGGCGCGCAGTCCAGTCGAGGAACAGGGTTACCGCCTGGGCGCGGTCTTCGGCATAGGGGCCGACATGGGCGCGCATAAGGGGAGGCAGTCTGTGGGCCACACCGTGGTGCACCCGGTCGGCCACCTTCTCGCCGCGGGTGCCGAAGCCGGGCGAGCCGGATCGGTCGACGGGAGCGACGTCGAGGTAGGCGCGGTTCCGGACGATTTCGGCTCCGAATTCGAGGCGCGCCTTGTCGTAGGCGAGCTCGGCGCTCGCCTGCTCGGGCATGAGATGCGGAGGCAGACCGAGGGTGCCCAGAATCTCCTGATATGTCTCACCGCCCCGAAACACGGCATCCACAAAAGGCAGCCTCTGCACAACACGTTCGCAGGCAGGCGGCAGTCCGGCAAACCAGAGCGCCTTCACGGGGCCTCCGTCCCTCGCGAGCAGCTTTGCGCGCTGCAGCAGCCCGACAAGGCGCGCAAAGACCTCTGCCCCGCGCTCAGGGTCGAGCCGATACGAAAAACTGAGCACATCGATGTTTTTTGCGCGTATCCACTGAGTCAGAGTGTCGATCGAAGCGTGTTCCGCCATCGCGTCGATCTCTTTGCCTACAGCCTCGTCGGCAATCTCCACGTGAATTCCACAGTCCCGCAGAATCTGGGCAAATGAGAGAATGCCGAGTGTATGCGCATCTATTGCGGGCTTTACAAGACCAATCACATCATTTGGACGGACCTTATACATTCACAGCTCTCCTTTGAAGGTGCATCGTGGGGCCCCTGCGTGATGGTAAGGTCGTGTTCAGAAACCACCCAATATCGTCCCTTTGAGCAGAGCTTGCGCTCCCTCCGGGAAGGGCTCCGCGATGCGATTTTCCGACCGGAGTCGGCGATATCCTGCGGCGACAATGCCCACAAGATACTGCGCTTCAGACAAACCAGCGAACTGCACCGCTCCTTCAAACCAGCGATCCGGGATCATCGGCTGACCATTGATTTCAATGGCCCACAGTTTCCCATCAGCGAAGAAAAAATCGCCCCGGGCATAGTCGCGCACACCCGCAGATTCAAACGCCCTCTGCACAAAAGGCACAAAAGAGGCCGCCATCTCCGGCCCAAGCGGACTCAGGAAGGTACGGTGGCCATCCTTGTCGTCTGTAGTGATGAGGTGAAAGCGCTTTGGCTGTGCAAGACCGATCCGGGTCGGCATGCACTGCATGGATTCAGCCCCCCGTATCATGGCGCAGGTTATCTCGGCGACATCGGGGTATGCGCCGAGATAGTGCTCGACCAGGATGTCGCCCCCATACTGGGAGTGCATCCCCCTGAGTGTGGGCTCAAGTTTGTCTTGATTCCACACGATGTTGTTCTCATCGATGCCTTTCGAGTTGCCGAGATTCTCGGGCTTCACGATATAGGGAAAGGCGTTGAGCGATATGAGCTTTTCGAGGGCGGGACCGTAATCCTGAGCACTGCCATCCACGAATACAAAAGCTGGTGTTCGGACCCCGTCTTCTTCCCATCTGCGCTTGAGGGCGACCTTGGAAAGCGCGAGTTCTATCGTCTCCGGGTCAGAGCCGACATAATTAACGTTATGTGATTCAAACCACTTATGAACGTTATGTGATATAATGACATTTCCTATTTTATCCGGCAGATGATCGATGCCGCAGAGGACCAGATCAGGTTTATTTTCAGAAACAACAGAGGAAACATCGTCTATTTCCTTTGCATATGAAAAATAAGATTTAAAACCAGCTCCATTATAAATTCCTGTCATGCGCGCATAACCTACTGCATTTTCAGCTGCGATGATTGGATCAAAATTTCTCTTCATGATTATCTGCAGTATCATACCACCTCCACCGATTTTATATAAAATGTAGCACGGATTCCACCAAAAAGACAAATTTTATTTTGTGCTGTTGCAAAAACCGGCAATATCGGGATTGAACAAAAAACTTTCATATATGGTATAATCAGCATTAAAAAGAATATGATGGCCTGCGATGAGCGCAAGGATGAGCGCGATTTTATGGTTCGTTCGCAGATTGCCGCGCGCGGCGTCAGGGACAGGCGTGTGCTTGAGGCCATGCGCGGAGTGCCGCGGCATCTCTTTGTGCCAAGGCCCTACAGCGCCGAAGCCTACGATGATTATCCCCTGCCCATAGGGTCCGGACAGACGATTTCCCAGCCCTACATTGTCGCGTTCATGGCGGAAGCGCTCAGACTCAAAGGAGACGAGAGAGTGCTCGAGATCGGCACGGGCTCGGGCTACCAGACGGCGCTACTCTCCATGCTCGCCAGAGAAATTTTCAGCGTGGAACGGATTGCCGCTCTCCTGGAAGGAGCACGCGCAGTGCTCGAGTCTCTGGGGGTCGGCAATGTGCAGGTGCGGCTGGGCGACGGTTTTTTCGGCTGGGCCGAAATGGCTCCCTTCGATGCCATTATCCTGAGCGCCGCCCCATTCGATATTCCGGACGCGATTCTGCACCAGCTCGCCGACGGGGGGAGGCTCGTCGCACCGGTAGGCCCCCTGGGCGCGCAGACGCTCGTGCGGATGACGCGGCACGGCGCGCATTTCGACACCGAAGCGCTGCTCGATGTGGCCTTTGTGGCGATGCGGCCCGGGCTGAGCTAAGCGCACACTCTGGCGCCCCGCGCAATATGGCCGCGAGAGCGCGCCCGAAAGCTTCCAGGGCCGCGGAGCATTGTTGCCTCGCCCCTGAATAAAAGCTGTTTCTGATACGATCATACCATGCTTGCTCTCTCAGTACTGAATAAATATTTTATAAAATTCTTATTTTTATGCTTGACACTAAAGTTTTTCTACATAATAATATCGAAACAAATATTTCACTATCATTCATTTTGTACTGTTATATCAGAGTACAGCCTATTGAAGAGGATGTTTCCATGGCACTGGTTTCAACTAAAATCAAAGAGAACCTCCCCTACATGAACTCCAACTTCCAGAAGATCGGCTCCTTTATACTCGATCATGACAACAAGGTAGCCTTTAGCTCCATCTATGCCCTTTCTGAGGCGCTCGGTATGAGCACAGCTACTCTTGTCAGATTTTCCAAGAGCCTTGGGTATTCCGGCTACCAAAGCTTCAAGAAAGAGCTTCAGGAAGAGATTCAGCACCGCCTTCAACCCTATGAAAAAGTTAGCCTGTCGAAACTTGGTACTCTTCCGGAAGAGAAACAGCTTCAGAGACTTGTCCAAAATGAATACAACAATTTGTGCGCTACCTTGAGCGGCTTAAAGCTGAAAGATTTGGAGACGATGATTCAGGCCGTAAAAAATGCCCGCAGAATTTTCATAGCAGGTTTTGGCATTACGCGCTATTTCGCCCGGATTCTGCAGACGGCCTGCCTCGCAAGTCAGGAAAAAGATGTGTTCGTGATCACCGGATCCGTCTCCGACTATTCCCCTCTGCTGAAAAGCTTCGGCCCCGAAGACATCATGTTTCTCATGACATTCCCGCCATATTCCGCCGAAATCATGCACGTCGCGAGTGTGGCAAAGGGATGTGGAGGATATCTCTGTCTCTTCACCGATTCCGCCAGCTGTCCGGTATATTCCCAGGCGGATACGGCGATAAAGTGCTCGACCAATTCGCTGCTCATGTCGAATTCCTTCGTCGGCCTCGTCTCCACGATCCAGGTCTTTGTCCACATGCTGCTCCTCTCCAGCGAAAACGGCGGAGACACTATCCGCAGGGGGCTCGAAATGCAAAAGCTGGGGTATACCATGATCGGCAAAAAAGAAGAAACACAATAAAGACTTCATCAAGAAAGGAAATAGAAAATGCTTGTAGTCAAAAACGCTGAAATATTCGCACCATCGCCCCTTGGAAAGAGGGACATTCTCGTCGGCGGCGAGAAAATTCTCGCAATGGAACCTCATATCGATCCAGCCTCCATCCCCGGGGATGTCGACGAGCTCGACGCATCAGGCATGCTGATCGCTCCTGGTTTTATCGATGGCCACCAGCACTTTACGGGAGGAGGCGGAGAAGGCGGTTTTCAGACTCGTGTCCCGGAGCTCACGGTATCGATGAATTTCTGCAACGGCGTCACTACGGCTGTCGGGCTGCTCGGCACCGACTCTCTCACCCGCTCGGTCGAGAGCCTCTACGCGAAGACCCAGGCTTTCAATGCCGAAGGCATGACCGCTTTCATGCTCACCGGCGCCTACTGGTATCCATCGCCCACAGTCACGGGCTCGGTCGCCCGGGACCTGGTCTTCCTTCAGCCGGTCATAGGGGTAAAGCTGGCTCTCGCCGATTCGCGCGGGCCCCACATCGACGCAAAGGACCTGGCCTCCCTCGCGTCCAATGTGCAGGTCGCCGCGCTCGTGGCCAACAAGCCGGGCATCATCACCGTCCACACCGGCATCAGGGCGCAGGCCCTCGACCTCATCCTCGAAATCGTCGAAAAATTCGAGATACGGCCAAGCATCTTTGTCCCCACCCACATCAACCGGAAAGGCGGCAAACTCAGCGATCAGGCGCTCGAGCTCGCCGCAAAGGGGGCCGTGGTCGATGCCACCTGCCACCAGGAACTGCCCGAACCGGACTCCCCCCGCCTGACCGCCGCCGACTTTGCCTGCCTCGCCCGGGATAACGGGCTCTTCGATCATGTGTCCTTCAGTTCGGACTCCGGCGGCTCAATGCCGATATGGAATCAGGACCGCAGCCGCATTGTCGGGATGGGTGTGGGCATGCCTTCCTCGCTGATGTTCGAGCTCAATCTCCTGGTCAACACCAAGAACATCCCCCTAGGGGAGGCGCTGCAGCCCTTGACGACGACGCCCGCGCGCATTTATGGTCTCGAAACAAGAAAAGGGGCCCTAGGTGTCGGTATGGACGCCGATCTTGTCGTGATCGATCCAGCTTCATTCACAATCCGCGATGTGGTTGCGCGCGGTGCAGTTGCGGTTAAGAACAGAGAAGCTGTCAGGAGAGGATATTTTGAGGCATGAGGACGACGGACCTTCTTATGCGCGATGACGAACTTCTCGCAATAAAAGACTTGTCGCTCAGTTTTCCCGGATACGGCGGGTACACTCAGGTACTTCACAATGTATCTTTTTCGGTGAAGAGGGGTGAAACTCTCGCGATTGTCGGGGAATCCGGCTCGGGAAAGACTGTCACGATGCGCCGCGTCATGCAACTGCTCGGAAACGTGCGCACCGACTCCGGCCAAATCCTGCTCAGAAAGCACGACAACCAGATACTCGACATCACGAACATCAGCCACAAAGACGCGACCGCGATCAGAGGTTCCGATCTCTCCATGATCTTTCAGGAACCCATGACTTCGCTCAACCCCGTATTCACCATCGGCAATCAGCTGCTCGAGGCGATTCTGGCGCACCGGCGCATCCCGAGGGCGCAGGCCATGGTCAAGGTCATGGAGCTTCTGGAGCTGGTGCGGATTCCCGACAAGGACCGACGCGTAAACGACTATCCATTCCAGCTTTCGGGAGGCATGCGTCAGCGCGTCATGATCGCGATGGCCCTCGCCAGCAACCCGCAAATCCTGATCGCGGACGAGCCCACGACGGCGCTGGACGTGACGATTCAGGCCCAGATACTCGCGCTGATAAAGTCGCTCCAGGACAGACTCCACATCTCGGTCGTCTTTATCACGCACGACATGGGAGTCGTCGCCGAGATCGCGGACCGCGTCGTGGTCATGTACAAAGGCGAAGTAGTCGAAGAAAACGGCGTGAACGCGATATTCTCGGCGCCTTCGCACCCGTATACTCGTGCTCTGCTGAAGGCCGTGCCGAAACTCGGCTCTATGACGGGACGAATCTTCCCCGTGACCCTGCCGGTGCTCGAAATGTCCAAGGAGCTCAACCGAAAGGCCGGCGACGCCCCTCCGGAGGAAAAAACCATCGACACCGCGGACTACACACAGGAGCCCCTCCTGCAGGTGCAGAACCTGACGACGCACTTCACCGCGGACAGGACGCTCTTCGGGCGCACCACCTATGTCGTGCGCGCGGTGCAGGATGTCAATTTCGACGTGTATGAAGGCGAAACCCTCGGCATCGTCGGGGAATCGGGCTGCGGCAAGTCGACGACCGGCTATTCGATTCTGAAACTGGTCCCCGCGGAGGGCAAGGTGCTCTATAAGGGACAGGATATTCTGTCGCTGCCCGAATCCCAGCTGAAACAGTACCGCAGAGACATCCAGTTCGTCTTCCAGGACCCCTACGCGTCGCTCAATCCGCGCATCCGCATCGGCGCCGCCATCGAGGAGCCTCTCGTAATCCACGATATCGGCACCGCCGGAGAGCGCAGGAAGCGCGTCGAGTATCTCCTCGACTGCGTAGGTATTCCCCGGGCCCACAAGGATCGCTATCCCCACGAGTTCTCGGGCGGCCAGCGCCAGCGCATCGCTATCGCCCGCGCGCTCGCCACCCAGCCCAAAATCATCATCGCGGACGAGGCCGTCTCCTCGCTCGACGTGTCGATCCAAGCGACGGTACTCAATCTCATGCTCGAGCTGCAGAAGGAGTTCAGGCTTTCGTATCTCTTTATTTCGCACAATATGGCGGTCATCGAACGGGTGAGCAACAGAGTAATGGTGATGTATCTGGGCCAGGTCGTCGAGTCGGGCACCCGCAGGCAGGTGTTCGAGCATCCGTCGCACGCCTACACGAAAAAACTGCTCTCGGCGATTCCGGTGCCCGATCCGTCCCGCAGGTCGAACTTCGGTATGCTGAGCGGAGAAATACCCAGCACGATCCACAAGGTGAGCGATCCGACGCCGAAAGTCGACTACATCGAGATCGAGCAGGGGCATTTCATCGCGTCGGCATGATAGAGAATGAAACTTTTAGCGCCTGGCCGTCGGTCGGCGCTATGGGTGAAGAGTAATCTTTCAAAAGGAGGCTAGAGATGAAAGCAAAGCATCTCGTGCTCGCAGCGCTGATGGTTCTCGCCATTGCCGCCGTGCCGCTCTACGCGGCGGGCAAGGACATCATCTACGCGTCGGACTCCACGACCAAAACCCTGGATCCGCACGACACGTCCGACACCTATTCCGGCGCAATCGAGCGGGCGATCTGCCAGGGTCTGCTGGGATTCGACAAGAACATGAATATTATTCCTCTGCTTGCCGAATCATACACCTACAATGCCAACGCCACTGAATTCACGTTCAAGCTGCGCAGGGGAATCACGTTCCAAGACGGCGCGCCCTTCAACGCAAAGGCTGTCAAGGTGAACATTGACCGCCTCATGACGGGAAAATATGTGCGGAGCAGCCTCATGGACCCCGTCAAAGAGCTGCAGATCATCGATGATTACACCGTCAAATTCATACTGAAACAGCCCTTCGGCGCATTCCTCAATGCGCTCGCCCATCCGGGCGCCCTCATGCTCAGTCCGGCAGCGCTCGAAAAGTACGGCGATGACATCGGCAGCCACCCGGTAGGAACCGGCCCCTTCCTCTTCAGCGAGTGGGTCTCCGGAAGCTATGTGCTCATCAAGAAAAACCCCAACTACTGGCGCGGTACGGTAAAGGTCGATTCGATCAAGTTCGTGCCGATCCCCGAAAACGGTTCACGCGTCGCCATGCTCCGCGCGGGCCAGGCGCAGTACATCTACCCCATGCCCGCAGAACTGCTCAAGCTTGTGGAAAACGACTCCAACATCGATGTGATCAAGCAGCCGTCGATCATTGAGCGCTATCTCATTTTCAACACGAAGTCCAAACCGCTCTCCGACGAAAGAGTACGGCAGGCCATCAACTATGCGCTCGACAAGAAGGCGATCATCAACATCGCGTGGGGCGGCGCGGCCACCGAAGCCGATTCCCTCTTCCCCTCCGCTCTGCCCTTCTTCAAGAAACAAGGGCCATGGCCCTACGATGTCGCCAAGGCCAAAGAGCTCATGAAAGCGGCGGGCTATCCGAACGGCTTCAAAGTCGTCTTCCTGACCCCGAACGCGAGCGCCCGTCTGAGGGCCACTCAGATGGTACAGCAGCAGCTCCAGGCGATCGGCATCACCGGCGATATCCAGTCGATGGACGTCGCGAGCTTCTATGACCTGCTCGCCAAAAACAAGCCCGAAACGGTTGGAAATCAGCCGTTCATCGCCTTTGGCGGCTGGTCTTCCTCAACCGGCGATGCGGACTGGGCAACGCGTCCGCTCGTCGCAACCGAAGCCTTCCCCCCGAACATGTCGAACTACGGCTTCTTTGAAGACAAAACGGTCGACGATTTGATCAAGGCGGGCCTCACCTCTGCTGATCCGAAAATCAGAGGCAACGCATACGCACAGCTTCAGGATTATATCTGGACCAAGGCGCCCTGGGGCTATCTCTTCGTGGATACGCTCATCGCGGCCAAGTCCAAGAACATCAAGGGCATCTACCCGATGGCGGATGGCGCCTTCACCGTCGAAGAAGCGGAGATTGTACAGTAATCTATGCTGAAATATTTCATCCGAAGGTGTCTGTCCATCCTTCCGGTCCTGTTGGTGGTCTCGATACTGGTCTTCCTGTTCGTGCACCTGCTGCCCGGGGATCCCGCCCGCATTGTGGCGGGGCCCGACGCGGACGAGGCGACCATCAACAGGGTCCGCTCCGAGCTTGGGCTCGACAAGTCGCTTCCTGAACAGTATTTGACCTATATGGGTCGCCTGTTCAGGGGCGACCTGGGAAAGAGCATCAGCAGCAAACTGCCGGTCGCACAGGAAATTGCATTGAGGTTCCCGCCGACGCTCTATCTCGCGCTGGCGAGCCTGGCATGGTCGATCGTCCTGGGCATTCTCTTTGGAGCCTACGCGGCTATGCACCGGGGCAAGTGGCAGGATTACACCACCATGATCGTGGCGGTTTCGGGAATTTCGATGCCGCAGTTCTGGCTGGGACTGCTGCTGATGCAGCTTTTTGCCGTGCACTGGGGCTGGCTGCCGGTCACGGGTTTTACGGGAAAATTCAAAGAGCTTATTCTGCCGTCGCTCACGCTGGGCGCGACGGTCGCCGCAATCATCGCACGGTTCACCCTCTCGTCCTTCCTC
>Ga0228535_1002146_pt1 | contig 21102 bp, 10 predicted proteins | sample SJ1metagenome_FD_168457 | JGI IMG/M metagenome (GOLD analysis project Ga0228535, IMG submission 168457) | Enriched culture of PCE-dechlorinating microbial communities from Ithaca, New York, USA - SJ1 | ecosystem: Engineered > Modeled > Simulated communities (microbial... > Unclassified | place... | reverse complement strand
ACCTTTTGAAGGATTAAAAAATTTGAGAGATAATACAATATCATATAGTTTGAGCAATCAAAATTTAATTGGGAGTAAGTCTATGTATCCAGTTATGGGAAAAGCAATTGAAATCGAAGGAATTTTTACTATATCATCTAATCAAAATCAGCGATTTGGATTTGTGGTTAGAAAGAGTGGTGAAAATGGAATTAAAATTTTTTATGAAACTTCATCAAATAAGTTTATTGTAGATGCTCGCAATATTAACAGATTGTCAAATGACAACTGGCTATATAATGGTCTATATGAAAGTGAATTACCTGAAACACTTACACCCGGAGAAAATTTAAAAATGAATATTTTTATTGATCATTCAATTATGGATATTTTTCTTAATGATAAATGGGCTTTTTCGATAAGAATCTTTCCAACTGATGTTGATTCAGATGGAGTTGATGTGTTGGCTGAAGGCGCAGAAACATTTATTAATTCTTTAAATGCTTGGAAATTTTTTTCTTCAAATAACACTAATTTAATAAGAAATACTCAAAACGATTCAGCAAAAATTTATTTTAAACATGATGAAATTGTTTATGAGAATATTCCTGAAAACTCTAAAATCAATATATATGATTCATTGGGGAATTTATTAGTAAACCAAAAAAATATTGAAAATTATAAAGGCAGAGATTTACCAAAAAAAAACTTTTACATTGTACAAATACAAACAGAGGGTAAATTAATAACCAAGAAAGTCATTAAAAATTGAATTTCTAAACATTTTATGTTCAACCTTAAAATTTAATATTATGAAAAAATTATGTTTTCTATTATTATGTTTATGTTCGGTTTGTTTAAGTTCAGTACTTGTTGCTCAACCATCAAAAGTTGCTTTTATAAGTACTTATGCAAACCTAAATGATCTTCAAACTTATGGAGATGATGATGAAGCTGCTGCAGCCAATTGGCTGGTGAATAACTATGGTGGTAGTTTCCTTTCTGTTTCACAGATTAAAGATAATTCTGTTGATTTGTCAAGTTACAAAGCACTATGGATACATTTTGATCGTCAATCAGACGAAACAATTATCAACAACGAATTCACGGCAGCATTTCTTGATGATGATGTTAGAACAGCTATTAATAATTTTTATAAAGCTGGAGGGAACCTATTACTTTCTGTTTATGCAACACGTTATTTGATTGACCTAGGTAGATATGATTTGGCAATTGAAATAAAATCCTATGGTAATGGGGCCGATAACCCTGATATTTGGTATGCATCACCAACATGGGGTACATTTATTGGAGCACCAGAGGTATTTAATAGAATTAGCGACCCAATCTATAATGATATGGAAGTCCATTATGTTAATAGAGATAACGGGAATGTTTATCCAATTATTCCATTGTTGGGGCCTGGATGGAAAGAAGATCACAATAATTTCTGGAATCCTCAGCCTGATAAAGCTAATAATGACAAATATAAGTTATTAGATTTTGAGAATATTTGGTCATCAACTTCACTGGCTACTTGGGCACATGTACAGGATTATTTCGGTTCAGCAATAACCCGGTGGAATGCGAAAGGAGATTATACAGGAAAAGCAATAACAATTGGAATTGGGTGCTACGAATGGAGTCAAAATTCAGGAACAAATCTTTATCAATTTAATATTGAGCAACTTACTAAGAATGCATTGGATGAATTATCTCCTTCTGGAATGAGTACTTATTTTCATTTTCTTCAAGGAGTAAATGAAAAACTTAAACCTATAATCAATAATAACACCATCTTATTCCAAAATATTTCAAATGTGGTTTCATGTAGAATATATTCAATTGATGGTAAATTAATAAAAAGGTTTCAATTGAATCGAGATAATAGTTCTTTTGATGTAACTTATTTAAAGAATGGAATATATTTATTTGAAGCAAATGATCAACAAAATTCGATTTCTTTCAAGTTTATAAAATCTTATAATTAATCATTATTTATTAACAATTTAAATTTTACGGTTATGAAAAAACTTTATTTAATTTTAATTATGTTTACTTTTGTTTTGAGTGTTTTTTCTCAAAATAAAAAAGCTGGTTTTTTAAATGTAGCTTCATCTATTTCAGCAATCGCTGATGATGACGAAAAAGCTGCAGCACAGTGGTTTACTACAACTTATGGTGGTGATTACATACCTGTTTCTCAAGTTGGAACAATAGACCTTTCCCAGTATGCTGTTATTTGGATTTACGCAGACAATGAAAATGGTTATGCAGATGCTCCCGACGAAATTTATGCTGTTGCAGGTATATTAAGCGATTATTACAAAGCCGGGGGTAATCTTTTGTTGACGATTTACGCTAATAATTTACTCTATGAATTTGGTCGGGCTGACATGTGGCCAAATGTGACTGGTGGCGCTGGACCCGGAAGTGAAAATCCAGATGTTTGGTATGTATCACCGACTTATGGGACTTGGGATCCTGCAAAGACTGTTTATGATCGATCTTCTGATCCCATTTATGCTGGTTTAACTTCAGAAACAGTTCAACGTGGGAATGGCAATAATTATCCAAATTTTCCACTTATTGGGGCAGGCTGGAAAGAAGATCATAATTGCTTTTGGACAATGGATTTAGCAGATCAAACATTTAACAATGATAATGAGGCTAAATTAACTACTTGGGAAAGCACTTTAAATGTGACTACTCTTGGCACGTGGGGGCATGTTCAAGATTATTTTGGATCTGCAATAACTCGTTGGAAGCCTACTGATGAATTTAAGGGTACATGTATAACAATTGGATTAGGTGCTTATGAATGGAATGTTAAAAATGGCACTAATCCTTATCAAGCTAACATTGAAAGATTAACTAAAAATGCTTTAGATGAATTAAAAGGAATACAATCAAGTGTCGGTTATAATTTTAATTCTGATATGGTTGTTAAAATTAAAAATAATACATTATCAATAGAAAATCCAAATTCAATTATTGATAAAATAGTCCTGTACACCATAAATGGTTCATTATTAAAGATATATAGTATAAATCAAATTAAACAAGGTGTTGATATATCTACTTTAACTCAAGGAGTCTATGTTGTTAAAATGATTGATCAGCGTGGAAATCAAATTGCTGTACAAAAAATCATTAAATGATAATTTATTTTTAGGTAGAGAGGATGTCCAAAAAAATAATTTTAAACACCATTTTACGGAGTGTGTAAATTTTTTAAAGTCAAAATTAAAATTTAAATTACATTTCACATTTTTTTTGAATATCATTTTTTGGACATTCTCTTCTATTAGATAAAAATCTATGTCATGATTCAAAACAAATCTATTTATTTTCTCAAATACATTTTAATAAGCATTATTGTTTTTTTTAACAACATATTTGAATGCTCAGGGATATAATGAACCTTATCGTCCTCAATTTCATTTTACTGCAAAAAAAACTCATGGATTGGGGATCCTTGTGGATTAACAAAGTTTCAAGGTAAATACCATTTCTTTTGGTGGGGCATGCTATATCTTATGATTTAGTTCATTGGAAAGAATTAGGATGGCCAATGTTGGGAGTTAAATTCAATTTGGCAGGAAATTTCTAATAATTATTTACCTCCAAACGAAAAAATGACATTATTTTATACATAAATAAAGATGGAAAGATTACAATAGAAAGCAATGTAAAATTTTTACAAAAAAATATTGATTTCAATAGTTGATATGCAAGGTAAACTCATATTTCGGCAAAATTTATTCCTTGAAAAGCAAAAATTCTCTTTGGATAATAAATTCAATAGGGGTTTGTATCTGGTTAATCTCAATTTTGAAAATAATTGTAGTTTAACAAAAAAGTAATGATCATGTAAAATAATTTAATAAATATATAAATATATGAAAAAAATAAGTATTAAAATAAAATTAAGGGAATTAAATCTTTTACTTTTTCTTTTAATCTCATCAACAATTTTAGCTCAAAAAATTGATATTAAAGGAACAGTGATTTCTGACGAAGATAATCAGCCATTGGTTGGTGTAACTGTTATTGAAAAAGGCACTAAGAATGGAACTGTTACCAACAATGATGGTCAGTATAATATCGCAGTATCTTCTCCTAATTCTATACTACAATTTTCAATGATAGGGATGGAAAATGTAGAGGAAAAAGTTGGAAACAGAAAAATAATTGATGTGAGAATGTTTCCTTCGACTGTCTTATTAGATCAAATTGTTGTTACTGGTTATACAACAGAAAAAAAAGCTGACATTACTGGAGCAGTTTCAGTTGCAAAAATTAGTGATGTTATTAGTATCCCAACAGGAAATATAATGTCAAGTTTACAAGGTAGATTACCTGGAGTAAACATTACCTACGACGGACAACCAGGAGGAACAACTACCGCTGCAACAATACGAGGAATAACTACTATTAATAATAGTGCTCCTTTATATGTTATAGATGGAGTTCAAACACGTTCTAATATTGCAACCTTACTTAATTCCAATGACGTCGAGTCCATTCAAGTATTGAAGGATGCTGCTGCAGCTTCAATTTATGGAACACAGGCTGCTAATGGTGTTATAATTATTACAACAAAAAAAGGAGAAAAAGGAAAAACTAAAATTAATTTTGATACTCAACTAACAACTCAAAAGTTTCATACTAAAATTGCGCTACTCAATGCAATGGAATGGGGTGAGGTCTATTGGAAAGCATATTTAAATGATGGAGTTAAACCTAGCCACGATCAATATGGAAGTGGAGATGTACCAGTGATTCCTGAATATATTGATGCGGATCACACCATGCCTGCAGGAGATACCGATTGGCAAAAGGAAGTGTATCAAGATGCTTTTCTTCAAAACTATAATTTATCGGTTTCTACTACAAATAAAAATTCAGCCTCTCTTTTTTCTTTCAACTATTTTGATCAAAATGGATTGATTAAATATACTAATTTTTCCCGTTATAATGTACGTTTAAATAATTCTTATAGTTTTCTTGATAATAAATTTAGAGTTGGAGAAAATATGAGTTTAAGTAATTGGTCAGAAATATTAAAACCATCGGGCATTGAAGAATTAGTTATTGCCCAGCATCCATTGATACCTGTTTATGATATTAATGGTGGTTATGCTGGCCCTACTCAAGGTTTAGGTGATAAACCCAATCCGGTTCGACTATTAGATCAACAAAAAGATAATAGAAATTTTAATTGGAGGATTTTCGGAAATCTATACTTGGAAATAGAGCCTATTCATAATATGATATATAAGAGTAATTTTAGTATAAATTATAGGAATGGTTATCTTTCAAATTTTGAACCGAAATGGTCTGAAGGCAGCAGTCGGGTTGTTGATAAAAATTCACTTTATGTTAAATCCGATTATGATAGAGAATGGATATGGTCAAATACTGCTTCATATAATTTTGATTTAAGTAAACATACTTTTAATTTTTTGCTTGGCATGGAAGCTAAAGAAAGTGTTTATGAATACATGGAAGGTAAACGTGAAGAATATTTAGTTGAATATATGGATTATAGATATTTGTCTGCTGGTCAAGGGAAACAAACAAATGGAGGACTAATGGATCGTACCACTTTAGTATCATATTTTGGAAAGTTAAATTACGATTTCAATGATAAATATTTATTTTCTGCAACTTTAAGAAATGATGCTTCATCTCGTTTTGGAAAAAACAATAATTCCGCTTATTTCCCTGCTTTTTCATTAGGATGGCGTATTTCACAAGAAGAGTTTTTGAAGAACATAAATTGGATTTCCGATTTAAAATTACGTGCGAGTTGGGGTAAAAACGGAAATGATCAAATGGATAACGAGGCTACTTATACTAAGTATTTATTTGATTTGAATAAGGCTGGGTATGATTTGGAAGGGATTAATCAAGGTGTGATATATAGTGGAATAATTAAGCAACGTACAGGAAATCCCGATATTAAATGGGAGGTTTCAACACAAACAAATTTTGGTTTGGATATCGCTTTATTAAAAAATCGTTTGAATTTTACGGTAGATTATTATCTTAAGAAAACAGATGATATGTTAATAGATAGGCCTTATATAGCTGTAATTGGAGAAGGTGGTTATATGTCATACAATGGAGCTTCATTGAAGAACAATGGTTTTGAAGGAATTTTGACTTGGCGAGATATGGTAAATAAAGATTTTTCATATGAGATTTCTTTTAGTGCTACAACTTATAAGAATAAAATAACTTCTTTACCTGAAGACATTTACTACACGTGGGGCGGTGGTAATGGTATAGATAAAAGCATTGTTGGTCAACCGCTTGGCTCTTGGTTTGGTTATAAAACAAAAGGTCTGTATCGAACAGAAGATGACTTGAATGATGGAATAGATCAACCAGGAAAGGGAATTGGTCGTATCCGTTATGTGGACTTAAATAATGATAGTACAATTAATGATTTAGATCGGACATGGTTAGGAACAGATTTGCCAAAATTTGTTGGTGGCTTAAACATTGCAGTAACTTATAAATCTTTCGATTTCTCAATGTTTTTTAATGGTATGATAAGAAAAGCTTGGAATAATTCTAAATTTTATACCGATTTCTTCCAACTTTGGACTGGTAATCATGGTAAGGCGTTACTTAACGCTTTCGATCCAATATCTAATCCGAATTCAAACATCCCAGCTTTAACAGCTGTCAATACGAATGAAGAAAATCGTTCTTCTGATTATTTTATTGAAGATGGTTCATACTTAAAACTGAAAAATCTTCAGATTGGGTATTCATTCCCTAAAAAAATTATTAGTAAAGTTGGAGCTTCAAGAATAAGAATGTATTTTCAAGGTCAAGATATATTGACATTCACTAACTATACAGGTCCAGATCCTGAAATATTAGGATATCAATATCCTATACCAAGGACATATACTTTTGGAATTAATTTTGATTTTTAAAAAATATTTAAATATTATAAAATTATGAAGAAGAATATAATATTATTAATTATTCCCCTAATAGTTTTTTCATGTAGTGATGATTTTTTAGATTGTAAGCCACAAGGAAAATTAAGTGATGAAATTTTAAATACTCAAGAGGCTATAGATGCCCTTTGTACTTCAGCTTATTCTGCTTTGGCAGGTCCTGAAGGAAGTGATTTGGCATTTTTATCACCTACAACAAATTGGATTTATGGAGATGTTAGAGCTGAAACGGCTTATAAAGGTGGTGGAGGAATTACAGACATTTGGGAATATCATGCTTTTGAGACTTTTACAGGCGTCTATGCAACAAATAGTTTATTGGATAGGAAATGGTATCATCTTTATATAAGTGTTCAACGAGCTAATAATGCAATCAGAAGACTAAATAATGTTACTTTAAAAGAAGTGCCTTTACGTGATGTCCGATTAGGGGAGATGAAATTCTTAAGAGCACATTTCTTTTTTGAATTAAGTCGTCTATTTAATAAAATTCCCTATTTTGATGAAAATGTCGATATTAAAGATTATATAAATATTTCTAATGAACAATTTTCCCGCGATCAAATTTTAGAAAAAATTGCTAATGAATTTGAAGATGCTGCAAAGTTATTACCGGTTACTCAAACAGAATTAGGTAGAGTAACAAAGTATGCAGCATTCGCATACGCCGCTAAAGTTAATCTTTATAGAGCTTATAAACAAGATCCTAAAAATAACCAAGTAGTAGAAATTGATCGATCTTTGTTAAATAAAGTTGTTGCTTTATGTGATAGCGTTGCTAAAGGTGGATATTCTTTACTTTCTGATTTTCAATATCTTGCAGAGGTAGAGTATGAACATGGTCCTGAATCAGTTTTTGGAGTTGAATATTCTATAAATGATGGCACCGAATATGGAAGAATTAATTGGAGTAATCTTGTTTGCACACCTCGTGGTCCTGTCTATGGTGGAGATGGATTTTTTCAACCAAGCCAAAATTTAGTAAATTCCTATAAAACTGATAATAATGGGCTCCCTGATTTCGATAATTATAACATTTCTGGTAACATAAATAAAGCTTCCGATGGCTTTTTATTTAATATAGATCCACGTCTCGATTTTACTGTTGGACGTTTAGGTATTCCTTGGAAAACATATACCAGAAATTATGATGAAAGATGGTCAAGAGAACCAGCAACTTATGGATATTTTAGTTGTAAGAAATTTGTTTTAGCTCCTGGCTCTCCTTATATGGTAAAAGGTTGGCCATGGGGTGGTAATGCCTTAAATTTTCAATTCATAAGGTATGCTGATGTTCTTCTTTGGAAAGCTGAGGCTTTAATTGAATTGGGCAGACAAGATGAAGCATATCCATTAATTAATCAAATTAGAAATAGGGCAAAAAACAGTAACTATGTCAAAAAATTGAATAGTACTGCTAATGCAGCAAATTATGTTATTAATGAGTACAAACCCGATATTAATTGTATTTGGACTCAAGAATATGCTCGTAAAGCTCTTCGATTTGAACGTAAATTAGAGTTAGCAATGGAAGGGGAACGTTTTTTTGATTTGGTACGTTGGGGTGTTGCTGCAGAAACTATAAATGATTATTTCCAGAGGGAAAAGATAGTTAGAACCTATATTAAAGATGATACTCATTTTACTGCTGGAAAAGATGAGTATTTCCCAATTCCTCAGCCTCAAATAAATTTTTCTGGTGGCTTATATAAACAAAATCCTGGTTATTAATTGTTTTGAATACAGTCATCTACTCTAAAATGAGTAGATGACTGTATTCAATTATAGTATAAAAATTAAAAATCAGAATTTTATGAATAAATACTATATTCTTTTTTTGTTTTTTTATTTAAGCTATATATTTCCAGCATTTTCTTCTTCTTTCAAAACTAATCCTAATAGTTTTATTACAAATTTAAGTGGAGTATATACATTTAATGGAACTTGGACAATTTATGATGAAGGATTAAATAGTGACTTAAGTGGGAAAGGGGATGGTTTCTTATTTTCAGAAACCAAAGGACAAAATTTTGTTTATGAGGCAGATGTTACTTTTCATAATAGGAATGAATCTGCTGCGTCTTTATTATTTGGATCAAATAATGATATTGAAAAAAAGAATATGTATGTCGCTAATATTAATCCTAAAAGTGGATTGACACGCCTTTTTAAGTTTCAATATAATTCACATGAAACAGAAGCATTAGATTTGGTAACTCCTAAATATATTTTATTAACAGATAATAATACCTATCATTTATGTGTGACTGTAGTTGGAAATCATATTGTATTTGAAATTAATGGAGTAGTCGTTGCAAATACTGCAGATTATTTAAGTGGAGGTATAATGGGGCAGAATGATGCATTTGTAGGCCACAATGTTGGTTTATTGTCATGGGATGCAAACTGTACATATCAAAATGTTCATTTTACAGAATTAACTGATGAAAATAATCCTCAGTTAAAATCATTAAAAATAAATGCTTTGACTGGATTTATTGAACAGAATATTATTTTCAATCCCGATCAATACATATACATAGTCTATGTTAATAATGAGTGTAAAAAAATTAATTTAGAATTTAATAAATCTGAGGGAACTAATATCACTCTTAAAGTTGGAGACAATTATTATTCAACAGAGAATTTACCAATAAATCCAAGTATAAATATAATTACTTTATTCTGCAAAAATAAAAGCGCTCAATTGATTTATCGTCTAATAGTAATTAAATCAGCACAATCGGAATATTATAATGAGTCTTTTAGAGGCCAATATCATTATTCAGTGAGGCAGGGCTGGGCTAATGATCCGAATGGGTTAGTATACTATAATGGTGTATATCATTTGTTTCACCAATTTTATTATGGGTTAGATTGGGGTTACATGCATTGGGCTCATGCAATTAGTAATGATCTAATTTATTGGGAAGAATGTCCTGTGGCATTTTACCCTGATGAATATGGAACTATGTTTTCAGGTTGTGCCGTTTATGATGAAAATAATACATCTGGATTATTTAAAGATAAATTAGGAAATCTGAAAAAAAATGGAGGTATTGTAACATTTATAACAGCCGATGGCAATGGAGAGCGAATTATTGCAGCTTACAGTGATAATGGCATTAATTGGAAAAAATATAATGATGTTTTAATTGATTGGACTGAAGATCCTCTTTACGATAAGGCATTTAGAGATCCTAAAGTTTTTCGTTATCAAAATAAATGGTTCATGGTTATTGCAGGTGGAACTTTAAGAATTTATTCTTCTGATAATTTACTGGATTGGAAAGTAGAATCTACTTTCCCTAATATAAATACAGAATGTCCTGATTTAGTGCGTTTACCAGTTATAGAAAATGAAAAAATAATTGAATACAAATGGCTGTTAAGTAAAGCAGGAAGATATTATAAAGTGGGAAATTTCGAAAAGATTGATGATAAATGGCAGTTCGTTCCTGATGATTACTACAAAAATTATGATGAAATAATGAATTTTGGGAAGGATGCATACGCATTTCAAACGTATTATTTTGGGGAGTATAACGAAAATCAAAAAAGAGTTGTTGGAATTTACTGGATGAATAATTTTGATTATTTTTTACATAAAGATCAACCTTTTGGTAATAATATTTATAATGGTACTTTTTCCTTACAATATGAACTGTTTTTTATTAAAAACGACAATGGGAGATATTTTTTATGTCAAAAACCTATTAATGAATATGATAATCTTCGGAATAATGAATTGTCAATTTTTGATAATAATAAAGTCATAAATGACACTTCTCTATGTTATCAACTTTATAACAATTCCTGTGAAATTAAAGTAGAATATGATATTCATAATAGTAAAAATGTTGGTGTGAAAATCAATACTGGAAATGGTAAATATGTTACTTTGGGATATAATATCTTAAAAAATTCATATTATTTAGATCGTCGTTTTGTAGGGGTTGGTAATGAAAAATATGCAGTATATTCTTCAATCCAAAATCCAAATTCATTTAACAACAAAATTAAATTACATATATTCATTGATAGAAATTCTGTTGAACTGTTTACGAACAACTATTCAATAACAGGAACAGCATTAATACCACCGTGTGAAAGTATTGAGTTCTTCTCTGATGGATTAGTTAATGCTAATATTGAAATAACACCACTAAAAAGTATTTGGAAAAGCTCAGAAATAAATGGTTTAGATACTTATATTCACTCACAAAATATCTTATTAAAAAAAATAGGAGTTAATAATTATTGTTTGACAGGAGTTAATAATGGAAACATCTATGTCTTTGATGCAAGTGGGTCTATTAAAAAATCTATTCCCATTAAAAATTTTGAGACTCAGGTAAATCTTTCTGATATTTCAAATGAAATTCTTTTTATTTATGTAGCTTCATCTAATAACTCCCAATCATTTAAACTTTATAACTTTAATTAATTCAGTATAGTTTTTATGTGTTGTAATAAATATCTCTTATTAATATTATCGACTTTGTTTGGTATTAATTGTTTTGCAAAAAAATTTGATATAACATTTCCCTCATTACTTAAAGAAATGATTGATTATGAAGAAGCTGCACGTTTCCCCTTAATTCAATATTCAACAGGTATGGAAAGTAGCTATGACCGTCGTTCTGTACATCCAGATTCAGCAGGTTGGTGTGCGAATAATGATGGATTTGGAATAATTCGTATTGACACGATAAATGGGGAAAAAGAAAGTGTTTTATTTGATCAGCAAGGGCCAGGTGTTATCACACGTTTTTGGCTGACATCAACAGATAAAAATGGTGTTATAAAATTTTATTTTAATCATTCCTCTCAACCTCAATGGATTATACCAAATTTTGACTTAATATACTGTGGCTTAAATTTAGGGGAAGGGTTTCTTCAGGCTCATCCTAATTACACCTCAACAGGTAAAGGTGGAAGCACCTTATTTCTTCCTATACCATATTCAAATGGTTGTAAAATAACGATGGAACTACCAGATTCGGTTGAAAGAACGCCGAAGTATTATCAAATTAACTACAGAAGTTATCCTTCGGGTACAAAAATAGAAACTTTTTCTCTTAAAACAGTTTTACAAGAAAAACGAATTATTTCTAAAGTAAACACACTATTACTTCAACCACCCACCTATGAAAAAGGGAATAAAAGATTAACATATAGTCATCTATTGGGTGGAGATTCTATTTCAATATCACTACCAAAAGGAACAAATGCCATACATAATCTTGAATTTGTCGTAAAAACTGATACTTTCCAATATGAACAGACAATGCGTGAACTAATTTTAAAAATAGAGTTCGACGGAAAAGAAACAGTTTGTGTTCCATTAAGTGATTTTTCTGGAGGAGGAATGGGAGCTAGAAAATCCCAAAGTTGGTATTTGCAAGCGGATGGAAAAGGGAATATCTTAAGTCGATGGGTCATGCCTTATAGAAAAAAAGGTACCATCAAAATAATCAATCTTTCAGCTCATAATGTTGATATAAAAACAATTGTGGGTACTAATAAATGGAAATGGGATAAACGAAGTCTGTACTTTCACGCATCATGGAGGCAACAAAACAAAATTCATGTTGAAGCAAATCCTGAAAACATAGACTCTTGTATTGAATGGAATTTTGCAAAATTGAAAGGTCGAGGAGTTTACAAAGGAGATGCTCTAACTCTTTTTAATCATACTTTAGCTTGGTACGGTGAAGGGGACGAAAAAATATGGGTTGATGATGATTCTTTCCCATCTCATTTCGGTACAGGGACTGAAGATTATTACAATTGTTCCTGGGCGCCTGTTATTCCTTTCTATACTCCTTTTGGAGGTGCTAACAGAGCAGATGCTGAAACTGCAACCGGTTATAATACATTTTTCAGGACCAGAAATCTGGATCAAATTCCTTTTGTAAAAAAATTAGTTTTTAATATTGAAATGTTGAGTTGGATATCAGGTTTTGTGGATTATGCATCAACTGTTTATTGGTATGGCGATTGGGATTCATTTGCTGAAAATTGTACTTCTGTTAATCAAACGATGCAACCTCTTTTGCCTCAGCCAAAAGATCCTGCAAAATTCAAGATTACTGAAAATGCGATTGAATTTGAAAAATTAACCCCAGTTAATCACTCTAAAGAGTTATTTCTGGATATTCAAAGTATGCTTCCATTTCAAAAAGGTTTGTGGAGTAGTAGTAAACAACTTTTATGTACTCATGGTAAAATTGGAAGTTTTATTGAATATTTTTTTGATGTAGATAATAATGAGGAATATTATGATATTACAATATTTGCAACAAAGGCACCTGATTATGGGATTATTAGTTTTTACGTCAATGGACAAAAAAGTCCTGTTGAGTTTGATGGGTGTAGTTATCCAACTTATAATGTAATAAATTCAATGCCAATCCAAATTGGAAAATACAGAGCTGTAAATGGGGAAATTCATCTTAAAATTGAAATTTCCGGGAGGAATAACTTTTGTCATGGAAAAGGCAGTGTATTTGGATTAGATTGTTTAACAATAGAAAATAAGAAATAATTTTTATATTTTTTTGAATACTATTATAAATTTCAGAATGTAATATTTTATAATTCAATTTTTACATAAACTAATTAATAAATTGTATGAGAAAATTCCTTATTCCTCTATTTGCTGTTTTGGTTATTCTTTTGGCGGTAGGATTTAAAGCATCTAAAGATAAGCAGCAAAAGAACATTTTAATTACTACTGCCTATTTGTTGTTCCCCGTTGAAGAAAATGCCGACGAAGTAAAAATTACGATAAATTATCCCGATAATAAAAAATATCCGGATGTTATTTGGATGCGACTTGCTCAGAAAAAAATAGATTACTGGGTAAAATTAGACGTGGGAAAATATAAAGGTAAAGTTTTGGAATTAAGTTACGATGGGCCTTCTGCTGCCAGATATGGAATAAAAAGAATAAAACCATCCGATCACTTTAAGATTAAATACGCTGAACCTTATCGTCCTGATTTTCATTTTTCTCCAGAATACGGCTGGATGAACGATCCCAATGGCTTGAACTTTTATGAAGGAGAATATCATCTTTTTTATCAGTATAATCCATTTGGGACAAAGTGGGGAAATATGAGCTGGGGTCATGCCGTAAGCACCGATTTAACTTCTTGGACTTACTTACCGGTAGCTTTAACACCCGACACATTAGGTGCAATTTTTTCAGGGAGTGTTGTCATTGATAAAAATAATACTGCAGGTTTTGGCAAAAATGCCATGATTGCAATTTATACAAGTGCCGGAAAGGTTCAATCGCAATCATTGGCTTACAGCACAGATAAAGGGAGAACTTTTACTAAGTTTAAAAAAAATCCTATTATTTCCAATCCCGGCATCACTGATTTTCGTGATCCGAAAGTGATTTGGTTTCAGCAAGGAAACAAATGGATCATGGCATTGGCAACGAAACAAACGATTACTTTTTATTCTTCAACTGACCTTAAAAACTGGAATCGTTTGAGTGAATTCGGTAAAGGAATTGGATCTCATGCCGGTGTATGGGAATGTCCCGATTTATTTCCATTAACTTACGAAGGAAAAACAAAGTGGGTTTTATTGGTAAGTATAAATCCCGGAGGACTGAATGGAGGTTCGGCTACACAATATTTTATTGGTGATTTTGATGGCGAAGAATTTAAGGCCGATCTCCTTCCTTATCCTCTTTGGATAGATTATGGACGAGATAATTATGCAGGTGTTACTTTCAGCAATATCTCTGATATTGATGGCCGCCGAATTTTCCTGGGGTGGATGAATAACTGGGATTATGCCAATGAAACGCCTACAAAAATTTTTAGAAGCTGTAATACAATTCCGCGTGAGTTGCTGCTCGTAAACAATGGAAATCATTGTGTGTTGAGCAGTTATCCGGTAAAAGAAGTTGATTTGCTCAGGGGAAAAACCGTTGATTTTCCTTCCCAAATTGTAGAAAATGAAAACACACTGAATAAATTACTAAAAGACAATGATGGCAGTTTTGAACTTAGAATGACATTGCAACCGGAAAAAGGAAATATTTTTGGATTTTCTCTTCAGAATTTAAAAGGAGAAAGATTGGACTTCGTGTTTAATTTATTTACTCAATCTATTAATATTCAAAGAAATAATAGTGGACTTATTGGCTTTAACGATCGTTTCCCGTTGGGAATGAATGCTCCATTGTTGTCTAAAAAGAGTTACGAAATTCGACTTTTGGTTGATAAATGTTCAGCAGAATTGTTTATCAATCATGGGGAAATTGTGATGACGTCATTGTTTTATCCAAATGAAGTCATGAATACTTTGAAATTCTTTTCCAAAGATGGCACTTTAAAGGTTGCAAACATAAAAGTTAGCGATTTAAAATAAAATAATCAGGCAAAAATTTAATTATATAAAAAATAAATGTATGAAAAACAAGTATTTATATTGGACAACTTTTGTTGCAATCAATGGAGGTTTATTATTTGGATTGAACATGGCCGGAATTTCCGGAGCAGTAGATATGATAAAAGGGGAGTTTTCTCTTACTGACAGTGGACTTGGAACTGTAGCCGGATTGTTGACACTTGGGTGTTTGCTGGGCGCTTTGTTTACTGGCAATTTTGCAGAAAAATACGGCCGAAAAAAAGTTATGGTTGCAACAGCTTTTATCTATATTCTCTCAGCTTTGGGATGTTCCTTTGCCGAATCGTCAAGCATGTTAATTGTTTTTCGTGTGTTGTCAGGTTTGGCAGTGGGAGCAAGTTCTGTGGTTTGTCCAATGTATATATCAGAAATTGCACCTGCTCGCAATAGAGGTCGTTTGGTTTCTTTCAATCAGTTTGCCATAACAATAGGCATACTATTAGCTTATGTATTTGACTATCTTTTAGTGGGTTTCGGAGAAAGAAGTTGGCGTTATATGCTCCTGATACCGGCAGTTTTTGGCATTCTCTATTTGATTTTTTTACTTTTAAAATTTCCTGAAAGTCCTCGTTGGTTATTGTCAAAAGATCGAAGAGAAGAAGCTGTTAAAATCATGAGAGAAATAGGTGGAAATGAGTTGATTGAAACTGAACTTCCAGAAATGGAGAGAACAATAAATGCCGATGTTCGTAAAGAAAAAGTCAAATTCGCAGAATTGTTTCAGGGAAAAGTCGGAAAAATTGTTTTGATTGGAACTCTATTGGCTGCTTTTCAGCAAATTACAGGAATTAATGCAGTTATTATGTATGCACCGGACATTTTTCAGGCTGCCGGTTCAGCTAAAATGGATTCGTTGATGCAGTCCATGATTGTGGGTTTGGTTAATTTTTTAATGACAGTTATTGCACTTTGGCTAGTAGATAAAAGTGGACGAAAAACTTTACTATTTTGGGGCGCTGTGGGAATGATAATTTCACTCGCATATTTGACGTTTGAATTTACTCGTCCTTCTCAAAATGGCTTGGGGGTTTTGATAGCTTTATTGGTTTATATTTCTTTTTTTGCTGCTTCTTTTGCACCAGTCATGTGGGTGGTTATTTCTGAAATATATCCTGTTAGAATTAAAGGTTTAGCCATGTCGTTTTCTACTGCTGTAAGCTGGTTGTGCACTTTTCTAACCGTATATTTTGCACCGGTCATTCAGGGAAAGCTTGGATTTGAATATCTTTTCGGAATATTTTGCGTGTTCAGCTTATTGGCAGCTTTTTTTGTAAAGTTTTGGATTCCCGAAACCAAAGGAAAGTCGCTGGAACTTATTGAAAAAGAACTGGGTCTGTAAAATTTAATTGAAAATAGTTTATTGACATGAAAGATATTATTGTCGGAATTGGAGAAATTCTTTGGGACGTTCTACCAACAGGAAAAGTATTAGGCGGAGCGCCGGCAAATTTTGCCTATCATATTTCTCAGTTAGGATTTGATGGCTTTGCTGTAAGTGCGATTGGGAATGATGAATTGGGCGAAGAAATAATCGAGAATCTTCGGAGTAAAAATATGAATTTTATCATCGAAAGAGTACCTTTTCCAACAGGAACGGTGAAGGTTACACTAAATGAAGTTGGGGTCCCGTGTTATGAAATTTGTGAAAATGTGGCTTGGGATAATATCCCATTTACAGAAGAAATGAAAAAATTAGCCTGTGAAACAAGAGCTGTATGCTTTGGTTCGTTGGCTCAACGTCATCCTGTTTCAAGGGAAACTATTCACTTATTTTTAGATAACGTGCCTGAAGAGACACTGAAAATTTTCGATATTAATCTGCGTCAACATTTTTATTCTAAAGAGTTGATTGACCATTCGTTGAAAAGATGTAATATATTGAAAATCAATGATGAGGAAATTATACTTTTAGCTCAATTATTTGATTGGCACGAAAAGTCAGATATAGAAATTTGCAAAAAACTTTTACAAATCTATCCCCTCGAAATGATCGTGCTCACCAAAGGAACGAATGGCAGTTGTGTCGTTTCTTCTTTGCAAATTTCTTTGAAATCCACTCCTCTAGTTGAAGTTGCTGATACGGTAGGCGCCGGTGATGCTTTTACTGCTGGTTTTGTTGCAGGAATACTCAAAGGAAAGAGCATTTCCGAAGCCCATGAATTGGCGGTGGAAATATCGGCGTATGTGTGTACTCAACATGGAGCAATGCCTACTCTTCCTCAATCAATTATCAGTAAACTTGCTAACTCTTTTTGATTTGTATTTTGTAAAAAACCTTATATTTGTGATGAATTTTTTTCTAACATATATAATAAAAGTTTTCCCTATTCCATGAAACAAGCTTTTCTTTTTAATTTGATTGTTTTTTTATTCTTGTTGCCATCAGAAGCATTGCCGATAAAGAAAGAATTTTTGATCGGTGTTTCTCAATGTAGTGATGATGCTTGGCGAACCACCATGAATGAAGAAATTTTGAGAGAAGCTTCTTTTTATCCTAATTTGGAAGTCAGAATTAAAACGGCTTTTGATAGCAATCAGAAACAGATACGCGATATAGAAAGTTTTATAGAAGACAAAGTAGATATTTTAATTGTAGCTCCCAATGAAGCAATCCCTTTGACGCCTGTTATTGAAAATGCGATGAATTCCGGAATACCTGTAATATTGGTTGATCGGAAAATTAATTCGGACAATTATACTGCTTTTGTTGGCGCTGACAATTATCAAATAGGTAAGGAAGTGGGAATCTATGCTGTTAATCTATTGAAAGGCAAGGGTAATATTGTTGAGATTACTGGATTGAAGGGTTCCACGCCGGCTGTTGAACGGCATAGAGGCTTCAGAAGCATTATTGATGGATATCCTCAAATAAAAATTGTTTATGAAAATGATGGAGCTTGGTTGAGGGAGGTGGCACGTGAAAAGATGAAACAGGCTATTCGTTTGGGTATTCCTGTAGATTTGGTTTTTGCTCAAAATGACGAAATGGCAACTGGTGTTTATGAAGCCTATCAAGTTTATAACGAAAAAGAAAAACCAAAGATCATCGGTATTGATGCACTCCCGGGAACAAATGGAGGCATTCAAAAGGTTTTGGACGGCATGCTCGATGCTACTTTTATTTATCCTACCGGAGGTGAGAAAGCGGTACAGATCGCTGTAAGAATTCTGCGTCATGAACCTTTTGACAAGGAAAATATTCTTTACACAGCTGTGGTTGACAAAACCAATGCAAGGGTAATAAAACTTCAAACAGACCAAATTATTCAGCATCAAAATCGTATTGCTCAACTTAACGAAGTATTAAATAAAAATTTAGCACAATATAGCACGCAAAGAATTTTTCTTGTTTTGTCACTCGGTGTGCTTTTTATTATTTTGTTGTTGCTGGCATTACTTTTTAAATTATATAAACACAAGAATAAAGTTAATAAGGAACTTGAAATCAGAAATGCTGCAATTTACAAGCAGAAAGAAGAGTTGGCAGAGCAGCGCGATCAATTACTGGTGCTTTCTAAAAATTTGGAGGAAGCTACACAGGCAAAACTGGTCTTTTTTACTAATATTTCACATGAATTTAAAACCCCATTAACACTTATTCTTGGCCCTTTAGACCGTTTACAGGAAAAAGAAAATTTGTCTGAAGAAGGAAAACAATTGATTCTTTTAATGCGAAAGAATGTGCACTTGCTTCTTAAGTTAATCGACCAAATAATTGATTTTCGTAAGACCGAAACCGGTAAAATGCAAATGACTTTTACTTTTGGCGATTTAAAACTATTTATTTCTGAAATATGTCATTCTTTCCGTTATTTGGCACAAAAAAAACATATCCATTTTAATTTCAATGCTGGCAATGATGATTTTGTTTTGTGGTTTGATAGCGATAAAATGGAGAAGATTTGTTATAATCTGATTTCCAATGCTTTTAAATTCACTCCTGAGAATGGAAAAATTGAAGTAAAATTATCAAAACAGTCGATAAACAGTGAATTTTTCGCAAAAATAATTGTATCCGATTCGGGAATCGGGATCCCCACTTCTCATTTGGATAAGATTTTTGATAGGTTTTTCAAAATTGGGGACAATGCCCAGAATTCTGGAATTGGTTTGCATTTGACAAAAATGTTGGTCGAACTTCATAACGGAACGATAGAAGTGCAAAGTACCGAAGGTAAAGGTTGCGTTTTTACTGTAACGATTCCTTTTAAACAGAAGGATATAGCCATGAATGAACAATATCCTGAAATTAATTTTAAACCGAATTTTCAGGAAGAGATTAATTACATTGATGTTTCGGACGAAATTGTTGATGAGTATAAGTCTGAAAAACCTCTGATTTTATTGGTAGATGACAATAATGACGTTCGTAACTTCATTAAGACTTTGCTACAAAATGAATATACCGTCATAGAAGCCAAAGACGGACAAAGCGGTTTGCTTAAAGCAATGAAATATGTACCTGATTTAATTGTCAGCGATGTAATGATGGATAAAATGAATGGATTTGAATTGTGCAAATCGGTAAAAGAAAATACATCTACCAGTCATATCCCCGTTATTTTATTGACGGCGTATGCCATGGACGAACAACGTTCTTTGGGATTTGAGAGCGGTGCTGATGCTTATATACCGAAACCTTTTAATGAAAGTCTCTTGAAAATCAGAATAAAAAACACCATTGAGAACAGAAAGAAATTAAAAGAATATTTTCAGAATCACTTGACCTTTGGCGATAAAAAAGAACTTTTAAACGAAGTAGATAATACTTTTATAGATAAATTTAGAAGAATTATTGAGGAGAATTTGATGGATACCGATTTGAATATTGATGATATAGGCAAATCTATGGGTTTATCACGCGTCCAGCTTTACAGAAAAGTAAAATCGTTGACTAACTATTCACCTAATGAATTTGTTAGAATCATAAGGTTAAAGGCTGCGGAGCAAATGATGATTACCAGTGAAAAAAGTATTTCGGAAATTGCTTACGATACCGGTTTTACTTCACCTTCCTATTTTACCAAGTGTTTTAAGGAGTATTTCAATGAAAATCCCACCGATTTCCTTAAACGCATTAAAAATTGATTTTAAATTATTTCAATTTTTGTTTGCACACCTGTTGTATCATTGCCCAAATTGTGTACTTTTGTTATACTATAAAAATGTTTCATCTTGTAACTTTTTAAAATGGAAGAGGGCGCAGTAAAGCATTTATTTCAACAGGGAAGGGGGAAGAAGAGTTTTTTTCTTTGTCTTCAAAAAAATTATTTCCCTTTCCTTTCATTTCCCCTTAAAAAGTCGCATTAATCACTTGAATTTACGTTTGCGTTTCGACAAATAATATAATCCTGAGAGATACATTCAAAATCGACTTTTTTCGGTATATATTGCCTAACGAGGCGATTATAATTTTCATTCGATCCTCTTTTTTGCCAGCTTGCATATGGTTTAGCAAAGAAGAAATCGATATTTAACTGTTGGGCTATCCATCTGATGAGCGGCAAACTCTTTTCCGTTGTCTGGAGTGATTGTTTTAAGGAGTGGTTCCCATTCCATTAAACAATCAATGGTAGCCATTGCAAGTTGTTCGGCATCTTTGCTTTCTAACTTACGAAGTTTCCCTAATCCGGTAGCTCTGTCATTGATGGTTAAGGTAGTGTCTTTGTGATTTTTGCCTATAATCAGGTCAATTTCCAAATAA
>Ga0228535_1002144_pt1 | contig 21137 bp, 18 predicted proteins | sample SJ1metagenome_FD_168457 | JGI IMG/M metagenome (GOLD analysis project Ga0228535, IMG submission 168457) | Enriched culture of PCE-dechlorinating microbial communities from Ithaca, New York, USA - SJ1 | ecosystem: Engineered > Modeled > Simulated communities (microbial... > Unclassified | place... | reverse complement strand
CACCCACCCGGAGAGGGGGGCATACACGTCACTTGCCGCCTTCACCGATTCGACGACGCAGAGGACCTCCGACCTGGCAACCTCTTTTCCCGGTTTGGGCAGCTCCACAAAGGTGATGTCTCCCAGCTGCTCAACCGCGTAGGCGGAGATGCCGACGGTTCCGACACCCCCCTCGATCCTGATCCATTCATGCTCCCTGGTGAAGTAGACGTCCATGCTGTCCCCCCTTGATGAAATTCATTCAATTCCGCAGCGACCCCTCCCGGTAGAACGGCAGCTCGACCACGGTCGCCTCCATCGAGACCCCTTCATGGCGGATCTCCAGTGAGGTGCCGGGGACGGCGTGCTCCGGGGTCACGTATCCCAGGCCGATGCCGCTTTCGAGCACCGGTGAGAAAGCCCCGCTGGTCACCCTCCCCACCTCATTCCCATGCGAGAAGATTTGGTAGCCGTGCCGGGGGGCGCGGCGGGAGGCGACCCGGAACGCCGCCTTGAGCCTGCGGAGCCCACCTTCGCGCTGCCACAGCAGCGCCTCCCGGCCGACGAACTCCCTGGTGAAGTCCACGAACCGCTCCAGCCCCGCCTCCAGCGGTGTGGTGGCCTCGTCCAGGTCGTTGCCGTACAGGGAGTAGCCCATCTCCAGCCGCAGCAGGTCCCGGGCTCCCAGGCCCGCCGGACGCACCCGCTCGTCCCGCAGCAGGGTCCGCCACAGTTCCGCCACCCGGTCGGCCGGGAGATAGATCTCGTACCCCAGCTCGCCGGTGTAGCCGGTGCGGCTCACCACGGCCTCAGCGCCGAGCAGCTCCAGCCGCCGGAAGCCGAAAAAGGGTATCTCTTCAACCCCGCTGCCGCACAGGCCGGCCAGGACCTCCCTGGACAGGGGGCCCTGCAGGTCGAGCTTAGCGGTCTCAGGGGTCAGGTCTTCAAACAATGCACCATCTGGAAGCCCGGCCCGCAGGACCGAGAAGTCCTTTTCCGCCGTGGCGGCGTTGACCACCAGCATGACGCCGTCGGGAGCGGTCCGATAGACGGTCAGGTCATCGAGGATCCCGCCCTGACAATTGAGCAGGAAACCGTAGCGGCAGCGGCCGGATGCGATCGTGTCGGTGCGGAAGGAGAGCAGCCTTCCCAGGCCGCTTTCGCCCAGATCCCCCTTGAAGGCGAACTCTCCCATGTGGCAGGTATCGAACAGGGCCGCCGATTTCCTGCACCAGCGATGCTCCGCCAGGATGCTTTCATACTGGATGGGCATGAGCCAGCCGCCGAAAGGCGCAAGCCGGGCCTTCAGGTGTTGGTGCTCTCCGATGAGCGGTGTCTGTTTCAGGTCGTTCATGGCATATCCGCTGGCACAGGTGATCCGGCGATGTCCCGCCGCAGGGATCAGTATACCAGCATGGGCGGAAATGTCGCTGTAATTGCATGAACGGCAAAAGCAAAACAGGGAGGCCGCCATGACTGACGATCTCCCTGTCTTGATCCAGGCCCGTCTCTGCCACCCGGGGCTAACACCCCGCAGCGGCATGGCGGCTATTGAACCTTCATGGCAACGAACAGCGAGCCGTCACCGCGCCGCACCAGGAACCGGACCACGTCCCCCTTCTTCAGGGGCGCAACCAGTCGTGCGTACTCGGCGCTGCTGTTCACGGTATTGCCGTTAATCTGCCGTATGACATCCCCCCGGGCAATGCCGGCTTCGTCGGCCGCGCTGCCCGGCTTGACCTCGGTCACGACCACGCCGCCGGTCTCGTTGATCCTCAGCCGCGCGGCAAGCTCCCTGGTCAGGTCGGTCACCGTGAGGCCGAGCTTGTCGAGAGAAGCCTGGGACGCACCCTGTTCCTCGGCGCCCTCCGCGAGCTTGGCGATGGTGACGCTCTTCTCAAGAACCTTGCCGTTGCGCAGGACTTTTACGCGTGATTTCTTCCCCACCGGAGTTACCGCCGCCAGGCGCGGGAGCTCATGCATATCGGCAATGGGCCTGCCGTCGAATTCGAGTATTACGTCGCCCGCCTGCAGCCCGGCCTTCTCAGCCGGACTGTCTTTTATGACCTCGGAGATGAGCGCCCCCTTTTCTTCCTTCATCCCGAAGGAGCGGGCCAGTTCGGGGGTGACCGGCTGGACGCTCACCCCGAGCCATCCCCTGGTCACCTTGCCGGTTTCGCGCAGCTGGGTGATCACGGCCTTCGCCATGTTGACGGGGATTGCAAAGCCGATCCCCTGCCCCCCGGCCACGATGGCGGTGTTGATGCCCACGACCTCACCCTTGGTGTTGAACAGCGGTCCTCCGGAATTGCCCGGATTGATGGAGGCGTCGGTCTGGATGAAGTCGTCGTAGGGTCCGCTGCCGATGACCCTCCCCTTGGCGCTCACAATCCCGGTGGTGACCGTCTGGGCCAGGCCGAAAGGATTGCCGATCGCCAGGACCCACTCGCCCACCTCCATGGCGTCGCTGTCGCCGAGGGTCGCAACGGGGAGGTGGCCCTTGGTGTCAATCTTGATGAGCGCCAGGTCGAGCTTTTCGTCGCTCCCCTTCACCTCTCCCTTGAACTCACGGCCGTCCGAGAGTTTTACCTTGATCTCGTCCGCATTGGCCACCACGTGATTATTGGTGAGGATATATCCCTCGTCGCTGATGATGAAGCCGGAACCCAGGCTTCGCTGCGTCCGGGGCTGGCTGGGTATTCCTTCGAAAAACCGATCAAAGAAGTCCTGGAAGGGATCACCCCCGAACTGGCCCTGCGGCGGACGACGAAACCGTTGCTGCGGGTTGACGACCTTCGAGGTGCTGATGTTCACCACCGACGGTTTCAGCTTCTTGGCAAGCTCGACGAAATCGGGCGGCACGGTCTTGGCGATAGCGGCCCCGGCCGGAAGGAACGAAACGCAGGCGGTTAGAACGACTATAACGAAAAAGAATGGGATTCTGTGCATGAAATACCCCCTCTGCTTGTTAATCGGGCGCAATGCACCACTGCAAGATGGTAATAAATAGGAGGTCCGTTTGTCAACCTGCCGGAGCCGGCTTTACTTTTCTTAACAATGGGTTATGGGGTTTATGGGCACTGGGAGGGGGGAGGAGGGCAAAGAGGGTCCGCCACATCCGGAACAGACCCTCCGTTTGCCCGCTTATGGCCGCATCGCGGAAACCGGCCGGACTGCGTCTCAGTCTCCTTCCTTCAGGATGTAGCCCACGCCGCGCACCGTATGGATCAGCTTCTTGTCGGCGTCCCGGTCTATCTTTTTGCGCAGGTAGTTGACGTAGACGTCGATGATGTTGGTGAAGCTGTCGAAGATATAGTCCCAGACGTTCTCGGCGATGGTGGTACGGGTCAGAACCTGGTTCGGATTGCGCATGAAGAACTCCAGCAGCGAGTACTCCTTGGCCGTCAGGTCGATCTCCTTGTCCTTGCGCCACACCTTGTGGGTCACCGGGTCGAGGCGCAGGTCCGCGAACCTGATCTCTGCGCCGCGCTCCTGCTCGGACCTGCGGAGCAGTGCCCGTACACGGGCCAGCAGTTCGGCGAAGGCGAACGGCTTGGTCAGGTAATCGTCCGAGCCCGAATTCAGGCCGGCAACGATGTCGTCAACCGTATCCTTGGCCGTCAGCATCAGCACCGGGGTAAGTATCTTCCTGGTCCGCAGGTCCTTGACCACTGAAAGCCCGTCCTTTTTCGGCAGCATCACGTCCAGGATGACGAGACCGTAAGAGCCGTCCAGCACCTTCTGGAAACCGTCTTCTCCGTCATACGCCACCTCGACCTCGAACTTCTCTTCCTCGAGCCCGCGCTTGATGAAACTCGCAACCTTCTTCTCGTCTTCCACCACCAGAATCTTCATGTGATCACCTCTTCATCTCGACTGTAATAAAATTGTTCGACGAAGCCTTCGCATCTCACCGGAAAGCGGGGCATGTCGTTATTGCGTCTACCTCTCCCGGGACCGTCCTCGGCGCTCCAGCCGTCCCATCGACGATTGCCCTCCGGCCAGCAGCGGACCAGGGAAGACAACAAAACTCATTAGGATATTTATACCATATCAACGTAAACATGCAATAAATAAAAAAACCTTATTAACATCTCCGGCCAGGGTATTTTTCAACACCCACGAAGTCAGACGGCACCCACGCAGGTATTTTTAATGAAAATTACAACCTATCGGTGAGCTTTTGTCAAGGTTTTAATTGTAAACGACTTTTCCTTCTGATATTTTGGGGCGATACATACGCCGTTCCGATATTCAGCGGTCCCGGGCAGCTCCGGAAGCCGCGCAACGGGACGACATCCATGACCGGCGGACGGCCGCCGCGCTCGCGAGGAAAGAGGATTCGGCAATGACAAAGGAATGGGCGCAGGTCTCCTGCCAGGTCCCGTCGGAGATGGTCGACGCGGTCGCAGAGTACCTGATAGGGCTGTCGGGAGGCGGCGTCGGCATAGACAACCTGGTTCTCGACACCTTCTCCCTGGACACCCTGGAGGAATCGCCGGTAAAGACCGTGACCGCCTATTTCCCCGCCGACGAATCGATTGGCGACAGACTGCGGGAAATAGAGGCATACCTGACCGAGAACGGTCCGTCCTTCGCCGGGTTCGTCTACCGGGAACCGACGGTCAGCACGATAACGGAACAGGACTGGAGCACCAGCTGGAAGGAGCATTTCAAGCCCCTCCGGATAGGGAGACGCCTGGTAGTGAAGCCGACTTGGGAGGATTTTTCGCCCGAAGCGGAAGACCTGGTGCTGGAGCTCGATCCCGGCATGGCTTTCGGCACCGGTACCCATCCGACGACCATGCTCTGCCTCTCTGTCCTGGAAAGGCTCCTCTCGGGGGAGGGCGGCGCATGCCTGAAATCACGGGACGTTCTTGATGTGGGGACCGGATCGGGTATACTCGGCATTGCGGCTGCCAAACTGGGGGCCCCGGGCGTGACGGCGATCGATATCGACTCCGAAGCGGTGCGCGTGGCCCGGGAAAACTGCGCGCTGAACGGCGTCTCATCCCTTGTGACCGTTTCCGACACGCCGCTGGAGCGGATTCCCGGGGTATTCGACATCGTCATCGCCAACATCCTGGCCGAGGACCTGGTGAGAATGGCACCGACGCTGATGGCCCGCCTCAGACCAGGCGGCATTCTGGTCCTTTCGGGCATCCTGATAGAGAAGGAGGAACTGGTCAGGGACGGATTCTCCAACCGGAAGCTCAACCTCACGGAGGTTGCCGGGGAAAACGAGTGGAGTTGCCTTGTCTACCGGCAGGACGGCTGAATGAGACGCTTCTTCATCGACGAAAAGGCCATCGCCGACGGCACGGCCACCATAACCGGTAACCTTTTTTGTCACATGACCCGCGTTCTGCGGCTGAAAATCGGCACCCGGATCATCCTTTCCGACGGGCTGGGGCGTCGCCACTCCGGCATCATCGAGGCAGTGGGGAAGGAGAACCTGCTTGTCCGGCTTCAGGAGAGCTCATTAGAACCGGGCCGACCGACCAGACCCCTCATCACCCTTTACCAGGGGCTTCCCAAGGGAAGCAAGATGGAATTCATTTTGCAAAAGTGTACCGAACTGGGTGTAGACACCCTGGTACCCTTCGTATCGCAACGTTCCGTGGCAAGGCTGCCGAAGGAGCGTGAAAACGAACGGCTGCTGCGTTGGGAACGGATTGCCAGGGAGTCGGCGCGGCAGTCGGACCGGACCATCATTCCCGGCATTTCACCGGTCAGGGAGCTTTCCGAGGTCCTTGCCACAGCGGGCCAGGATGTCAGGCTGCTGTTGTGGGAGGAGGAACAAACCAACCGGCTCAGATCCGTTCTCGGTTCCAGACCGGCCCCGGAGAGCGTGGCGATTCTGGTAGGCCCGGAAGGGGGACTGGCCGAGGACGAGGCGGCAGCCGCAGTGGCGGCCGGATTCATACCGGTGACCCTCGGCCCGCGGATACTCAGGACCGAAACGGCCGGGATGGCCCTCATGGCCATACTTCAGTTCCACTGGGGCGACATGGGGTGAGAAGGCAATTAAGGAGGCGGCATGAAATGCCCTAAATGCGGATATAACAGCTTCGAATCTCTGGATTCATGCAAGAAATGCGGCACCGCTCTCGCTTCGTTCAAGAAGTCCCACCGCATCAGGCCGGTCATGTTTCGTTCCGGGGCCGCCACCGGCGCGGCAGCCTCGCCCGAATCGTCTCCGGACCGCCTGACGGCCGTGGCGGCGGCGCCGGTCGATACCTTGGCCCCCGAGACGGACGAGGAGTTCTCCTGGGAGGCGCCCGGCGACTCTCCGGCGCCCCAACCGGCGGAAAGCCCCTATACCGGCTTCAACCTGGATTTCGTGGATCTCCCCCCGGTCGAGGCAAAGGACGGGGAACTCGGCGGTTTCTCCTTTGACGAGCCTGCTCCAGAGCCCGCTCCGGCGCCCCCTGAGATGCCGGCCGAGGAATTCTCGTTTGATGAGCCGGCCGATACTGAGACCGCTTCGTTCACTTGGGACACGCCTGCCGATGAAGCCGAGGGGGAGATGGACAAATACCAGCGGATGCTTGAGCCCGGGAGTATGGGCGAGGCGGCCGTACCTGACGGGGATGGCGTGACCGGGGAAAAAGACTATTCCGGCACGATGGATTTTTCGTTTGCCCCGGAACAGGCGGCCGAGGATATCTTCCGGGAGGGGGAGGTGACCGCCACGCCGAAACCTTCCGAAAAGAGCGGCCAACCGGACCTGGAAAACTTCGACAAGGAATTCGAGATGATCTTCTCCCTGGAGGACAAGGACGACTCCGGAGACAAGAACGCCCACTAGGGAACCCTCTTCAGCGCAGCGCCGCCAGCAGTCCCGGTCCCAGTTCCTTCCTCTGCCAGCGCCGCATGGAGGGGATCAGGTCGAGACCGGAAAGTTCCCTGGGAACCTCCTTGGCAAGCAGTTCCAGCAGGGCGTTGTTGGCCAGAACTCCGGCATCGATCCCCAGCTCCCGGGCCTTTGCCTCTCTCCAGAGCTTCAGACGCTGCAGCCGCTCCTCCCTGACAGGGTCCTTCACCGGCCGCGGCGGCCGGCAGATGCGGGGGAGCAGGTCCTCAGGCAGACCGCACCCGGCCGCTATCGCCTTCAGAATTTCCCTGCCGTGCCGCTCGACCGAGCGGGGGGTAAGCCCGGGTATACCGTTCAGTTCCTGCACCTTCTCCGGTTTTTTCTCCGCCAGGACCCTCAGCGTCTCGTTGGGCAGCACCTTGAACGGCGGCCGGTCCGAGAGCCGCGCCTTCCCGTCCCGATAGACGAGCAGTTCCTCCAGCACCGCCAGGGTCCGGGGATCCATCCTGCCTGCCCCCTTGAAGCGGCAGTAGAAAGGCTCCCCCTCCCTGTCGGCCGCGCGCACCTCAGACAGGAGCTCGGACTCCTCCTCGACCCACGAAAGCCTCCCCAGCGACTTCAGCTCCCTTTCCAGTTCCCGGTACAGCCTGACCAGCAGGGAGGTGTCCGCCGCGGCATACTCTATCATTCCCGGCTCCAGCGGCCTCCTGCTCCAGTCGGCCTTCTGGTAACGCTTGTCCAACTCAACGCCGAACCGCTTCCTCAGCACGGCGGCAAGGCCCACCTCCTTCTCACCCAGGAACTGGCAGGCGATCATGGTGTCGAACAGGTTGCGCACCTGGATGCCGAAGTCCCTGTGCAGCGAGCGGATGTCGTAGTCGGCCCCGTGGAAAACCTTCCGGATGGCCGGACTCTCCAGGATCGGACCGAGGGGGGACACGTCGCTAACGGCCAGAGGGTCCACCAGAAACACCTCCCGGCCGGCGGCTATCTGGATCAGGCAGACCTTTTCCCGATAATGGTGCAGCGAATCCGCCTCCAGGTCAAAGGCCAGCACACGCTCGCCGGCAAGGCGTCCGGCCAGCCGCGCCAGTCCGGCGTCGGTATCTATCATTTCCGGCTGCTTCCCCAAGTTGGAATCCATCGTCACCTTTCCCGCCCGCTTCGGGCGCTCCCGCATTTTCAGGTGTTCAGCAGAATTCAAGGATATCGTAATAGGTGGTCCGCCTTGCCGGCCTGAAGCCCGCGGCCCTGATCAGCGTGGTCATCTCTTCCCGCTCCATACGGAACGAGCAGCCGGCCGCGGCCACCACGTTCTCCTCCAGCATGGTCCCCCCCAGGTCGTTGGCACCGAACAGGAGCGCCACCTGGGCCAATCCGGAACCCTGGGTCACCCAGCTCGCCTGGATGTTGGGAACGTTGTCGAGCACAATACGCGCCAGCGCCACCACCCTGAGATACTCCACCCCGGTGGCGGTCTCGCCGCCGAGTTCGGTGTTGCCGGGCTGGTAGCTCCAGGGGATGAAGGCGGTAAACGTCCCACCCGCCGCCTGCAGCTCCCTGACGCGGAACAGGTGCTCCACGATGTCCTCGGGCCGCTCCCGGCTGCCGAACATCATGGTCGCCGTGGTCGGCATCCCCTGCCGGGCCGCCTCGCGCATCACCGCGGCCCACTCCTCCCAGCCGATCTTGCCGGGCGAGATCTCCCGCCGCACGCGGTCCACCAGGATCTCCGCTCCGCCCCCCGGTATGGAGTCGAGACCCGCGGCCCGCAGGCGACGGATGGCCTGCTCAAGCGTCAGTCTGGACAGCCCGGCCATGTGGGTGATCTCGGCCGGAGAGAGGGAATGGACGTGGATTGCGGGAAAGCGGGCCTTGGCGACCCGGAACAGCCCCTCGAAGTATTCGATGCCGAGACCGGGGTGCAGCCCCCCCTGCATCAGGAGCTGCGTGCCTCCCGCCTCCACCAGTTCTTCAATCTTGCGACAGATCGCGGTCTGGTCCAGGAGGTAGGCGTCCGGCGCGCCCGTATCCCGGTAGAAGGCGCAGAAGCGGCACCTGGACACGCAGACGTTGGTGTAGTTCACGTTCCGGTCCACCACGAAGGTGACCACATTCTCCGGGTGGAGCCTGCGCCGTACCCCGTCGGCCAGCCTCCCGAGGGTGGTCAGATCGGCCTCCTCGAAGAGGCGCAGGGCATCGGAGCGGTTGAGCGGGATGCCGGATTTTATCATTTGTTCGTATTCCCGCATGTGGGGATCTTTCAACCTCATCTGCCGTTTCACAACTCCCCCCGGCCCTCTCTTATCTATAAGAGGGGGAGAGCCATAATGCCTTGGAGGAATCGCGAAAACCCATTGGCCGGAAATCAGTGACTCATCCACATGCCGGTGTCCATCCCCTTGCGCAAGGGACAGGAGGCGTTACCGACGGACCTCATTGTAGAGCGAATCCCGTTCCACCGGCTCCCGTCCGGCCTTCCGGATCAGCCGGACGATCCCTTCCCGCGACATTCCGCGCGGGGAACCGGCACCGGCCTCGTGGCCGATCCGCTCGTACACCACCGTGCCGTCCAGGTCGTCGGCGCCGAAAGTCAGGGCCACCTGGGCGATCTTTTCCCCCAGCAGCACCCAATAGGCTTTGATGTGGGCGAAATTGTCCAGGTACAGCCGGGCAACGGCCACGGTCTTCAGGTCGTCCACCCCGCCGGCGACCCGGACGGCTTCATCCCGCAACGGGGTGTTCTCCGCCTGGAACGGGAGCGGCACAAATGCCTGAAAGCCGCCGGTGCGGTCCTGGAGCTCACGCAGACGGGCCATGTGCGCCACCCTGTCGCCGGGGCTTTCCAGGTGACCGTAGAGCATGGTGGCGTTGGAGCGGAGCCCGCAACGGTGGGCGGTCTCCATGACCTCCAGCCACCTGGCGCCGGATATCTTGTCCCCGCAGAGCCTCTCCCTGACCGGTTCCGCGAAGATCTCGGCCCCGCCGCCGGGGAGGGAGTCCAGCCCGGCTTCCCGCAGCCGCAGGAGCACGTCCCGCAGCGGCAGGCCGCCGATGCGGGAGAGATGGTCGATCTCGACCGCGGTGAATGCCTTCAGATGGAGCAGCGGGGAGACGGATTTCACCGCCCTGAGCATTTCCAGGTAGGCATCGAACGGCAGGTCGGGGTGGAGGCCGCCCACCATGTGGACCTCGGTGGCCCCCTGGCGCAGGGCCTCGGCGGCAGCGGCCCGGATCTCCTCCACGGCGAGGAGATAGGCGCCCTCCTCCCCCTGGTCGCGGCGGAAGGCACAGAAACGGCAGCGGTTCACGCAGACGTTGGTGTAGTTTACGTGGCGGTTGACGTTGAAGCAGACCCGGCGGCCGTTTCTCCGCTCGTTGGCCATGGCGGCCAGTTCACCGATCGCCGCCAGGTCGTGCGACTCGAACAGACACAGGGCATCGGCATCGCTGAGCCGGTCCCCGGCAAGGACCTTGGCGGTAATGGAGGCGAGTGGGCTCATGGCGCTTCCTGCGGGCACCAGGCGCGGTAGAGGCGGTGTTCCATGCCCAGGGCCTCCAGCACCTTGCCGACCACGAAGTCTACCAGGTCTTCCACGTTCCGGGGCGAGTGGTAGAAGGCCGGCATCGGAGGGACGATCCGCGCGCCCATGCGGGCCAGCCTGAGCATGTTCTCCAGGTGGATCTCGGACAGGGGGGTCTCCCGGGGCACCAGGACCAGTGGACGCCGTTCCTTGAGCATCACGTCGGCGCAGCGCTCCACAAGGTTCCGGGAGCTGCCGCAGGCCACGCCGGCCAGGGTCCCCATGCTGCACGGGCAGATCACCATGGCGTCCGGGGCCGACGAGCCGCTGGCAACGGGCGCCATGAGGTTGTCTTCGGCAAAGAAGCGGAGGTTCTGCTCCGGGGTGCGGAAGCGCTCCCGCAGCCCGACGGATACCTGCTCCTCGCTCCCCTCCAGGTGGAGGCCCGCCTCGGTCCCAAGCACCGCGAAACCGGTCCTGCTGATCAGGACGGTCACCGAATGGCCGCCGGCCAGGAGCTCCTCGCAGAGCCTCAGCCCGTAAATGGCGCCCGAGGCGCCGGTTATTGCCAGAACGATATGCATGGGTTCTCTCAAATGCGGTGAACGGTGTCGTAATTGATCGACGGAGCTAACAGCGACTCAGTTCACCAGCACATCAACCAGGGTAAAGACGAACACCGCGATGCTGATGTAGCCGTTGACCAGAAAAAAGGCCGCATCCAGCCGGGAGAGGTCACCCCCCCGCACCAGCCAGTGCTCGTATGCCAGAAGCAGGGCCGCCAGGGTGGCGCCGGCAAGATAGACAATTCCGAGCCCGGCCGCCGCGCCCAGCCACGACAGCATGACGACCGTGATCAGGTGGCAGAGCCGGGCGGCCATAAGCGCTCCCCGCACGCCGAGTCTCGCCGGGATGGAAAAGAGCCCGGCTTTCCCGTCGAACTCCAGGTCCTGCAGGGCATAGAGAATGTCGAAGCCCGCCACCCAGAACAGGACCGCCACGGCCAGCAGCAGCGCCGGCAGCCCCACGCTCCCCCGGACGGCGATCCAGGCGCCCAGCGGCGCCGCCGCCAGACAGACCCCCAGCACCAGGTGGCTGAGGGAGGTGAACCGCTTGCAGTAAGAATAGATGACCAGGAAAAAGACGGCAACCGGCGCGAGAAGCAGACAGAGGGGATTCAGCATGCGGGCCGCGACCAGGAGCAGGGCCAGGGACGCCGCAATCCAGACGGCCACAGCCCTCCTGGTCAGCAGGCCGGCAGGGATGGCCCGGTTCCTGGTCCGGGGATTGGCGGCGTCGATCCCGGCGTCAATCAGCCGGTTCATCCCCATGGCGGCGGTCCTGGCTCCCACCATGGCAAGCACGATCCAGAACGCCTGGTACAGGGTCGGCAGTCCTTGCGCCGCCAGCACCGCGCCGGTGAAGGCAAAGGGAAGGGCAAACACGGTATGGGAGAACTTGATCGCCTCCAGGAACACCCGGAGGCCGCTGAAGATCCCGGCCGGCCGGCCGGCCGGCGTCTCTCTCCCCGCCTGCGCCGCTGTTTCGCGTGCTGCTTCCCTGTCCATCCTTCACGATCCCGAACGGACGTCACCCCGCTGCCGCCACCTGCGACGCAGGGCGCAACAGGGCCGCAATCGGCGTAACATCCCAGAACAATTAACTATTCCAACAAGCTTCTCTTGTAGCATCTCGGAGCTGTTCTGACAATGTTTTTGTTGACCAGACGGACAGAGACGGGAATGGGGGCAGCTTCCCGAAGCCGCTCAAAATCCTTGACATTACTGAATCCGTCTATATTCTTTTTGTTTGGGAAAAGTTGAAGAAGATACTTTTCGAGCTCTCGCGGGAGTTCGGGAAGGGGGAAACTGTATGAAGCGAACAGCTGTCCTGTTGGCTGCCTGCCTTGCCCTGATCGCACTGGTCGCGTCCTGTGAAAAGAAACCCGGGGAGACCGGCAAGGACGGCAGACCGCGCATCGTCACAACCCTGTTCCCCCTCTATGATTTCGCCAGGAATATAGCCGGAGACAGGGCAGAGGTCCACCTGCTCCTCCCACCCGGCATGGAGTCCCACAGCTTCGAGCCCAAGCCGGACGACATAGTCAGGATCAACAAGTCCGCCCTGTTCGTCTACACCAACCGCTTCATGGAGCCGTGGGCGGCCGACATCATTGCGGGGCTCGACACCCGCAGGACACTGGTGGTGGACGCCAGCCGCGGGGCCAGGCTCCTGAAGGCCGGCCACAACGGGGAACACGATCACGCCGAAGAGGGACACCATCACGCCGGAGAAGCGGCACACCACCACGGAGACGGGATCGATCCCCACCTCTGGCTCGATTTCGCCAATGCCCGGATCATGGTGGACAACATCCTTGCCGGCCTGGTCGCCCGGGATCCGGCACATCGTGATTTTTACACGGCCAATGCAACCGCCTACAAGGCGAAGCTGGCCGACCTGGACGAACGCTACCGGAAGGGGCTGGCCTCCTGCGAAAAGCGGATGTTCCTTCACGGCGGGCATTACGCCTTCGGCTACCTGGCAAACCGCTACGGACTCCACTACGAAGCCGCCTATGCCGTGACCGCGGACGCCGAACCCTCCCCGGCAAAAATAGCGGATCTGATCAAGAAAATACGTGCCAACAACCTCCGCTACATCTATACCGAGGAACTGGTGGAACCCAGGACGGCCGATACCATTGCCCGGGAGACCGGGGCACGGGTCCTCAGGCTTAACGGCGCGCACAACATCGGCCGGGACGACCTGGCCGCCGGAGTAACCTTTCTTTCCCTCATGGAACAGAACCTGAACAACCTGAAGATCGGCCTGCAATGCAGATAAATGCCATCTCCATAGCCGGGCTTTCCTTCGCCTACCAGGGAGTCGACGTGCTGCGGGACATCACCTGCGCCATCCCGACCGGGGACTATGTGGGGGTGGTGGGTCCCAACGGCTCGGGCAAGAGCACGCTGATGCGCTGCCTGCTGGGACTGAACCGGGTAGAGCGGGGGGAGATCTCCCTGTTCGGCGTCCCCCTGGCGACATTTTCCGACTGGCATCGCATCGGCTACCTCCCCCAGGGGCTGCAGCTGTTCAACCCGAACTTTCCCGCAACGGTGGAGGAGGTGGTGCGCCTCGGCCGGCTCGCGGGCAAGCGCTTTCCGCGACGCTTCGACAAGGGAGACACTACGGCCGTAGACAAATCCCTGGAACTGATGGGCATAGCCTCCATCAGGAAGCGCCTCATCGGCGAACTGTCCGGGGGACTTCGACAGCGTGCACTCCTGGCCCGGGCACTGGTCAACGAGCCTGAGATCCTGATCCTGGACGAGCCCACGACGGCCCTGGACCCCGACACCCGGGAAAACTTCTACAAGCTCCTCCATGACCTGAACACGGAGCGGGGAACAACGGTGCTCCTGGTCACCCACGACTCGTCCACGGTGGGCCTGTACGCCTCGCGCCTCCTCTACCTGGACAAGCGCATCGTCTTCTACGGCACCTTCCAGGAATTCTGCTCCTCAAGCGACATGACCGGGCTCTTCGGCCACCAGAACCAGCATCTCATCTGCCGCAGGCATTGAAAGGACCGTTCACCGTGGGCATTGCCGACATCCTCCAGTTCGCCTTTTTCCAGCGCGCCCTCCTTGCCGGGACACTGATAGCGGTGCTTTGCTCGGTCCTCGGGATATTCCTGGTGCTGCGCCGGCTTTCGCTCATCGGCGACGGCCTGGCCCACGTGACCTTCGGCAGCGTGGCCCTTGCCCTGCTGTTCCGCTTCCAGTCGGTCTATACCTCCATCGCCGCCATCCCCGCGGTGCTCCTCTCCGCCATCGGGATCCTGAAGATCGCGGAAAAGGCCCGCATCTACGGAGACGCGGCCATAGGCATCGTCTCCTCCCTCGGTATCGCCTGCGGCATTCTGCTGGCGAGCCTGGCCGGAGGCTTCAATGTTGACCTGTTCAGCTACCTGTTCGGCAACATCCTCTCCATAAGCAGAGAGGAGCTAATCGTCACGGCGGTCCTGTTCGTGGTGGTGCTGCTGACGGTGGCATTCCTCTACAATGAGCTGTTCGCCATCACCTTCGACGAGGAACTGGCGACCACCTCGGGAATCAGGGTAGGGCTGGCCAACAACGTCCTGGTGCTGCTGACGGCCCTGACCGTGGTCCTGGCCATGAAGGTGGTCGGGATCATGCTGATCTCGGCGCTCCTCATCCTGCCTGCGGTCTCGGCCCTGCAGCTGGCACGGGGCTTCCGGACCGCCATGTTCCTGTCGGTCTGCCTCGGGGTCGTCTCGGTGGTCGGCGGCATCTTCGGCTCGTTCCTGCTCAACCTCCCTACCGGCGCCACCATCATCATCTTCAGTTTCATCCTCTTCATGGCCGCATCGCTGCTGAAAAGAGCGAGGGGATGACGCGTTATCAAAAAAATTTATGGGCACCATTGAAATTCTCCAAGCACTGTGATATGTTTCCGTCTCGTTTACCGCATGACGGGCGCGTAGCTTAGCTGGTAGAGCAGGCGACTCTTAATCGTCAGGTCCACGGTTCGAATCCGTGCGCGCCCACCATCCCTTCCATCGCTGTTTCATTACCTCATTTCCCCTTTCCCCGAATCCGTTGACATGCCACCCTCAATAGGACTACTATCGGCCTGAGATCCAGCAAAAGGGCGAGCCGATGAAGACCAAGACCATCTATTCCTGCCAGAAGTGCGGCTACCAGTCACCCAAATGGCTGGGGAAATGCCCCGACTGCAACTCCTGGAACACCCTGGTGGAAGAAGTCGGGTTCAGCGGCGGCAAGCGGACCGAAGAATCAGCGGCTGCAGGCGTACCTCTCCCCATCGGTCAGGTGGCGGGAGAGCCGGAGGACCGCTTCTCCTGCGGCATCTCGGAGCTGGACCGGGTGCTCGGCGGCGGGATCGTGGCCGGTTCGCTGGTGCTCATCGGAGGAGACCCGGGCATCGGCAAATCGACCCTGATGCTCCAGGCCATGGACCGCCTGGCCCGGAGCAGGGGCAAAGTCCTCTACGTCTCGGGAGAGGAGTCGGCGCGCCAGACCAGGATGCGGGGCGAACGGCTCCGGGTGGAGGCCAAGGAGCTGTTCATCCTGGCGGAGAACTCCCTGGAACGGATTACCGCCCATGCGCGCCGGATGGAGCCGCGGGCCATGGTGGTGGACTCCATCCAGACGGTGTTCACCTCTGCGCTGGAGTCGGCGCCCGGGACCGTCAGCCAAGTACGCGAAAGCGCCGGCAAGCTGATGACCCTGGCCAAGGGGAGCGGCATCCCGGTGTTCTTGGTGGGGCACGTGACCAAGGACGGCTCCATCGCCGGCCCACGCGTGCTGGAGCACATGGTGGACACGGTCCTCTACTTCGAGGGGGACAGCGGCCACCCCTACCGTATTCTGCGCGCCATCAAGAACCGTTACGGATCCACCAACGAGATCGGGGTGTTCGAGATGAACGAGGGGGGGCTGTGCGAGGTGGCCAATCCCTCGGAGTTCTTCCTCTCGGAGCGGCCCCTGGGGGTTTCCGGCTCGGTGGTGTCCGCGGCCGTGGAGGGGAGCCGCCCGCTGCTGGTGGAGCTTCAGGCGCTGGTGACCGCCTCGTCGTTCGGGGTGCCGCGGCGGACCACCATCGGCGTGGACCATAACCGCCTGGCCCTGCTGGTGGCGGTGCTGGAGAAGAAGGTCGGGCTTTCCATGGCCGGGCAGGACATCTTTCTCAACGTGGTGGGTGGAGTGAAGCTTGCGGAACCGGCCACAGACCTGGCAATGGTGGCGGCCGTGGCGTCGAGCCACCTGGACCGCAGCATCGCGCCCCGGACCATGGTGGTCGGCGAGGTGGGGCTGGCGGGCGAGGTCCGGGCCATCACCCAGCCCGAGACCAGGGTGCGGGAGGCGGCCAAGCTGGGCTTCACCCGCTGCATCGTTCCTGCCGGCAGCGTGAAGCATCTCCGTACCGCAGAGGTGGAGATCATCGGTGTTTCAACGGTGGCGGAGGCCCTGGAACACCTCTTTGACGCAGGGTGAGCCGGTCGCAGATTTTGCTTTACTTAAAGGCTCTATTCCCTTAGAATATCAAAGATTTATCCAGTCAGGAGAGAAGTCATGGATTTAGAGAAACGAGAATACTTTCGGAATGTGCTCCTCGAGGAGATGAGATCGCTTCTGGAGGAGGCCGGGAAAACGGTATCCGAAATGACCTCGGATACGACAAACTTCCCGGATCCGAACGACCGCGCCACCCAGGAATCGGACCGCACCTTCGAACTCCGCATCCGGGACCGGGAGCGCAAGCTCCTCAACAAGATTCGCGAGGCGCTGGAGAAGATCGACAACGGCACCTTCGGCGTCTGCGAGATGTGCGGCGAGAACATCAGCGAAGCCCGCCTCAAGGCGCGCCCGGTCACCACCTACTGTATCGACTGCAAGATCGAGCAGGAAAAAAGAGAAAAGCTCAAGTAACCGCCGCTGCCGGTGAATCACCCACAACCCGGTCCGGCAACGGACCGCACCACGGTGCACCATGGCTATTGTGGATAACTATACTCTCCTGAGCAGCGCGGTTCGGATAGCCAACGCCGTCAATCTTTCACATACCGACAGACTCGAATCCCTCACCCGCTTCCTCAACAAGGCCCTGCTGCTCCGCTCCACCACAATCTACCTGCTTGACGCGGAAAAGCGCGTCCTCTCCCTCCGGATCACGGGCACAACAGGTGGCGGCGCGCTGGACTGCTGCATACCGCTCGGCGCGGGAGGGGCCGGTCTCTGTGCCCTCCGCAGGGAAACCGTCTTCCTGGAAACGGGCGCCCTTCACAGCGACGAGGTCCGGGTCGGCGACGACGGGAGGACGTTCTGCCTTCCGGTCTTGTACGGCAAGGGGGTTCTGGGGGTCTTGTCCCTGGAGGTGGCGACAGATTCCCCTTTTATCGCCTCCCCTCCCGCGATCCTCAAGGACATCCTGGTGGAAATCGCCGGGCTGGTGAGATCGATGGAGGTCACGGAGCGTTCGGATCGACGCATCCGGCACCTCCTCACCCTGAACGAGCTGAGCAAGGTCCTCCACCAGGAGCTCCCTTTCAGCAGCCTGCTCCCCTTTGTCCTCAAGGTCTCGCACGAATTCACCGACTCGTCCTGTACGGTCCTGCGCATCTTCAGCCATGACGGCGTCGAGTCGAAGGTGTTCAAGGCCTGTGCCAGGAAACACCGCCCCCATCTCAGGTCCCTGCTGGAGATCGAAAAGGAGTGTTCTGAAAGGATCCTCGCCACTGGAACACCGCTGCTCACGGTGGATGTGGTGGCCGACGAGGATCTCCCCCCGTCTTACGTGTGCGTACCCCTGCACCTCGACTCCTTTACCCTGGGCGCAATGACCTTTTTCGGGAAGACCGAGCGGAACGGTGTGCGGCGCAATTTCGACGAGGAGGAGCGGGAACTGTTTGCCGGGATGGCAAACCTGATCGTCACCTCCCTGGTGGGGGCTCGGAACCATGAGCGCATGACCATGCTGGCGGCCGAAAACGATCGGAAACTGAAGGAACTCTCCCTCCTCTACCGCCTCAGCAACGCCATGCACTCCACTATTCGGATCAACAAGCTGATCCATCTCAACCTCACCGCCCTGGTCTCCGGACCCTACCCCCTGTTCGAACGCGCCATGCTGTTCCTGGTCAACAAGCGTTCCGGGGTGATGCAGGGAATGCTCGGGGTCACCGCCGAGGCGGACAACGAAGGACACCATGCGCCGGAAGAGGACTCAGGAGATCTCTACACCCCGTGGGAGATATCGGATGAAGAGATGGAACGGAGGCAGGGCTCCGAATTCTGCCTCATGGTCAGAGGGACCCGCCTCCCCCTGGACAAGACCCTGAACATACCCTCCCGGGCAGTGCTGGACAAGAGGCTCATACTGGAAGACGGTACGGCAAGACGCACGGATCCCCAGGGAGGTTTCACCGACAAATTCCGCCTCTCTTCCTTTGCCAGTGTTCCCCTGATCGCCAAAGGCGAAGCCGTGGCCGTGGTGACAGTTGACAATCCCGTATCAGGCAAAAAGATCACGCTGGACGATCTCCGGTTTCTTCAGCTGTTCGCCAATCAGGCCGGCATGGCCATGGAAAACTCCATGCTCTACAACCGCATCGAGGATGCCAACCGGGAGTTCATGGAGATCCGTCAACGCCTCCTGCATGGAGAAAGGCTTGCGACCCTGGGCGAATCGGCCGCATCCATCGCCCACGACCTCAAGGGTCCGCTGGTGTCCATCGGCGGGCTTGCCCGGCGTCTCCTCCGGAAGGAGACCCACGGCTCCACCGAATGGAGGTATGCCGAAACCATTGTCAGGGAATCGGACCGCCTCGGGAAAATGCTCGGCGACATCCTGTTTTTCAGCAAAAAGACGACCATATGCTATACCGACTGCCCGCTGAAGGCCATTGTCGAAGAATCGCTGGACGTGGTTTCGGGTTTTCTGGAAGAGAACGGCATCAGGGTGAAAAAGCGTTTCTCCACCAGCCCGCTCCAGGTCCTGGGAGACTTTCAGCAACTGAAACAGGTCTGCATCAATCTCTTCAGTAACGCAGGTGATGCCATGGTGCATGGCGGCACGCTCTCCATCTCGCTTTCGTCCGCCGTGCTGGACGGCAGACCCGCCGCATCCATAAAGGTCCGCGACACCGGGGGGGGCATACCGGAGGAGATCCTCCCGAACATCTTCAACGCCTTCTATACCACCAAGGAGGGGGGGACCGGACTCGGGCTCCCCATCGTCCACCGCATCGTCACCAACCACGGCGGCAGGATCCAGGTCGGCAACCGGCCCGGCATCGGGGCAGAGTTCCGCATCACCCTGCCGACACACCCTTAGAGCGTAATTTCCCTCTTTTCATCAGGTGAGAAATCTTGTATAGTTGCACTTCACTTCGACACATAAGGGGATGTAGCTCAGCTGGGAGAGCGATGCGTTCGCAACGCATAGGTCGACGGTTCGATCCCGTTCATCTCCACCATATAGACGAAGGGGCCAGACAATATAGCCTGGCCCCTTCGTCGTTATTGCAGCCCCGTGGTTTGAGTATGGGGTCTTATTATGCATTCGCGAGTCTCGAATGACATTCCCCAACCCGTCCTCAGTCGGTAATCTTCTTCTCTGACAGGCCGTCGAGCAACTCCATCAGCCGCCGCTTGGCCCTGTGCTGCTTCCGCAGTTCGAGGAGCAGGTCCTGCCACTCCGGAAGGCGCCTGGCTGTTTGATAGACCTTGTGCATGCGCCGCAGATACTCGATATCGCCGGCCGGATCGAGGTGGCGTATTCATCGCTCCCCGACACCCAGGCCGTCAGGGTGCCGTCTTCCATGCAGGAAAGACCGTCCACGTTCCTGATGTAGGATTTGCCGCGACTGAAGATCTTGGAACCCGTCCATTCCCGCAGGTCATCAGGGGTCAGTTTCCGGAGCGTGTCACTGATTTTTTCCATTCTCCGTCTCCATAGTGAAAGATATCCGGAAACGAGGCCCCTTATACCGCGAAAATCGGGTTGAAAACTCGTTGAAAAGTTCGAGCCGGGGACAGGATAAGGTTGGGCAAAAAATGGGACTGCCGCCCTCCCAAATGGCCCAAGATCAGGACGGTAGACAGCCCTGCGAATATCCATTGACAGGTCTCGTGCATGCGCCCAGAATAATAAGCCGTCCTTTCGCAGGACTTCAGCCTGACCTGGTCGATCAGCACATACCCGATGCCCCCAGGTCTACTTGACATTCCGGCTTACCGTGGCACAAATCAACTGTGGTTTGAATCCCGGCACCTGGCCGGATGGGACGGAACCGGTATCATGACACGTAAGCCCTTCCACCTGTCGAACAGGAGAAAAAGATGAAAAGAACATGTTATGGATTCATCGCGCTCTTTCTGCTTTTATGCTCGGCCACTGCCGCCCCGGCCCAGGTAAGCATCGGGGTCGGGTTGCCCAACGTGAGCATCGGAATCAACCTGCCGCTATACCCCGAGTTGGTCCCGATACCCGGCTACCCGGTCTACTACGCCCCATCAGTGGCTGCCAACTATTTCTTTTACGACGGCATGTACTGGGCCTTCTACAACGACAGCTGGTACGCCAGTTCCTGGTACAACGGTCCCTGGTCGCTGGTGGCGCCGGTGGTCGTGCCGGTGTTCATCCTCCGCGTCCCGGTACGCTACTACGTGCGGCCGCCCGTGTATTTCCACGGCTGGCGGCCCGATGCTCCACCGCACTGGGGCCGCCACTGGGGCCCCAAATGGGAGCAGCGCCGCAGGGGATGGGACCGGTGGAACCGGGCGCATGTTCCGTCCCGCGCACCGCTCCCGGTCTACCAACGACAGTATTCGGGAGACAGGTATCCGCGGTTTGAACAGCAGCAGTCGCTGCACAGGCAGCATTACCGGCACCAGCCGCGCAACGCAAGAGTCCGCAGTATCTACCAACAGCAGATGGGGCAGAGGACGCCGGCGACTGACCAGCGGAGAAGGGTGCAGCAGCCTCCGGCAAGGGGTCCGCAACAGCGGGATATCCGGCGCTCCGAGCCGTCCCGGCAGGCCACCCCTGCCGGCCCGCGACCGCAGACGCAGCCCCGGGGCGGCAAGGATTTTCAGAGACCAGCCCCGCCCCAGGCCGCTCCCCAACAGCGGGGTCCGACCTACAAGGGACAGGGGCGGCAGCCGGGAGGGATTCAGGGCGGACAGCGGGCTCCGAGGCAGCAGGACGCGGGAAGACCGCAGGGACCCGCGAAGGGCGGCGGTCATGGGGAGCAGAGAGGCGGG
>Ga0228535_1002143_pt1 | contig 21156 bp, 16 predicted proteins | sample SJ1metagenome_FD_168457 | JGI IMG/M metagenome (GOLD analysis project Ga0228535, IMG submission 168457) | Enriched culture of PCE-dechlorinating microbial communities from Ithaca, New York, USA - SJ1 | ecosystem: Engineered > Modeled > Simulated communities (microbial... > Unclassified | place... | reverse complement strand
GCTCGGACTTCGCCGGAGCGACCCTACAGACCCGCGATTTCCTGGGCCGACAGGGCGCGGTAGTAGATCCGCACGTCGTCGATCAGGCCGGTCCAGTAGCGGTCGTCCAGGCCGCTGTACTGCCGGCCGATGTGGACGACTTCCTTGCTGTCGGTCAGCGAGACCGTCCCTTGCTTGGCCTGTTTGACGCGGTCGACGTACAGCATCGAGGTGCCTGCGTCCACCACGCCCACCACGTGATGCCACTCGGTGTCCGTATAGGGCTTGTCGCTGTCGGCCTCGTAGCCTGCGATCACGTTGGCGCCGTTGTCGACCCAGAGGCGGAAGACGTTGGAGCTGTGGCGCACGAGCGAGAACCCTTTGTACGGGTCGGTCTTGAGCTTGCCGCCGATGCCCATGTAGAGGCCGGCGTTGTTGGCGTTCATCTTGACCCACACGGAGATCGTCACGCTGCCTCGCAGGTGCAGGCTGGTGTCGTTGCCGCAATTGACGTACTTTCCGGGCCCTGTGAACTCCAGCGCGCCGCCGCGGGTGCCGGCTTTCCACTCGGTGCCGGCCATGCCGACGAGGGTGCCGTGGTTGGCGTAGCCGCTGCTGTCGGAGGCGGTCAGACCTGCGGTCTCATCGAACTTCCAGTGGCCCACGAGGCTGGGGTCGCCGCCGGGGCCCGGACCCAGGATGGCCGGCGCCTGACGATACAGCGCGATGTCGTCCACGTAGAGCCGACCGGCGCCCTTGCCGTCGACGCCGATGCTCAGCGTGGCGACGTTGCCGATCGGAATGCCCGCCAGAGCGACGTTCCACTGCCTCCAGATGGGCACGGACAGACTGCCGGGATAGGTCACCTTGGTGTTGTTGATCTTGACGTACAACTGATCGGCGGCGCCGTTGGCCAGGTCGCCGCGGACCCACAGGACCAGCGTCTCGGGAGAGCCGAGGCTCCAGTTCGAACCGATCGGCAGATCCGCGGTGCTCGCCTTGGCCTCGGAGTAGCTGGCGGTGCGGTTGTCGTAGCTCAGGAGCATGGCCTGCTTTCCGCCTCGCACGACCACCGTCTCGGCGAACGGGGCGTCGATGTAGCCGACGGTCGCGCCGTTTGCGGCGTTCTCGAAGCCGTCGACCCAGGTCTGGAAGATGGTCCCGCCGGCGTCGATGTCGTTGGTGTAGCCTTCGAAGTCATCGACCAGGCGGTAGGCCTGCGTGGTGAAGCTCCAGACGTCGCCCGTCCAGGTCGTGACGGCCTGGGCCTGGTTGACCTCGTTGACCTGCCAGGAGTAGGTCGTCCCCAGCGTCAGGGGCGCGGGGGTGAAGCTCGGAACGTTCACGGTTCCTACCCGGGCCATCGCGTCGGGCCCTGTGCCGAGGTTCACCTCGTGCGAGGCGGCCTCGCGACCCGACCGCCAGGTCAGCGCGGTCTCGATGCTGACGTCCGCGGCGCCGTCGGCCGGAACGGGCTGGAACGCGCGAACCGGGACGTAGAAGAACCGCACCTCGCTCAGGCCGGTCTGCGGCGTGAGGCCGCCCCAGTTGGCGGCGATCGTCAGCCGGACGAACCTGGCCGTGACGCCGGCAAGGTCCACGGTCGTATTGGCCTTGTAGTTGGCCATGCCCTCGGCCTGGGCGAACTCGGGAACGTTCTCCAGGGCCGTCCAGGTCTCGCCGTCGGTGGAGTACTCGATCGTGACGGTCTTGGCTCCGAAGCCCAGCATGGTCTCGATCACCTGGTTGGCGTTCCAGACCAGCAGCTTGTCGAGCTTGTACTCCTTGTCGAACTCGTACCGGATCCAGTGCGGCGTCTGGTTGGTGCTGGTCCACATCGCGGTGGCCTCGGTGTTGTGCCCGTCGTCGGCGTTGAGGCCCGAGCCGTTGATGGTGTTCTCGGGACCCATGCCGGGTGCGGAAGAGGAGGCGGTGGCCGCGATGGGCTTGATCGGATAGGAGAACGGCTCGACGGTGAAGCTCCAGGTCACACCTTTGAAGATGGTGTTGTCGGGGGCCGCGTTGACCTCGTCGATTCGCCAGTAATAGGTCCGGCCGTAAGCGAGCGGGCCTTGCGGATCGTAAGCAGGGTCCATCTGGTCCTGGCTGACGAGCACGCCCTTGGGATTGGCCCGGCCGGCGGTGTTGACGTCTTCGAAGACGGTCCCGAAGTACACGTCATGCGTCCGCGCAAATTCGCCCGGCTTCCACGAGAGGCCCACGTTGCGAGGCACGTCGACCGCGCCGTCGTCCGGGACTGGATCGGCAGCCTGCGCCGGATCGCCCAGTCCCACGACGCCCGCCACCCAGTTGGCGATGAATTCCGCACAGGCCAGGCCTCTGTCGGGCAGCCAGCCTGGAGGGCCGCCGCCGGCGGACTGGTTGATGAACGCGACATAGGCGTTCGTCACGGTGTTGCGAATGACGATTGGATCGGCCTGGGCGCCGCCGGCGTTCTGGGCGAACACCGCCGCCACTTCCCACGGGGCCACGACCGCGCTGATGGCAATAGGCCTGTACGTTACCACCGTGGCAGGCAGACTGGGCAGATACTTGCGGCCGTCCTCGGTCACGGTCAACGTCGTGTTGTCCGCAGATACGATGATCCCGGCCGAAAGGTCCAGGATGTTCGCGGCGCCGTTGGCGCCGTTTTCGGCCTGCCGCACTCCGCCTTCATACGAGACGTAGCCGAACCAGTCGCCGACGTTGATGACCATGTTCCCGCCGTCGAGCCATTTCTCGATCCGCGACCCGTCCGGTTGACTGTTCGGGAACGGATACAGGACGCTCGGCACGCATCCGTTGAGCCAGAGGATGTCCATCTCCCCGTCATCGGTGTTCTTGTCCACCCATGCCCCGAAGGCGTCAAAATCACTGTCGCCGAACGTCTGGACATCCCTGAACAGATGTCCGGTCTTCGAGATGATGGTCGCGACGTCCTGGGTCACCCCTGCGACACTGTACCAGCCATCGACGTTGGGCGCCCCGGCATAGAACGCGATGTCGGAAGCCGCAGCCGTCGCACTCAAAGCGAACGCGACGACCCATACAAACAATACCTTCTTCATCGTTATGTCCTCCACACTCGAATTGGTGCCTCAACCACACTCTTCCCATGCGATAGAATTGAATCACCGGACCCGATCGGGCGAACACCTCCTTTCCGTACGCGAGCGGCAGGGCGCAGCCCTTGGCCTCGAGTCTGCGTGGGTAGCCTGGGCAGTCCGCGTCCGACGCCGGGGAGCGCATGGAAAAATTCCGCGTTCCGCCTGCGGCTTGCGGCTCCAGGAGCCGAACGACACGACACCACGCGTCCTGTGATGCGAAAACCCTTTGTCTCCGTCATATCGGCGTGCCAGTGGGAAAACGCACGGACCGATAAAAGCCCTTATAGCAGATCGGCGTCCCGGTCGCAAGAGGATTCCGGGCCATTTACCATTCTTCTGTCGGTATTTCGCACGGGGAGCTTGATCTGGGGAGAATGAGACGTCTCTTGGCGCGTTGTTGCTCCTGACCAGGAGAGCAGGTGGTGACGGCCTGTCGCCTGTGGTACAATCGATGCCGCCAACGGGTCCGACGCCAGAGCCCTTGTGAGGAGTTGCGCATGATGCAGAGACAGTCCCATACCGTCCGAGTTGCCCTGGTTTGTGTCGTCTTTTCGCTGTCGCTATGGCCTGTCGCCGTCGCGGAGGCGGCATCGGCCGGACTGCACGCGATCGATGCGCGGACGCCCCAGGGTCTGCGGGAGTTGTTCGCGCCGGGCGACCCGCTGCCTCTGGTCAGCGCGCATCGCGGCGGCTCGGGCAAGGGTCTTCCCGAGAACTGCATCGCGACGTTCGAAGAGACCCTGCGCCATGGCTGGGCCATGCTGGAGATCGACCCTCGATACACCATGGACCGCGTCCTCGTGCTGAACCACGACCCCACGCTGGAGCGGACCACCAATGGGACCGGCCGGGTCGCGGATCGCACGTGGGAAGAACTCCGGCAGTTGCGGCTGAAGGATCTCGACGGCACGCTCACCGAGCACCGCATGACGACGCTCGACGAGGCGCTGGAGTGGGCCCGCGGCAAGACCATTCTCATCCTGGACAACAAGGATGTCCCGGTCGAAGACCTGGTCCGCAAGATCGAAGAGCATCACGCCGAGGCCTGCGCCATGCTGATCGTGTACAACGATCGGGATATCCAGCGGGTCCATGCCCTGAACAAGGATCTGATGATGGAGGTCATGGTGGCCAACCATCGGCGAGTGGAGGCGTTCGACAAGCTCGACGTTCCCTGGCGGAACATTATCGCCTTCGTCGGCCACGAGCCGCCCCAGGATCGGGGACTATGCGAAGCGATTCACGCCAAGGGCGCCCGCTGCATGGCAGGCACCTCCCGCAACATCGACCGGCGGTTCCTGGAGGGACAGGTCGCGAGTATGGAGCCGCTCGAGCCGGACTACCGCGCGTTGCTGAAGCTGGGCGTAGACATCATCGAAACGGACATCCCGCGCCAAGTGGCCCCGCTGTTCTATAAGGACCAGCCGGTCCCTGCATCCAAGGCGAAGTTCTTCCAGCGGCAAGCCGCCGCGGGCGAGCGTGGCTCGTGACCGGTGGCCCGTGATTCGCAGGAGGAGCCCCGGTGAGACACCGCCTCACGTCGAGGTCCACCACAGAATAGAGACGAGGATTGATTCGGATACTGTTGATCGCTGCTTGTCCTCGTAGTAGGCGGCCGCTTCGATCATCTCCGCCTCGGCCGGGCCGTTGCCTCCTCAATCGCCGCCGCGGATGATTCTCAAAGCGTGAACATCGGGCTGACCCTCGACTCCAGCATAAGCGAGTTCCCGCTCAACTGGCTATGGCTTGGAAGCTACTTTCTCGAAAGCGATTCGTTGCTCTGCCAACTTTGCATCAAATTCTTCCTGGGACATGGACTTGACAACATAGTGTTGTCTCCAGGAAGTAGCTTTGAGACCGATCGGGCGATGTATGATCACGTAGACTCTGTTGTCCCTGTGATTACTTGCGGGACAATACGCCAACACAGCCTCATCTACCGCCATGATGGGAGACGAATAGGGCACAACCTTGATATCCGCCCAATGGTCTACATCGTCCAACGTCTGTGGCTTGTGATCCGTGAGAGGGCAGACCGATTGTCTGAGCAACAGTTCAATCTCTTGATTCGGATCTGGACTGGATGTCACGCGTTCTTCCCAGAGTATGTACTCTCGAAGCGTTCTTGGGTAGACCCCATTATCGCCAAGGAAGACTGTAATGCGGTCCCCAAAGTAAAGTAGATATTCCTCGTGCTCCTTGGCTCGCCTTGATTGCCGAACAGAGAGAAGTATCGACAACGCTACCAAGGCACAAATCACGAACACCGACACTCTGATCTTCATCGACACTGCTCCAAGACGTCAGGCTCATTGGCGGTTCCGGCGCCGAAAAGAAGAAGTGACGCCGGTTCGCGGGACACCTCATTCATCGCGGCGTGAAGCTGAGTATGCTGTCGCCAGAACGGCCGGCTTCTAATTCGCCGGCTTGGCAGAACAACCCCAGTTAGTATCGAGCCCAATTTCACTGACGTACACAGTGCTCCACGATGCTAGTGTGGAACGCCTGACCAGGTGGACGCCATTTTCCACGGACAGGGAGGATGCACTCTGATGGTCTTCAGCCACCACTTCTTCTTCGTAGCCGATTCTTATACGCTCCGCACCCTCCCTGAATTCTTGTTCCAGGCTTTTATCCGGGCGATAGGGAATACCTTTCTTCTCAAAAGCCTCCCGGACCTTCTCTTCAGCTTCTCTCAGTATTCGTGCCTTTCTTTCAACGTCTTCCGCCCAATTCGGCTCTGGAGGCAAACCGCTCGCTTTCCTTGCTTCCGCCTCCTTCTGAGCGAGACTCTTGATGACCGTCGATCCGGTCCTCGGAAAGAACACGGAAGCAAATGGTTCGCCACCAATTTCCACATAGCCTAACACAACTCCAGCTACCCCCCCGGGCCCTATGATGATCGCCGGGAGAGCATTCACCCGTGCCTTCTCGAGAGGCAACGTTTCTAACTGTACGGTCCGACCGCGGGTTCTGAAGAACAATTCCACGTCTCGTCGCATATTCTCTACATTGGGGTCTATGTAGTCCAATTGAAGCAGCATCGCGTCCCTCATCCGCAACGAGATATTCATATGAGCCACCCCATCAAGACTGGCCCGCTCTCCCTCTAGAACCTCCAATCGTTCCCGTGCGTTGATGGGCCTGAGCAACCGCCGCCTTACCATGGGCTTGATGATAAAGTGAGCGCGGACTGCGAACGCGCACTTCTGCTCAGTTGTCTGTCCACCTGGGACGTCCATCTGAGCTTGGACCGCGTCGCGTTCCTTGCGGAACGGCACCCATGTGGGATCGTTGGGTTCTCGGGCACTCGTCGGGTCCTCAGAAAAACGCCGCGTGTATTCCGAATCCGAGATGGGCAACTCAAATCCAAGATGGGGAAGAAGCAGTATGCGTTTTTCGCTCTGCCAGTAGTTCAACACGCTCGACATCGATGCTGCGCTCTCAGAGATCTGGAACGGTTCCGTTCCCATGAACGTCGGAGCAGCGACGACAAGCGGAACGCGAGGAACGAACGAAAGCTCGTCCACGCGGGTACAATCCCGAGGCTTGCTCGCCAACCCACGCAATTGCAGATGCCTGAGGAAGTACTGGGGTGGCGCGACAGTCGCGGAAAACGCCAATATCTGAAAGGACTTGCCGCTGCGTGCCACGGCGATATAGCCGACGCGGTTCGGGTCGGTCTTCAGCCAGCATAGGTACCGGCTCTTGCCGTCGACTTCGCCGAGATTCTCGGCTGTGTCAAACTTGGCGGACTGAAACTGCGATATCCCCATCGGCGAAGAACTGAGATCTGCTGCCACGCTCTCGACAAATGCGGCGAGCCCTTCCGGAAGCTCGGGCCAACCAGTATCTGCAGACAGAACAACGATGAGACCCGCGACCCCGATCATCGTTTGGATACATCGCATATTTGACTCTGGTGACTTCTTACCTGTTCTGGCGTTGAGTCGCATATGGATCCCCGGCAAACCCCTCATCTGGAACGCCGCGACGGAGCAGGAGCGGCCGAGGGAGCGGGCCCGGCGGGCAGGTTCGGGTCGCTGGTCAGGGACAGACTGCGGATCATCTCGTTGATTCCGGTCAGGACCCGTTCGAGCTTGTCCTGGGCGTCCGGTTCCACGTGGAGGACCGTGCCCGTGCCATCTACCAGGAGCACAGACACTTTGTCCTCCGGCAGGGCGAACTTGCCGCGCAGGGATTCGGGCTGCGAGCCGGACCCCGCCATGCCCCTGGCATAATATGGTCCAGGGCCTCTGGATGCCAGGGCATACGAGGGCTGGCTGAAGTCCGAGATCACGTAGAACGTCGGGTCGGTCCCGAGCCACCTGTCGTACAGGGTCGCCGGATCGAATCTCCTGCACACGAAGACCAAAGTCAGCGGCGTCTCCACGCCGGAACTGAGCGTCTTCTTGATCAGGTCTTCATCCATCGGCAGAGGTGCGGCAAGCCGTCCGCCCGAGGCTTCATAATACCCGGGCACCTCCGGAGCACGATCGCCGAAGACCAGTACGATGCGCCCGGATTCCCCGGTCTCCGCGCACAGGTCGTCCAGGTTGACCAATCGCCTGCGGATCAGGTCCACCCGTGCGAACCGCGGCAGAGGCCTTCGGGCCGCGATGCCCCGCGCCTCGTTCACCAGTTCTTCGGGACTGCGTTCCCCGGGCCGGCCGTACACCACGGCCAGGCCGATTCGAGAGTAGTCGGCCATGATCTTCTCGACAACCAGGCGGGAGGTCTGGAGACTGATGATGTCGGAGATCTTGCCCGACGCGGTGTCGGGCCGCAACCGTTTGTCGAACGGAGTCACTTGAATCACGATCTGTCGATCTTCCAGACGCTTCAAACCCAGGGATCCAACAGTCGCATCCACCTTGGCGGAGTCCGTCATCACCGAACCTGTCAGGGACGCATTCAGATTCAAGGTCAGCAGCGCCCGATAGGTCTCGGGCCGGGTCATGTCCACTCGGAAGTCCAGAGAGCCGCGAACGGGCTGCTTCGTCGGCAGGCCCAACTGATCGCCGGAGATCTCCACAGGCAGGGAGAAGTTCTGTCCCATCGAAACATAACCTTCCCTGACGGCCTTCGGATCTTCCCCTTCGCGGCCCTGCAGGACCGCAACGCGGATCAAATTGTATCCGGAATCCTCCCGGCCGAGCCACTCGATCTCCCGGGCCGGACGCAGCAGGAGCGAGCACTGGATGCCCATGGGCGTAGGATCAAAATCCGCTCTGTGCGTGAAGCCGTTCTCGGACGCATCCAGTCGCCTGAAGGCTTTCTCGATCGGCTGATTGCCGGACTGGCCGGATCTCGTGTCGCTCATCGAAAGCGAAATCTCGTATCTCGCGGCGTCCTTGTCGAGCCCCTGCTGGAGCACGATCCACGACCCCGCCTCCGCCTCCGGTTTGCGATCCTCCGCCCGACAGAAGGCAATCGAACCCGCAACGACGCACACCCCTACGATCAGTCCTCTCAATCCCGCCATACGTTTTCTCCCTTCCTGATCCATACAACCCGTTTGGAACTCTCACTCGATTGTCGGTCGTCCTCGATGTCACGCTGGGAATACTGTAGGAGAACAGACGGGAAATGGCAAGCGGAAAACTGCGAAGAGATCTGGATAGAGGATGAGAATAGACACCGGTCGCATCCGATCGCCGGACGCTCCGCTTCGCTCAATAGGAAAAATCCTCATGCCCCCAGATAATTTGGTTCTTCACGGAATTTCGGGGGATCATTGAAACCGCCGGAACAACACGCCCGAAATGGTCGTGCAAGGTGAGTTGATCGCGTTGCGGCCTCCGGCTTGAACACGAAAGCAACAAGCAGCGGACCGATCCGGATTCGACCGAGCTCGCGGCGAGCATGCGGGCCTGCAGCCTCCAACACAAAGGGCGCGCGGCTGCCCTTTCGTAACAACCGTCGAATCTCGTTTTGACCGAACATCCCGTGCGGCGGGAGACTATGCTCTCATACGTCCGACGTATCCTGCGAATCGAATCAGGCAACTATGCATAGGACTCAGACGATGAAGACGCTCAAACCGACGATCTTGGCGGCTGTCCTTGTTCTGGCGTGTTTGTCACTGGCCCCGGCCGGGCTGGGGCATGAAGCGGACCATGGCCCCGCAACTGCCCCTCGACATGCGCCGGAGTTCACGCCGACGCCCGTGCCGGACCGAATCATCCTGACGTGGACCGACGACCCGGCGCGGAGCCAGGCCGTCACGTGGCGAACCAGCGCCGACGTCACGCGCGGTGTCGGCCAGATCGCACCGGCCGGCGAAGGACCGCTTTCTGAGGGGCGTGCCAGGCAGGTGCAGGCCAGGACCGTGCGACTGGAAGGCGACCTGGGATCGGCCCGCTGCCACACGGTGGAGTTCACGGACCTGCGACCCGGAACGAAGTACGCCTACCGGGTCGGGGCCGGCGACAACTTCAGCGAATGGTCCCATTTCACCACGGCCAGCGACGGGGCCGAGCCCTTCACATTCCTCTACGTCGGGGACGCGCAAACCAACATCAAATCGCAGTGGTCCCGGGTCATCCGATCGGCGTTCGTCGATGCCCCCAAGGCGGCGTTCATCCTCCACGCGGGCGACCTGATCAATCGGGCCAACAGCGACAGCGAATGGGGCCAGTGGTTCTACGCCGCGGGCTTCGTGCACCGGATGATTCCCTGCATTGCGGCTCCGGGCAACCACGAGTACTTCCGCCGGGACGCGAACGGCCCCAGGGAACTGTCCCTGCACTGGCGGCCCATGTTCGCATTCCCAGAGCATGGCCCTGCCGGACTGGAGGAGACCGTGTATTCCATCGACTACCAGGGCGCACGGATCATCGTGCTGAACTCGTGCGAACGGCAGGAGGAGCAGGTCCCCTGGCTGAAGAACGCGTTGCAGCGAAAGGGCGCCCGCTGGACGGTCGTCGCCTTCCACCATCCGTTGTACGCGGCCGCCAAGGGACGCGACAACACCGAGCTGAGGGACCTCTGGCAGCCGGTGCTGGACGAGCACCGCGTCGATCTCGTCCTGCAGGGACACGACCACACCTACGCCCGCAGCGGGCTGATGACCCACGAGAACCTCGCCACCGGCGCGACCGCCCGCAGCGAGTCGGCCGGGACGGTGTACGTCGTGTCCGTAAGCGGTCCGAAGATGTACAGCCTGGAGGAGCGGCCCTTCATGAAGCGGGCCGCGGAGGACACTCAGCTCTATCAGATCATCCGCGTCGACGGCGACCGGCTGCACTATGAAGCCCGAACCGCGACGGGCAGCCTGTACGACCGCTTCACGCTCATCAAGCGCGACGGCAAACCCAACGAGCTTGTGGAAGAGAGCCCCAGCCGAAAGGAGCGACGACGGGTCAACGGCAAACAAGTGGAGTAGCGAGGACCGCGTCGGTCCTTGAGACGAATCGGCGCCGGTCGCGTCCGATCGCCGGATGCTTCGCGTCGCTCAATATGGCAAATGCCCAGGATGACCCTACGGATCACACGCCACGAGCGCCGGTTCCGCTTCCACACGGCTGCTCAGTTCCTCGATCTTGCGTTTCGCGGCGGCGATGAGTTCAACTCGCTCGGGCGGGGCGACTTCGATGAATTGCCGATAGGACTTCGCGGCGTCCTCCTTGCGGCCGCAGACCTCTTCCCGCAGGGCCTTGTTGTACCAGGCGGCTGCGTCGCGCGGGTCGATGCGCACCGCCCGTGCGTAACAGACAATCGCTTCCTCGAAGCGGCGCAGCAGGACGAGGCTGTTGCCCTTCCTGGCCCAGGCCGGGGCGAGGACCGGGTCGATGCTCAGGGCCCTGTCGAAGCAGGCGACCGCTTCCTCGTGCCGCGCCAGGGCGGCCAGCCCGACGGCTTTGTTGTACCAGGCCGCATCGTCCCGCGGGTCGATCTCCAGGGCCGCGTCGCAGCAGACGATCGCCTCCTCGTGGCGGCCCAGCGCCGTCAGGCAATCGCCTTTGTTGGACCACACGCGCGCCAGACGCGAGTCGATCTTCAGGGCCTCGTCGAAACAGGCGATCGCCTCCTGGCGCCGGTCCGCGGTCGCGAGGGAAACCCCCTTGGCGCACCAGGCGGCGACGCAGTGCGTATTGATCTGGAGGGCCCTGTCCCAACAGGCGATCGCTTCTTCGCGCCGATCCACGGCGGCGAGGTTCACGCCCTTGGCGCACCAGGCGGTCTCATCCCTGGGATCGAGCCGGACGGCCTGCTCGAAGCACTCGACCGCCTCCTGGCGACGGTCCAATGCAGCGAGGTTCACGCCCTTGTTGAACCACGCGGTTCCGTCCAGCGGATCGATCGCGAGGACCTGGTCGTAGCAGGCGATCGCCTCCTCATACCGTCCCAGCGCCGCCAGACTGACGCCCTTGTTGAACCAGGCCGCGGCGTCTTGCGGGTCGGTCTGCGGGACTTCGGGCCGGGAATCCTTGTTCTCATTCGTGGGGACGTCCGTTGGGGATGCCGGGTTGTGTGTCATGGTGTCCGCGGTGGGTTGTGGCTCCTCGTCCTGGCGCGAGAGGATTCGATTCGGTGTCCGGCTGAAATCGCGCGTGTACGGTTCTGGTCTCCAATCGTCGGTTCCCGCTGTTTCGAAGTCGCAGGTGCGCAGGGCGGTCTCGAGGACGTTGGCGTCGTCGGCCGGCAGGCCGAGCCGGCGCCGGAAGTCGCGGTAGGTCTCCTGCGCCTGTCCCCAGACGGACCGGGCATGGTCCTTGAGCCTCTCGCAAGTCACGTAGAACGGGGGCTGGCCCTGCGCCAGGGTCTCCATGATGGTGAGGTTGACTTTGGTCCAGGCGCTGATATAGGAGAAGTAGGCGCTCAGCGCGGCGTAGAGGCGCGAGGCCTCGTCGGGCACCGACCCGATCGCGGCGTGACGCCGGAGCGTCTCTTCGGCCGCCTGGCGGAAGCGGTCGGCGGCACGGCACACGTGACCGGCGGCCGCCGCGCTCTTTGTCATGGCGCCCCAGTGCGTGCTGAACACGCGCTCGAGCAGACCGTCTTCCCTGTAGAGGAAGGCGGCGACCCTCAACTGTTCATCGTGATAGGCCAGGCACCGGCGTCGCTCTTCGTTCTTCAGTTTCGGCTTGGCGAACAGCTTCATGGACGTACATCCTCCGGCCGACGGACCGGTTTGCAGTCGTCACGGCCTGCTGGAAACCCTCGCGGCGCGGGCCCCCGGCGCCCGCCGGCCGCGCTCTCCCGGACCATGACGCCGACGATCGTGATTCGAGCGACGTGCGCGTTGCGTGTACTTCTGATGCCTGTATCCAGACAAAATATAACAAATGCCGCTCCTGCTCCAAGAAACGCAGGACGGATCCGCGATCGCGGACGGACGCAGGCAGGGATGTGGCGTGGATGTGAAAAGGGGCCGTGCGATCGATCGCACAGCCCCGGGATGGCCGCTGTGGTCGGAAAGATTACAGGCTTCTACGCTTCCGCAGCCGGCCGACCAGGCCCGTGCCAAGCGTGCCCAGAAGGATCGCGCCGGGACGCGGGATCGCTTCGCCCTCGCATCGATTCCTATCGGACGCTGCGTGCGTCCTCCGCGCCTCTGTGGCGAATCCTCGTGTTCTTTCTTCCCGTCGGCCCCGTTACTCCTTGGCCGGCAAGGGTTTAGGAAATGTGCAACAATTCTGATTATTCTACAGATTCATGTTGACTGTGATGTATGGTTATATTATCATAGCTTGTATGTCGTGCGAGCGACACGCCGGGCCGCGAACATCCGTCCCCTGCGATCCGGCAACCCGTCGGGGCGACGCACGCGCCGCCCGCGAGAAAAGGAAGGAGACGTCATGGCGAGGAAGATCGCAAGCTGCTACAACTGCGTCTTCGCGTACCTGGACCCCGAAATCACGCTGTGGTGCTTCACGACCGGGTTCCTGAACTGGCCCGCCTGCGCCAACCACCCCCAGTCCTACGGGCGGATGAAGCGGACGCCCCGGTGCGGGATCTGTTCGAACTACCGGCCCAAACCCGAGACGCCGGAGGGCGACGTCCGCCAGATCGCCCTCGGCGACGGGTTCACCGCCTACGTGGACGCCAAGGACTATGAGTGGCTCAGCCGGTGGACTTGGTACCTGCGTGGCGGATATGCCATCCGGCGCGAGAAGAACAAGGTGATCTACATGCACCGCGAGATCATGAAGCCACCCAACGGAGTGCTTGTCGACCACAAGAACCGCAACAAGCTCGACAACACGCGGGATAATCTACGGCATGCCACGCGCCAAGAGAACGCGCGCAACCACCCCAAGCGAAGAGGCTCATCCTCACGGTTCCGGGGTGTCAGCTACATCAGGACGCGTCGCAGGCATCGCGCCGCTATTCGTTACGAGGGGAAGCTCATTTCCTGTGGCTACTTCGTCAAGGAGATCGAAGCGGCCCGCGCGCACGACGCCAAGGCCGTCGAACTCCACGGCGAGTTCGCCCAACTGAACTTCCCGGAGGAGTGGCCGCAGGAGCGACGGGACGCCGTCGCACGGGAGAGAGTCCAGGGCCGCAAGACAAAGCGGAAGCCCAAAACGAATCTCACCACCCAGACGCACAGGGCACGGAGAAAAAAGAGCGGACGCAAGAAGGCAAAGTAACTAGAGCGAGTCACGACTTCTGCCACAGAGGATCCAGAGCCCACAGAGAAGAGCAGCAGTTGCAGGGTGGGCCCCGCCCGCCGTCTTCTCCGACCGCATCCACGCTTCTACGCTTTCACGCTCCCACGCGGCGTCCCGCCGCACGAGCCACGGGTCACGAGTCACGAGTCACTGCTTCAAGCAACCGCAGATAAACGCTGATGAACGCTGATTCGGGCAGTAGGGTGGGCCCTTGGCCCACGCGTCAATCTTCGTGAGCCACAGAGGGCACAGAGCCCACAGAGGAAAGGCGGCAGTGGTGGTGGGCCCCGCCCGCCAACTTCTCCGCGGCATCCACGCATCCACTCTTCCACGCGGCGTCCCGCCGCATCGGGGCACGAGTCACGGGTCACAGGCCACCTGTCAACGCCCGCTTCGCGGGCTTGACATTCCGCTCCCGCCGGACCATAATGATCCTGAAGAAGCCAAAGAGGGGCGAGAATTCCCGCCCCCGGACGTCTTCGGTGGAGATACGAATAACGAGGTGCGAGGAACGCGGCGTGCAGCCGCTGGTTGGACCGGCCCAATGGCCGTATCGGGAGAGTTGAGATGCGTGGACGCGGGTCTGTGATCAGGTATCGTGGTTTCGGATCTATGCGGGAAATGTGAAATGCGTAGGTCTGACCCCCGCTCTTCCCTAGGTCTGACCCCGCTCTTCCCGTGAGAGTAGGCCATCGGGGAACACTATATGCCTGAGACGGAAAAGGAGAGTCTGACGAGATCATTGTTGGTGGGCGGTGCCGGACTTGCCATGGCTTCGGTAATGGCCTATTCCTTGGCGTGGTCCTATGAGGCGGGCTATGCCAGAACGTTCGGGATTCCCTTGGGTCTTATCCGAGTTGAAGAGACCAGTATTATACTGTCCCTGTTAGGCCTTGCTTTTGTTGGACTCATGCTGTATGGCCTTGTGAATGCGGTCTATCCCATAGTCGCACAACAGACCGGGCCAGTGAGGAGAGTCTTCATACGTCACACACCCACGCTTGCCTTTTATGGCGCGTTCCTGATCATATACGGCAATGTGGCTCAGCAGCGGCTCTGGTGGTTCAAAGTGCTCATTGCGTGCCTGCTGTTGATCCTGGCGGAGCTTGGGCTTCCGCTTATAACACGGAAGGATAAGAAGAGCTATCCCGAGAAGCTTGAAGCACAGGAGAAAGCGAGTGAGTGCTCTGGTTCGAAAACATTCGCCGACGTGATCATATGTTCTTCAGATCGCTTCCTGATTGCTCGACTGATTCTTCTCATCGTGGTGCTTCATATTTTCGCGAACGGTATAGGTAATGCGGAAGCCCTTGGTCAAAGGGATTTCCTTGTTCTTCATGACCAGCCAAGCAGCGTTGTGCTGAGAATATATGGCAGTACGTTCGTGTGTGGATCGCTCGATCCGAATGCCCGAGAAGTGGGAGCCGCGTTGATCCTGCGGGAGAATTCGGCTGAGGTTCCGCTGCAGGTCGCGTGGAAAAGAGTAGGACCGCTAAAAAGGAAAGCCCTCGATGATTAGCCAGCGGAGAGACGGGGGATGAGCAGTGTCAGACCTACCCATTTCACAAACGGGCACGGAGGAGGAGCAGTGTCAGACCTACACATTTCACAAACGGGCACCGCGAGAGGGCGGGATGGCGGCAGGTGCTTTTGCCGGTGGCGGCGGATGGTCAGAGTCAGCCATGCCGGTTGCTGCCGCCGGCCTCGACATCGAGGAAGATAACGCCTTACGGCGTCACGACGAACGAGCGGCGGGACGCCGCGTGGGAGCGATTCTCCCGGTTTGCCTTTGCGTGCTTTGCGGCTTGGCGAGGAACGGAAGTTCGTTCCTCGACACCTGGGCGGTTCGACGGGTCTCGGCTGTGTTTGCGAATCGCTCAGGCAATTGCCCGGGCGATCTGTCGGCGGGTGGTCCCCAGCGCCAGGAGCGACTTGATCAGCAGGTCGATCGATACGCTGGGATCGCATCGCTCCATCTTGGCGATTCGCGACTGGCTCGACCGGACCCGGCGGGCCAGCTCTTCCTGCGTCAGGCGGCTCTTCTGTCGCTGTCGCTTGAGCTGCTGGCAGAGCGAGGCCTTCAACTCGACGTACAGCTCCTCCTGCGGGGTGAGGTTCAAGAACTCGGCCGCATCGCCGGTCTTCCAGCCGGCCTTCGCCAGTCGTTCCTTTTTCCGTGTATTCATAATTCACTCCGAAGCTTCACAGGCTGTCGTATTCCTGCAGGCGTTTGCGGCACGTGTCGATCACTCGCTGAGGCGTTTGGGCCGTCTTCTTTGCGAAGACTTCGAGGATCACAACGGCGTCAGAATCGATACGATAGACAATCCGCCAGGTTTGGCCTCTGTCGTTCACCCTGAGCTCATGGCAGCGAGGTCCAATCGACGGCATCGGGCGCGAGTGGGGCAAAGACAGGGGCTCGCCCTTTTGCAGCAGCCGCAAGAGGAACCCGGCCTCCAGCCTGGCCTCCTTGGAAAATGGCGGCGTTCGGATCTCGCCATGCAGCCAAACCAGAGGTTTGTCGTTGGGACTCATGGTTGAGAGTATATGTCATACCTGACATACCCGCAAGCGGAATTCCACGTTCGTGGTCTATTCCCTATCCGTCAGAGAAGATGGTGGGTGGGGCCTGCCCTGCAAGTGCAGCTTTCTCGGTGGGCTCTGTGACCTCTGTGGCAAGAATCGTGACCCGTGGCCCGTGGCTCGTTCTGTCGCTTCACGAGGCCCGCTTCACGCAGCCGTGCCCATGGCCCGCGAAGACAACGCCTTACGGCGGCACTACGAGCGGGGATCGGGTCTCCGCGGCTGAGCGTCTCGGCGTGAGATCGGTTGGTCCGGATCGCTTGACCGGAGCCCGCTTTGCGGCTATCATCGTTATGTCGACGGAACCAACAGCTCGATGCCGGGTCAGGTGTGCGAAAGGGGCTCAATGGATACGCGAGAGATCAGGAATATGAGTCGAGCGGAGCGCCTTGCGGCGATGGAGGCCCTTTGGGAGTCGCTGGTGCAGGAGCAGCCGGAGATCGAGTCGCCCGATTGGCACCGCGGCATCCTGGAACAGAGGAAGCAGAAGATCGAGGCGGGCCAGGCGGAGTTCATTTCTCTCGAGAAACTCAGAGCGAGCCGCAGATCGTGAACGCGAGAGAGATTATCGTTCTTGCGGAGGTCGCCGACGACCTCAACGATGGGAAAGCTTTCTACGATGAGAGCGAACCCGGCGTCGGCGACTACTTCTGGGACAGCCTATTGGGCGACATTGAATCGCTGCTCATCTATGCGGGCATACACAGCAGAGTCCACGGCGTTTGCCGGATGCTCGCGAAGCGGTTTCCGTATGCGATCTACTATGAGGTTGCGGCCGAGGTTGTTTACGTCATCGCGGTCTTGCCTGTGCGGCGCGATCCTGCATGGATCGAGGGCCGGCTCAAGGACAGAGGTTGACCGGCGGAGGGGACGATTCGTCCAAGGACTGACGCGGATCTGTTGGATTCCTTCTCGGTGTCCGCCGTGCTCACGGTGGCAGGAATCGTGATCCGTGATCCGGTGCGGCGGGACGCCGCGTGGAAGCGTGGATGCGTAGAAGCGTGGAAGCGTTCGGAGAAGACGGCGGGCGGGGCCTGCCCTGCAAGTGCAGCTTTCTCTGTGGGCTCTGTGTCCTCTGTGGCAAGAATCGTGACTCGTGACCCGTGGCCCGTGGCTCGTTCCGTCGCTTCACGCTTCACGAGGACCGCTTCACGCAGCCGTGTCCGCGGCGTGCGAAGACAACGCCTTACGGCGTCACGACGAACGGGGATCGGGGTTTTCACCACGAAGGTCGGAGCGAGGCTCACGCAGGGACGCAGCGACGCTGGGGTTGGGGCAGGAAGAGGAGGGGGAATCCTGTCAGGCCTACGCATTCCGCTGGCGTGCGTGGGCGACGCGCGCGTCGCCCCTACGAGGGGCGTGTGTCTCTTGGCCGCTTCCACGCTTGCAGCGGGGGAGCCGCCGGCCACAGACGAGGCACGGGTCACGAGCGACGGGCGACGGCCGCGGGGGCAAAGGTCGCATAAATGGCGGTTAAGAATGCAGAAATCGCGTCGGGAGTGCCGATATAGACCTAGTTGGCGCTCGACGGAGGCGGTGCCGACACTTACAATGGAGAGATTATAGGACGGGGCTTGCCGCCGGCAGGAGGCTGCGTGGGGCGGCCCGCAGAGCATGGAGTCGGTGCGGTGAAGAAGACCAAAGGATCGCGTGGCAGCAAGGCAAGGGAAGTGATCTTCGGGCCCGGGGCGAAGGCCGCGGCGTTGTGCGTGGGGATCGGTCTGTGCCTGATGTTGCTGTTCAGTTGCATGACTTTCGATATCGCGGACCCGCCGAGCCCGTACGTGGTGCCGGTCAATGAGCCGCCGGTGAACTGGTGCGGGTCGATGGGTGCGTTCCTGGCGTTCTACCTGTTCTATTACATCGGGCCTGGGATCTATGTGGTCCTGGCGTCGGCCTTGTGCTATTTCGTGGTCCGGCTGGCCAAGCGGCCTGTGAACCAGATGGTGTTTCGGGTCATCGGGATGGTTGTGGTGACCGCGGCGGTCTCGGCGACGTTCTACAGCTTCTGGCCGCACAGGACGTATGAGTTCCCGATGGGGTCGGGGGGCGTGCTGGGGGTTTCGACGCTCGTGTTCCTCAAGAGCACGTGCGGGCGGCTGGGGGCGTTTTTCGTGGTTCTGGGGATGTGGGGGTTCGGGCTGGCTTTGGTGGCGGACAGTCTGATCGTGGGGTTGTTCGCGGCGTGCGGTTTCGCGGTGCGGCGGGTCGTGGGCGTGGTCGTTCCGGCCTGGGCGGTCGCGAAGGAGCATTCGGAGGCGTTGACGGAGATCTGGCAGCGGCTCAGTGCGACGCAGAAGGCCCCGGCGGTGGCGGCCGGACCGCGGACGATGTCGGTGAACGGCAAGACGTCGGTGGTCGAGACCGAGTCGCAAGTCGAAGAGGATTCGGTGGTCGAGACCGAGGGAGCGGACGAAGTCGAGGTGGAGGCGGAGGTCGAGGAGGCCCCTGCCCCAACGCCCGCGGCCAAATCGGGAGTCGTCGAGGTCAAGGCCAAGCCCCTGCCGGTGCGGGTCGAGAAACCGCCGGTCGCACAGCCGACCTACGACGACTACGTGCTGCCGCCGCTGAGTCTGCTGGCCGAGCCGGAACGGGGCTATGACCAACTGCAGGAGAAGGTCGTGAAGGCCAAGGCCGCGGAGCTGGAGAAGCTGCTGGGCGAGTTCAACGTCAATGCGCGGGTCGTGGCGGCCGAGACCGGGCCGGTGGTGACGATGTTCGAGCTGGAGCTGGCGGCCGGGGTGAAGGTCAGCCACATTTCGAGCCTGTCGAACGACATCGCCCGGGCGCTTAGCGCCGGGGCCGTCCGCGTCGTGGCCCCCATCCCCGGCAAGCACACGATCGGCATCGAGGTGCCCAACGGCGAGAAAGAAAAAGTCCGGATGAGCAGCATGCTCGAACTGGCGGGGGACAAGCCGCGAAACATGCAGATTCCGCTGTTCCTCGGCAAGGATTCCTCCGGCGAGGCCCTGGTCTCCGACCTGACGAAGATGCCGCACCTGCTGATCGCCGGCACCACCGGCAGCGGCAAGTCCGTCTGCATCAACACGATCATTGTCGGCATCCTCATGACCAAGCGCCCGGACGAGGTCAAACTCATATTAGTAGACCCTAAAATGGTTGAAATGACCAGTTACTCCACGGTGCCCCATCTGATGTGCCCGATCGTCACCGAGACGCAGGTCGCGGTGCAGATCCTCGAGTGGGCGACGGTCAAAATGGACGAACGCTACGCCCTGCTGGCCGAGGCCCGCGTCAAGAACATCGCGGAGTTCAACAAGCTCGGCCCCGAGGAGATCATCGCCCGCTTCGACCCCAGCACGCCCGACGAAGAGGCCAAAATCCCCAAGAAGCTCCCCTACATGGTCATCGTCATCGACGAACTCGCCGACCTCATGATGACCGCCTCCAAGGAGATCGAAAGCTACATCGTCCGCCTGGCCCAGAAGAGCCGCGCCGTCGGCATCCACATCGTCCTGGCCACCCAGCGCCCACAGGCCACCGTCGTCACCGGCCTGATCAAGTCCAACATGCCCTGCCGCGTGGGCTTTCGCGTCGCCGCCCGCATGGACAGCCGCATCATCCTCGACCAGAACGGAGCCGAAACCCTCCTCGGCGAAGGCGACATGCTCTTCCTCAAGCCCGGCACCTCCGACCTCATCCGCGCCCAGGGCACCTTCCTCGACGACGCCGAGATCCGCCGCGTCGTCAAACACCTCAAGGACGTGGCGGAACCCCAGTTCCACCCCGAGCTCACCCAGCTCCGCAAGGTCGAAGCGGGCGAGCTCCCCCAGGACGAACTCTTCGACCAGGCCGTCCGCGTGGTCCTCGAAACTAAACGCGGCAGCGTCTCGCTCCTCCAGCGACGCCTGGGCATCGGCTACGCCCGCGCCTCCCGCATCATCGAAATGATGGCCGCCGCCGGCATCCTGGGCGACTACAAGGGCAGCCAGGCCCGCGAGGTCCTCATGACCATCGAGGACTACGAGCAACTCCTCAAGGACCTCAACGCCGGCAAACAGATGACCTTCGACGGCATGGAAGAGCCCGCGGCCCAGCCCGAGCCCGCCAACGCCTACACCACCGAAGGCCAACTGGGCTACCTGTCCACCGAGGTGGACGAAGAGGAAGAGGAGACCGAGGAAGAAGAGGAAGAGCTCGAAGCCTAACGGCCCAAGGACGAAACACCGGGCGATTCACCACAAAGGCACAGAGGACACTGAGAAGGATGGGGGGGCAAACTCTTTTCAGATAAGGAGTTACGCGAGATTACGGAGACAACGTACCTGACCCTTCTAGTTCACTGCGATCATCGGGTGTTAGCGAGGTGGGTCTGGCCAGACGGTGGTGAGAATGTCTAGGAGGCGGCGGGCCCGCAGATTGGTGGAGATGTCCCAGAAGCTCTTCATGATGACGATGCGCTCTCGCATGTAACGAGATCTGGTGCTTGGATCGACAGCGACGAGCCCGTTGAAGAATCTGTCCAGGAGCTGTCTGTTGTAGGTGGTCTTCGTCTGGAGGGTGGCCTGGGGATCGGGTTGGCCGTCTGCGTCGCGGACGAGACAGCAGGCGCATTTCCTGGTGTCGATTTGCCCGAAGAGATTCGTAATATGCGAACGAAGGAGGTGGCGGACGACAAAGAGGGCGTCGAGTCGAGTGAGTTCCTCGGAGGAGCCGCGGGGGCGGGGGTCTTTGTAGAGCATGCGAATGACCGGGCGTCCTGCGTCAAGACTCTCTGAGATCGTGTCCTTTCGGCGCACCTGCAAAATCTGAAATTTTGAAGGCGACCCGCGACCATGGGGCCGGGGATCAGATGGGTTGGGGGGCCACCTGTTTGGCGAGCGTGTCCCGGTAGTTCCAGGGAATCC
>Ga0228535_1002141_pt1 | contig 21208 bp, 20 predicted proteins | sample SJ1metagenome_FD_168457 | JGI IMG/M metagenome (GOLD analysis project Ga0228535, IMG submission 168457) | Enriched culture of PCE-dechlorinating microbial communities from Ithaca, New York, USA - SJ1 | ecosystem: Engineered > Modeled > Simulated communities (microbial... > Unclassified | place... | reverse complement strand
CAAGGGTGAGATCTATTTCAAGGGCAAGCGCATATCCGGCATTATCGACAAAGAGACCGATTCCTGGGTAATTCGCAATATTCAAATGATATTCCAGGATCCCATGGCCTCGCTCAACGAGCGCGCGACCATCGACTACATCGTGTCGGAAGGCCTCTACAATTTCAATCTTTTTTCGAGCGAGGAAGAGCGCCGCGAAAAGGTTTTCAGAGCCTTGCGCGATGTGGGGCTGCTTGAAGAGCATGCCGAACGCTATCCGCATGAGTTTTCAGGCGGCCAGCGCCAGCGCATCTGTATTGCGCGCGTGCTTGTCATGGAGCCGAATTTCATCATCGCGGACGAACCGATATCCGCGCTCGATGTTTCGATCCGCGCACAGGTGCTGAACCTGCTCAAGGATCTCAAGAAAGAGCGTGGACTTTCGTATCTGTTTATCGCGCATGATCTTACTGTTGTGCGCTATTTTGCTGACAGGATTGCGGTGATCCATCAGGGAGAGCTAAAAGAGCTTGCGCGAACTGAAGAATTGTTCAGCCGTCCGCTGCACCCGTATACGCGTTCGCTGCTCTCGGCGGTTCCCCTTCCGGACCCCGACCTTGAGAAAAACAAAAAGCTCCTGGTGTACGACCCTGCGACAATGCATGATTATTCGAAAGAGCTGCCTTCATGGCGCGAAATTTTCCCCGGCCACTTTGTGCTCGCCAACGACAAAGAAGCCGAGGAATACCAGGAGATGTATCGGTAAGGTTTAGTGCACCCCTTATGGGCAGCTGCGAGGGCGCGATTTATGCATCTGCTTCGTGCCTACGCGCCTTATATGCAGCTGCGCCGGCCAAGCTAGTACTTGAACACGCTCCCGCCTATGAATTCGCGCAGGATTGAATCGCTGGGAACATATTGGGGCGAGATCGGCGAAATCCTCGAAATAAAAGCCTGAATGCGCCGGGCATCCGGATATTCGTCCTGGCCTGGCTTGACGGCCTGCAAAAGCGGCTCGGCGAACACCTTGAGCACGCCAAGCTCGTAATCGAGGGCGGAATTGAATGCGATATCAGCTGAACCCTGGAAGGGGAAAATGTAGAGCCTCTCGCCGCGCTGCACCGAAGACCACATGCCCAGAGTCGCTTGCGCGCTGTGCCCACGGAAATTGTAATCTCTGACCATGCGTCGCAAAAGGCGATAATCGGTCGTGCGCACGCGGTTGTGATCGTCGATATTGAGCTGCGTCAGCGCTGACACATAGATTTTGAGTTTGTTCTCCGCGGGGATATGCGGCGTGAGGCGATCGTTGAGGCCATGGATGCCTTCGAGAATTAGTATTTCGTTGTTGCTGAGGCTTATTTTTCTGCCTGACGCTTTTCTTGTGCCGCTTTTGAAGTCGTAGAGCGGGAGCTCAACTTCCTTTCCGTCAAAGAGATCGAGCAGTTGCTGGTTGAGGTACTCGATATCGAGCGCTTCGAGGCATTCGAAGTCGGGTTTGCCATCTTTGTCGAGAGGCGTTCGGCTGCGATCGACAAAATAGTTATCGAGTTCGATGTGGATAGGCCTGAAGCCAAGCACTTTGAGCTGTATTGCCAGCTTTTTTGCGGTAGTTGTTTTCCCCGAGCTTGAAGGTCCAGCGATCAGCACAACTTTGGTCTTGTCTGATTTTTCGGCGATGCGGTCTGCGATCGATGCGAGTTTCTTGTTCTGAAGCGCTTCGGCTACGAGGATAAAGTCCTGTATATTCCCTGACTGGTTGATTCTGTTAAGCGCGCCTACCGATTCCGCGTTCAGTATTCTCGCCTTGTGTTCGTATTCCTCAGCGATATCGTACAAAACAGGGACATCGGAAAACGGATCCATCTCATACGGCGTTTTTGTATGCGGGAAGCGGAGCAGCATTCCTCTGCGATATGGAACAAGCTCCCAAACGCTCAGAAGGCCTGTGCGCGGTACCAGCGGCGCGATATGGAAATCCCGAAAGCCGTTGCATTCATTCATCTGAATAAAAGGGTCGTTGATATATTCCATGAGCGCGAGCGTATCGCTTTGGTTTGACTTTTTAAAATATTCCAGCGCTTCTTCCCATGAGCGCGTGACAATGCGGATAGGCAAATCGCTGAGGACAAGTTCTCTCATGCGCCTTGAAAGCGCTTCAAGAAGCTGCGCTGATACAGGCTCATTGTCGTCGAAGTAGTGGTAATAGCCGTTGCCGATTGCCATGCTCACGGTAAGACGCCGAGAAGGCACTATTTCTCTTGCGGCGAGCGCAAGGATAAAACAAAGGGAGCGGCGATATACTTCAGTCCCCATCGGCGAATCAGGATAGATTGGCTTGATGCTGCAAGGAGCGCCGATCGGAGCAGACAGCGGGGCCAGTTCATTGTTTATCAGCACAGCGAGGGGCGGGAATGCATTTTTCTTAGGCCTCGACGCGGCTTCCATGTTCGCCTGCTCAAGAACCAGCTCGGCACTTGTTCCGGCAGGGACAGCAACTTCGCCATAGCCATCGACATTGACTGATACGGTATCCATAATGCTGATTATAATAAACAAAAGAGCAAGAGGGGGAAAGTGGACCTCTGCGCTGCTTTGACGCTTTGTTGCCTTTCGTGTACAATTCTTGCGCTATGTCAAAAGTAACGATCAAGGATATCGCCCGGCGCGCAGGTGTATCGAAAACTGCCGTGTCGTTTGCCCTGAACTATCCTGGCCGCATATCCAAAAAGACCTATGAAAAAATTATGGCAATTGTCGAGGAACTCGGCTATGTGCCCAATCCATTTGCGAGAACTTTGACGACCAAGCGCCTAGGCGCGATCGGTTTGCTGCTGCCGCAAAAAATTGGCGACATATTCGGCAATCCTCACATGGCTCAGATTATTAGCGGCATTGGCGAAGAATGCGAACGGCGCGAATTCTCGCTCGCTATTCTGCCTCTGATACGGGGCAAAATTATCGAAGCTGCCCGCAAGTCCTATGTCGACGCCCTCATTACAATCGGCGTTGGCCCGGATCACGAAGTCGTGGATCTTCTCAAAAAGAACCATATTCCTTTTGTGACAATCGACGGCGAGGAATCCGAGAATACCATAAATATCGGAATTGACCATAAAAATGCTGCCAAGGAGATCATGCTTCATGTTCTGCAGCAAGGCCATCGCGACATAGCAATTCTTGCGCTTGAAGCAGATACCAAACCGATTGAATCGACGCATACTTCGATTGTCTTGCAGAGACGGTTCGAAGGTTTTCAGGAAGCGCTTGAGGAATTCAGCATATCGCTTGCTGAGCCGAGCGTGCAGATACTGAACTGCAAAAGTTCGATGCAGGCTGGCCATGAGAGCGTGCAAATTCTTCTTTCGAATGCAAAGAGGCCAACCGCAATTGTGGCAATGTCCGATATCGCTGCAATCGGAGCGCTTGTGGCGATAAAGGAAAATGGCTTGAGAGTCCCTGGGGACATCGCTGTCGCAGGGTTCGATGATATACCGGAAAGCAGCCTTGTCTCACCAGCATTGACGACAATTTTTCAGCCTGGACGGCAAAAAGGTACAGAAGCCGCAAGGATGGTACTGAATATGCTCGATGGAGCGCAAGGAACGCATATCAAGCTGCCATACAAGTTGATAGTGCGTGAATCGACGCTCCGTGCCTAAGAAGGGAGGAACGATGGCAAAAGCAATTCCAGCGCGATCGGAAGTTCCAGCAGAACACAAGTGGAATCTTTCAAGCCTTTTCAAAGATGATGCAGCATGGGAAGAGGGGCTGGCAGCGCTTGGAGCAATGCTCCAGGATGCGGAAGCATGCAAGAAGGCCGGAATCGGACACTCAGCAGAAGCTTTTCTTGCCGCTCTGTCTGCTTATGAGCAATATCTCATTCTTGAAGAACGGCTTGGGTATTATTCCCATCTGAGGGTTACCGAGGATGAAGGCAACAGCACTGCACGTGGCATGTTTGCCCGTTTTGTGGGAGTCTCCTCGCAGGGACAGGCAGCCTGGTCGTGGTTCAGTCCGGCAATACAGGTCCTCGATGACGCATTCCTGCAAGCGTGCCTTGCTGATCCTAAATTTGCCGGTTATAGGGTGTTTCTCGAAAAACTGCGGCGCTTCAAACCGCATGTCCTGAGCGAAGCCGAAGAGCGCTTGCTTGCACTGCAAGCAGAGCCAGCGCAGACAGCACAGGAAGCCTTCAGCGTTCTGACCAATGTCGATCTTAATTTCGGCACCATCGATACGCCGGAAGGGCCGAAACCGCTCACCCAATCGACATTCGCCTCTTTTATGCGCATGCCGGACAGATCGATTCGCAAAACTGCATACTTGCAGTTCTATACCCAATTTGAATCACATCAGAACACCTTGGGCTCCCTCTACGCGGGTTCGGTCAAACTCGACAAGTACCAGGCGCAGGTCCGCAAATATCCGAGCGCGCGAGCGATGGCGCTGTTTCCGGACAATGTGCCTGATAGTGTCTATGACAATCTTATTGCGACTCTGGGGAAGAATCTGCCCTCTTTGCACCGTTACTACAAGCTACGGAAAAAGATTCTTGGCCTCGATGAATTGCGCCATTACGATGTCTATGTTCCCCTCGTACGGGAATCAAGGGCTACCCACAGCTACGAAGAAGCGGTCGATATCGTCATCGAAGCGCTCAAACCGCTGGGCGAAGACTATATTTCTGTGCTGCGTAAGGGGCTCACAAGCGGCTGGGTCGACCGGTACGAAAATAAAGGCAAGCGCTCCGGCGCTTTTTCGGCCGGGACATATACTGGCGAACCGTACATTCTTCTTAACTATAAGGACGATGTACTGCACGACCTCTTTACCATAGCCCACGAAGGCGGCCATTCCATGCATTCATGGTACTCGGCGCGCAGCAATCCCTTCATGTGCTACAACTACACCATATTCGAGGCCGAAGTGGCAAGCACATTCAACGAACAGCTCGTATTTTCCTATCTCTACCAGCACAGCACCGACGCCATGCAAAAAGCCTTTCTCATCGCAAACCGCATCGACGACACCCTCGCCACGCTGTTCCGCCAAACCATGTTTGCCGAATTCGAAATGCGGGCACACGAGATCGTCGAAGCTGGTCAGGCACTGACAGTCGATGTGCTCAGAAAGGAATATCGGGCGCTTCTGGATAAGTACTTCGGTCCGGAGCTGGTTTTCGAGAGCGTTTCAGACCTCGAAGGCCTGCGAATTCCTCATTTCTACAATGCATTCTATGTTTACAAGTACGCGACCGGTCTTTCTGCGAGCATTGCTCTTTCGGAGCGCGTCATGAAAGGCGGCAAAGAAGAGCGCGACGCCTATCTCGGCTTCCTGAAATCGGGCGGCAGCAAGTTCCCCATCGAAGCGCTGAAGCTTGCAGGCGTCGATATGTCGACACCGCAGCCGATAGAAGCTGCATGTATGCGCTTTGCCGATGATGTGAACGAGCTGGCAAGGCTGCTCTCTATTTCGCTGGACTAAAAGAAGTTCAGTTTCGAGAGGATGATGGAGACAGCGGCGATTGCGGCTGTCTCCGTTTTCAATATGCGGCTGCCCAGTGCGCAGAGCGAAAAATTTGCCCTTTCGAATAGCGCAAGTTCATCCGGGGTCCAGCCGCGCTCGGTGCCGATTGCAAGGATGACAGGGGTCCGCTCTACCTGGATTTGGCTTAGGGGCAGCGCGGCGATATCTGGATGGCATACGAGCTTGGTGCCTTCCGCGTGCTCGATGGCTTCGAGGGCTTTTTTTAATGACCAGGCGATGCTGATTTCCGGGAGGCGCGGATTGCCCGCTTGCTCTGCACCATCTAGAGCATGCTGGATATATTCCTTGCGCTTGTAAAAATCGGACTGGGTATACGATTTCTCCCCGAGCGCTGTGGGGAAAAATACGATTGATGCGACGCCGAGGGTTGCAAGATCTTTTACAATTCGCGCTCCTTGGATGGGGCGGACAGTGCCGAGCAGCACCGCCAGAGGACGCAATGGCGGAGCGAGACTCTCCGGAAAAAAATGCAGGGTAATTTCGTCATTGCTTATGGCATCGATGATTGCATATCCAAGGCGACCATCAGAAGTGCCTGCTCGTATGCGATCGCCCTTTCTTTTCCTGAGAACTCGAAGTATGTGTTGAGCTCTGCGGTCCGAAACAGGCAAAGCCTGGAATTCGTCGCCTGAATCGAGAATGCACAGGTTCATTCGAAGGAAGACACCTCTTGATCGTAATCGACGCCCGGCACATCGAATCCATGCGCTCTCAGAAAATCGCTTTTGAATCCTTCTGGATCAGCCAATAGATAGAGATTCGATTCGTCGATCCGCGAGATGCGGGCACTGACTTCGCTCTGCACCGATGAACCCATCTCAAGGTCGTCTATCCGGATGCGCTTTTCCTGATCAGTCGGAATTTGCGCCGCGTCCTTCCGGTACAGCCTTTCCGAGAAAAGCCTGAGCATCTGATCGACGCAGTCCTCGTGGATATTGCGTTCTTTCATAACTTTGAAGAGGGTTGCGACATAGAGAGGGATGACAGGGATGACCGCGCTGGCTCTGGTGACGACGGCCTTATTGATCGAGACGAAGGCGCGAAGGCCGTTCTCATTCTGATAGCGGCTTGTAAGCGCATGGGCAGTTTTCTCGAGATGAAGTTTTGCTTGCCCGATCGTGCCATCGTGATAGATTGGCCAGGAAAAAGAAGGCCCGATGTACGAATATGCAAGCGTTATTGCGCCAGGGGCAAGCACATTGGCCTTATTGAGGGCATCTATCCATAATTGCCAGTCTTCGCCGCCCATTACCTTGACTGTTTGGGCGATTTCTTCGTTAGTAGCTGGCTGCACTGTGGCTTCGGAGATTTTCCCGGTGAATACATCGAGCGATCGGCCTGCGTATTGCCGTCCTATCGGTTTGATGACAGAGCGGTACAGTTCTCCGGTATCAGGATCGGTGCGAACAGGGCTTGCGAGCGAATAGATGACGAGATCATATCTGAAATTGCGCTCGCGGGCGACTTCGATCGCTTTTGTTTTGGCTTCGTAGGAGAAGGCATCGACATCGGAAAAAGTCCGGGCGAATAATCCTGCCTGAGCAGCGAGCCTGTCAAATTCATTATTGAAATACCAGCCGGGAGTGGCAGGCTTCAAGGCGGAGGGGGCTTTTTCATAGGAAAAACCGACAGTGTCCGCACCATAGGCCATGGCTGCGACAATCCTCGATGCCAGACCATACCCGGAAGAACAGCCTATCACCAGCACATGGAAGGGCTTGGCAACATTGCTGCCATTTTTCCCGAAACCAGCAAGCCGGTCGCGGAATGCCTTTGCTCGTTCTACCTGGGCTCGCACCTCTGCCCGGCACCCCTGCGGATGCGCATTGATGCAGATATTGTTTCGAACCATCGGTTTGAGAATCATTCTGGAACTCCTGAAGAGATGCTTATCCATTCTGCTTCGACTGCTATTTCATCACCAACCTTGCCGACCCCTTTCTGATGCAGAAAAACAGAAGAAGCGCGGACATTCAGTATTTCCATTTTGAGCGTGTCGCCTGGCCGGACCGGTCGCTTGAATCGCGCTTCCTTGATCTTCGCGAACATGAAGAGGCTTTTGGGGTATATACCCATCAGCTTTGCTCCTACTCCACCAGCCTGCGCCATGCTCTCGACAAGAAGCACCCCCGGCACAATAGGAAACGATGGAAAGTGGCCCTTGAAGAACCAGTCATCGTCATGGAAGGTATGTGTCGCGATAATCGTTTCTCCCTCGATATGCGCATCATCGACAAAAAGAAATGGTGGCCTATGAGGCAGATATGTTTCGATGTGATTCACTGGATGCCGCCTTTCATATGGATATGATATTGGATAGCGCAATGGATGCAATATGGTTGCAATTTTAGTATCATGCCGCACGCTTTGCAACTGGTTACTGTTGGCAGAGGGCCCCTTTATGGTTGTGCGAAAATGACGACGCCATTATGTCCGCCAAATCCGAGGCTTGCAGACATAGCCGCATTGATCTTATGTGTTCTTGCGCTGTTTGGGATGTAGTCAAGGTCGCATCCATTTTCAAGATCGGGATTATCGAGATGGATTGTTGGAGGCAGGATGCCCGTTTCAAGCGCTTGTATGCACACAATGGCTTCGATAGCGCCGGCGGCCGCAACACAATGGCCCGTCATGCTTTTGGTTGAGCTGATTTGAAGTGATTGAGCGAGCGGGCCGAATGCGGTTTTCAGCATTCGTGTTTCCATTTGGTCGTTGAGCTCTGTTCCTGTTCCGTGGGCGTTGTAATAGCCGATATCTTCGGGGGTGAGCCCGGCATCCTTGAGCGCGATTTCGATTGCCTTTGCACCAAAAAGGCCTTCTGGCTGAGGCGCCGTGAGGTGATATGCGTCACAGGTAGCACCATAGCCGGCAAAAACTGCGTGGATCGGAGCCTGGCGGGCTTTCGCGCTTTCCATGCGTTCGAGAACAAGAATGCCTGCTCCCTCTCCCATGACAAATCCGTCTCTGTCGCGGTCGAATGGCCTTGAGGCTAATTCCGGCCGGTCATTGTAAGAAGTGGAGAGTGCTTTGAGCCGGCAGAAGGCACCGATTGCGAATTCCGTGATAGCTGCTTCGGTTCCGCCTGCAATTACGATATCCGCTCTTCCTGATCGAATGAGGTCGAGCGCCTGCCCAAGTGCGTCGGTGCCCGAGGCGCAGGCGGTAACCTGCGTAAGTGCCGGCCCGTGAATGCCAAAGCGCATGGCAATATTGGCAGCGGCTTCGTTTGCGATCATCAGGGGAATCGTCATGGGTGGAATCCGGTCTGGCCCATCCTGCAGCATTTTTGCATGTGACTCAGTGAATACTTCGAGCCCGCCTATGCCATTCCCTATAACAATCGCGATACGATACGGGTCAATAGAAGAGCTTTTTTCCGGAGACTGCGAATCTATCGTTGCTGGCAGGCCTGCATCGTTCCAAGCCTGTACCGCAGCAGCAACAGCGTATTGCGAAAAAAGCGCCATCTTTCTTGCTTCTTTTCGATCTATCCAGAGCGAGGCGTCGAAGTTTTTTACTTCAGCAGCAATTTTGCTTTCGACATTCGACGCATCAAAATGAGTGATAGGGCCAATGCCGCTCACGCCATTTACACAATTCTTCCAGAATTCCTCGATGGAATTCCCGATTGGGCTTATAATGCCAAGCCCCGTCACCGCTACTTCTTCTTTCATGGTCTGTCACTCCGTTCAGGATTTTTCTTAATGTCGCAAATTCACGGCTCGCCACTGGATCACCATCGGTTTGCCATCTAATCGCCACCAGCCCGCCATCGGCTCACCACCGGATCACTGCCGCGCCATAGGTCAGGCCAGCGCCAAAACCGACCAGCATAATAAGATCATTCGGTTTCAAAAGGCCTTTCTCATCCATCTCACTGAGTGCAAGCGGAATGCTTGCGGCAGATGTATTGGCATATTCTTCAATATTGAGAAATATCTTGTCCATAGGAATGGAAAAACGCTTTGCAGCGGCTTGTACAATGCGCGCATTTGCTTGGTGCGGGATAATCCATGCAAAATCTTCGAGCCGATAGGCAGTCTTGTGCAGAAGGCGCTCAATAACTACCGTAATCGATTTCACTGCAAAATCGTAAACCTTTTTCCCATTCATGGAAATGACCGGTACCAGCGGCGGCTGCCGTTCAAAAGCCTTTGCTCTTTCCGGCTGCACGAGATAAAGATCTTTCGCGCCGCTGCCATCCGCGCCAAGAATAAATGAAAGACAGCCTCGCCCTGTTTCATCGATGCGGGACAGGACAGCCGCCCCCGCGCCATCGCCGAAAAGCACGGCCGTGGATCTGTCATTCCAATCAGTTATTCTGCTCAGTCCCTCTGCGCCGATAACAAGCGCATTTCGTCCATGCGACGTTTCCAGCATGCTGGAAGCGATATTGAGCGCATAAATAAACCCGGTACATCCTGCAGTGACATCAAATGCGGAAGCCCCGTAGGCGCCGAGCTTGTCCTGCACAATGCATGCAGTCGCGGGGAACCCGAAATAATCAGGAGTCGCAGTAGCGACAATAATATAATCGATCTCGTGAATGCTTATTTTTGCTTTTTCGAGGGCGCTTTTTGCCGCGCTTACTGCCATGTCGCTCGTTTGGACGCCATCCGGAGCAATGTGGCGCGCCCCGATGCCAGTATGGGATCGTATCCATTCGTCGGTAGTGTCTATGCGCGCGGCCAGCTCTTCATTGCTTATCCTGATAGGCGGCACATAGGCAGAAATTGCTCTGATCAATACAGACATATACTTCTCTCCTTTCAGTCAGAGATGAGAGAAGTACACCATATGTTGTTGCTGTTGTCAATATGACAAAGTTGGTAAAAGTGTCATAATCATACTTTGGAAGAAGCGGCTGCGGCGCTGGGTGAGGTAAGCTCAGCGGTAAGCGCGGCGAATTCAGTTTCTTCGATCACTTCTTTTTCGAGAAGAAGAGCGGAAATGCGATCGAGCATATCTTTTTTCTGTATAAGCAAATTTTGTACATGCTTGTAGCGCTCGTCCACGATGGAAGCTATCTCTTCGTCGATGTACCGCTGCGTATCTTCGCTGTATTCTTTCGTTGCATAGGGATCGGCAATTTGCGGCATTCCCGGGATGCTGCCGCCTCTCTTGGTAAGCGCAACGTTCCGGAACTTTTCGGACATCCCGTAATCGGTGATCATGCGGCGGGCAATATCGGTCGACCGCGCAATATCATTGGCCGCCCCTGTAGAAATGGAATGGAACACAAGTTCTTCTGCAGCGCGCCCGCCCAGAAGCACGTCGATCTGGCCAAGCAATTCTTCTTTTGTAACAAGATAGCGATCCTCGAGCGGCATCTGAAGCGTATAACCCAGCGCCCCGAACCCGCGCGGGACAATCGATATTTTGCGGACAGGATCCGCACCAGGCGTGAAGGCGGCGGTAATTGCATGCCCGGTCTCGTGCACAGCGACAATCTGCTTCTCTTTGGGATTTATCATGCGGTTTTTCTTTTCCAGGCCAGCGACCACTTTTTCAATGGCATTCTGGAAATCTTCTTCTTTGACTTTTTTCCGGCCAGCGCGCACAGCGAGCAGCGCGGCTTCATTGACTACATTTGCAAGGTCGGCGCCGACAAAACCGGGAGTACTCCTCGCGATTTTGGAAAGATCGACCGAAGGATCCATTTTGATCGTTTTGGTATGAATCTTGAGAATTTCTTCACGGCCAATCATGTCAGGGCGATCGACGAGCACCTGGCGATCAAAACGTCCCGGGCGAAGAAGTGCAGGATCGAGGACATCTGGCCTGTTTGTTGCAGCGACGAGGATAAGGCCGCTCGTCGAATCGAATCCATCCATTTCGACAAGCAGCTGATTGAGCGTCTGCTCGCGTTCGTCATTTCCGCCTATCATACCGCTCATGCGTGACTTGCCGAGCGCATCGATTTCATCGATGAAAATGATGCAGGGAGCTTTTTCTCTCGCTTGCTTGAACAGATCGCGCACCCGCGCCGCGCCGACGCCGACGAACATTTCGACAAATTCAGCACCGCTCATCTTGAAGAAAGGAACATTCGCCTCGCCGGCAACAGCTCTGGCAAGAAGCGTTTTCCCTGTTCCCGGAGGGCCGACAAGCAGCACTCCCTTGGGGATTTTGCCGCCGATTTCCGTATATTTCTGGGGATTTTTAAGAAAATCGACTACTTCGACGAGTTCTGCTTTGGCTTCATCGACTCCGGCGACATCTGTAAATCGGGTTTTTATATCGCCTTCTGCCACAACAGTTGCCCTGTTTTGGCCGAAAGCGAGGACATTCGAATTCGAACCCATGAAACGGCTCATGACTGTTCGCCACAGGAAGAACATGATCGCAAAGGGAAGAACCCAGTTAAGGAGCAGCGAAAGGATCGCACTCCCTTCCCGTGGGGATGCGGAATACACGACGCCTTTCTGGTCCATCAGCGCGGTGAACTCAGGATCTGTAACTGGCACTGTTTTGTAAACGACGCCAGGTTTTGCCGTCGCGGGCAGCGGCGATGCAGGCTCTGAAGAGCGGGCATCTGTATACCCGGTATAGTAATTGATATCGATTTCAACGCGCTTGATTTCGCCGGTTCGTATCTTGTCTTTGAATGTTGAATAAGGAACAACAGTATTATCGCTTCTGAAAAGGAAATAATTGAAAAATGACACTGCAATAAGCGCTATAAGGACATAACCGAGGGAAAATCTGAATTTGAATCCCTCGGGCATGCCTGGCTTCTTGTTTGGATCGCCTTGATTCTTGTCCGGTTTGTTCTGTTGATTTGAGCTCCAGCTGTTTTTGCCTTTCGATGGCATTATGGTCTCCTAATGGTCCGATTCATGCACGGGTGTGTCTGCACGCACAGTATCGCATATTCCTGCTTTTGTTCAAATATAAATATAATGATTTTGCTGAAATGCGGCGAATAGCATGTTTCCAGCGGAAGGCACACTATCGCGCTTGACCCTTTGGCCCAGTTTTTTTATATTTTCAATCGGTTCTCTACCACAAATCATCTTTGAGCATTTTTCAGGAGGAGATACCTATGACGGTGAAGCCCTTAGGGGACAGAGTTCTTGTCAAGATCAAGGAAAGCGAAACGAAGACTGCCGGGGGTATTATCATTCCCCAGACTGCCCAGGAGAAGACCCAGACTGGCGTAGTTGTTGCTGTCGGAACCGATAGCGATGTCATCAAGGTCAAAGTCGGCGACGAAGTGATGTACGACAAGTATGCAGGCACCCAGATCAAAATCGACGGTGCGGAGCATCTCATCGTGAAGATGTCGGATATCCTCGCAATTCTCGAATAAGAGAATCGCTGGCTGTCATGAAGAGGCTGCGGATAAGCCGCAGCCTTTTTTATTTGGGATTGCCGAAAATCAGGAATTGCCAACAAGAATTGAAACAACTTCTTCCGGGGTTTTTGCAGCAAGCAGCGCTTGCCGTTTTTCTTCGCTGCGGAACAGCATGCCAACCTCTGCCAGGAACTGCAGATGCGGACCAGTCTTGTCGATAGGGGAGAGGGTCATGATGAAAATGCGGCATCCTTTGCGGTCGAGCGCATCAAAATCGATTTCTTCTGGCGAAATGCCAATGCAGGCGACCAATTCGCGCACTGCGGTTGTTTTTCCGTGAGGAATGGCAATGCCGTGCTTCATGCCGGTACTCATGCGGTCTTCCCGTTCGAAGACACTGCGGATTGCTTCTTCTTTGTCCAGCACTTTGCCGCTGCGAAATGCAAGCTCTACAAGTTCTCTGATAATCGCTTCTTTGTTTTTGCCTTTCAAATCCAGCGACACTAATTCTGGTTTCAGCAAGTTTTTGAGGTCCATACCCATATCCTAAATATACCCGATAGTGCCGTCAAGTGCGGCATCGTTGCAAACACAAGAAAACTATATAAAATTCCGCGCCCGCTTTGTAGTTCTTTCGCCTTGTCTATCGCCGATCAGCGCAACCGCGAACATCATCCATGCGCTGTCGAGAATGGCAGCCAGGATGGAGAGAGGAAAGGCTACTGGCACAAGGAGTGAGGCTCCATTCTGGAAGCCCTGTCCGAAAAGCATACAGACAAGAGAAAGCATGACAGAAATGTCACTGCGAATGCCTGCAGAAGCGACAAAGACCGAGAAAGGCACGAGAACAAGGAGCAACAAAAGCTGTGCTAGCCCCGGTCCATTTCTTGAATATGAAAGGAACATTGCAATAAAAGCAGAGGCGACTACAAGCGCGCTTCCAGCCCTCCCTGTCATGAGCGCAAGAGGGAAAATAGTCGCATTTGTATCGCGCTTTACGCCAAGACTCTCCGACAGATGCCGGATTGCGCTCCCTGAAGAGAAAAAAATGCTTCCAGATCCTGCAGCGGCAAGCAAGGGGCCAAGCATCCCATACAAGAGCACATAAGGATTTGCCTTTCCGCCAAGGATCCGGTAGGCAAGAGGGAACACGCCGAATAGGACAACTACAGCCGCAACTCCAGCGGAAAAGAGAATCCCTCTGTATTCCACTGGCAAGCCGGTATTTCTCAGAACCAGAAAGAGATTGAGAGAAACGGCGATGAGCAGAATCCCGAGTATCTCCGATATGAAAGTATTGATCAGATATGCTGTACGGGAAATCACATCGAGCACAGGGATCAATGGCCGCGCCATAACTGGATCATGGGCGACTGCAAGTCCGAAAGCGAAACCGAAGACTAGGAGAGGCAGCAACCAGGTGCCAGAGCCCGCAAAAGTGGAAAAAATGCTCGGGGGGAATGTTGAGCGGACCATCTCGGCTGGATCAAGCGTTTGCGTGAGCCCGCTGTCGGTTATAAGAGGAAGAGGCGCAGATTTGAATATCAATGCAACTGCAAGGCCGAGGCCAGCAGCGACAATCAAGCTCCCGACAAGCAGGAAAAAAGATTGGCTGAATATTTTCCAGAAACGATGCGCTTCGGAAAGCCTGAATACCGAAACCGGAATTCCCGAAGCAAGCATAAAAACAAGCGCGTAACCGCCAATTTTCAGCGATATTTCCGAGATGAACGTAATTGCTGCCGTTCCGCGCACCATGCTCGGCGGGAGCGCGATATACAGGATCGCTCCCATTGCAATACCGAATGCATATTTGAGCCAGAGCTTCATTGTGCCCAAAAGCATAGCGCCATGGCAGGATGAGGTCAATCATTGGCAGCAGCTGGCCGAGAGTCGATGGCTGCCGACGGTTAGCTGCTCCCTCGCATTGACAGCGGCCGTCCTTTTCAAGTATTGTTCAACCCAGTTTCGCGACCCAGTAGCTCAGCAGGATAGAGCGACTGCCTCCTAAGCAGCAGGTCGGCCGTTCGAATCGGCCCTGGGCCATAAAGAATTACATAAATGCAAGGCTTGTAAAATGCTCCTGTTACCATGGGACTGTTACCAGATTCAGGAGGTCAACAATTATGAAGCGCAAGCAGGAAGGAATCGATTTTCGCGTCTTCTCGCGCGTGGTATGGGGCAGCAAAAGAAAATTCTACATTCGCTTTCTCTACAATGGTGAGCCGTTCCTGACCCGCTCGACCGATGCGCCGACTGCGGCGAAGGCCGGGATCATTGCAAAGAAGATTATCGATGAAGAAGATCTGCTCAGTTTGGCGAAGTCACGCGCACAGAGTTCAACGGCAGCGCTGGAAGTGGTGGACAACTATGGGCAGATGCCTGTTGTTGATTTCCTTCGCATGTTTTGGGATGCATCCCGTTCTCCCTATCTTCAGGACCTTGCTGCCGCAGGCCGTCCGCTTTCCGGGCGCTATCAGTACTATATGCAGCGGAACACTGCAAACTTCTTTGCAAAAGCAAGTTTCGCGCAGCTGCCGATGCGCGATCTGAAATTCAAGCACATTGATGGGCTTTTCCGCGAGCTGCGCAAAACAAAAAAACGCGCAATGCTGAATTCGATTCGCCGTACGATCCAAAAGCCCTGCTCGTGGCTTGCCGAACGGGGCGTCATCGAGAAAATCAATTTTGCAGGCTTGATTCTTCCGAAGGAATCATCAAAGGAGCGGGGCCTTCTCAGCTTGGATGAATTTCAAAGAATCCTTGATATTGAACCCCAGGGTCCATGGCAGGATCAGAACCACAAGCTGCATATTGGTACCCGCTTTCGGGATCGTCTTCCAGGCGGGGTGCATCATGAGGATGTGCCGCCGGTCGGCTGGAGGGAAAAACTCATCATCAGCTTGTTGGGGCTTACCGGCATGCGCGTCGGGGAAGCGCGAGCGCTGCAATGGCACGATGTAGATTTTGAAAAGGGCTTGGTGCATATTCAGCGGAACTATACCGACAAAGACGGCCTTAAGGAACCGAAGGCGCGCAGCCGGCGGATTGTGCCGCTCAGCACGGCTTTGGAACCGCTCTTGCTCGAAGCGCGCAAGCTTGCGCAGCAGGTTGGAGCAGCACAGCCCGAGAACTTTGTGCTCCTGAATGCAACTGATTTTTCACGACCGATTGCCGAAACAACGGTTAAGCGGGCATGGCAGCGCGTGCTCCGTGCAATCGACATTACCGAGGCCGAGCAAAAGGAAAGGAACCTCGTCATTCATGGCCTTCGGCATTTCTACGCAACACGCCTTGTCGATGCCGGCCTCACACCGCTTGAGGCTGCCAAGATGACTGGGCACCGCACGCTTGCGATGCTGGGGCGCTATTCCGACCATGTGCAGACCGAGACTTTGCGCAAGAGCAAAAGCATTCTTGATGAGATAAAGCCGTAACAGGGATAGAAAGCCCACGTGTTCGCATCCTGGATGCTGCCAAAGCCGCTGCTAACTCGCGGTTGCAAAAGCTTATGCAAATGATTTTGCCATATCCTGCATTGCTTCAATCGTCAGCGGCGCTGACCCTTCGTAGTAGTTGTTCACGTTGATCGTCACCATGTGCCCGCGATGTGTAATGTCGCGGGCCATGGTGACGATTGCTTCCTTGTCGGGTTTGGGCTCGACGATTGTGTTCCATTGTTCATTGGTCTTGTTCTCTATTTCTGTGCGGTCCCCGCCCAAAAGGCGGATTACTACGTCGGTTTCAACTTTCTGGTTTCCTGGATGGCGCAAGAAATGCATGCTGCGCCGGCCCTTGTGTGCCGTATATGCTTGCTACCTCAAAAGAATCTTAGGTTGCAGCTTTGACGCCATGCTCGAGAATAAGCCCGTTGAGCGGCCCTTGGCCATTGAATACTGCCTTGAGCGTGCTGCCGCTCAAGGAAAACGTGACGGTAATGGAATAGGTGGTAGTATCCGAGCTGTTTCCCCCAACGTTGTACTCGCCGGTAAAGACATTTCCATTCATAGTGCCGTCGCCATAGTAGAAATTGTTGAAATTATTCCAAGAAAGATCAATGCGGCAAGCTGCTTGATTTTCGCCCATAACCGAGAGATGTATCGAGGTAATCGTGCTGTTATTGAAGGTTGTATCCGGGAAATCCCACTCTCCTTTGGCATCATCGAACGTCACGGTCGGAAACAAGGTACATCCCCCAAATACCAGCGCCACAACAATCCCAATTACGGTCAACTTTTTCATAGGCTCCTCCTTGTTCACTATTGAATTTCCATAGAATTATTTTTATTCAAAGAGCATGATTTGTCAAATTTACTTTATCACAACATCTGACTCAAAGAGCACTGCAGCTTCGCGCTTATAACGCGCCTTATCGCCTGCTCACTATTCCAATCATCATTCCTACGCCTACCCCTACCGCCAGTCCCACAATCCCTGCCCTACGGGTGGTCTTCTTTGCTTCTTCTCTGCAGCTCTGCAAGGAGGCCTGCAAGCTCGTCAAGGTATGCTCGAGCGCCTTCCGCATTCTCTCCGATTCGGTCCAGTCCGCCTGCAAGGTCGCGAGCGCTGCCTGCAAGCGCTCGATATCGTTCAAGAGTTTCTCTTTCTCTTTGGTCAAGGTCTCGAGCTGCGCTGCGAGCTCCTTCGATTGCTTTTCCGACGCTGCTGCCTGCTGCGTCAGCGTTTCGTTCAAGGCTTGCAAGCGCTCGATCGCGAGGGCTGCTTCTTGCAAGAGGTCTTTCGTGTCGAGCTGCCGCCAGTCCGAGGGCAGCGCCGAGGGCTGCCGCAAGAAGAAAAGCAAGAATAATCCACAGCCTAGTCTTCTTTTCCACATTCTGTCCCCTTGATGGCAGCCGCAAGGCCCTTCAGGCCTTCGATGGTCGTGTAGCCGGTCAGGATGAGGACGGCAACCAGGGCGGCAAGGCCTGCCCAGACGCCGGCCATGCTGCCTGAGAGGGTGGCAAGCCACAGGCAGCCGTTCGAGGAGAGGGCATAGAGGAGGGCTAAGGTCCTTCGCATGGAAAAGGCGCCGTCCTGTTCCTGGAAGATGCTCGGTTGCTTCATGCGGCCTTCCTGAACACGCGGTAGCTTTCGAGCTGGCCATAGCGCACGGTGCGCGCCTCTTTGATAGGGTCCCAGGCGGGGAGCCTGAAGTGCTGGTGGCTTACCACGTTGCCGGCGAGCGTTTCATCCCACTTCCAGCACTCGATGATTCTTTCTCCCGGCTTTGGTGTGTAGCCTGAGCTTTCTTTGGTGCTGCTCCAGCCTTTTTGCCCGGTCACGAGGGCCATGAAGCCGTCGCGGTCCTGGACAAAAAAGTTATTGGGGTTTTGCCGGTCGTTTTCGTCGTAGAGGATAAAGCCGCGCGCAATGCCTTCGAGGATGAGGCCCACGGCCTCGCCTTCTGAGATGCCGGGCTTCCCGAGCTCGCAGATGCACAGGGCAAGGCAGCCTGCTTCCCCGAGCTCCGCAAAGAGTGTCTGTATGCCCTGTCTCATTTCGCCCGCTCCTCTGTGTCGCCTGTTATTGCGGAAAGGAGGTGCTCGTCGAATTTCTTTTTTTCTTCTGCGATGAGCCTTAAGGCCTCATCGACGTTGCCGTTGCATGTGCCGTCGCGCAGGGCTTCGAGGGAGGCTTTCATGCCAAGGAGGATGGGTCCCTGCAGGGTGTAGAGGACGGCAATGTGCGACCGCATGCCGACGACTTCCGAGAGGACTTTCTCCATGCTGCGCTTGGAGCTGAAGAGCCAGCGCAGGTTGAGCCAGAGGGTTCCCGTGATCGCCGCGGCTGCGATGCCTGCCGCCGCGTCCAGAAGTTTGTCGACAATGGACTGCATGCTTTGTTTCTCCTTTCTTGCTAGCGTGCGCGGAAAGCTTCCAAGAGTTCGTTGGTAACGTGCAGGCTTGCACTGAAGGCGCCCGGGCTTGGCCGGCCGAATCCGAGGCGGATTTGGAAGCCGTCCTTGGTCCAGTGTTCCTCGATCGAATGGATGGGCACGGTGTACCACTGTCCGTAGGCATGGACAGTACAGAGGTCGCCCAGGGCAAAGTCTCTGTCGGGGACTAGGGAAGAGTGTTCTGGCAGCACGGCTTCGAGGAAGAAGGTGGTGGGGTAAGTACCAAGGCGCGCCTGGCCATAGGCCGCAAGGCGCTCTGGGGTGTCGAAGCCAGGTGCGTCGAGGGTGCGCTCGAAGCGGCCAAAGCCTTCGGGTTCGGTGCCGTCAAAGGCGAGGGCCACAGGCCTTCCTTCGGCAAGCTTGGCGCCGAGGACGTAGAGGATTGATGCATGCCGTCCATAGCCCTGTATGAGGCGCGCTTCTGAGAGCGTATCGTACTCGCTCGCAAAGAGGGCACGGGGGTTTTCTTTCTGCCCGGCGCTGCGGTCAATGCCTTCGATGAGCTCAAAGATGAGCTTTTTATTATCACTGTCGAAGCTGAGGCTGAAGCCAAGGCCAGAGGCTTTCGCGATGGAGCAGAGCTCGGAGAGGAGGCTTGCGTAGCCAGAGGAGAGGCTATACCGGCAGCCCCTGCCCAAATCCGCCGCAATTTTCAGTGCAGGAAATCTCCGCCTCGTTTCAGCGCTCGGGCCGCACTGGCTCTCCACGAGGGCTTTCATGACGGTTTCGGCGGGCGCGTCCATGTCGATTCTGGCCGCGCCCGCAGGCGGCAGGATAATCCTCCGCGCGAAGATGGCCTTCGCCTCGTGCCCCCGTGCGATGAGCCACTCGCTGCCCTTCTCGAGCGCTTTCTTCTCCACTTCCTCGATGATCCCGATCCGCTTTCCGTCATTGCCTATAAGAAGAAAATTGCCCTCGGTGACAGCTCCTTCGGTGTCCGCTTCGATGGGCAGGCTGAAGGCAAAGTCCCCGGGCTCGGAAAGGCTTCTTGTATAGTAGAGCTCGGCGTAGCGGTCGAGGTCGGCCACAAGCTCGAGTGTATTGGTTAGAATCCGCAAGGAAGGCACATTCATTGTCATGCCGCCACGGGGTAGCCCCAGTAGAGGTGGCTCTGGTAGCCTAAGGTGATGATATTCCCGTCGCTGTCCTTGCCGAGTGCCACAATGCTGTCATAGTTCGCACAGGGGTATTTGAGGCTCCAGCTCTGCCCGAAATCGGCGCTCTCGTAGAGTGCCTTGCCCTGCGGCAGGTAGAGCATCTCCCCGTCGGCGAGGATACCCGTAAAGAGCCCGCCTTCCGCAACCTGGCGGCCCGAGTCCCAGGTAAGCCCCCAGTCGGTGCTGCGGTAGAGAAGGCCTCCGTCGTTGTAGCCAAGGAGGACAACTCCGTTTCCTACCTGCTGGATGAAGCCGGGGCGCTTTTCGTAGCAGTCGGTGGTCTTGACGGCAGTCCAGGTGGCGCCAGAATCGGTGCTTCTCCAGATTTTGTCGGTCGAGAAGCCGGCGGCAAGGAGCACTCCGTTGCCCAGGTTTGCCATGGCGGTCATGAGGTAGGAGCCGGGCAGGGTGCCGCGCTGGCTCCAGGAGGTTCCGCCGTTGGTGCTCGCGTAGATTTTGTCGCCGCAGGCGGCGAGGATCTGTAAGGGGCTCAGGACAGCAAGGGCGCTCACGAATTCCTGGGTTGTATCTTCGAAGACCTTAGACCAGGTGCCCATGGGGCTGCCGCGGAAGATGCGCGCAGGGCTTCCGCCGGCAGCGAGGTAGGAGCTGCCGGTAAAGACAATGCTCATGATCTTGTTGTCGATGGTGATCCCTGCAACATCTGCCCAGCTTATGCCTGAGTCGGTGCTGTAGGAGAGCTTGGTCGTGTCGCTCCTGCCGACAAAGAGGGTGCCGCCTCCCAAGGGCAGAAGGGCGCACTCGATCTGTGCCGCGCTCCATGGCCGGGCAACAAAGCCGAACTGCCGGAAGGAGAGGCCCGCCTGGCCTGCATTGAGGGCCTCTGCCTTTTCTTTCAGGACCCTTCCGTACAGGCTTCCTTCCGAAAGATCGTCTATCGAGCTGCGGTCGGTCAGAAAGAACGGGCGGAACTCGCGCTCGTCGGTCACAGTCACCACCGGCGGGTCCTCCACGCGGTTCACAAGCACCTTCGCTAAGGGAATATCATCGGAAGGATTATAGGCAGGCACCACAGGGTCAGACCCCTCGCTGCCCTGGATGACCACCGCCTGCATGGTCCTTCTCATCCTGTCGATGCGCACGGCCACCCGGTCCCAGCGCTGTGTGCCCAGGGCAGGCGCCGCAAGGGCAAGGTGCAAGCTCGCAGGGTTTTTGTAGTACACCCCGCCTTTCAAGGCGACGCCCGCGGCGACATCCACGCTCAAAGAGCCGTCCGTGCTCACCATAAGCTCGCCGTCCGCGTGCCGCACGACGCCTTCTGCCCTTTGCATGGCCTCATGCAGCTTTTCGTTCATAAACTGCGCGGTG
>Ga0228535_1002139_pt1 | contig 21233 bp, 20 predicted proteins | sample SJ1metagenome_FD_168457 | JGI IMG/M metagenome (GOLD analysis project Ga0228535, IMG submission 168457) | Enriched culture of PCE-dechlorinating microbial communities from Ithaca, New York, USA - SJ1 | ecosystem: Engineered > Modeled > Simulated communities (microbial... > Unclassified | place... | reverse complement strand
TTAATTTTTTTGCGGAGGGAAAAATGAAGAGAATATTTTATAATGGGAAATTGTATCAAGAAAGAAATAAATTTGCACAAGCCATGTTCGTCAAAGATGGAATTATAGAAAAAGTTGGAACAAACGAAGATATATTGTCCTTGAACGAAAATTGTGAACTAATTGATCTTAAAGGGAAAACTGTTATACCTGGATTTAATGATTCTCATCTACATTTAGAAAATGTAGGATATAGATTGTCTAATCTAAATTTATATGGAGTAAAATCCGTTGATGAAGTTATTAGAAATGCAAAGGAATATATAATAGACAATAAAATTGATGATGTATTGCTAGGATATGGCTGGAATCAAGATTATTTTATCGGTGAAAAAAGACTACTAAATAGACATGATCTAGACCAAATCTCAAGAGACATACCTGTAGTGTTGATAAGAATTTGTGGACATATTCTTGCAGCAAATTCAAAAGCTTTAGAAATCTTAAATATAGATGAAAACACCTTAGATGTAGAGGGAGGGAAAATACTCAGAGAAGACGATGGATTTCCAAATGGTGTGTTTTGTGAAAATGCAATGAGGCTTTTCAACAAATTTTTAAATACCACTACGATCGAGCAAAGGAAAAAATATATTAAATTAGCAATTGCTCATGCGTTAGAAAATGGCGTGACATCAGTTCAAACAAACGATGTCAATGGGGACAATTACGAAGATGTACTGTTAGCTTATAAAGAGATAGAAAAAGAAGGGAAACTTTATACAAGAATTACTCACCAATGTGCATTTGAAAATATTTCAGCTATTTCTTATTTTGTGGAAAATTTCGACGAAAAAAAATACAATTCGAATTTCAACAAAATTGGGCCTATAAAATTGTTTGCAGATGGGTCGCTTGGAGCAAGAACAGCATATTTAACAGAAGAATATAAAGACGAAATAGGTAGTAGAGGCGTTAACATATACACCGATGATGAACTTGATGAAATAACAAATTACATTGATATGAATAATAAACAGATGCTCATACATGCTATAGGCGATGGTGCTATTAGACAAGTTTTAAGTTCTTACAAAAAAATAATTAAAAATGGCAACAATAAAAGGCATGGAATAGTCCACTTGCAAATAACTGATGAAGAAATATTAAAGCAGATGAAAGACTTAGACTGCCTAGCATTAGTACAACCAATATTTTTAAATTATGACATTCACATTGTAGAAGATAGGGTTGGTGAAGAACTAGCAAAGACATCTTATGCTTTTAATACATTGATTAAAAACGGTGTACATTTATCACTTGGAACAGATGCTCCTGTTGAAGACCTCAATCCATTTAACAATTTGTATTGCGCTGTAAATAGAAAAGATTTAAATGGATATCCTGATGAATCGTGGAACGAAATTGAAAAAATGAACATCTATGATGCAATAGATGCTTATACTTTAGAATCAGCGTATGTGAGTTTTGAAGAAGGAGTCAAAGGAAGGTTAGCGGCAAATTATTATGCTGATTTTGCTGTGCTAGAAGATGATATATTTGAAATAAATCCTGAAGAAATAAAAGATATAAAAGTAGTTATGACAGTTGTAGATGGGAAAATAATGTATAGCAAGTAACTAAATTAGTTAATTTTCCAATAGACACTCCAGTAAGCGGGTAGGGTATGGCAAGAGACTATTGATTGATAAACTGTTAGCTAATCTTAATTATTTAGCATTATTATTTTAGATATGTTAATAATCACGCTTATTTTTTTACATGGAAATTTAAAAGAAAATATTAATCAAAACGATAAAAATATATTGAAAAACGATAAATAATCCTTTATTATAGAATAAAGGAGAGATATCATGTACGATATAGTTATCATTGGAGCTGGCCCTGCTGGTTCGAATCTAGCGAGGTTATTAAGTAAAAATAAGAAAGTACTGGTAGTGGATAGAAGAAATTTTACGAGCAAAACTAATCATAATGAGAAGTTATGTGGAGGATTGTTGGCTCCTGATGCTCAGCTTATGTTTGCAAAATTAAATTTATCCTTACCGAATGATGTTTTAGTAAATCCCCAGATATTTGCAGTGAAAACAATCGATCTAAACAGCAATATAGAAAGATATTACCAAAGGTTTTATTTGAACATCGACAGATTTAAATTTGACAGTTGGATGTTTGATATGATACCTGATTACATTGATAAAATGCTAGATACGGTTTTTATAAATTGTGAGAGAAAATCGGATAGGATAGTTATAAAGCTTCGCAAACAAAACCAAGAAATAGAAGTTGAAACTAAAGTGTTAGTTGGGGCTGATGGTGCTAATTCTGCAGTTAGGAAGTGTGCATACAATTTTTACAAATGGCCTAAACAATACCTTTCCATTCAAGAAGTATATAAGTCAAGTAAAACATTGCCTTATTATATAGCAATATTTGACAAAAATATCACTGATTTTTACTCTTGGGTAATTCCAAAAGAAGATACTATACTTATAGGTTCTGCTTTAGATAAAGTTGATGCTAAAGAAAAGTTTGAATTACTAAAGATGAAATTGTCAATAAAGGGTTTTGACTTTTCAAATTTGCTCAGTCGAAAAGGGACTTTTATAAATAGAGCCACACGTAATAGCGAAATTTGTTATGGTCAAGATAATATTTTTTTAATCGGAGAAGCTTCAGGATTAATTAGTCCAAGTTCTGCTGAGGGCATTAGTTATGCACTGTACAGTTCAAGTGTTCTTTCTAATTGTATAAACAATCAAAATGCTGATGTTGAAAGAGCCTATAAGAAAAGCATGTCTAAAATGAATGTAAAAATGACATTAAAGCATATAAAATCGCCCTTTATGTTTAATGAACTCTTGAGAAAAATTGCTATGAAATCATCATTTATGAGCATAAAAGGACTATAGATATATTTAATGATTATCTGTGTGCCTATTAAATTTATTTATTTTATATTTCATTATTTCTCAATTATAATCTATTTATCTTACTAGAAAGAGGGATAGATATGAAAAATAAAAATACAATTTTAGTTATGGCTGCATTAGCAGTTGCAATAAACATAGTTTTAGGCACATTGGTTTCAAGATTGCAGATACCATTACTGTTTTTAGATACACTAGGCACTATATTAATTGCTGCTTTATACGGGCCATGGTATGGAGCGAGTGTTGGTGCCATAACAAATATATTAACGCCAATTTTATCAGGAAATCCTAAAGATATACCATTTTTCATAGTAAATGCAGCAATAGGCATTATAGTTGGATTCATAGCTAAGAAATATAAATTTGGAACAAAGCAAGCGCTTATAACAGGGATTATACTTGCCATAGTAGCACCTCTCATAGGAACTCCTATAGCAGTATATGTATATGGGGGTTTAACTGGTTCGGGTAATGACATAATATTTAGCATTTTAAGGCAATCTGGAGCTGAAATTTTCACAGCGGCTTTTATTCCACGAATAACAGGAAATTTAATTGACAAGATAATATCTTGTTTAATTGTGAGTTATTTGATTAAGAGATTGCCTAAAGAGTACACTAGAAAGGATTATGCTTGATGGGGGATATTGATTTAAGAGGAAAGAAAATAGTTTTAGTGAGCCATTGTATATTGAATCAAAACTGTGTGGTGGAGCCTTTAGCTAGAGCAAAAGGTGCTTTTAAATTTGTAACAAAATTGGTTGATGAAGGTGTTGGCATATTGCAGTTGCCATGCCCTGAACTAAGACATTATGGGCTAGATAGAAAACCTATGGATAAATTTGATTATGACACTCCAATACATAGACAGATGTGCAAGGATATGCTAAGGCCTGTTATTAGAGAAATAGAGGAGTACATGCTGCATAATTATGAGATAATTGGAATTATAGGTGTTGAAGATAGTCCCAATTGTGATATAAAAGAAAATAGAGGAATTTTCATGCAAGAGTTATTTAAATTATTAAATGATAAAAATCTTCAATTAAAAAGTTGTGAAGTTCCTCTTGAATATGATGAATCACACTAAAAAATAGTCCTTAAGGGCTATTTTTTTAGTGCTTCTTCAAGAGTATGCCATGGTAAAACTGCACATTTTACTCTTGCAGGCATGTTAGATATATTTTCAAATGCAACTGCATCTTCTAATTTTTCTAATTCAGAATCATCTTCAATTTCTTTTTTTATCATTTTAATAAACAATTCAGCTAGTTCTAATGCCTCTTCTGTGCTTTTGCCTTTGATGAGATCAATCATTATTGAAGTTGAAGCTTGGGATATAGCACATCCTGAGCCTGTGAAACTAGCGTCTACGATTAGGCCATTTTTTTCGATTAGATTTAGAGTTATATCATCTCCACAGCTTGGATTGTGACCATGTTCAACAGTTGTTGGCTCATCTAAGGGTCTTTTGTTGTGAGTATTTTTATTATGTTCCATTATCAATTGAGTGTAAATTTGACTAAGATCCATAACCTAACCACTTCCTTACATTTTTAATACTTTCAATAAATATGTCTATATCTTCTAAACTATTATATAGATAAAAACTTATTCTTACGCTTGCATTTATTCCCATATACCTCATAAGCGGCTGGCAGCAATGATGTCCAGCTCTACTTGCAACGCCATAACTATCTAACACTGTACTGACATCATGAGGATGTACATCTTTTACATTAAAAGAGATAATACCTCCATGCTTTTCTAAATTCGTAGGCCCGTAAATATTGATATAAGGGATTTTCAGCATTTCTTGCATTGCATATTCAGTTAGCATTTTTTCGTGAGCTTCAATATTTTGTAATCCTATTTTTTCTATATAATGAATTGCAGCTTCTAGTCCGACAGCACCTTCAACATTTTGCGTTCCAGCTTCAAATTTGAATGGCACTTCAGCATATGTTGCGTAATCTTCATAAACATATTCAATCATATCTCCACCCAATAAAAAAGGGGGCATATTATCCAACAAATGTTTTTTTCCGTACAATACTCCAATGCCCATCGGTCCAAGCATTTTATGTGCAGAGAAAACCAGAAAATCAGCATCGATATCTTTTACATCTACTTTTATATGAGGAATGCTCTGAGCAGCATCTATTACAACAATTGCACCTTTTTCATGGGCCATTTGACTAATTTCTCTCACAGGAAATATAGTACCTAAAACATTAGACATTTGAGCAATTGAAACCAATTTAGTCCTGCTATTTATCTTTTTATATTCGCTTTCTGGTATATTACCTTGATCGTCTATATATAAATAATTTAATTTTAAATTATTATCTTTTGAAAGCCTCATCCAAGGCAATATGTTGCTGTGATGCTCTGAAATACAAAGGAGTATTTCATCACCTTCCTTAAAAAAACTTGATAAGCTAGAAGCTAATAGATTGAGTGATTCTGTGCTGTTCTTTGTGAATATTATTTCATCTTTAGAATCTGCATTGATAAAATTTTTTACTGTTTCTTTTGCATTGTCATAGAGGGATGTTGCCTCAACGCTTAATGTGTGAGCACCTCTATGGGGATTACCATTATGCTGAATATAATAATTCGATATAGAATCTATTACATTTCTAGGCTTTTGAGTAGTTGCAGCATTATCCAAATATACCAATCGGCTTCCATTAACTTTTTTCTCTAAAACAGGAAAATCAAATATAATTTTAGGGTCAATTGCATTTTTCATCTATATTCTCCTTTCAATCTCAAGAAGAATGTTTTTCTTCAAATTCTCATCAGGAATTTTTTCTAATATCGGATTAAATGATGACTCAATAATTAATTTTTTTGCACTAAATTCATCAAGCCCCCTACTTTCGAGGTAAAACAGTTTATTTTCATCTATCCTTCCAGCACTAACAGCATGATTTCCATCAACATCATCTTCATGACACATTAAAGCAGGGATTGAATCACTTTTTACGTTAGGACTTAATAAAGTGGTATATTCGGATTCGCTGCCTTTTGATTTTTTAGCACCCTTTAGAAATTCGAGATTCCCTCTAAACACTTTCACTGAGTTATCCTTTAAAGCCCCTTTAGATTCAATATTACTTACACTCCTTCTCCCTTTATGAATCATTGTGTAGTTTAAATCTAATTTTCTTTCCCCATCACCTAAATAAATCGAATTTAGATTTGCTGAACTATTTTCACCATATAAATAATTGGTATAGTTAACAGCAGTAACTTTAGAGCCTAGCTCTATGGTAATTAGATTAAGGATTCCACTATCTTTTATGACAACAATATTTGTATCAAAATTATTGCTAAAACTATTTAACCTTTGTATTTTTATTACATTAAGAGTTGCATTTTCATTTATAGTTATATTAGTTAGACCGTTGTGGAACAAATCAATTGTTTCATCACTTGAATAATCAAATATTAGCGTCAATAGAGAATTTTTTCCCACATCTATTATGTTGTGGTCTATCAATACTGAATTTTCATTATCTATATGATAATTGATAAGCAGTGGTTCTTTTATGGTTATACCGTCATCTAATTTTAACTCAATACCAGCATTGCTATTATTTTGCGGTAATTTTTCTAATTCCTCACCTAGCCCTCTGTAGCTATTTAATAAAGAATATTTTTTTATATTGCCTATCTTTGAAATTTTCATATTCATTCCATTTATATTTGGCAAAAATTCATTGTTGTACTCCTTAAATTCTGGTAACTTTAATTCATTTAGTCCGATTCTTTTCCATATCATTTTATCAACTCCTAACCTATTGCACCTTCGAGCTCAATATTAATTAAATTATTCAATTCAACAGCGTATTCTAAAGGCAACTCTTTAGTGATCGGTTCTACAAATCCTCTTACAATCATGGCTTTGGCTTCTTCTTCAGAAATGCCTCTGCTCATCAAGTAGAAAATAGCATCATCACTGATTCTACCAATCTTAGCTTCATGCCCTATATCGATATTATCATTATCTATTTCAATGATAGGTAATGTATCCGACTTAGATTCATTATCTAACATTAAGGAAGTACAAGAAACAGTTGATTTGCATCCAGTTGCGTTTTTACTCACTCTTAACAAGCCCCTATAAAAGGCATGTCCACCATCTTTTGATATAGACTTAGAATTCACTGTAGATGTAGTATTGTTTGCAGCATGAACGACTTTCGTGCCTGTATCTAGATATTGGCCTTTAGCAGCAAAAGTTACTCCGGTAAATTCAGATCTTGCTCCTTCACCTCTTAATATACTCATAGGATATAGCATTGATACTTTAGAACCAAAGGAGCCGGATACCCATTCTATAGTTCCATTTTTGTCAACTACAGCTCTTTTAGTATTTAAGTTGTACATGTTTTTAGACCAATTTTCAATTGTGCTATATCTTAAGGTTGCATTCTCTTTAACAAAAAGCTCAACGCAACCAGCGTGTAAATTATTCACTTTATATTTTGGAGCAGAACATCCTTCAATAAAATGGAGATAAGAATTTTTCTCAACTATTATTAAGGTATGTTCAAACTGTCCCGCGCCGGGTGCATTTAATCTAAAATAAGATTGAAGAGGAATGTCTACTCTTACTCCTTCAGGAACATATACAAAAGAACCACCTGACCAAACTGCACCATGCAAAGCTGCAAATTTATGATCTGTAGGGGGGACTAATTTCATGAAGTATTCTTTCACAATATCTTCGTAATCTCTTAAAGCTGTCTCCATATCTGTGTAAATGACTCCTTTATCAACTAATTCTTGCCTAATGTTATGATAGACAACTTCGGAGTCGTATTGTGCACCTACACCTGCCAAAGATTCTCTTTCAGCTTGTGGCAGTCCTAGAAGTTCGAAAGTATTTTTAATATCTTCTGGGACATCATTCCAATCATGTTTCATTTGGGTATTCGGTTTTATATAAGTTACGATATTGTCCATATCTAAATCACTTAAATCAGCGCCCCATTTTGGAAATGGCTTTTGACTGTATATCTCAAGTGATTTAAGTCTAAAATCTCTCATCCATTCTGGTTCATTTTTTTCCCTTGAAATATCTAATATTATATCTTTGGTAAGGCCACTATCAGTTTTAAAACTGTAGTTTAGTTCATTTTTTATATCATATATTCTTCTATCAATATCTTTTACATTAGTTTTCTTTTTTTCCATTTTTACACCTCTATAAGCTTGCAAACTCATTTTTTATTTTTTCATATCCATATTCATCAATTTCATTAGCTAATTCAATACCTCCAGATTTAACAATTCTTCCATTTAATAAAATATGGACAAAATCAGGCTTTATATATTCCAACAATTTGTTATAATGAGTGATTATTATAAAAGCATTTTCATCATTTTTTATTTTATTTACTCCATCTGCGACAATTTTTATAGCATCAACATCTAATCCAGAATCAGTTTCATCTAATATAGCGAGCTTAGGATTTAAAATTGACATTTGCAATATTTCATTTTTCTTTTTTTCTCCTCCAGAAAAACCTACATTCAAATATCTCAAGGCATATTCTTCGCTCATGCTTAATTCTTCCATTTTTTTATTTATCAATTTTTTAAATGGAATTATTTTTTGCTGTTCACCGGTAATAGCAGTTTTTGCAGTACGTAAAAATTCTTCGACTGTGACTCCATCTATTTCTTCTGGGTATTGAAAAGATAAAAACAATCCCATTTTAGCTCTTTGATGAGTCTTTAAATCATTTATTTTTGTATCACAAAATATTATTTCACCATCAGTGATATTATATTTAGGATGTCCCATAAGCGTATAAGCAAGAGTTGATTTTCCACCCCCATTTGGTCCCATAATTACATGGATCTCACCTTGATTAACTTTTAGATTTATTCCTTTTAATATTTCTTTATTATCATCGATCACATTGGCTTTTAAATTATTAATAGTTAGTAAATTTTTAGACATCATATTCTCCTCACTTTTTAAAAATGATAATTATTATCAAATACTTAATTATTATATACCTATACTTTAGCGTTGTAAACATATTATTTTAGTAGGAATTAAAAATATTTTAATTCCTACTAAATATCTAGTATAATATATGATGTCGAATCATTAATAAAAGAAATTAAGAAGAGGTATATAATGGGAGATTATATGGATTTATTGAAAGATTGCGTATTATGTCCAAGAGAGTGTCATGTTGATAGATCTAAAGGTGAAATTGGATATTGCGGAGAAACATCGGATTTGCGTTTAGCTAGAGCAAGTCTTCATATGTGGGAAGAACCTCCCATATCAGGGGAGGAAGGTTCTGGAACAATTTTCTTCACTGGATGCCCTTTAAGATGTGTTTATTGTCAGAATGATATTATAGCAAATGGGTCATTTGGGAAAGCTATAAATAATGAGAGACTGGTAGAAATATTATTTGAATTAGAGAACAAAGGAGCACAGAACATAAATTTAGTAACTCCAACTCATTTCATCCCACATATAATTAGGGCATTAGATTCAGCAAAGGAACAAGGACTGGGTTTACCTGTTGTATATAACACAAGCGGTTATGAAAAAAGGGAATCAATTGAACTACTAGATGGGTATGTTAATGTGTATTTGCCTGATTTTAAATATTATGATGAAAGTATTTCCATTAGATATTCAAACGCTTGGAATTACCGTGATTATGCAATGAAAGCAATTGAAGAAATGCTTAAGCAAGTAGGTAAAGCAGAGTTCAATGAAAAAGGTATTATGACTAAGGGAGTTATAGTTAGACATTTAGTGCTTCCAGGTTTAATCGAAGATTCTAAAAAGATCATTGAATATTTGCACAGCACATATGGTGAAGACATTTATTTGAGTATAATGAGCCAATACACCCCTTTAGAGCATGTCAAGGGATATAAAGAAATAAATCGAAAATTAACAGAAGATGAATATAATGAGGTAATTGATTTTGCAATATCAATTGGAGTAGAAAACGGATTTATTCAGGACGGAGAAAGTGCACAAGAAAGTTTTATTCCACCGTTTGATTATGAGGGAGTGTAAAAATTTAACACTCCCTATATGTGCATTCTCTTTCTTAGTTCATAAATGATATTTTTACCCTCGAATATAAATATTGCAGCAAGTGATATAATGCTTATAGTTACAGATATTATGGATGGAATTGTTATATCTACTAAATCTAAAGCAATAAAAATAATAGGTATTATACCAAAAAAAATATCTATTAATATATATGTGATGTAATCATTGATACTTAATTTTAGAACCAATGCTAAAATATACATAACTAACATTGCCAAGATACATATTATTGGGAAAACAAATTCTATGGACCAGCCGATAAATCCTGTATATATATCCCAAAGAATACACAGACCTGTTATTATAAATACTTGCCAAATTATTTTTTTAGGCAAATGAGTTTTTTTTCGGATTAGAAAAAACAAATCTACCCATACACTGATTATTCCAAATAAAACTAGAATAGGCCAATTAACAGTTGTAGGATATAGAAAATATATAGCAAAACTGAGCACAATTAAAGCTACGCTTATGAAACTCACAATTTTTAACGCTAGATTTCTCTTATATATGGACGGTATTCTAGGGAATATTTGCTCGTGCTTTTCATTTATATTTTCTAATTTGTTTTCACAGAGTGGACAATTTTCTCTGTCATCACGAATGTAGACTTTACAGTATTCACAGTATTTCATCTTATTCCTCCATTAAAAATTGGACGTGATTTCTATTTCTATACCATTTTCAGTAAGGAAAGTGAAAAAATTCCTCTGAATATCAGTTTCTTTAAAAGGTGAAGTAAAACAAATTACTAATTTATCTCTATATGAGCACATCACAATTTGAGGTCTTCTTGCACTTACACATATACTGAATTGATTAACATAGGGTTCAAATTCATGTGGCAATTCTATTTTACCAACATTCGAGAAAGAAGAGGTAATTCCTCTATCAGTAAGCTTATTTGCAAATTTCAGAGCTAAATCTTTTATGGGCAAAGGTATAATCCTAGTCAACGGATTTTTTTCTATGGAAATTAATTTATTCAGATGATGATTTAATTTTTCTTTTGTCAACTCTGATTTAAAACTTTCACTTACAAATTTCACTATTTTTTCTAAGCTATCTTCTGCAGTTGGGATATATTTTATATTCATTGTACTAAAAAAATTCCTTGCAGTGTAAGATTTAAAATACTGTCTTAAATTAATAGGGACAGAGATAACAACTGGTAAATTTTTAGATTTATGCGGCATATCTTCTATAATTGAATATATCAATAAAGAAGTTAAAAATATTGTCACTGTGGTATTATACTTATGGTATAGGTCAATTACCTTTTTTGTAGACATTGTCCCTTCTATCAATTTTGTTATATTTTCTTCTGTAAAAGACTCTTTTATTTGGTAGGCTTTTCTTAATTTCTTATCATCGTTTTGAGTTATTTTTTCTTTGCTATAGTATTTTGCAAAGCTATCATCCATCATTTGGCTAATTGCAGCTTTGTGGCGAAGCTTTAAATCCTTGCCATAAAAATCAGAAGTGTATTTTTTTGTAAGATATAAATGAACTATGGTTTCCATAAACCAGACTACTCCAGCTCCATCTGTGAGAGCATGAAACACCTCTAAATTAATTCTTTTATTAAAATAGGACACTCTATATAATAGATTTTTTTTCTCTTTATCATATAAAGGTGCGCATAATGGAATTGATTCTATCTCAACTTTTGGCTTTTGGTTAGAATACTCAAAATAATACCAAAAGACTCCTCGTCTAAGCACATAATTAAATATTGGGAAGTATTCTACGGCTTCATCGATGGAAGCCTGTAGAATATCCTTGTCAACATAGTCGTTTAATTCTACAGAGATTCTAAAAACTTTAGTGTCCCTATTTGTATAAGTGGCAGGAAATATTTTTGAAGCATTATCTAATTTGATCCAATTTAAATTTTCTTTTTTTCTCTCTTTCATATCATCACCTAAAGCAAATTATCTAAGAATTTACTAATTATAGTATAAGTTTCTCGAATTGCACTGCTTTCAATTGGAGAATTCAAATAGCCATGAACAGCATCTTTTACTCTGAAAATATGAACAGTATTGCCAAATGATTCAAGTTTTTTGCCATATGCTTCACCTTCATCTCTTAAAGGATCATATTCTGCAGTAATAATCAATGTTTCAGGTTGATTCGAGAGATCTTTAGATAAAATAGGTGCTACATATGGGCTTACCCTATCTTCGTAATTAGGCACATAAAGTTCCATATAATCTTGAATCCTCTTAGATGTCAATATATAGCCTTCACCGAACTCGACAACTGACTTATAAGGAGAACTTTCAGTATGGTCATAGTTAGTTGCAGGGTATATGAGCACTTGTTTTTTGGGAACTGTTTCCTTTTTATCCCTTAGTAGTAGGCTGACACATGCAGCAAGATTTCCACCCGCACTATCGCCAATTAAAATTATATCTTCTTTACTGCATGACAATAGATGTAAATTATTAAAAAGATATTTTGCAACTTGATAACAATCTTCTAATCCAGAGGGATAGGGATATTCAGGAGCAAGCCTATAGTCAACAGATATAACTCTTCTATTTGTCTCGTTAGCTAATCTTGAGCATAGATTAGTATATGAATCAATGTCACCAGTTACCCAGCCGCCTCCGTGAAAAAACAAAAGAACTTGACTGTTTTTCTGAACTTCAGGGATAAAGAGCCGAACAGGTATTTCGTTCCCGTTTAAGTAGATTTTTTCATCTAATTTTTTGTAAACTGGGGTTATTGCTGGATTTACCACTTTTTGCATGAGCCGATATGATTTATAGTGCTCTTTTACATTTATATTTACTTTTGAAATAATATTTAAAGTTAATTTTTTTAATGGTCTCATGTGTTCTCCTATTTTTAATTATTAATTTTCATTTTATCACAGTTATTATATATGTATATAAAAAATTATATACATATATAAGTTTATATTGTATAATATAATTAGATACTCGAAATAGTCAAGAGGTGCAAAATGAAAACAAATGATAAAACTAAATTAATATTAAATGGCAATATATACAAAGCATTATTATATCTATCAGTTCCAATAATGATTAATAGTTTAATACAAACTCTATATAATCTGGTTGATGGCATATGGGTTAGTAAAATATCTTCTGTTCATTTTGCAGCTACTGCATTTGTTTGGCCTGTCAATTTTTTATTTATTTCGATTGGAATAGGTCTATCAATTGCAGGTACTTCGATTATTTCTCAATTAATAGGAGCAAATAAAATAAAAGAGGCAAATCGACATGCTTCTCAACTTATTGTATTGACAGTATTGTGTGCAGTAGTATTCAGCGCTATTGGGATAATGTTGACCCCATATATTGTAAAATGGATGGGAGCAACTGGAGACTTGGCTAAATATGGAATTATATATTTGAGAATAACTTTTCTCGACATGGTGTTTATGTTTCTATTCTTTAATTATTCCTCAATTATGAATGCACAAGGGAATACTTTATATCCTACGATATTCAGCGCTATATCCGCTGTTCTTAACGCGATATTAGATCCTATTTTTATTTTTACTCTTGACATGGGGATCGCTGGAGCTGCTTATGCAACACTTATATCAAGAATTTTATTAGCTATTGCAGGTTTTATACATCTGTATAAAGGAAATTCTATGATAATCCCAAGCTTTAAAGGTTTTAAATTTGATAGAGAGATTATAAATAATATAGTAAAAGTAGGATTACCCACATCAATTGGACAATCTGGTGCAGCTATCGGATTCATCGTACTGAATATGTTTATTGGATCATATGGCACTGCTACAATCGCTGCCTATGCAATGGTAAATAGGATTACATCTCTCATTTCTCAACCAGCCATGGGATTAGGTTCTGCTTTAACGGCAATAGTTGGACAAAATATAGGAGCAAACAAAGAAGATAGGGTAAAAGAATCTTTTCACAAAGCAACATTATTAACTTCAATATTTGGATTTATTGGATGCTTTGCCTTATTGATGTTTGATATAGATATAATTAATTTTTTTATGCAATCTAAAGATGATCCTTCCGTCATAGAACTATCAGTAAATTATTTAAAATACATATCATGGTCGATGCCATTGATGGGTATTTTTTCAGTGTTACAAGGCTTATTTCAAGGTAGTGGAAACACAAAATATTCTATGGCAATGGAAATTGGAAGACTTTGGTTTGTCAGATTACCTATGATTCTCCTCTTTAAGAATTTCACTGATTGGGGAGCATCAGGGATATGGTTTTCGATGAGCTTTAGCAATCTTTTAGTATGCCTTTATGGATTTGTGATCTATTCTAAAGGATTTTGGAAAAGTAGTGTTATTAAATTGGAGTCTCTATAATTTTTAAAAAGTTATAAGGATATATATCCTTATAACTTTTCCCCGCATGATTTGCAATAAACAGAATCCTCATCATTTAATTCTCCACAGTTTCTGCATTTTATTTTTACTATCTCTTTGCTAACATTTGTACTGTCAACATTTGATAAAACATCATCAATTACTCCACCCATTGCTTTACTATACGGCTTTACATCCTCTCTTGCCTTTTCTGGATCTAATATAATTCCTGAACCAGCTACCCCTTTAGCACCAATCACTCTAATAATTTGGCCTACAGCTACCATAATAAATCCTATAAATGAAATTAATGGATTGACGTTAAAAACATTTCCAGTAAATACTAATACAAAATTACTTAAAAATAAAATAACTCCTATGATTGTAAGGATCATACCCACATAATATAGTGTTTTTCGACTGCTAGGAATTTCATTTGACATTTAATCACCTTCTCTTTAGATTTATTCAATTATAACATATATTTTCAAAATATTTCAAATTAGGCAAAACGATTGACGAATATTTTTAATTGGTATAAAATTGTATTGTACGAAAATTCAATCAAGAAAGGAGAAGAGAGATGGAAAAGAAAGAAGAATTTAAACCTTATATTCCCGCAGATAAAATAATTCCAGAGTTTTCGGTTGTTTCAGTTTTGTTAGGTATTTTTTTATGTATTGTCTTTGGAGCAGCGAATGCTTATATCGGGCTTAGGGTTGGTATGACTATAAGTGCTTCAATACCAGCAGCAGTTATATCTATGGGAATTATAAGAGGTATCATGAAGAGGGATTCAATCCTAGAAAACAACATGGTACAGACAATAGGCTCAGCAGGCGAATCATTAGCAGCAGGTGCAATATTTACTATGCCAGCTTTGTTTATATGGGCTGATGAACTAGGGATGGCTGAACCATCGATATTAAGGATTGCGTCAATTTCTTTAGCAGGCGGTATTTTAGGAGTTTTATTTATGATACCATTGAGAAAAGCATTGATAGTCAATGAACATGGAGTTTTGCCTTATCCTGAAGGAACTGCTTGTGCAGAAGTACTTATTGCAGGAGAAACAGGAGGAAATAAAGCTAAAACAGTATTCCAAGGTTTAGGGATAGGATCTCTATTTAAATTCATTGCCGATGGCATAAAGCTATTCCCATCAGAAATTGAATGGGCAATTCCTGGGTATAGGGGAGCTGCAGTAGGGATGGATACACTTCCTGCTCTATTAGGTGTGGGCTTTATAGTAGGGCCACAAATAGCTGCATTCATGTTGTCGGGTGCTGTTTTAGGCTGGCTAGTCATCATACCTTTGATTTCTCATCTGGGACAATTTGTGCCAGAAATAATTTATCCAGCAACCGTTCCTTTAAAAGAGCTTGCACTTGGTGAAGCTGGATATTGGGATATTTGGGATAATTATATTAGATACATCGGTGCAGGTGCTGTTGCATTTGGAGGAATTTTAAGTCTAATAAAATCCCTTCCTCTAATCATCAGAACCTTTAAAGATGCAATGGGGAATTTAAAGAGTACATCTGGGGAACATCATTCAACGATAAGAACAGATGAGGATATGTCTTTAAGAACAGTAATAATCGGAAGTCTAGCAATAGTTGTCTTTATCGGGGCGACTGATTTTATTCCTGTTGGAATCACAGGAGCAATAGTGATTGCGATATTTGGTTTCTTCTTTGCCACAGTATCTTCTAGACTTGTTGGGGTAATTGGGAGCAGTAATAACCCAGTATCTGGAATGACAATCGCTACACTATTAATCACTTCAATCATATTTAAAGCTACTGGCTTTGTTGGTGAAGCTGGAATGATTGGTGCCATATCAGTCGGCTCAGTCATTTGCATAATTTCTGCTATGGCTGGAGATATGTCTCAGGATTTAAAGACTGGATACTTAGTAGGAGCAACTCCTAAAAAACAACAGTATGGTGAGATTATTGGAGCTATAGCAGCGGCTTTAGTAATAGGATACATTTTATTACTCCTTAACAAAGCATGGGGATTTGGATCAGTTGAATTACCTGCACCACAAGCGATGATGATGAAGATGGTTGTTGAAGGTGTAATGGGAGGGCAACTTCCTTGGGCACTCGTATTCGTTGGAGTTGGAATAGGTATAGTAGTTGAACTCTTAGGCATTCAAATTCTTCCATTTGCAGTAGGACTATATTTACCAATCCACTTAAGCGTACCAATTATGTTAGGTGGAGTGATCAGGGGATTATTAGATAAGAGACACAAAGAAGATAGCGAATTAGACAATAAAGTAGAATCTGGGATATTGTTCTCATCTGGATTGATTGCAGGAGAGGGCGTTATCGGTATAATCCTTGCTGTACTAGCTATAATTCCGCTTTCAAGTGGCAAAAGTGTTGGAGAAGCTATAGCGGTTGGAAACAATATATTAGGACAATGGGGCTCATTGATATTATTCTGCGGTTTAGCATATATATTGATCAGAAAATCTTTCTATGCTAAGAAGGAGAATTAATTAACGGAACGCCATGAATAAAAAAAATAAAGTTAACAACAATTATTTGGACTTAATACCAAAAAAATCACCCAAAATCAGCATTAAAAACAAAGACGAAGGAGTCATTCAGCTAATTGTTCCAAGAGACTCACGTTTTGAGAGAATTGTTAGGAAAATTTTTTTTACACCAGAGACTTACAAAATCGATTTAGATGAGTTTGGGACGTTTATTTGGATGAGCATAGATGGGGAAAGAACTATATATGAAATTGCTGAATTATTAAAAGATAAATTTGGTGAAAAGGCTGAGCCTTTATATGACAGACTTATAAAATTTATGGTGATTTTAGAGAACAACAAATTCATATTTATGAAAAATAAAGACCGCAAGCAATAATTGCGGTCTTTATTTTTCATGTTAAAATATAATTAAGGAAAGGAGATGATTAAAGTAGAAAATAAGAAAAAGATTTTATTAGCGGCAATTACAATCACAGCATTTTCTCAAATATATTTAGGATTCTCTCAATCAGATTTTAGAGTTTCAGCAGGAATAATTGCTTACACAATAGCTCTATATAATTTTGATGATTTTAAACCAATTCCCATGGGAATTATATCAGCAATTCTCATTTATATAGCTAGGACATTTATGTCAGGTATATTTAATCAACATATTATCGTGTTTAATTTATCATTTGGCATAGAAATGGTTTTCTATATTTCCTATTCAATAATTTATCACTTATTTATTGATAAAAAAAATAAAGAAAATTTAAATTATGTCTTTTTTATTATTACTATTGCTGATTTTATATCTAATACTATTGAAATTCTAATTAGAAGTTATGTATATTCGATATCTCTTCAATCAAAAATATTTACCACTATACTACTAGTAGCTGTATTAAGGTCTACTATCGTTTGGATTGTTCTATACTTTTTAAAAAATTACAAGCTTTTACTCATGAAAGAAGAGCATGAAAAGAGATATAGAAAATTACTAGGAATAATGTCACAATTAAAGACAGAAGCATACTGGATGGAAAAAAATATGCAGAATATAGAAGATCTCATGGTCGATTCATATAAATTATATGAGCTCATAAATTCTAATGAGCAGAATGAATTATGGAAAGAATATTCCTTAAATATTGCTAGAAATATACATGAAATAAAAAAAGAAAATGCACTTGCGATAAGGGGAATATTAGATGTTACTGAAAAAGAATTAAAGGATGAAAAGATGAAATTTTCGGTGGTCATGTCAATATTATATGAAACAATGATTAAAGAGATCAAAAGAATTGGCAAAAATATAAATTTACATATACAAATTGACGATGACTTTTATACAGAAAAGCATTATTACTTGATGTCTATTTTTCGAAACTTATTTATAAATAGCATAGAAGCTATTCCAAAATCACATCAAGGCGATATTTATTTAATTCAGAAAAAATTAAATGATAGATATATATTCACAGTAAGAGACAATGGAATTGGAATTGACGAAAATGAAATTGATGAAATATTTAGCCCTGGATTTTCAACAAAAATCAATTATGAAACAGGGGAAGTCAGTAGAGGATTAGGTTTAACAATAGTCAAAAAGATAGTAGAAGAAGAACTAAAAGGTGAAATCAGAGCTATTTCTAATAAAAAAGATGGGACGGAAATAACTATTACGGTTCTTCAAGACGAACTGGAGGTGTAAAAAATAAAGATATTTATTGTTGAAGACGATTTAAATGTCGTAAGAATATTAGAAAAAATAGTAGAAGACAGGAAACTTGGAGAAATAATAGGGTATGCGAAAGATGGCATAGAAGCAATGAATAAAATAATAGTATATCAACCAGAAATAGTGTTAATTGATTTACTAATTCCGTGTAAAGATGGAATAAATGTAGTTAAGGATTTCCAGAATATCGATAATAAACCCATCTTCATAATGATATCTCAAGTAAGTTCGAAAGATATGATCGCTAAGGCATATGAAAGTGGAATAGAGTTTTTCATCCAAAAACCAATCAATGCCATTGAAGTTGAAAATGTAATTAAAAAAGTAAAAGAAAAACTGGATATGCAAATTAAGCTAAATTCAATCAAAAAATTATTTGATTCGAATAAAAGCATCAGCGAATCAAATGAGAAGAAATACGAAGATAAGATAATATCTATATTACAAAAAATTGGGATATTAGGAGAAACTGGCAGTAGAGACATCGTAAAGATTGTCATGACATTAATTGAAAATCAGCAATACAAGAAGGACTTTACTTTAAAGGAATTACTTAAAGATTATGATTCAAATACTAAGACAGTTGAGCAAAGGGTCAGAAGAGCTGCAAATGTAGGATTAATTAATTTAGCAAATTTAGGTATAGAAGATAATTTGAATGAAGTTTTCTTAGAATACTCAAATAGCCTTTATAGTTTTGAACAAATAAAAATAGAAATGGATTACATAAGAGGGAAGGGCAACAAAAGAGGCAAGATTAATTTAAAAAAATTCATTGAGGCTCTGTGTTTATATGTAATTAGCGATTAGATGATTAAAAATATTCAGAAATATTTTTGAGCTAATTTGAAGTATCATGTAACTTTCTGAAACCAACAACTTATACTCTAATAAAGTTGTTTAAATTATGGAGGTGTTGGTTTTGGAACAACTAATGGAAATCGTTAACATGGTTAGCAAGGTGCTCTGGGATTATATACTGATATTTGGATTAATGGGTATAGGAATTTTGATGACTATAAGATTAAAATTTCCACAATTTTCAAGAGTACTTCCAGCGCTTAAAAAAATGATTACAGGAATAATTAAAAATGAAAAACCAGAAGATGGCAAAATGACGCCGTTTCAAGCATTATCAACAGCAGTTGCAGCACAAGTTGGCACTGGCAATATAGTTGGAGTTGCCACAGCGATTGCATCTGGTGGACCGGGTGCGGCTTTTTGGATGTTATTAGCTGCTTTTTTTGGAATGGCAACCATATTTAGTGAAGCAGTGTTGGCGCAAAAATATCGTGAAGAGAAAAACGGAGAGCTAGTTGGTGGGCCTGCATATTATATGAAAAATGGATTAAAATCTAAGGGGCTTGCAAAATTTTTTGCAATAACAGCTGCGATAGGGCTTGGAGTTGTCGGAGTTATGGTACAATCTAATTCAATTGCAGGAGCTGTGAATAGTGCATTTGGAGTTCCTACTACTATTATTACCGTTGCATTAGCTTTAATTGTTTTTAAAATTCTAATAGGTGGAATGGATAGCATTGCTAAATTTTCAGAAAAAGTAGTTCCTGTAATGGCGTTAATGTATATTTTAGGCAGCCTAATTATAATTGTATTTAATTTAAACAATTTAGTACCAGCAGTTAAGAGTATATTCATAGGTGCTTTTACCCCACAAGCAATTGGAGGAGGGGCTTTAGGAATCACAATACAGCAAACGGTGAGATTTGGTTTAGCGAGAGGCTTGTTTTCAAACGAGGCAGGGCTTGGTTCTACACCTCATTCACATGCGGTAGCGGACACTACTCATCCCGCTGAACAAGGATTTGTAGCTATGATAGGAGTATTTATTTCAACATTTTTGATATGTTTATCAACTGTGATGGTAAATATTACATCAGGTTCATATAATGCTACAATAAGTGCTTCCAAGATGGCTGAAAGTGCTACTATTATGACACAAAATGGATTTTATTCTGTATTTGGAAATTTCGGGGCGATGTTTCTAGCAATATGCCTTTCGTTTTTTTCATTGACCACGATTGTAGGATGGTACTTTTTTGCAGAAGCAAATGTGAAGTTTTTATTTAGTTCGAAAAAATCGACTCTGACATTTTTTAAAATCATTTCTGTTTTAGCTCTATCAGTCGGAACATTTATAAATCCTACTTATATATGGCAATTAGTAGATTTATTCACAGGGCTAATGGCTTTGCCAAATATTATAACTTTATTCATTTTGTCTAGTGAAGTGAAAGAAGTATTATATGACTACGACAGATGCAATAAACAAGGGTTTATTCATTGGGAATATGCTTATCAAAATATAGAGAAAAAAGAAAAAAAGCACAAGAGATTAAAGAGTGGCTTAAGTACAACTATTATCAAATAGGTGAAAATCATAAATAAATTCAGCACTTAAAAACATTTTAGTTTGAAATTAATATAAAAAGATATAATTAATTAAAAAAATCAGCTATTTGATATGATACTTCCAAAGTAGACAGTCTAATTAATTAAAATTAGATTATCTACTTGGAGGTATTTTTTATGGGAAGAAAAGCGAAGTATAGTAAAGAAGTACAAATTAAAGCTTGCAAAGATTA
>Ga0228535_1002137_pt1 | contig 21253 bp, 22 predicted proteins | sample SJ1metagenome_FD_168457 | JGI IMG/M metagenome (GOLD analysis project Ga0228535, IMG submission 168457) | Enriched culture of PCE-dechlorinating microbial communities from Ithaca, New York, USA - SJ1 | ecosystem: Engineered > Modeled > Simulated communities (microbial... > Unclassified | place... | reverse complement strand
GTCATCGAACGAGATGCCTGGTCCATATGCGAAGCTAGGAGGAGGCCTTTGAACGATATCCAAGTGGAGGAGGGCTGCCCAGTCGTCTCGGAGCTATTGGAGAAGTTCCATGCGCAGGGGGTGGACATGCATCTTAAGGACCTCACAAGCGATGTCGGGGTCCCAACCATTGCGGCCGCGGCGGACGATGTGCGCCTGAAGGACCCAGCCCTGTTGAACCTGGGCGTAGGGACCCATCTCAGTCCCAGGGTAGCGGCCATCCGCGCCCTCACCGAGGTGGCGCAGAGCCGATGCACGCAGATCCATGGGGCCAGGGAGGACACCGTAAAGGCGGACCTGAACCGGACGGTGGGCTATGAGAGGATGAAACGGCTGAACGCGATGTACTTTTCCCCATCCAAGGAGGTTCCCCTGTCCAGCTTCCCTGAGCGCGATACCAAGGACCTTTTGGAGGACATCGAGGTCGTCCTCGAACGCCTGGACTCTCTCGGCTTCGAGAGGGTGATAGCGGTCGACCTTACCCGCCCAGAACTAGGGATCCCGGTCGTGCGCATGGTGATCCCGGGGATGGAGATCTACGCAATGGACATGGACCGGACAGGTCCAAGGCTGGGCGCATGACCCGGCCAGTGGTGTTCCTGGGGCCAAGCCTCCCTTGGCAGGAGGCATACGAGATCCTAGATGCGGACTACCGCCCTCCGGTGAAGCGGGGAGACCTAGGCCATGTGGCGGGCGCTAGGCTGATCGGCATCATAGACGGTGTCTTCCTTCAGCATTGCTCCGTAGGGCACCGTGAGATCATGGCCCTCCTGAACCGCGGCGTGGGCGTTGTCGGCGGTGGGAGCATGGGGGCCCTGCGAGCCGCTGAGCTGAGACCCTATGGAATGATCGGCGTGGGAAGGATCTATGAACTCTATTCGACGGGAACGATCGAGGGGGATGACGAGGTCGCCCTAGTCTTCGATCCCGAAACCTTACAGCCCCTTTCGGAACCAATGGTGAACCTCCGTTGCCTTCTGGACGAGGCGCTCAGCCATGGCGCGATTTCCGATGGGGAGAGGGGGGTGATGCTGGGCCGCCTTCGCTCCCTCTATTATCCCAGGAGGACCATCCCCGCCTTCCTCGGCATCGCAAGGGAGGTCCTTGGGGACATTAGGGCGGAGGGTTTCGACCGGTTTTTCGCGGAGAACTACCGAGATGTTAAGAAGGAGGACGCAATAGCCGTCCTGAGACATCTAAAAAAGATGAGCGAATGACGGGGATCAATATTATAAGAACAATTGAAAAATAAATTAATAATGAAACATTATTTATATTAACTATAAATAATATTAAAAAAAATTTAGGATGTTAAAACAGATGCATTTTTGTCTGGAACAAGACTCAAATTAAGCTATTGTTTAACATGGATGGATTATCCATCCATCATCAAGCTTATATTCTAACTTAACATTGTCGAGTCCGCAAGGGGTACCGGTTTTCTCAAGATCGATGCTGAATCTACTTGAGGGGACCGAGCTATTGAAAAGGAGGTATAAAATGGCAAAATACAAGGACAAAGTGGACTTGTATGACGACAGAGGCAAGCTGATTGAAAAGGATGTGCCTCTGGACGCCATCAGTCCGTTGAACAACGGCGCCATTATGCGAACCATCTCCCTGACCAAGAGGACGATCGCTGTCAACCTCGAGGGTATTGAGAAGAGCCTCAAGACCGGAGCGGTTGGTGGACTGAACGTCCCCGGAAGGGGCATGGAACTCGCGATAGTGGCGAACGCGGACAAGCTGGCCAAGAAGTTGAAGGACACACTGAAGGTCTCCAAGGACGATGACACCGAGATCAAGGTCATGGCGGACGGGAAGAGGATGGTTGCGATGTGCCCGAGCGCCAGGATCGACACTGGGGCCGAGTACACCAACGGATTCACCGCCGTCGCTGCCGCCCTTACGGAGGCGATCATCGACATGTTCGATGTGGGCATGTTCGAGGCCTCGATGGTGAAGGCCGCCGTTTGGGGCAGATATCCTCAGACCATAGGTATGGCGGGCTCGAACCTGAAATCCATCCTGGACCTTCCGCAGTTAAACGAGGGTACTGGCTACGCGCTCAGGAACATCATGGCCAACCACATAGTCATGCTGACGGGAAGGAACGCGATGAACGCGGCCGCTCTGTCTTCGATCTACGAGACCGTCGCGGCCTATGAGATGGGCGATGCCATCGGCAACTTCGAGAGACAACACCTGCTGTCCCTGGCCTACCAAGGATTGAACGGCAACAACATGGTCTATACCTGGGTCAAGGAGAATGGCAAGACCGGCACCGTCGGAGACGTCGTCGCCTCCGTGGTCGGGACCGCCTTGGAGGACAAGGTCATAAAGAAGGGTAAGAAGTATCCGTCCGGATTCGTTGAGTACACCACCAACGACTTTCCGCTGTGGAATGCCTACATCTCCGCCGGTATGCTCGCCGCGATATGCGTGAACATCGGTGCCGCAAGGGCTGCGCAGGGCGTTCCATCCACGATCCTGTACTACAACGATCTGATCGAGCACGAGACGAGCCTGCCCGGTGTGGACTATGGGAGGGCCATGGGGACCTCGGTCGGCATGTCCTTCTTCAGCCACTCGATCTATGGCGGGGGCGGCCCGGGGCTGTTCCATGGGAACCACGTCGTTACCAGGCATGCCAAGGGAACGGTTGTGCCCGTTATCGCTGCCGGATGCGCTCTGGACGCTGGTACGCAGTACTTCAGCGCTGAGAACACATCCCTCATCATGGGTGAGGTGTTCGGCAAGCTCGACGAGTTCAAGAGCCCTATGAAGATGGTCGGTAAGGAGGCCAAGAGGCTGAAGGAGCTGGTCTGAACATGAGCGCACCTGCCTCCGAGGGAGTCCCGCTTCCCGAGATCCAGATCTTCCCGGAAAGACTTTTGATGGCAAGCACCACCGAAAAGCTGCTGAACCGATTGTATGACATAAAGAACGTTCGACAGATAAACATCCAGGGCGAGGGGCTACCGGCGGTTATGAAGTCCGGTCCTGGCACTGGCGGTCCGGTGGACCATCCCGAGCGCAAGAAGATCAAGGTCAAGGGAAAGGAGGTCGAGCTTACGGTCCAGGTCGGGCGCATATTCGTTGAGATAAGCGACATCGACCATGTGCCGCAGGCCCTGAAGGACATCGAGGCGGTATGCAAGGAAGTGCTACCCTTCGGGTTCACATTGGAGGTAGGTCGTTACAACAAGTTCAGGCCCACTACTACAGACTACATGAAAGGATTGGTGAAGTAACATGGCTAAGACAAAGTATAAGGCACAATTCTATCCTGGCACCACCCTGCCCGCCAAGAACCGCAGGCGCTTCATGGACCCCAGCGTCAAGCTGGAGAAGCTCCGTGACATTCCGATGGACGACGTGGTCAAGATCCTGGGGCACAGGGTCCCCGGTTCCGACTACGCCACCATCCACCCGCCGCTGGAGGAGGGCAACGAGCCCGACTGCCCCATAAGGGCAATCGTCGAGCCCACAGAAGGTGCTAAGAAGGGAGACAGGATCAGGTACGTTCAGTTCACTGACTCCGTATACTGGGCCCCCATAGTTCCGTATGTTAGGGCGCAGATGTACATGTGGAGGTACAGAGGGATTGACACCGGTACCCTATCTGGAAGGCAGATCATCGAGATGAGGGAGAGGGACGTCGAGAAGGTGGCCAAGGAACTCATCGACAGCGAGACCTTCGATACCGCGAGGACCGGTATCAGAGGCGCCACCGTGCATGGCCACGCCGTGAGGCTGGACGAGAACGGGCTGATGTTCGATGCCTGGCAGAGGTTCCGGTGGAACGCCAAGAAGGGCGAGGTGGAGTACGTCAAGGACCAGGTGGGTGTCCCGCTGGACAAGCCGGTCCCTGTCGGAAAGCCCATGCCCGAGAAGTGGCTGAAGGAGCACACCGCCATGTTCCGCGCCGATGGCGTCGACATGAGGGAGGACGAGGAGGTCATGAGGCAGAACCTCAGGATCCACACCTTGAGAACGAAGTGCGGCTTCAAGCCCTTCGATGTTAAGGAGGACTAAATATGGCGAAGGAAAAGGATAAGCTGTTCATCGCCGCCATGAAGAAGAAGTTCAAGGAGGACCCCACGGAGGTCCGCTCCAAGCACTACTCCTACGGAGGCTGGAGGCAGTCCAAGAGGAAGCGGGAGTGGGTCGAGCAGGCCAACAGGATCGCCAAGGAGCGCGGGATCCCCATGATGAACCAGGATATCGGTGTCGCGCTCGGCCAGAGGGTCTTGATGCCCTATCAGCTGTCCCACACCGACATCTACGGCGAGGCTGATGACCTGCACTTTGTGAACAACGCTGCGATGCAGCAGTGCTGGGATGACATACGAAGGACCGTCATCGTCGGTCTGGACGTCGCCCACAACGTCATCGAGAAGAGGCTGTCGAAGGAGGTCACCCCCGAGACCATCAACCGTTACCTGGAGGCTGTCAACCACACCATGCCAGGCGGCGCAGTGGTGCAGGAGCACATGGCCGAGCTATGCCCCGAGATCGTGAAGGACTCCTACGTCAAGGTGTTCTCCGGGGACGACGAGCTCATCGACGAGATCGACAAGTGCTTCGTCATCGACATCAACAAGGAGTTCCCCGCGGACCAGGCCAAGCAGCTGAAGGCCGCGGTCGGTAAGAAGCTGTGGCAGGTAGTGCGCGTCCCGACCATTGTCGGCCGCGTGTGCGACGGAGCCACGGTCTCCAGGCACTCGGCGATGCAGATCTCCATGGCCTTCATCACCGCCTACAGGCTGGCAGCCGGCGAGGCCGCGATCGCGGACTTCGCCTTCGCCGCCAAGCATGCCGCGATGGTGGAGATGGCCACCATGATGCCCGCCAGGAGGGCCAGGGGCCCCAACGAGCCCGGTGGGCTCCCGTTCGGTGTGCTGGCGGACTGCGTGCAGTCCACCAGGACCAAGCCGGATGACCCTGCTAGAGCCTCCCTGGAGGCTGTCGCTTTGGGCGCGGTGATTCTGGACCAGATATACCTCGGGTCCTACATGTCCGGGGGCGTCGGGTTCACTCAGTATGCCACCGCCGCCTATACCGACAACATCCTGGAGGATTACACCTACTGGGCCGTGGACCACATCAAGGAGAAGTACGGTGGGTTCTGCAAGTCCAAACCCTCCACCGAGCTGATCGAGAAGCTTGGCTCCGAGATCAACTCCTACGCCTTGGAGATGTACGAGCGCTACCCGGCCGCAATGGAGGCGCACTTCGGAGGGTCCCAGAGGGCCACCGTCGCAGCGGCCGCCACCGGCATAGGTGTGGCCTTCGCCACCGGTAACGCCAACGCAGGGATCAATGGCTGGTACCTGTCGATGTATCAGCACCGGGAGAGGCTAGGAAGGCTCGGGTTCTACGGATACGACCTGCAGGACGAATGCGGGGCGGCCAACTCGTTCTCCTACAGGAGCGACGAGGGCCTACCGCATGAGCTGCGCGGTCCGAACTACCCGAACTACGCGATGAACGTGGGCCACCTGAGCGGATACACCGGTATCGCATTGGCACCCCACGCCGCCCGCGGCGATGCCTTCGTGGCCAGCCCGCTGGTCAAGATCGCCTTCGCAGACAAGAACCTGCCCTTCGACTTCGCGAACATCACCAAGGAGTTCGGTCGCGGATGCCTGAGGGAGTTCATGCCAATGGGCGAGAGGACCGCGATCATCCCTGCTAGGTGAGGTGTCCGATGCAAGTAGGAGAGTTCGCAAAATACCGCGTCACCGGGACGGTGGGAAAGGTGCTGGAGGTACGGGAGCGCGACGGGGTGGAATGGGCTCTGCTCGACACCTACGACCTCTGGTACGTAACCAGTCTCCTGGACCCCGCATCCGAGGACGAGTACAAGCGGACCTCCTACAAGGAAAGGACCCGAAAGGTGGTCCTGGGGGAGATGCAAGGCCTGACCGAAGAGGTCGTGGCGGACATCTCCACCGTGACCCCGAGCGGGAGCGGTTGAGCCAACCAAGCACAAAACCCTTTCCCGTCATCTATTTTTTTTCTTAATTCTGGACAGCCATTATTCCTTGCGGACTGCTTGATCACGAACCCCTCTCTTGCCGTGCTGGTACATGCAGATCGCCTTAGATGGAGATGGCTCAGGGCGAGCTAAGCAATCGGGGGCATCGTCGAAGGACACGCCTCAGATCGTCTGTACCCCGGTCATATTCCTGACCGGTGCAGCTGACGGAGGCACGGGCCGGAGCGTAATTGGGCCAAGGCTCATCAGGGCTGTGGCGACGAGAACCTCTCGCTCCTATGGGATCAGAATAAAGGTTTAGGACGTGTCAAAGCCGACAAGGATGCTGGCCAGCTTCGGATCGTCCTTGATGTTGTAATGGTTCTTGATGATCAGGTCCCCTAACGGGGAAGGGCTGCAGGAGACGATGTTCCTCGCCCCCGGGACCTGTTCCAGCTCCGGGAAGGGAACAGGGGGCATTAGGAAGTACTCCTTGGTCCTAGGGACCTTGTCCGTGAAGACGACGAAGTCATTCCCCAGCCAGCATACGTTCTCCATGTCCTTGTACCGGGAGTGCTGACCAGCAAGGACCTCGGTCCCGATGACCATGTCCGTATCGCCCATCATAAGCACGGTAGGTTCCGGAGGGGGCCTGAAACGGGAATCCTTGATCACACAGATGACATGCTGCCTCTTAAGGCACTGGTTCAGCCCCTCGTTCACAACGTCCAGTCCTATCTGGGACCTGATGCCGCCCTCGACCCTTTGAATGTCCTTGATGACCTCCTCGGAAAGCGGGAAGACCATGCAGGTGCCGGGCATGCCCTTGATGATCTCCACGGCCATATTGACAGGTTCCATGCCAACCCCTAAGGCCTTCACGCTAGAAAAAGATTGTTTCCCCGGTCGCTCAATATTCCTCAGGCAGATCCCCCATCCATGTCCCTGGAACGGATGGCCGAGCAACAGGCCGAGGGCGGTGGGGCGATGCACCGCTTCAAGAACGGGATCTTCAAGGACAATAAGCTGACCATCAAGGAGAAGGAGTTCATCGCAATCGCGTGACCGCAGTGCTGAAGTGCGCCGAATGCCTCTGGCCACATTCCGAAGGCCCCGGGGGCGGCAGCGACCAAGGACGAGGACCGCGAGGCGTTGTTCGTGGCCATGTACCTGGCGGGGCCGAGCGCCGTCGTGGGCATGCCCTCCATGAACGAGCTGCTGACCAAGTGATCAGGGAACGAATTCGACTACCACCGACCTCTTGAGGCCGAGTTCGGCGGCGGCCTCAGCGCACTTTATCATGGCCATAGGCACTGGGCAGGCGGAATGCTTGAGGACCTCGCCGCATATTTGATAGACGGCATTGTCCACGTACGGCATCCTCATCACATCCCAGATCTCCATTCGGCGCAGGACCTTGGTCAGATTGCGGACCTGAGGGCAATCGCTATTGACGACCTCGAACTCCACGGTCGTCCCGTCGCTCCGAGCCTGGATGACACTAGGCAGCCGGCACACCCCGGGGTCCACCCTGACCCTTGCTTGCAGGGGAAGCTCCCCTTCTTCGACCATCCCCCCTCGATCGCGCTCAAGTCAGATAATCATATCCTTTGGAATGCGCTCGGAATGGGCAAATAATAAGTAAGATGGGGTCCTGATGAATAGCGTCGCTCCGCGGGACGATTTCCTTTTCGGTTCGGTATGGGCGGCAAAGGTGAGACCTATGCAAACCACGAAGCTATCAGACGCAGCTTTCCCCCAGGGACCGGAGCTTGATACCGCCGAGGCCCGCGCCCTGCTCTGGATGAGCGACCCTCAATTGCATGAGGCCCTTCAAGCCTCCAAGGACATCGAGGCCGCTCGCCACAACATAATGGCCATTCTCCATGAAAGGGAAAGCAGGCTACACGCCCGGGACTGCCAGATACACGCCCTGGAAAGGTCGAACGCGCTCCATTGCCTCCGCGTGATGCGCAACTTTCTCTCCCCCAGGAACGAAAGGGTGAGCGGCACTTCGGTGGTTCACCACCTCCTCTGCCTCGAGCAGGATGATGGATGTGGCGATGTTCACCCCGCCTTCGTCCACGATATATTGCACATCATGAAGGGCACCACAGGGGCACCAGTGCTAGCGCTTCAGGAGGCCCCCGATCTCACTGTTATGGACGAAAGGGAAGGAAGCCGGCGGCGCTCAGACTACCTCGACGGCCTGGCCAAGGCGGTGGAGGCAAAGGCATCTCGTTACGTCAGCGGCCTCGAGCCCAGCGTCATAGAGCGGCGCAGGAAGAACCGCGAGCGGATCCTGGACCACCTGAACGCCACATTGGACGATTGGAACGGCTATCCATGGCAGATGAGGAACGTCCTTTTGAGCGAGGAGGTAATAGGGGACCTCATCGAGCTGACGGACTCGGAGCGCGAGGCCATCCGCCTCTGCGGGGAGAACCGCATCCCGTTCGGAATAACCCCTTACTACCTCTCCCTCATGGACAGGGAGCCTTCCCGGCGCCTCGACCATGCGGTGCGGGCGCAGGTCATCCCACCGCTCAACTACATCCACGGGATACTTAAGGCCAGGGCGGACCCCTCCGCCACCCTGGACTTCATGCGGGAGGGGCAGACCTCCCCCGTGGACCTGGTCACGCGGCGGTACCCCATGATCGCCATATTCAAGCCGTACAACACCTGCGCCCAGATCTGCGTCTACTGCCAGCGGAACTGGGAGATCGAAGGGGTCCTCTCCCCCGACGCCATGGCCCCGCCCGAGAAGATCGAGGCCGCCTTGGACTGGTTCAGGGACCATCCGATGGTAAGCGAGGTCCTGATCACGGGAGGGGACCCAGGAGTGCTCTCGAACGGGCATCTCAGGAGACTTCTGGGAAGGTTGATGGAGCTACCGCACGTACGAAGGCTGCGGCTGGGCACCAGGGTGCCCGTGGTCATGCCAATGAGGATCGACCCCGGCTTCCTTGACCTAATGGCGGCGGTCCATGATCCCCCCGGAAGGGAGTTCGCGCTCGTGACCCATTTCGAGCATCCATATGAAGTGACGCCGGAAGCGGCCGAGGCCGTGCGCTCCCTGCGCACGCTTGGCATTTCCGTCTACAATCAACAGGTGTTCACTATGGAGAACTGCCGTCGCTTCGAGACGGTGGCGGTGCGCTCGACGCTCAAAAGGATCGGAGTGGACCCCTACTACACCTTCAATGCCAAGGGGAAGGAGGAGACGTCCGAGTACAGGGTGCCCATATCAAGGCTCCTCCAGGAGCGCAAGGAGGAGGCAAGGCTACTACCTGGCCTGAGCCGAACGGACGAACCGGTGTTCAACATCCCGGCGCTGGGAAAGAACCATCTGCGGGCATGGCAGCACCACGACCTGATCGCCATTACCCCAAGGGGCGAGCGCGTGTACGAGTTCCATCCCTGGGAGAAGAACATTGCCGTAGCGCCTACCTATGTGCACATGGACGTGCCAATCCTGGACTTCCTGATTGCCCTTGCGGAGAGGGGAGAGGACGTGCGGGAGTATGAGAGCATATGGTATTATTTCTAGTACCGCTCCGCCAGTTTGGCCAGCAGCTCCGACAGCGACCCCTTGCCGATGTCCATCGTGGCGATGGCCGCGATGGCCTCCCGCTTGCGCATGATCGGGACGGCTATGACAGGCAGCCCCCGGTAAGGACCGCTGGTGGAAACGCGCCGGACGATCGCGCCCCGCTTCATGGCCTCCTCCAGCATTGGGCCGGTGTAGTGGGTGTCGATGACCTCCCCCTCCTCGCAGCGCACCCCCGGCCTGTTCCGGCTGCGCATCGTGACCGGCAGGCGGCCCAGGAGCTCATGAACAGCGAGCGCCAGGCAGCGCAGCTCATCCGCCTCGGTGTCCCGGCTCAAGAGCTCCGTGCCCTCGTTCCAGCAGCGGCGGGACAGGTTGCTCAGGGCGAGGGCGGCGGTCACTGCCCCCTTCTCCGCCACATCATAGCTGAAGGCGGAGCCGATTATTATCACATCCCCATCGTCCATCCTGAAGTAGTTCTTCAAAGGGGCGACCAGCGATTGGTCCGGGAACTCCTCGTCCCCGGGGAAGACTATTCGGCCCTGGTCGACGACCAGGGTCGTGGCCCCCACGGCCCCGGCCCGCACGGCCTCGTCCCGTTGCTCGCACCCCAACCGCACGCGGTCGGCGGCCCCCTTGAGCAGCACGGCGCAGTTGAACTTGCCCAGGGTGAGGTCGGACAGGTCGACCTGTCGCACCTCCATCCCCGAGGTGTCGAGCTTGCGCTTCCCCCGCTCGGTGATGGTGATCCCCAAGCGGGAGCTTTCCACCGAACCCTCGCGCATCATCTTGTCCAGGATGGTCCGGGTGCTCCCCTCCCCTATTTGGAGGGCCTCGGCCAGAGCCTTCCTGCCGATGGGGCCGTCCTTGGCCACGACCTGATGGGCCTTCCAGATGTGATAGGCGCTGAACTTAGGCGTTGGGCCTCCCGCAAAGTAGGAATTGAAGGACATTGGCATTATAGGATGGATATATAATCCATCCATATATAGCTTGCACCATCCAATCGTTAATGCCAGTCTTTCTAAACGGGGTAAGTATTATATCTGCATTAATCGTTCGCAACCAGGTATGCCTGATGGGTCAGAGGTCCTCGTTATCCTGGACAAGGTCTCTAAGAGCTTCAATGGGAACCAAGTGCTGAAGGACATCAGTACAACGGTGCGCACAGGGGAGGTCCTCGGGCTCATCGGCAGGTCCGGGAGCGGCAAGTCGGTCCTCATCAATGTGATGCGCGGCTCCCACGATTACAAGCCCGATTCAGGGCGCGTCATCTACCGGGTGAACCATTGCCCCTCCTGCGGATGGCTCGATTTGCCATCGCCGGGGGCCAAGTGCACCAAGTGCGGAAAGGAAACGAAGGTCACCGAGATCGATTTCTGGGCCATGGACGAGCGGGACCCCCTGCGCCTGGCCATGCGCGGGCGCATCGCCATCATGCTGCAGAGGACCTTCGCCCTCTACGGGGACCTTACCGTCATAGAGAACGTCTTCGAGGTCATCAAGGGCATGTCGGACGAGAAGAAGGTGGAGCGGGCCATACAGCTCCTGGAGATGGTCAACATGACCTACCGCACAATGCACATCGCCCGCGACCTGTCGGGAGGGGAGAAGCAGAGAACGGTCCTGGCCAGGCAGCTGGCGCGCGACCCGCTGCTCTTCCTGGCGGACGAGCCCACGGGCACCCTGGACCCCGAGACCGCGGACATTGTGCACAAGGCGCTCATCAAGGCCGTCAAGGACACGGGCATGAGCATGGTGATCACCTCCCATTGGCCCAAGGCCATCAACCTGCTCTCCCATAGGGCGATCTGGCTTGAGGATGGGATGATCAAGGCCGAGGGCGATCCCCGGGAGATCACGAAGGCCTTCGACGTGAGCTTCGTCCGGGACAAGGAGATGGAGGTCCAGACCGGGGAGCCCGTGATCCGTGTCAAGAACGCGAAGAAGTACTTTTACTCCATCGTGCGTGGCGTGGTCAAGGCCGTGGACGACGTGTCCTTCGAGGTCGCGGAGAAGGAGATCTTCGGCCTAATCGGGCAGAGCGGGGCCGGGAAGACCACCCTCTCCCGGATGATCTCCGGCATCACTCCCGCCACCCATGGAGAGGTGTTGGTGCGGATCGGCGATGACTGGATCAACATGTCCGACCTTGGAGAGGAGGGAAGGGGGAGGGCGACCCAATACATCGGGATTATGCATCAGGAGAACGCCCTGTACCCCTTCAACACCGTCCTGCAGAACCTCACGATCTGCCTGGGCATGAAGCTTCCCCAGGAACTGGCCAAGATGAAGGCCATCCAGGTCCTGCGAGGGGTCGGGTTCACGGCCAAGGAGGTGGATCACATCCTCTACGCCTATCCGGACTCATTGAGCGTGGGGGAGAAGCAGCGCATCGCCCTGGCAAGGACCCTGATCATGGAGCCCCGCTTCGTGGTGCTCGATGAGCCAACGGGGACCATGGACCCCATCACCCGCCAGGCCGTGGCGAAGTCAGTGCTGCACTCCCGCAAGGAGCTGAACCAGACCTATCTCATCGTCAGCCACGATATGGACTTCGTGCTGGCCTGCTGCGATCGCGTGGCCTTGATGAAGAGCGGAAAGATCGTTGCCATCGGACCTCCCCAGGAGGTCCTGAGGGGCATGACCCAGGACGAATTGGAAGGAGAGGAATCCGAGGTCTGCGAGGTCTGAGGGTGAAGGACTCGATCGGGCGGAAGACCCGCTTTGTGGAATGCCGGGAGGCCCGGGGGATGGGGGTGGGCGGAAGCCTGGCCCAACGCGCGACGATCTCCGACAGCGGAAGGGACGTGGTGGCCATCGCCATGGGCCCCGGCAAGCGCCACATCACCAAGCCGGTATGTGAGATAACCTACGGGCTGCGGGAAGAGGGCATCGATACCTCCGTCATAGTCATCACCGCCGGCTCCGGCGTTCCCTTGGACGCGGTCGATGTGTCCACAAGCTCCCTCTTCGGGCTGGAGCCAATTGAGGTGGCCCGCATCCAGCAGTTCAAGGTGATGCTCATCCACCTCGGCAACGTGCGCAATCATATCATCTACAAGGCGAGATTGATCCTGAGGAACGTGGACCTACCGGCCGTCATCTGCTGCCAGGCGCCAGTGGACTTCGAGGACTTCGCCCGCATAGGGTGCAAGACCCGGCTGGTCATGCCCAAGGACGAGGACATCAAGACCAAGGGGACGATAATGGAGATAGTGACCGGGGTGGTGCGCGGCACCACGATCAGCCAGGTCAAGCTGGACGAGATCGTGGCCAAGGTCAAGCGCACCCTGCCCTAGACGTCGTAGCCGACCATGTGCGTCCAGCACTTGGTGTCCCCGTACCCAAGTCGATTGCGGATATACTCATCAGAGAGAGTGGAGATGCTGGCGCTTACCAGCCCCTTGATCCCGGGCATCCCCTCCAAGGGGGAGAAGGGCATGGGCGGAATCAGGAAGTAGGGCTCTCCGATTATGTCCACATCCCCGTACATGATGAAGTCCTCGCTGATCAGGTAGGCGTTCTCCATGATGCTATCATCTCCCCTTCGTCCCTCTGGGAGGTATTCACCGATGATATGCCCCTTCTGATCAACGATGTGCACGAGATGCTCCTGCGGACGAAGAAGCTCGACCTTTGGCTGCACGACGATTACGAAGACCTCGCTCCGGGTTAGCACATCCCATACCCCGGTGTTAACGAAAGGCATCAGCCCTCCGACCGCCCCATTCCCCTCGGCCTCGCGCTCCCGCGCCTCGATCTCCTGCCGAAAGCCTTGGTCCAGGAACACCAGGGCCTCCACCCCTTCCATCGCCAACATCCTCGCCCGCACGGCGGAACGGACCTCTTCCCTGTCCACGAGAGCATTTAGCGCATCCCATCTATTCATACCTTCCATGATGCTTGAGCAGGCCCAAGGGATGGTGGAAGGGCCGAATCTCGGTGGCCAGATGGAACGAGACAAGAATAACCTTATTATTGCCGCACTGCATGCCTACGAGGGACAAGATGAGAGCGGTTATCAATGGGAGGGAAAAGGAGCTGCCTGCGGGGGCAACGGTCGCCCAGGCCATCGAGGGAGAGCCGTACCTGCCCGGGTCCTCAGTGGCCCTCATTCGCCCCATGGACGCCCAGCGCAAGCTCACCAACGAGTACATGGTCAAGACCCCCCGGGGCTGCTTCATCATCGAGCTGAACGACAGCAGGTACGCCGAGGCGTGGAAGACCCTCTACCACAATGTGGTGGGGCGCTCCCTGCGGTGGCAGACCAGCAAGCTGCACGCCTTCGGCTCCTTCCCGACGCAGTTCGAGAAGGGCAGGGGCGTCAGCCACTACAGGCGATACGATTGCTTCTTCGCCCTTGGAGGATATGACGTCAGTACCACCTATGTCATGATCGCCAGGTCGGACATGGACGAAGACCTGGGCCTGATGGATGCAGCGTTCGGCAGGGTCACTCGCGGTCGGTACGTCTTAGACCTCCTGCAGGAGGGGGACGTCATCGAGGGCATCGAGCCCGTGGTGCTGCGCTTGACCTCCAAGGACGCCCTGACGGTCACGGACCTCAATGTGCCGGTGGAGGACGGCATGCTCATCGAGACGTATGTGGGGGTGAAGCTCGATGACAGGTCCCCGCTCTGCTGCGAGCATTTCCTGGTCGTGACAAGCGAGGGCAGCCTTTCCATCGATGAGAAGGGGTTCAGCTACACTGCGAGCGAAGCGAACCTCGATACCTCCTTAGGCCAGGAATATAGCGACGTGCGCCGCCCCGGCACCGTCACGGTGCGGCACAGGGGATACCAGAACGGCAAGATCTATTTCTACAACGAGGTGCGGCAGCTCAACCGCTCGCACAATATCGTGGGGACGGTGACCAACGGGAACGACCTGATGCGCTTGGTCCCGGTGAAGGGCAGCGTGCTGGTCCAGCCGGACCCGATTCGCATAATGACCATCGGCAAGACCCAGGCCGAGGCCCAGGCTTTCCTAGCCTCCCTGGGGAAGGAGCAGAGGCGCACCGGGGACACATCCGACGATGCCATCGTCGTCGAGCAGGAGCCGGAGCTGACCATCTACGCCGCCAAGGAGAAGGAGATCGAGACCATGGGCGTTCCCAAGGAGAAGGTCTACGCGGTCACCCTGGATCCCGAAGGGTCCCCCTGGACCGTGCGCTACTTCCGGAAGATCACCGGGCTGGACCACAAGCCCATCGGTACCATGAAGGTCCATTTCACATTCGAGGGGATGCCCATGATCACCTTCGAGGGCGATTCCCTGTTGGCCGCAGACCTCTATCCCGAGAGGCAGTTCGAACAGCAGTCGATCAAGGGGGACATGGCCATAACCAACATGTCCCGCCCCCAGCGCGGGCTGATAGGCATACGCCTCGAGGAAAGCGAGGAGTTTGGCCCCACGGGCGAAGAACCGCATGGGGCCAACATGCTCGGCCGCCTCATCGGCGATCTCGACGCTCTTATGGACGGCATCCAGGAAGGGGATATCATCTACATTCGACCAGCAACGGCCGAGGAGGCCGTCGGACCGAGGAAGAAGATGGGGCAGAAGAAAAAGGCCTCCGCTGGAAAGAGGGCCGTTAACAAATCAGAGGAGGGGTAGGATGGACAGCGAAATAGAGACGAGACTTATATTCATAGCCCCCACCTCCGACCTCACCCCGGACCGGATCGCCCGCTTCATCCATAACCTGGGCAACGAGGTCACGGTCAAGGAGACCTGCTACGGCGCGGTGGTGGAGGGTCCCAAAGAAGCAGTACGCCAAACCCTGGGCGAGGTCCGCAAGCTGGACCCCAATCGCATCTTCTCCAAGGTGCGAGCGTTCCCGGTGGGGGACGTTCGCAGGTGCCGGGCCCATCACGGCTCCAGGCCAGGCTTCGCCCAGCTGGAGAAGGAATGGAAGGACCTCTGCCTGGTGGAGCAGGGCCTCATATGCGTTGAAGAGGGAGAGAGGCCACCTACCCCCAAGAAGCGAGGGAGGCTTCCGATCAAGGAGCTTAGGAAGATCGTCGACGAGGTGTCGCAATGAGGATATTCATAATGCCGCCGAACAGCCTGATATTGTACGACCTGGTGGAAAGGTTCGGCCATGAACCGCTCAGCCTGATGAAGGCCCTTAGGGAGCGCGTCACGTCCAATGAGATAGAGGCGCCCCCGCTCAACATCACCCCGGAGGATGTAAAGATGGGGCTCAAATACGCCGCCATCGAGGTGCCATCCGGCATCCGAGGACGGATGGTCGTGTACGGACCGCTCATAGACCAGGCCGACGCGGCGATTTTCATGGAGGACGCCCCGTACAGCTTCGGCTGCGTCGGCTGTCAACGGACGAACGAGTTGGCCAAGCTGCTGGTCCGCAAGCGCAAGGTGCCCATCCTTTCCCTGGACTACCCGTCCAACGAGGAGGAGGCCAAGGACATGGTGTACAAGGTAAAGGAGTTCCTGGAGGGGCTGAAATGATCAAGATTGCCCAGCTTTCCTGCGGTACGGAGTATAGCTCCGTCCAGCCCGAGATCGAGCGGGCCGCGGAGACCGTAGGGGCCAAGATGGTCTATCCGGATGTGGACATGGACAAGATTGACAAGGCGGTCGAGGAGTTCGGGTTCAACCCCAAAAGCCCCCAGCTCAAGCTCATGATCGCCCGGGCGCTCGAGCTCGCGAACAACAACTACGACGCGGACGCGATCTTCATCGCCACCTGCTTCCGCTGCGCGGAGGGCGCCCTGGTGCGCACCGAGCTGAGGAGGTTCGTGCAGGAGCATGTGCGGCTGCCGGTCGTCACCTATTCGTTCACAGAGAGAACGAAGGCCGCCCAGCTCCTGACCAGGATGGAAGCCTTGGTGACGATAGTGGAGAGGAAGGAACTGCTGGCGAGGGAGCGGCAGGTTGGGCTCACCGCCGGAATAGACTCGGGGTCCTCGACCACCAAGGCGGTCATCATGCGGGACAATGAGATCATCGGAAAATATTGGCTGCCGACCACCGATGTCTTCTCCTCGGCGGACACGGCCCTCACCAACGCATTGGCAGAGGCAGGGGTGAAGTTCGAGCAATTGGAGGGAATAGGTACAACGGGCTACGGCCGGTACACCCTGGGCAAGAAGTTCAAGGCCAAGCTGGTGCAGGAGGAACTGACCGTCAACTCCAAGGGCGCCGTCTGGCTCGCGGACAGGCAAAAGGGGGAGGCCACCATCATCGACATCGGGGGGATGGACAACAAGGCCATCACCGTGCGCGATGGCATCCCGGACAACTTCACCATGGGGGGCATATGCGCGGGCGCCTCCGGCCGGTTCCTGGAGATGACCGCCAAGCGCCTGAAGGTGGAGATCACCGAGCTCGGGGCGCTGGCGGACCAAGGCGATCACAGGAACGTCAAGATGAACTCCTACTGCTCCATCTTCGGCATCCAGGACCTGGTCACATCCCTGGCCGCGGGCAACTCCCTGGCCGATGTGGCCTCCGCGGCGTGTCACAGCGTGGCGGAGCAGGTATATGAGCAGCAGCTGCAGGAGATAGAGGTGCGCCAGCCGGTCATCGAAGTGGGCGGGACCTCCCTCGTGTCGGGATTGGTCACCGCCATGGAGCATACCCTGGGGCAGAGGCCGATCGTGCCGAAGGACTCCCAGTACATCGGAGCGGTGGGCGCCGCGCTGCTGACCTCCGGCCTGCTGGGGTGAGGGCATGGTGGAGTTCGAGCTGGAGGGGACAGAGCGCTATGCCCTCGAATCCTACCAATGGCTGCTGGAACGGATCCTCATCGACATGGGGATCACGACCATGGTGGAGCGCGTGCGCCTGATCATCCGCCCCGACCAGACCCTCTTCATCATTTCCATGAGGATCAAGCAGGCAGGGAGCAAGCGCCCGGTGAGCGACATAGCGGATATGGAGGCCCAGGAGGGAGGGACGTTCATAACCATCAAGGACGAATCGTACGCCCCCCGGCTGCTTGCCAGCCTGTGGAGGATGTACGGGAGGGAGCGGGTGCAGCAGCTGACGCGGCTGGAGATCTTCGTGGACGGCGTGCCGGTGGAGGAGCTTTCCGACCTCAAGCTCGATCCCGAGGAGGAGGTCCGCTCCCAGCTCCTGGACGCCATGTGGAGGCTCCTGCCGGAGGGGCTGAAGGTGAGGAACGAGTACTATAACGACAACGTCATGACCATCGTGGCGACCGAGCACGGCATGACAGTGGACTTCCTGGCCGAGGCCCAGAAGGTCCATTCGAGCATGGTCCAGGGAAAGGGGGAGGACTGATGTACGAGGTCCTGATGTTCGATGGCGGGGTGCACAAGCTCGAGGAGATGCTCGACCTGATAGAGGACATCGGCGGGTTCGTGCTGCAACGCATCCAGGTCCAAGTGATGGTCACGTTGACCATAGCCATCCCGGAGGAGGATCGCCCGCTCATCGAGAGGAAGGCCGCTGAGCTAGGAGGGAAGATCATCGAGGTCCCCTTGGCCGGGACGGAGATCGCGGTCGTCGGGCCTACGCTCGGAAGGCATCACATGCCCCACCCGATCTGCGACATAGCCGAGCACCTGCGGAGATATGGGGCGATCACGATCGTGATGGGTTTGGCCAGGGGCAGGGGCCGGAAGACATGCCAGATATCGGCGGCGGAGAAGGCGATAATCGAGGAGTACGACGCGGCCATCTTCATGCTGGGCAATTTCAAGGAGTGCGTGACCCATGAGAAGATCAACCTCTACAAGGACATCCAGGTCCCGGTGGTGGTCGTAATAGGTCCGGAGCTGGACTCGCTCCCGGACTGCGAGGCCCTCGTCTGCGGAGTGGGGCGCAAGGTGGAGCGCATGAGGCGTTCGGAGGAGATCGCCAAGCTCGAAGAGATCGCCGACAGGGTCAAGGAGGTCGTGGACAGGCGCCGCAAGGAGATCGAGGAGGACCCACTGTTCGTGCACCCCTCGGAGGTCAAGGACGCGCTCGAGGACCTAGACGCCGTTCAGGAATGCCTGCGCCCATCGCCGGTGGTGCTGCACGTGGACGGGCTGAGGGTCAAGATCCCGTACAAGGACCACGTGAAAGAGCTGGAGGAAGTGGAGGTCTACGGGCATAAGCTGAAGAACATAGCCACCATCTCGGACTGCCGCCTTGGCGACAGCACCATCATCAGGATCAGGACCAAGGCCGAGGTGGAAGGCAAGGTCCTGGGGTGCGACCGCCCCTGAGGGGGAGGGGGCCATGGGCCAGGACCGACCCGGAAGCTATCTGCTGTTCATCGCCCTGGACGGTCCCGTCCGCCTCAGGGTAGGGGCGCTGGGGGAGCAGGACTTCCCGGCGGGGACGTACATCTACTGCGGTTCGGCCCTGAACGGTCTGCGAGCTCGGGTCGCCCGGCACCTCCGCCCGGAGAGGAAGGCCCATTGGCATGTGGACCATCTTCTTGCCCAGGGCCAACCGGTCGGGGCCCTGCTCGTGTACTCGGAGGCGAGGCTGGAATGCCGCCTCGCCGAGGAGCTCTCCCGCTTGGAGGGAGTGAGGAGGCACGTTCCCGGCTTCGGCGCCTCGGACTGCCGCTGCCCCGGGCATCTGCTGCTGTGCGAGGAACCCGTCCAGGCGGTGGGAGGGGCGATCCAGGGCGTGCTCAATAGACTGCAGGACGGTCCCCTAGGGTAAAGGCAGGGCCAAGGCGACGAGGATGGGACGCTTGCCTTTAGGGAAACGGCGCGCCAATGACATTGAGAGGGGGAACCAGGTGGGAGAGCCGGTTATGGCTAGGCATCCCTTTCCCAGGTCGGACGGGCCCCTCCTGGTCAATGAGGGGACCGCATTTGGAAAGGGGCAAGGGCGATAGGCGGCCGGAGCGCTCTAGACCACCTGGCCCCACTGGCAGGCCAAGGGGGTCGCGCATGGGCCAAGGAGAGCATTGCCGTCCAGATAGTGGGTGCGGTCCCAAAACCTTTTATTCGCTCATTTAATTGTTTTTTATACGATGTTCCCGAGCAAGCGCACCAGGCTGGAAAGGAAGATCAAGGAATTGAACGCCTTGATGGCCGAGTACCGGGATGAGCTTGAGGAGACTGAAAGGCGGTTTCGGAGAAGGGAGATCGGACGGGACGAACTGGACCGCATCACGGCGCGGAACAAGGCCAAGATGGAGGGGATCACCGAAAGGATAAGGGCCGCGAGGGCGGAGCTGGATGGATTGAAATGACCCTCTACTTTTTTCGTATCCATCGATAAAAGGAACTTATTAATAGTCGGCAGAGCAACATAGTATATTGCCCGTGGAATGGAGAGGGCAGGACACGTGAACGCCAATAACGTTCACCCAAGCCTTCATCGGCCTTCACGGTCGGCTGCATCCGGATCCGAGCAGATGATCACTGCCCTGGACGGAGCGGCTCCCCCCTGCGCCCTACGTGCGTTAGGTGGGAGATGAAGGGGTGGTCGCCCGAGGAACAGCTCCATTTTGAGGAATGGGTCGGACCAAGGGTCACCTTCCTCCTCCCCTCCGCCCGGGCACTCTTGAGCTATATCATTTTTCACCCTTATTCATTTTTATTTATATAAAATAAATAATATTCTGGATATCTCATTAAATATGCAAAGTTATATATACTAGGCAATACAATAGGTATTATTGCCCGAGTCGGAAAGGCTGTTGGGAAACCTGAATGGATCCAGCATGATTTGAGGATCATGCCCATCGGAAAAGGTCCTATTCGCGTGCTCCTTCGGGAGCAGGTTCGCCCACGCACTTCCCGGCTATAGGCGGGAAAGCAGCGAGGCGGATGGCGATCGATTCCCTCCGGGGGGTCGAAAGCTAGGTAGGACGTCATCGAGGTGGCGCATACTCCATCTGCAGATGGGAGGGCGCCAAGCAGGGACGAAGTACCTTCGAGCGCCGAACTCGGGCACCCTTTTCCATTTTTTCCTTTCGACCAATGCACATTTTTCATGTATGGCTCGGGAATAGGTTTAAAATACTTCACGGACTTCAGGGTACAATCTCATTTATATCCTGGTGATGGAGGTCTTCACATGGTAGCTGAGGATGAAAACGTAAGCAGGGAAATGGCCCAGGTCGTGGCCAAGTTGCAGGATGCGATCGGTCGGGAGAATGTCAAGACCAGCAAGATGGAGAGATTGCTGTACAGCCATGACCTGGCCCCGCTCCCCAACCTCGCCCAGATCGCCTTCAAGAACATTCCCGACGTCGTCGTACGCCCCCACACCACGGAGGACGTGGTCAAGATCGTGAAGATCGCAGCGGAGGACAAGGTCCCAATAACCCCCCGCGGGGCGTCCACATGGGGGCTGGGAGGCTCCACCCCCGTCTTTGGCGGGATCCTCATCGACATGTCCGGCGGGATGAACAAGATCCTCGAGATCAACAGGGAGAACCTCTATGTCAAGGCGCAGGCCGGATGCACCTGGAAGGAGGTCTACGATGCGTGCATGGAGCAAGGCCTCCTCCTCGGCGGCTACCCCAGCTCCTTCCCCTCGGCCACCTTGGGCGGCTGGATATCCGTGAACGGGGTCGGCGTCGGCTCCATGAAGTACGGGACCTCGGGCGACCTCGTCCGCAACATGGAGGTCGTGATGCCCGATGGCACAGTCGTCCAGACCGGATACGATCTCATCGTGGACAACGAGACAGGCTACAACCTCAACCGCCTCATAGTGGGCGCGGAGGG
>Ga0228535_1002134_pt1 | contig 21296 bp, 16 predicted proteins | sample SJ1metagenome_FD_168457 | JGI IMG/M metagenome (GOLD analysis project Ga0228535, IMG submission 168457) | Enriched culture of PCE-dechlorinating microbial communities from Ithaca, New York, USA - SJ1 | ecosystem: Engineered > Modeled > Simulated communities (microbial... > Unclassified | place... | reverse complement strand
GCTTCATGTTCGCCCCGACTTTCCACCCGGCGATGCGCTTTGCTGCCCCGGTCCGGCGCCAGCTTGGCATCCGCACACTGTTCAATATCCTCGGGCCCCTCTCCAATCCGGCATCAGCCCAGGGCCACGTCATCGGCGTCCACGATCCGGCGATCATGCCGTTCGTCGCCGAAACGCTCAAGGCGATCGGTGTCCAGCACGCTCTGATCGTCCATGGCAGCGACCGCACCGACGAAATCACGATCAGTGGTGAAACCGCAGTCATCGAACTCAAGGACGGCCAGATCAAGGCCAGTGTCATCCGCCCGCAGGATTTCGGCCTCACCCCTTCTCCCCTCGAAACGATCAAAGGTGACAGTCCCGCAGACAATGTCCGCATCGTCGAAGCCGCTTTCCACGGGGAGCGCGGGCCGGTTCGTGATGTCATCCTGATGAATGCAGCCGCAACGATCTACGTCGGCCAGCAAGCCAGCAGCTTGCAGGAAGGCTTCGCCAAAGCCGAAGCGGCAATCGACTCCGGGGCTGTTGTACGACTGATCGATCAGCTGCGCACCGTGCGCCACCATGCTGAGGAGGTCGCTCTATGAGCACGATCCTGACCGGCACCATCCTCGACCGCATTGTCGAGCAAAAGCGTTTCCGCCTCGAGCAGCGCCAAAGCGACCTTTCTCTGCTGGATTTGCGCCAAAAAGCGGAAGCCCTCATTCGTCTGCAATCGAGTACTGCACATGCACCGGAAGCCCTCGCCGGTATGGCAGCCAATGCAGCACAGCCAGCCAGCTTCGCCGCTGCACTGCGCAAGCCGAAAAGCCTCGGACTGATCGCCGAGATCAAGCAGGCTTCACCTTCCAAGGGCATCATCGCACCCGATTTCCGGCCGGTTGAGCAGGCCCTCGCCTATGCCCAGGCGGAAGTCCAGGCCATCTCGGTCCTGACCGAAGAAGATTTCTTCCTCGGCTCCGATGAGCATCTGCAGGCCATCCATGCCGCTGTGCCCCAGCCGATCCTGCGCAAGGATTTCACCATAGACCCCTACCAGATCTACGAAGCCCGACTGCTCGGTGCTTCGGCAATCCTTTTGATCGTCGCGATCCTCTCTGACAGTCAGCTGCGCGAATTCATCAGCCTGGCCCAGTCGCTGGGGCTCGATGTTCTAGTCGAGGTGCATACGTTGGAAGAGCTGATGCGGGCAATCGATTGCGGCGCCCAGATCATTGGTATCAACAACCGCGACCTCAAGACCTTCCACGTTGATCTCGGTGTGACCGAACGGCTGGCCGGGATCATCCCCAATGACCGGACCGTCATCTCGGAAAGTGGCATCGTCACCGCCCGCGACATGGCCCGCGTCTATCGCGCCGGTGCCCATGCCGTCCTGGTCGGTGAGACCCTGATGCGCGCCGGTGGTAGTCCGGAATCGGTCGCTGCCACCATCCGCCAGCTCTATTCGGAGATGCCAGGATGACCCGGATCAAGTTCTGCGGCATGCGCCGGCATGAGGATATAGCCCTGGCCAATCAGTTCATGCCTGATTACATCGGCCTCATCTTTGCGCCCAGCAAACGCCAGATCACGCCGGAGCATGCCGCAGCTCTGGTCGCACACTTGGACCCGTCCATCCGCCCTGTAGGTGTTTTCGTCAATGAAGCGGTCAACCGGATCGTGGCAATCGCCGCCCAAGTCGGACTGGCTGCGGTACAATTACATGGAGACGAGGGCCCGCCTGAATGGACCGCTCTGCGCCAGCAGCTGGCTCCCGGCACCGAGATCTGGCAAAAGCTGGCGATTCCAGTCGATCCAGAAGCAGCCGCCCGGCGAGTGCAACGCTTTGAAAGCGCGCTGACCCAGCTGGGACGGGATCAATCTCTGCCCGATGTCATTCTGCTTGACACCGAAATCGGCGGCCAGTCCGGCGGCACCGGCCAGACCTTCCCCTGGCAGCTGCTCGCTGATTTTGCCAGGCACCACACCGTCGCCTGTGCGGGCGGACTCAATCCTGGAAATGTTGCCGCGGCCATCGCCACCCTGCATCCAGCCATTGTTGACTGCTCAAGCGGCATCGAACGCAATCTCGAAAAACAAGCCGACCTCATGGCAGCCTTTCGCGCCACCGTCCACAATCAAGACAGTGAGGACTTGAACCATGACAAATAAACCCGCCCCCCATCCCGGTGACAAACCCGGCCGTTTCGGCCCTTTTGGCGGCCGTTTCGCCGCCGAAACCCTGATGCCAGCCCTGCTCGAGCTGGAGAAAGCCTATACAGTAGCCATGGCCGATCCTGCCTTCATGGCCGAATACAAGCGTTTACTCGCAGATTACGCCGGCCGGCCCTCCCTTTTCTATCATGCTGAACGCTTAAGCCAAGCCTTGGGGACCCAGGTCTACCTCAAGCGGGAGGATCTCAATCACACTGGCGCGCACAAGATCAACAACGTGCTCGGCCAAGTCTTGCTCGCCCGCCGCATGGGCAAAAAGCGCTTGATCGCTGAAACCGGCGCCGGCCAGCACGGCGTCGCCACCGCGACAGCCGCCGCGCTTTTCGGTCTCGAATGCACCGTGTTCATGGGTGCCGAAGACATGGAACGCCAGGCGCTGAACGTTTATCGCATGGAGCTGCTCGGCGCCTCGGTGCACAAGGTGACCTCCGGCACGGCCACGCTCAAGGACGCGACGAGCGAGGCGATGCGCGAATGGACTCGCCGCGCCGACGATACTTATTATGTGATTGGCTCGGTCATGGGCCCGCATCCCTACCCAACCATCGTACGCGACTTCCAGCGCGTGATCGGCGACGAAATTCGCGCGCAGTCCCTAGCTGCCCTCGGCCGCTTGCCCACCGCCCTGATTGCCTGTGTTGGAGGTGGCAGCAATGCCATGGGTACCTTCTATCCATTTATCGACGACACTGAGGTGCGACTGATCGGTGCCGAGGCTGCCGGCGAAGGCATCGATACACCCCGTCATGCCGCGACCATGGCCTATGGCAAACCAGGGGTTTTCCACGGTATGCATTCGCTGTTTCTGCAGGACGACAAAGGCCAGATCGCCCCTGTCTATTCGATTTCCGCCGGTCTGGATTACCCCGGAATCGGCCCTGAGCATGCTTGGCTGCAGTTGTCCGGGCGCGCAGAATATGCCGCTGTCACCGACCGGGAAGCCGTCGATGCCTTCGCCTGGCTATCGCGGATGGAGGGCATCATCCCGGCGATCGAGAGTTCACACGCCATCGCGTTGCTGCGCAAAATGGCCGGCGAGTTCGGACCGGAGGAGGTTGTCGTCGTGACGCTCTCCGGCCGCGGTGACAAAGATGTGGCTGCGATCCAGGCGTACCAGCAGGACCACGGTCTGCTGATGACCGACAACCGGGAGGAATGACCATGGCACAAACCAATCGCATTGAAATCACCCTGGCCCAGCTGGCTGAGACCGGCCAAAAGGCGCTGATCCCGTTCATCGTCGCTGGTGACCCAGACCTTAAAACATCGATCACGATTGCCCGTTCCCTGCTCGAAAATGGCGGCGATATCCTGGAAATCGGTGTGCCCTTCTCCGATCCCAGCGCCGATGGCCCGACGATCATGGCTGCTGATGCCCGCGCCCTGGCCAACGGCACCTCGATCGTCGATGCTTTCCATATGGTGCGCGAGCTGCGGCAAGTGACCGATAAGCCGATCCTGTTCCTCCTGTACTACAACACCATCGTCCAGATGGGGCTCGACCTGTTCTTTTCCACCTGCCGCGAGGTCGGTGTCGACGGAGTCATCATCCCGGACTTGCCGGTCGAAGAGCAGGATGAAGCCGCCCCCGTCGCTGCAGCCCATGATGTGATCATCACCCGCATGGTCTCGCCCTTGTCCGGCGAGCGCCTCCAGGATTTGACACGCGATGCGCGTGGCTTTCTCTATTGCGTCGCCGCCCTCGGCGTCACAGGCGAACGCAGCGAATTGTCCGCTGACCTGAGCCGTTTCGAACAGGCCTTGCGCACCGTCAGTCCAATCCCGCGCGCCCTCGGCTTTGGCATTTCCACCCCGGAGCAGGTCCGTGAACTGGCTGCCGGCTGGGATGGCATCATCGTCGGCAGTGCTATTGTCCGCCGCATTGGCGAAGGCCACGCCGAAGGTCTCGATGCTCATCAACTGGCCCAGCGTCTGGGCAACTACCTCGCTAGCTTGCGCACAGCCCTCGACGAGGGCACCCAGGCCGCCCAACAAACAGCCCGATCCTGAATTGGAGGCTCACCATGGTTGAAAACCGCCTGCCCCTGTTTCCAGACCGCGCGACCTTTCTCGAGTTGGCCCGCACCTACCGCATCGTGCCGGTCTCGGTTCGCATGCCAGCGGATACGGTCACACCGATCTCGCTCTTCCAACGCTTCGACGACCAGAAACAATCCTTCCTGCTCGAATCGGTCGTCGGCGGCGAACGCTGGGCCCGGTTCTCGATCATGGGCCGCCGGCCGCTCCTGCGCCTGCAGAGCCGCACGAGCCAAGTGGAGCTAGCCTTCGGCGACCAGCCCTTGACTGCCGTCGATGCCCTTTCTCCGGTCGACTTGATCCGCGACCTGCTGAAAAACCACGCCCTGCCGCCCGCACCAGCTGAAGAAGGTTTCCGCTGTGGCCTGGTTGGCCATTTCAGCTACGATTTCATCCGCTATCTCGAGCTTTTGCCTGACGAGAACGAGGACACGCTGAATTTACCCGACTGCGAGCTGATGGCTCCCGGCGAAGTCGTGCGCTACGATCATTTGAAAAATGAAATGACCCTGATCTGCAATGTCTTGATTTCGGACGACCCCGAGCGTGATTACAGCCAGGCCTCCGCCAGCCTGTTCGGCCTGATCAGCCAGCTCTTTGGACCGCAACCGGGCCACATGCCGGTTGCGCTGCCTCATGCCAGCCGCCGCTCGATGCAGCTCGACTTCAAGTCCAATGTCAACAAAGACGATTTCCTGAACCAGGTCCGCCGGGCCAAGGAATACATCCGCAACGGCGATATTTTCCAGGTCGTGCTGTCACAACGCTTTTCTGCCCCTTACAAAGCGGATCCCTTTGCCATCTACCGGGCCTTGCGCCACGTCAATCCATCGCCGTACCTGTTTTTTGTCCGCCAGTCCGGCGCGATCCTGATCGGCGCTTCGCCGGAAATGCTTGTCCGGCTCTCCGGTAAGCGGATCGAGACCTGCCCGATCGCCGGCACACGCCCGCGCGGCCAGACCGTCGAGCAGGACGACCAGCTCGCGACTGACCTTTTGGCTGACACCAAGGAGCTGGCAGAGCACGCCATGCTTGTCGACCTGGCTCGAAACGATGTCGGCAGGATCAGCCGCTTCGGCACCGTCGCTGTCCGCGATTTCTGCCATGTCGAGCGGTTTTCCCACGTCATGCACCTGGTCACCGTTGTCGAAGGCGAGCTGCGTGAAGACCGGTCGGCGATTGACGTCCTCTCTTCCCTGCTGCCGGCAGGCACACTCTCCGGCGCACCGAAAATCCGCGCCATGGAGATCATCGACGAGCTCGAGACCCTGCGCCGCGGCCCCTATGGTGGAGCGGTCGGCTACCTCGGTTTTGACGGCCTGCTCGATACCTGCATCACGATCCGCACAGCGGTTCTCGCCCACGGCAAGATCCACGTCCAGGCTGGTGCCGGCATCGTCGCTGATTCCGTCCCGGAAACCGAATACCAGGAAACGGTCAACAAAGCCATGGCCCTCTTCTCGGCCATCAACCAGGCAGGTGACTATCTATGATCCTCTTACTCGACAATTTCGACTCGTTCACCTATAACGTCTACCAGATGGTCGGTGAGTTCCATCCTGACCTCGAGGTCTATCGCAACAATGTCCTGACCCTCGCCGACATCGAAGCGATGAACCCCTCGCACATCATCCTCTCCCCCGGGCCCGGCTATCCAGCCGACGCCGGGATCATGCCCGCCGTGATCCAGAAGTTTGCCGGTAAAATCCCCCTGCTTGGCATCTGTCTCGGTCACCAGGGGATTGGCGAAGCCTTCGGCGCCCGGATCATCCACGCCCCCGTCCCCGTCCACGGCAAACGCTCAACCGTCGAGCTCGACCGCAGCTGCCTGATGTTTGCCGATCTGCCCGCGCGGATCGAGGTCGGCCGCTACCATTCCCTGATGGTCGATCCCGAGACCCTGCCCGACTGCCTCGCAGTCACCGCCACCAGCGAAGACGGCCTGATCATGGCCCTCCAGCACAAGACCCTGCCCGTTTTCGGCCTGCAGTTCCACCCCGAATCCATCCTCACCGACGAAGGCTCGAACATGCTGCGCGCCTTCGTCGAGAACACGTGAATTTTACCGGTATCAAACCATGCTGAAAATCACGTTGCTATTCACGGGGAAAAAACTGTCCAAAACCGCACTCGCCGGACTGCAGGAATACAAGAAACGCCTCTCCCAAAGCTGCCAGCTCGACTGGCTTACAGGCGTTGAGCCTCCGGCTGATAACGACACCAGCGGCTATGAAAGCAGCCAGTCAAGCCAGATCCAGGTCATGACCATCATCCTCGATCGCACCGGCCAGTCCTTTTCATCCCCCGAATTCGCCAGCCAGATCCAGACCTATATGACCAGCGGCACCAGCCAGCTGGTATTTTACGTCGGTGTGCCGAATTTGGGACGCCGTCCCAAATTCGGCACCCTCTCGCTTTCGCCCGTGGCTCTAAGCTCGGACACCGCTGGTCTCCTACTTGCGGAACAGATCTACCGTGCGTTCCGGATCCTGGAGGGGAAATCGTATCACAAGTGAATCTTGAACTGTAGGATCACGACCCACACGATTACCACCATCCTATTTGGCTTGATCGAGGTTTCGATCTGCCAATTCAAGGCGACCGTGCTGCTGAAAAAGTCCGTCCCTAATCTACCCAAGACTACCTAACGGATTGAAAGCCAGCGAAAATGCTGGCTTTTTATTTTGGAATAAGCAAATCCGATAGCCAGGCAGCTAGCGATAATATTTTTTAATAGCGATCAATTTATAGCAAATTACCCTCTCAACCAATGTGGCAAATACGTATCCATTGATGAACCCGTCAATTTAGACATAAAAAATGTAATAAATATTTATTAATTGAAGGAGGCGATGACCCGCTTTAATTTGTGCTGTTTATTATTGGGTCGGCCAGGTTATCACGACAAGTCGTTCCAAGGACGTGAAATATTGGAACCACTTGCCGTAATCACCTTCTCTCTAGGTAAAGGGGATTACGAATATGATCATGAAATGGAAAAGAACCTTAGCGTTCTTACTCACATTGTCCATGCTCCTGGTTGTCAACTGTGGTTTCACTGTTGTCGAGACCACACGTGATGAGTTGTTTGCCGATGATCTCAAAGGGTATGAGATCTATTTCCGCGACCGCGAACGTGATGTCGTCAAAGAGATGTTCATTGTAACAAAAAATCCGGCGACGAAGGTCATGGAACGCAAAGTCATCGGACAAGCATCATTTACCTACAACGAGTCCAAGTTTATGATTTTCGTAGAGCCTGGTCAAACAGGTTCGCTTACTGAGGTGGCAGAGGATGCAGCGCCCAGGATCATCGATACAACCGTCACCTGGAAGATCCAGGAAATCCGCGCTTTTGTCGGTCCCGATCCCGTTCCGATGGCGGATGGCCTGAAACCTGCAACAGCATTGTTCCCATTCAAGAAAAATTTCAGTTCACCCATTTCATCCCACCTGATGACACTCGACCTTTTTGATGATGTCGGCATCACCTGGCTACCGGAAGACGCAGATCGACTGAATCTGAATGTGGTGATTTTCTTCCGGCTCATCGGCACAGATGGCAAAAAAGTTGTCACCTCAGATGGCTGGATCGGTGATTTGACAGACCCGACTTTTGCAGTTGGTTCAGCCATCAACGGCGCAACCTTCAAGCATGGTCTCAATCCCATCGCTCACACCAAGAACGTGTCCAAGATGGAAGAGACTGCAACTGACAAGGCAAAAATCGAAGTTTTGCCTGTCTATGTTCCGGCCCATCGTTCGGATGGCACGCCGGTCGATTTGACCTATCGTGATGAGAGAGGCACCGTTCAAAGTGTCCGAAGTGAATCAAAACCCCTGGTTGCAGTGTATTCCGAAGAGACGCCTTATTCAGAGTTTGAAATCCCGGCGGTTTCCGGCACGGAAATTGTCCAGGAAAGAGCCAAGGATGTCTGGGCTTCAGTCTCCTTTGACGAAGGCGAAACCTGGAAACGGTTCAATTTGTCTCGCTCTTCCGACCGATCTTCCTTTGAAACTGAACAGGGAGAGGGTGCAGGCGAATTTTACGGGGACACACACAAGCCAAACATCAAAGTACAGGGTAATCGGATCCTCGTCGCCTGGACCAGCAAGTACGCCCGCGGCGGCCGGCCCACCTATGCCATTGAAGAGGGCGAAGAGGGGTATGACAAAGACATCTGGGGCGTCGGCGGTCCGCAGCGCTCGCGCTATTATGGCGAGGACGGCTATGACATCGAATTACCCTACAGCGTCGTCTGGGTTGCCCGCGGCTATGTCAGCCCAGATGGGGAAGTCCACTGGTCCAAAGCCGAACGTCTGACCTCCGGCCGGCGTGATGCCAACCAGATTACAATTGCCAGCAGTCCCTCTGGTTTTGCCCTGGTCTGGCAGGAAGATCCCGAAGGGCTGATGCCGGGCGAGCAAGCTGGCCCTGGCGAAGGCTGGAGTGGCGCGACCACAAACCACAAGACAGATATCTGGTATTCGTACATTGAAACGGGCAAATTCGATGCTGAAGACCCTGATTTTGTCCCGAGCAATGAAGATCCCCAATATTTAACGAACGAAAATGCCAACGGCGATGGTGAAGGGCGCTTCAAGGCACTGCATCAGATGTCCCTGCCTGTCCGGCTGAGTGACAACGACACGCTCAATACGGAAAACATGAAGATCCATGAGCTGACGAATTATCCCGATGATGGCGAGGAATTTGAAGAAGCCTATTTCCACCATGACAAGACTGATCCAGAAGCCGATGATTATGATCTTTTCTGGCGGATCTATATCAAGGATATCAACGCTTATCTTGATCCGGAAGAGGGTTTGACGTTGACACCTATCGCACCGTTAGCTCCAGAAGATCCGTTGGAAATGGCCAATCTTTTGCCATTAGAAGAAGATCTCGAAGCCATCGACGACGATATGCCAGCTGACGTTCCCTTGTCTGAGGAAACGGAAACTGAACCGGCAGGAGATCCTGTGGTTGAAGAACCACCGGCAGAAGCTGAGCTCCCAACTGCTCCCACTGAAGAATCAGCTGATACTGAAAAATCAGATGACACACCCACGAGCGAGACTGAGGATGAGCCAGAACCAACCATTCCTCTGGAAGACAGCCAGACAGCAGAGTCCATTGAATCCAGTATCGAGATTGCTGCAAGTCCAGCATATGAGAGTGCCGAACTGGGGGATCCGGTTGTTCTGAACCTGGACCCGGTCGAAACCGACCCGCCAGCTGAAACCGAACCGCCGGTCGAAACCGAGCCGCCAGCTGAAACCGAGCCACCGGCTGAAACCGAGCCACCGGCTGAAACCGAACAACCGGTCGAAACCGAGCCGCCAGTCGAAGAAGAAGAGGTAATCTCTGAACCAATCGTTGAAGAGGCTGATCCCATCGAGGATCCCGCGCTGGCAATGGAACTGATGGAGCCTCTGATCATCGAAACGATCACCATTCATGTGGACACGGATGACGGTGAAGGAAACGGCGATGCGGATGGGTCTCATGCCTATGGGTATGCTCAAAAAGGATTGCTCTGGAATGATTCCCAGCCATACATCCGATTCTACAAGAAAATCAACAATCAGGGCGCAGTCAAATACGTCGCGATCACCCTCGATGGACGCCTGATGGACGGTGACACAGGTGCCTCTCGACCAAACCTGATGATGCAAGGGCAATGGGCCATTCTTGGCTATGAAGAAACCAAAGGTATCGGTGCTGGCGTACCGTCGGAACACCATGAAGATGAAGACAGTGAAGAAGAACATGACGGTGAAGGAACCGACAAGTATTACGCTGACCTGGGCAAGAATGTCATCTACCATAGCGCCAATTTCCAATCGCTGGAAAAAGTCAGCGCCGGAACGATCCTCAATCCGCCTGAAACAGATACCAGCGGCCATACGATCTATCTTACTGACGCTGAGGGCAACCTGATCTATGATTACCTGGGTCAAAAAATCCCCGCCTACCAGAATGCCCGCCGCCCGCGTTTCCTGGTGCAGTCCAAGGACAACATGGGTGAAAGCAAAACCGTCATGGTCGCCCTGTACAAAATGGGTGAAGATGGCAAGGGCCGCCCGTCCGATATCATGATGCAGCGCTGGGTTGTAACAGGAGATGGCAATCCGTATCAGATCAAATATCTGGTGAAAAATGAAATCCAGAACATCAGCAGCATTACGCCAACAGTAACAGAAACATACTTGAATGCCGATGGGGAGGAACGCATCAAGATGTTGCGCTGGAGCCAAAGTCCGGATAATCTCAGCGACCATACCAGCGCTTACGATAATGACGACGCCCGCGCCCATCGCGGTTTCCTTCGCGGTGACTTCCTGGCTGTGGCCTACACTTGGACGCCCAACTGGACTGCTTCCCGGAATGGTAATGATAAGTATGACTTATACGTCCGGCGGTCATTTACTGGCGGGCAAACCTGGACAACCGATCCCGCTGGCAATGGCGTGACCCACACCAACATTTTCCGCAACTCCACAGATGACGGCGGTGGTTTCTACGCCGAAGTATCCACCTACGGAGCAGGTGCATTTGAACCGGCACAGAACCTTTCCAAGCTACGCAACAACAAAGAAAGCATCATCGAACCTCGTCTCGTCGGTGTTCCAGGCACGATTGCCGGCGGCCGCTATCCAGAGGACATCCAGAATCCGAACGCATTCTGGGTGACCTACGGAACTGAGGAAAATGTCGATACCAACACCAACGACGACTACGACGATGACGAAGGCACAGGTGAACCGCTGGACCTGTACTACAGCTACAGCATGAACAAAGGCGAGAGCTACTATACGGAAACAAAGATCATCAACCCGGTTAGCGAGAGTGAATTCGCTGGCCAAGAAGTCGAGGTCTGGGACTGGCTGGCCAAGGATCGCGGCGATTGGCAACCCGCCCAGGCGGAAGCCCAGATCCGGATGACTCCAGACGGATCGATCTTCTACGCCATCTGGAATGAGAGCGGCGTAGATCCGGAAAGCGGTGAGCACAACAGTGATGCCATTTTCCGCCGGATCATGCGCAATCGAGGCGTCATAGAAGTCAGAAACAAACCTGTTGAAACCGAGCCATGATCTAAGAGCCGTCAAAATGGACCCCGACCGAGTCAAATCCATGTCGGGGTCCAAGCACCATCCATCACGCACTGTTGCAACATGCAAAGGGGAGACATCTATATGAAAAAGAAATATAAAATGATCTCAGTTTTGCTATCTATCGTGCTGATGATCTCACTCACCAGCAGCACCGCATTCGCTAAAAAAATCAAACCAGCACCGGCTATTGATCTGGTAGTCTCTGCAGTCTTTAACGATGTCAACGTCGACGGCTATGCCGGTGTCGGCGATACCATCACTTATACTTTCGTCGTCTCGAACATTGGCAATGTCGAGCTGACAGGTGTCGAGGTAACCGGTGACTTAGCCGTTATCTGGAGTGATCCAATCGTAACCACGCTGGCGGTTGCGGCAACGGACACTGGTAGTGCCACTTATACCTTGACTGCAGAGGATCTGGTCGATGAGACATTTGTGTATAATGCGACGGCCACCGGCACAGGCGGGTTAACTGACGTTTCCAAAACTGCTTCTGTAGTGACCCAGCTCGATCTATTGGAATTCGCAGCAATTTCTCTTGCTGTCACTGGAGAATTTGTCGATGTAATTGCTGATGGTTCCGTTACCGCTGGAGATGCCATCTATTTTGATTTTTCGGTCACTAACACAGGAACGGAAGATTTGACCACCATCGTGTTGACCGACAACGAGACGTTCTTTGCTGATCCAGGATTGACGTTGACGATTGCTGATGGGGTGCTGTCGCCTGGTGAAGAGATTACCTATCTGGACGCAATCTATTATTTAACCCTGGGCGATATCACAAATAAGTCTGTCACCTATTCCGCAACGGTCACCGCGCTCTATGACGATGGAATTGCATCAAACCAACCGGAAGACTCGTCTGTAACAGATAATGATACGTACGTGTATGAAATCAACCTCATTGGCGGTGACGCTGTGCAACTGCTGGATGCGCCCTACAACAATCTATCCACGCCTGTTGTAATCACAGACGATGTCGAACTGTTCTACACCAAGCAATGGCTGGATGCCGATGCGGATGGTATCTTTGACGGCAGTGAACGAGAACTATTTTATGACACTGAAGGCGCTCTGGTTCCATTGCCGGTAACCGCAAGCTTCAACGAAACACATCCCGATGAATATCTGGGCCAAGTGGATCCGCCGGATGACACACCGGAGTATTATACGGAGTACATCATCTATGGCAACGAAACCGATGGATACTATACAGCTGATCTCATCAACAATGTGACCCGGGAGTCCATTCCAGATGGTCTTGTCGACACCTCTATTCCGGTTTTGATGACCACATGGCTACATGACAATGGCTTGTGGTACCCCCATGCCTCCGAATTCACGCCTGAAGCACTGGCAATCCTCCCCCAAGTCGCCATGCCGGAAACACTACTGGACAACCTGTACTGGGATACAGCAAATGTTCAGACGTACAAAAATGCCTGGCAGGCAGACTGGAAACGGTCCGATACCCTTGTCAATATCGACTTTGTCGACTGGGGCAATCCACTCGAGACAACTGACCCTCTGGTTGGCTATCGCTTCCCAGTCGAGCTCTATCTCTACACCAAATTGCCTTCAGATCAGCTGATGACCGCATACAAGATGGCTTGTCTCGACTACCCCAGTTCAGCCGATGAAGTCTACGGCACGAACAAGACCACGTTCGAAAGCTATTACGCGACCGTTCTGACCAACAAATTCCGGGTCGAGGTCTTTGACGGCGATCAGTTCTATGAAATTGGCATTGAGCCCGCAATCGGCCCCAGCGGGAAGATGAATTTTGCCTCGGCAGGTGGTGGCTGGATTCCGCAAAAACCGGGCACTCACCGCATCTACTTCTATCTCAATGATCCTTTGATCTCATTGTCCAACGCGATCATCAATAATGATGAACATTATGTCTTTAGCTATGGGTTAATGGCCGAAGGCCTTTCCAGCAAAAAGGAAGGCGTCGCCTATATCAACGGACAATGGGCAACTTGGATCGACGTGGATGTCAAACTACCGAATAGCAATGGCGGCCGGAAAAAGTAAACTCGCATTGAGCTTTATTATTTAACCATATCAGGGCGGCTTCTGTTGCCAAACAGGAGCCGCTCTTAATAATATGTAAAAATCAACTAAATATTTGTCACAACAAACGTGATATGATGATTTTGTACCGGTTGTTAATATTCAAACCAGGCGATGCCAGTTGTATCCACTTATTTCACACAGGCGTTTTTTTGCATACCCTCTCAAATGCTTGAAATCGTGCGTATATAGAAGTGAGGGTCTTACTGTTCCGGATGGGGCAAAACAATGGATCCTTTGGCTGGAGATACCGGATCAATTATCGGACGGATTCAGTCAGGTGATGGTGAGTTGCGCGAGCAATTCATCACCGCTCGTTTGCCGTTTATCAAGCGAGCGGTCGCCAAGATCACTCATGTCTATTTTGTGGAACAGGAGGATGAATTCGAGATCGCACTGGAATCTTTCAATGACGCCATCGATCGATATCGCCTCGACAGTTCAGCATCATTCGAATCGTTTGCCTACCTGGTCATCCGCAACCGGATCTATGACTGGATGCGCAAGCAGAAGTTGAATCACAAAACCATCTCGCTGGCTGAGCAATACTGCGAAGATGGACTGACGCTCGAAGAGCGATTACCAGATCCACATAGCGAAGATGTCCAGGATAATCTTGAATTTGCTGAGGAAATGGTAGATCTGGAACTGCACTTGCAAGAGTTCGGGTTCAAACTGACCAGCCTGGCCAGCCATTTTCCCAAGCACCAGGACAGCCGCTGCCTGTGTATCCGGGTTGCCCGTCAAATTTCGTCTGATCCGATTCTATATAACCAAATGGTACAGTCGCATCATCTCCCGGGCAAAGAGCTGGCTACCAGATGCCACTTGCCCATCAAGACCATCGAAAAAAACCGGGCCAGTATCATTTTCCTGGCCTTGCTGATGAAAAGTTCGTTCGAAACCATCCAGGGATACCTCAGTGTCTTTGAAAGGGGGTGTCCGCAATGAAAAAGGGAACCGTCTTGTCGATCGACAAACGGTACGCCGTGGTCTTTACTCAAGACTGCCAGCTGTTGCGGCTGCCTCTGACACCTGACATGGTTGCAGGCAAGGAAATCTGGCTCGAAGCGCCTGGCCTGGAACCGCTCCGTTATGACTGGTATCGCCTCGCTCGTCCGGCTATGGCCGCCGTTGCACTGCTGGTCTTTGTTGCCATAGCGCTGTGGTCAGCCCGTATGGTCAAGCAAGATCTGGTTTACGCCTATGTCTCGGTTGATGTCAAACCCAGTGTACAACTACTACTCGATCCAGAATTAAATGTCATTTCTGTTGAGGTGCTAGATGAAGCCTCAGCAGCTCTGGCCAATGATCTGCCCCTCCAAGGACAACCGTGGCAACAGGCTGTCAATTTGTGGCTGGCCAGGCTCGCCGAGGAAACCGATCTCAGCCAGGAGACGGTCCTGATTTCCGCCGTGTTCCCGGAAAAGACGGAGCGGATGCGAGAACCACTGGAGGCAATCAATGGCCACAATGGAACTGGTATCTTGTCTGGCCTCGATGTCCATGTAGCCTATTCCAGCGATTTTCACCTGGTTGCTCAAGCCAAAGCCAATCACCTGACCATAGGCAGACAGATGCTGCTGGTCAAGTCGAATCGCTTCAGCCAGCCGTGGGATGCAACGAGCATCCAGTCAACCCCACTGTCTATCCTCGTGCATACCTTGCTGTCCCCAGAAGTTACCAGAGTCACGTCGATCGAGGAGCTGTTGACTGAATCAGTCCTGACTCCATCCGATTCTGTGGTGGGAACAAGCGAACAGAGCGCTCCGGCAACGCAGTCAACAAGCATGGTCGTTGAGAATGCGCAAACCAGCGGAAGTGGCAGCGAATCATCAAAAAGTTCCAGTCAGGAACCCAGCTCTGAGACCCAAGATGTAACTGTCTCTTCAGAAGCAAGCACTTCAGAACCCCAAGGCAGCCAACAGACAGATTTTTCCACCAGTACCAGCAATGAACCAGCTCCATCCACACAGCGGCAAACGAGTACCCAAAGTTCGAGTACAACCGAGTCTGAATCGACCGCTGAGATGACCAATAGCCCTGGGCCAGGTAGCCCGTCTCCCTCGACCAGCGGTACCATGGGCCGTAGAATGGGCCGCTTCGGCCACCAGAAAATCTAATTAGACCACTAACCACAAGCAAAGCGTAACGGGGCCCACCTTCTCCCCTTTACCCGAAGGGGTTGGCTGGATTCGTCCACATCCGGCCAGCCCCTTCAACTTTGCCAAAAAAGGGACCGGGTCTCGATATCGAAATTCGATATCGAGACCCGGTCCCTTTTTTGTACACCTTCCATCAAACGCTACAGCGCCAGGCGTTGGCGAGGATTTCGAGCAGGATTAATCTTGCCATCTGGTGGGTGAAGGTCATCTGGGAGAGGAGGATGCGTTCGCGGCAGCTGCGCAGGAGGTCGGGAGCCAGGCCATTGGAAGCGCCGATCAGAAAGACCAGGTCGCCCTGGGCCTGGCTGCGCCAGCGCTCGAGCTGGGGGCGGATCGTGCCCTCGCTGTCGGGCTTGACCCACTGGCCAGCAAGGTCGAGCGCAACGATGTAGTCACCCGGCCGCAAACGGGCACGGATGCGCTCAGCTTCGACCGTGAGCGCTTTTTCGACCGGCCAGTTGTCGGGACTATCCTCGACTTCAATGAGCTCGACCGGGCAATGGCGCGCCAAATCACGACGCATCGCTGAGATGGCGTCGCGCAGGTAGGGCTCGCGGACACGGCCGGGGGAAATGATACGGATGTTCACCAGATGACAGGTTCGCTGGTCGTGAAACGCCGGGCGACAGCGACATCGAGGTCGCGGCCGATCAGGGCACCTTCCGCCTGGAGATGGTCTCGCACCGTCTGCAGGGCCAGCTCTGGATAATTGTTCTCCTTGCTCAGGTGGGAAAGGATGAAGCGTTGGGTGCCGCGGGACAGGAAATGTAGAATTGCCTTGGCACTGTCGCCATTGGACAGATGGCCGAAATCCCCGGCGATGCGCTGTTTTAAAGGCGGTGGATAGGAGCCGGCAGCCAGCATGACGGGGTCGTAGTTGGACTCAACCAGGATGATCCGGCTACCGCTCAGTGCATTGAGCAGCTGTGGCTCTGGCCAGCCAAGATCGGTGCAGACTGCAACGGCGCCGTGCTCGGTATCGATTTTAAAAGCGACGGATTCAGCCGCATCGTGCGAGGTCCGGTAGCCGGCGACAGACAGGTCGCCGACGATAAAGTCAACACCGCTGACAAAAGGCCGGATCAGGTCTTCGGGGACCTTGCCTAGTGCACTGCGCAAAGCCTGCAGGGTTCCTCCGTTGACATAGAGCGGAACCTTGTGGCGGCGCATCAGTGCTCCGACCGACCGGGCGTGATCCGTGTGTTCATGTGTCACCAGCACGCCGGTCAGCTGGCTGGCGTCTTCGCCGATTTCCTGCAGAGCATGCTCAATATCGCGCAGGCTGACTCCGGCATCGATCAGGATCCGGGTGCTGCCACTGCTGACAAAGATCGCATTGCCGCTCGACCCGCTCCGAAGCGCGCAGACTTTGACGTGGTTCAATTTTCGACGCGCGTAATGTCCGCGCCAAGCGAACGCAGCTTATGGATGAAATTTTCATAGCCGCGCTCGATTTTTGCAATATCGGTGACTTCGGTCGTGCCTTCAGCCACCAGGCCGGCCAAAACCATGGCAGCCCCGGCGCGCAGGTCACGGGCGGTGACGACGGCTCCGGTCAGCTGGTTGACGCCCTCGATGATCGCCATCTGGCCGGACGTCATGATCTGGGCGCCCATCATCTTGAGTTCGTCGACATACTGGAAGCGATTGTCCCAGACGGTCTCAAGCATGCGGCTGGTGCCAGGCACCGTGCAGAGCATGACCGTGGTCTGCGGTTGCAGGTCGGTCGGGAAGCCCGGATACGGGATCGTCTTGAAGCTGGCCGGCTGGAGGTTCTCCTCGGGGTCGATCCAGACCCGGATGGAATCGTCGCCGACGTCGAGCTGGGCACCCATTTCCTCGAGCTTGGCAGACAGAGGTTCCATATGCTTGGGAATCAGGCCATGGACCGTGACGTCGCCGCGGGTGATGGCGGCGGCGATCATGTAGGTACCAGCTTCGATCTGGTCCGGAATGACCGCGTAGGAGCAGCCTGCGGGCAACACCGGCGTACCGGTGATGCGGATGACATCGGTGCCGGCACCACGGATGTTGGCGCCCATCGTGTTCAGGAAGTTGGCGACGTCGACGATATGTGGCTCTTTGGCGGCATTTTCGATGACCGTCGTGCCTTCAGCTTTTGTTGCCGCGATCATGATGTTGATCGTCGCTCCGACGCTGACAACGTCGAGGAAGATGTTTTCACCTTTGAGGGTATCGGCATGGAGCGAGATCCGACCATGTTCGATCGTGGCATGGGCACCGAGCGCTTCGAAGCCTTTCATATGCTGGTCGATCGGCCGGGTGCCGAAATTGCAGCCGCCGGGCATCAGGATCGAGGCACTGCCAAATCGGCCCAGCATGGCACCGAGCAAATAGTAGGAGCCGCGGATGCTGCGCACGCGCTCGTGCTCAGCCACATAGGTGTGGATCGGTTGCGGGTCAATATACAAGCTGCCTTCGGAATCGCGGCGGATTTCCGCGCCGAGGGCCTTAATGATTTCCAGCAGGACATTGATATCGGCAACGTCCGGGATATTCTCGATCTTGCAGGGACCATCCAGCATGGTGGCCGCGGCAATGATCCCCAGTGCGGCATTTTTCGAGCCGCTGATCGTCACATCTCCGGTCAGGCGGTTACCGCCTCGTACAAGATAACTGGCCAAGGGAATTCCTCTTTTCTCATCAAGGTTAGCCGGGTCAGGCAAAGTGACAGCTGGGGGCTGGACCCGGACGGTTATCGGCGTCATGTCGGGACTCCGACGGTGTCATTCAAGCGATTGAGCAGCAGCTCGCGTTGCTCGGGATCCAGGGATTCCAGGTCCTTTTCAGGGTCAAAACAATCGCGGGCACAGTCTTCCAGGTCGCGCAAGGCGGACTGGTGAATCAGGCTCTGGCTGGTGAGGCCATCATGGATCGCTGTCAAGGTGTCACGATAGATTTTTTCAGCACTGGGCAGGATCACAGAGAATTCTGTACCTTTGCCAAGGGTGCTGTCAACTGTAATTTTACCACCATGCAGTTCAGCCAGCTCACGGGCAATCGAAAGGCCCAGGCCAGTGCCGCCAAACATGCGCGAACCGGTCATGTCGACCCGGTAAAAGCGGTTGAAAATATGCGGCAGATGTTCCTTTTCAATGCCAAAACCCGTGTCGACCACTTTGACATAGACGTCATCAATCAGGTGGCCGATGTAGACCTTGACTGTACCACCTTTGTCGGTGTATTTGATCGCATTGGAAATCAGATTGACCAGAATGCGTTCTACAGAAGAACGGTCTGCGTAAATGGGTGGAATGGTCGTAACCGCAAAGCTTTCCAGGACAATGTTTTTGTCCAGCGCCTGGTGCATCAGGCGGTCGACTGTCTGGCGCACCATGGCGGCCAGGTCCTGCTGCTCCATGCGCACCCGGATTCCCTTGCTGTCGATGCTCGACAAAAGCAGCAGATCCGCCACCAGATGCTCCATCCGGATGGCATCATCATGGATCCGACGGACGTCCTTGCGAATGCCATCGTCATTCTTCTCATCAAGGCCCCAGTCCAGCAGGGATTCCGAATAAGTCTTGATCGTCGTCAGGGGCGTTTTCAACTCGTGCGAAACATTGGCGACAAATTCCTTGCGCTGTTTCTCCAGCCGTTCCTGATCTGTGATCTCCTGGACAATGACCAGGTTGCCAGCCTTGCGGCCTTCTTCAAAGCGGGATTCCTTGAGCCGGACGCGGAGAATCTTGTCCGCCAGGACGACCTGGACAACAATGTCGTCACGACCGAGCAGACGCGCTGCCTGCAGGCCATTGTTCTGGCCGTAGCGCTCGAAGAATTCATCAAGCCGGTCTGGGATGCCCTGGGGCTGGAACATCGTCCGGGCCGCTGGATTGGCATTGATCAGCTGGCCATCATAGGAGTAGGCAATGACGCCGATATCCAGATCAGCCAGAATGGCTTCGGATTTGCTGCGCTCCTCGACAAACTGTTGGACATAAGATGAAATGGTCCGGTTGTTGACCTTGCGCCGGTGACGTGTAGCGAAAAATATGATCAAGCCCTGGACCAGCAAGGTCAGGCCAAGGACAGCCAAAATCAAGACAATCGGATGGATCTGGTGCAAGCTGTTGGTCACGATCTGCCAGCCAGCAAGGAAACGGGCAACATAAGGCAAAGCCTGCGCGAAAAAGCTCGCGAGACCGGAATAAAATTGCATGCTTAGGGATTTGCTCCTGATTGGGGATTTTTCTCAAAGTAGTAGCCGACGCCGCGCTTGGTCATGATGTAGCGGTAATTGTGCTGGTCTGGTTCCAGCTTCTCTCGTGTACGGCGGACAGTGACATCCACGGTGCGGACGTCACCATAGTATTCGTAGCCCCAGACCTTTTCGAGCAAGGATTCGCGTGAAAAGACCTGGCCGGCATTTTTAGCCAGGAAACGGACAAGTTCAAACTCGCGCAAGGTCAGGTCAATCATGTCGCCACCGCGGCGGACCTGGTAGGCCTCCTGGTCGATCTCGAGATCACCGAAGGTCATGACCTTGGGATGGTCCTCACCGCCGATCTCCGAGATGCTGACCCGGCGCAACTGGGCTTTGACCCGTGCCAGGACTTCGCGGACACTGAATGGCTTGGTGATATAGTCGTCAGCTCCCAGCTCAAGGCCGAGAACTTTGTCAATTTCTTCGCTTTTTGCGGTCAGCATCAGGATCGGGACATTGGTCTGCAGCCTGAGTTTGCGGCAGACGTCAAAGCCGTCCATCTTGGGCAGCATGCAATCGAGCAGGATCAGGTCCGGTTTCTGGCTGATCCCCATCTCGACAGCCTGGACACCGTCATAGGCTGAGAGGGTCTGGTAACCTTCACGTTCGAGGTTCGCCTTGAGGATATCGACAATATTGTGCTCATCATCGACGATCAGGACTTTTGCTCCCACAATGCGATCCTCCATCTTGCAGCTGACGGCAGAAACCCTGCCGCCAAATGAAACAACTGAACATATTGTGTGTATTATATCATGATTCCGTAATAATGAAACAAGGCCACCGGGCGTTAACCCGATGGCCTTGAAATGATCCGGCGGAGACCTATCTTTCCGGGCCGTTACCAGCCAAGTATTGTCGGCACGAGAGAGCTTAACTGCTGTGTTCGGGATGGGAACAGGTGTGACCTCTCTGTCATATCCACCGGAAGGTGTGAGGGGGAATTTGCACCCTCAGGACTGCATAAGGGGAAGGATCTACTGAAGAATCGAGCGATTGGAGAAAGGGTATGAGGTCAAATTTCAAATGGTATCAGGATCGATGTTTTTGAGAAACCTGATAACTTGTGGTCAAGTCCTCGACCTATTAGTACCGGTCCGCTGCATGCATTGCTGCACTTCCACTTCCGGCCTATCAACCTTGTGGTCTACAAGGGGTCTTACCATTACTGAGGGAAATCTCATCTTGAGGTGGGCTTCACACTTAGATGCTTTCAGCGTTTATCCCATCCAAACTTAGCTACCCAGCTGTGCCACTGGCGTGACAACTGGTACACCAGAGGTTCGTCCATCCCGGTCCTCTCGTACTAGGGACAGCTCCTCTCAAATTTCCTACGCCCACGATAGATAGGGACCGAACTGTCTCACGACGTTCTGAACCCAGCTCGCGTACCACTTTAATCGGCGAACAGCCGAACCCTTGGGACCTGCTACAGCCCCAGGATGTGA
>Ga0228535_1002133_pt1 | contig 21312 bp, 13 predicted proteins | sample SJ1metagenome_FD_168457 | JGI IMG/M metagenome (GOLD analysis project Ga0228535, IMG submission 168457) | Enriched culture of PCE-dechlorinating microbial communities from Ithaca, New York, USA - SJ1 | ecosystem: Engineered > Modeled > Simulated communities (microbial... > Unclassified | place... | reverse complement strand
GCCATGGACGTCCGGCCCTGTCCAGCCCATGCCTCGTAGGTATCCCGATCGATCAACCGCGGGAGGGTGTGTTCCGCCCGGTACCATTTCCGGGTGTGAGGCAGGGACAGGAATCGCCCAGCGGCCCCCAGCCCTTCAAACTTGTCGAGCGCGAGGATATCCTCGCGCTGGGCGATTCCCTCGACGAGGCGGCAGGCCATGCCGCAGATTTCATCGTCGATGACGAGCTTTTCGAGGCTTTGAGCGCTCTCGAAATCGAGCATTCCAGGCCCCGAGATGACGTTGATGCCGGAGAGAGCGGCCAGGACGGCGCCCATCCCCGTTTCCAGCCCCGCCTGCGCATCGATCACCTTGGAGTCGCTCAATCCCATGTAGGCGTGCGTCGGCAGGCGGAGGAATTTGCCGATCTGGGCGTAGGCTGAATCGATCATCATGGTTTCCATGGCGCCCATGGGGGTTGTCCCCTTGCGCATGTCGAAACTTGAGGGCGAGCCTCCGAAAACGACGGGGGCCCCGCGCGCGGCCAGCTGGCAGATGGCGAGCCCGCTGAGATTCTCGGCGACATGCTGGACGAGCGTGCCGGCGATGGTCACGGGCGAAGTCGCGCCGGTCATTCCCATGGATATGAGCTCCGAGGGTATCCCGGCGCGGGCGGCGTCGATCAAGCTCTGCGACGTCAATCGGCTCCAGCGAAGGGGAGGGGAGGGGCAGGCATCAAAGATGGCCAGGGGCCTGCGGGCAAGCTCTTCCCTGCCGCCGCGCACGGCCGTGAGAAAATCGCGCATGGGCGCGAATCCCTCCACCCGGAACGTGCCCGTGACAAAAGGCTTGGCCGAATGCTGAAGCCCCAGATAAAGCCGGTAGCAGTCCGCGATCGCGTGGGGCACGTCGGAGCTCACCAACGCGGTGCTCTGAAAATGGACGTGTTCAAGGGTCTCGACCAGACGGTAGAGACGGACGAGGTCGGAGGACTCGGCCCTGCGCTCGGACTGGGTCGCGTGATCCAGGAGGGTGACCGCCGCCGATCCCGGGTTAAAATGGATGCCGTCTCCGCCGACGACATAAGCTTTGTCTCCGGCCCGGTTATAGAGAATGAACGAGGCGGGCGCCGAATTCAAACAGTCCTCGACAAGGCTCCGCGTCAGAAAGGCCCTCCGGCCGTCCCCGCCGATCCTCATTCCGGCGCCGTCAAGCAGGCCGATGGCTTCCTCATTCTCGATGAAAACGCCGTGTTTCTCCAGCAAAACGAAAGCTTCGTCGACGATCTTTTCGATGAATTCGGGGCTCAAGAGCTCGAGCCTCGGTCTTCTGGCTTGAATCATCATGATTCACCTCCGAGGGGAAGACGGCCGTCCCTTCTTATGTCGCCGCCAGGCGCTTGGCCTTTTGGACCGCCAGAGCCGCGTTCGGCGCGTAGCCGTCGGCCCCGATGTCGTCCGCCCATTTCTGATTGGCCGGCGCGCCGCCGACCATGACTTTGTATTTCTCCCTGAGACGCCTGACCGTGAGCAGTTCAATAAACCTCTTCTGATTCAGCATGGTCGTCGTCAGCAGGGCCGAAAGACAGATGATGCCAGCTTTCTCGGCCTCGGCTTTCTCGATGAATTTCTCGAGCTTCACGTCGGCGCCCAGGTCGAAGACTTCGAAGCCGTTGGCCTGGAGCAACGCGGCGACGAGGTTTTTCCCGATGTCATGGATATCGCCCTCGACCGTTCCGATGACGACTCCGCCCAGAGAGCGGGCCTTGATGTTGGATCCGGACATCCCGGGCCGAAGGACCGCCATGGCCGCTTTCATGCTCTCGGCGCTGGCGATGAGCTCCGGCAAAAAATAGTCCCCGGCTTCCCAGAGCTCGCCGGCTTTCTGAATCCCGGGGACATAGCCCCGTTCGATCATTTCGTTGAGGTCGATTTCGAGCTCTACGGCCCGACGGGCGGTTTGGCGGGCTTTATCCTCATCCCCCCCGATGATCGCCTCCCGAGCTTCACGCCAGAGATCCTCTTTGGCCATGGGGCCTCCTCGTTTCCGCGGATTATCGATCAGCGATGACGATAGGATTATTTCATGGAAATCAGGGCCGCGGCCGCCTTCTGGATATAAGCCGGATTGGTGCCGCAACAGCCGCCGACGAAATTGGCTCCGGCCTTGACCAGATCGGGGATGAAGCGGACATAATCATCGATCCCCTGCGAATATTTGACCGAACCGTCCTCGCAGACCTCGGGCTTCCCCGCGTTCGCCTGGGCGATGATGGGACGGTAGCTTTTTTCCCTGAACGCCCGGACGAGACCGACCATATCCCGACTATCGATCATGCAATTGGCCCCGTAGGCCGCGACATCGGCCTTCTCCAGCTCAAGGACGCATTGGGCAACCGAGTTCCCCATGAAGGTAAAATAGCCCCGCGGCGTCCGATTGAAGGTGAGCGTTACGAAAACCGGAAGAGGGGAAATCCGGCGGGCTCCGTGGAGAGCGGCCATGGCTTCCCGGAGGTCGTACATGGTCTCGATGAGAAGGAAATCGACGCCGCCGTCCGTCAGCGCCTGAGCCTGCTCCGAGAAAACCGCCTCAAACTGCTCCTCCGTGTAATCGCCCTGGGGCTTGAGCAGTTTCCCCGTGGGGCCGATGCTGCCGGCCACGAATTTCCCGGCGGGCTTGACGGCGCGGGCGAGCGCCGCGGCCGCGCAGTTCAACTCATAGGCGCGGCTCTCCAAACCGTGAGCGGCCAGCTTCAGCCGGTTTCCTCCGAAGCTGTTTGTCGTGACGACATCCGAACCCGCTTTGTAATAGCTGAGATGAACCTCCTGGACGATTTCGGGCTTCTCTATATTCCAGACTTCCGGGCAGGCATCCTGGGGCAGGCTCCGGCTCATGAGTTCGGTCCCCATCGCTCCGTCCATGAGAACGGTTCTTTTCCTGGCCAGGTCAATAATGTTGTCGTTCATAGCGTCCCTCCTGAATACGGTTTGAGAGCCAAGGCTTCAACGAATTGCTCTTGAAAGGCGGGGTCCATCGCCAGCGAAACGTGCTTGACCTTGCGAACGAACGCCTCGATCGTTTTCCTCTCGGGCCCGGAGAGGAGCAGCTTCCTGGCCCCGGCCAGCGAGGCGTTCCCGACAAAGACGATCCGGTCCTGGGGCGCGTCGGGCAGAAGGCCGATGGCCACGCCGTTGGCGATGTTGAGAGAATTGCCGAATGCCCCGGCGACATATATTCTCTGAAGGTCGTGAATGGCGATTCCGAACCGCTCGAGCATATTGCCGACGCCCGTCTTGACGGCGGCGATGGCCAGCTGCATCTCCCGGATGTCCTGCTGGCTCAGGGTCAGCGACTCCGAAAGCCGCAGGTTTTTCTCGGCGCCGGCGATCTTCCCGTCGGAATCGACCAGGCGGTGACGGACGCAGAGGGCGAGGATATCGACGAGCCCCGTTCCGCAGATGCCCCGCGCCGGCTCATCGCCGATGGTCCGAAGGACGAATCCTCCATCCCAGGACGCGGCGTGCACCGCGCCCGGCAGAGCGAGAGACCCGCAGCTCAGGTTCATCCCTTCAAAAGCCGGCCCGGCGGCGGTCGAGGTGGCGACGCATTGCCTGCCCTTTTTCAGGACGATCTCTCCGTTCGTCCCCAGGTCGATGAAAAGAAAGCTGCCGTCGGTCTTGTGAAGGTCGAGGGCGGTCAGGCCGGCGGAAATATCCCCGCCGACAAAGCTCTTGATATTGGGCGCAATGTAGACCCTTGCCTGAGGATTCAGATCCAATCCGATATCCTTCGCCCGGAAGGGGCAGGCGGAGGAAAAGGCCCCGTGGAACGGGGATACGGCCAGCGTGTCGACCGGAATGCCGAGCAGGAAATGGCTCATGGCCGTGTTGCCGGCCGCGACGATTTCGTAAATCTCCTCCGGCGAAATGCCGCTGTCGGCGGCCAGACCGCGGATCATGCGGTTGAGGAGGCCGCGGATGGCCCCGCTCAGGTCGGACAGCCCGGCCGGATTCCGGAAGGCGTGCGTGATGCGCGATACGATATCGGAGCCGTAGGGGATCTGGCTGTTGGCCGCGGCGGCCCGGCCGATCGGACGCCCGGTATTCAGGTCCAGAAGCTCAACGACGACCGTGCTCGTGCCGATATCAACCGCGGCGCCCCAGTTCGCCGAAGTCGTGTCACCGCGCTCCAGCGACAGGATCTCGTTCTCGCGGAAGACGACGGCCGTGAATTCGCCGCCGCCCTCATCCTCGACGCCGGGAAGGGACCGCAACACATCGAGGGGCAGGAGAAGGCGCCTCCGGAAAAAGCGTTCCAGCCCTTCGGCCGGAGAATGGGGTGCATGAAGCGTCGACTCCGCGAGCTTGACAAAATATTTTCTGACACAGGGGGAAAAATCCGCCGGCACATCCATCCCCGTGTCCAGAATGGACATTTTCCCCAGCCGGAAAGCTTCGGGAATTCGAAGACGAACCCGGCTGCGGACGCGATACAGGCAGGAAAGGCGGCAGTTCGGAGGCAATCCCCGCTGCGCCAGGAGCCAGCTTTCCATCTCGCCCGGCGGAGGCAGCTCTCCCTCCAAGATCTCCACGAAACACTTGCCGCAGATCCCCCGCTTCCGGCAGTAAAGGCTGATGGGAATTCCCGCCGTCTCCAGGCAGTCGGCGAGGAGTGAGCCCTCGGCTGCGCTCAGCCGGGCCGAAGGCGAAACGATTTCTATTTCATGCGTCTTCGTCATGGCAGGGGGTCAGCCTCTGCGAAGCATTTTAGAACATTTTTCCCGGCGGGCCTACTGATTTTTTATTCCGGGAACCGTCCTTTTCGGGAGGGAAGACGCGGAGGGCGGGTTCTTTCCGGGGATCCGCATTATTTTGGAATCCGCGCGGTGGATGCGATATAATCGCGTTTCCCCGCGTTCGCCGGGGAAAATATGTCAAAGGGGATGAGAACATGGCCCTCGATCGTCATGGCATGAAAGCCCTCCCGCGGCGCGACTTCCTGGCAATGGGCGTTAAAGGAGGATTGGCGATCGCCGCGACGCCTCCGCTCCTGGCACGGCTTATGGCCGGCGACGCGCCGGCCGCGGGCCCGGACCTTGCCCCGGAGGACCTTGATAAGATCATCCGCCGGGCCTTGAGCAAAGGCGGAGACTTCGCGGAGGTGTACGTCGAGCATCGGATTTCGCGGAACGTCCTTCTCGAAGAATCCAGGTTTAAAAGCGCCGTTTTCGGCATCAGCCGGGGCGCCGGCATCCGCGTCATCTCCGGAAGCAGGACAGGCTACGCCCATACCGACGAGATCACGATGGAAAAAATGCTCCGCGCCGCGGATGTGGCGTCTTTCGTGGCCCGGGGGAAGCCGGCCGCGAACCCTGCGGACGTTCGGGAAGAAAAGCGGCCGTCCTACATCACGGTCAAGGTGCCGCTTGACAGGGTGGCCGATGAGAAGCGGCTCGAGATCATGCGGAGAGCCCACGACACGGCGCTGAGCTGCGACCGGAGGATCCGGATGGCTTCCGTCGATTATTACGACGAAATCCGCGGGCGGATGATCGCCAACAGCGAGGGCCTTCTCCTCAAAGACGAACTGCCCCTGATCTTTTTCATCGTCCAGACCCTCGGAGCCGGCAACGATACGCGGCATATGGGCCGTGAACGCTTGAGCCGCCATTCCGGGCTGGAAGTCTTCGACGAGGTCAAACCGGAGGACCTGGCCCGATCCTGCGCCCGCGAATCGATCGCCATGCTCGAGGCCAGGGAGGCGCCCGCCGGGAAGATGGATGTCGTCATGCAGAACGGCTGGGGCGGCGTGCTGGTCCATGAGGCCGTAGGCCACCCCCTCGAGGCCGATAACATCGCCAGGAAGACGGGTCTTTTTACCGGAAAACTGGGGAAAAAAGTCGCTTCCCCCGCCTTCACGATGGTTGACGACGGGACTCTGCCCTGTTTTCGGGGCACGACGAATTTCGATGACGAGGGCACCCAGATGAAACGCAATGTCCTGATCAAGGAAGGCGTGCTGGTCAAGTACATGACGGATATCCTTTCGGCAAGACAGATCCGGGCGGAAAGAACCGGCAACGGCCGGCGCCAAAGTTTCCGCCACATGCCCATTCCACGCATGACGAACACGTTCATCGACCGCGGACGGGACAAGCCGGCCGATATCCTCGCTTCGACCTCAAGCGGCCTGTTCGTCCAAAGCCTGAGCGGAGGGAGCGTCAACTCCACGACGGGCGTCTTTAATTTCACCTGCAGGGAGGCCTACCTCATTGAAAACGGGAAGAAAACGGCCCCGGTCAAGGGAGCGACGCTCATCGGCAACTGCTTGGACGTCCTGGCCGGCATTGACGCCGTGGGAGACGATTTGGATTTCGGCCCGGGCATCTGCGGAAAGGGCCAGGAAGCCGAGGTCACCGCGGGACAGCCGACGGTGCGGATCCGGGGCATCAACGTCGGGGGAACCAGGGGGGCGGAGAAGGCGAGGAGCCGGCAAAGGAGTTGAAAATGAGCCATGAAGAATTAGCCGAACAGCTTGTCAAGACATGTCTGAAGAAAGGAGCCGACGCGGCCGAGGTCTACATTCAGGATTCCCGGAACCTGAGGATCTCGGTCAGAAACGGGGAAATTGAGACCATTCAGGAATCCGCCGGGGCCGGGGCCGGGTTCAGGGTTTTCGTCAAGGGCAAAATGGCGTTTTCGAGCTCGAACGATCTCCGGCCCGAATCCCTCGATGGCGCGGTGCTCCGGGCCGTCGAATTCGCCGGGATCACGACGGCGGATCCGAATAACGCCCTCCCCGGAGACCGGGGCACGACCCCCGTGGGCGGCCTGCATGATCCCGGGATTTCGGCGGTGCCGATGGAGGACAAGATCGTTCTCGCCATAAAAACGGAAAAGCTGGCGATGTCGTCGGATCCCCGCATCACCAAAAGCGGCGGCGCCAGCTATGGAGAAGGGGAGAGCGATGTCTTTCTCGCGAATTCGAACGGCCTTCTGAAGGGCTATAAGACCTCAACATGCGCTTTCGGCGTATCCGTCGTTGCCGAAAAGGGAGAACAAAAAGCACAGGGTTACGAGTCCTGCAGTCGCCGGTTTTTCAGCGACCTCAAGCCCGCTGAAGACGTCGCCGCCAAAGCCGCCCGGGACGCCTTTGAAATGCTCGATCCCAGGCAGGTCAGGACCCAAAAAGCGGCCGTGATCATCGCCCCGGACGCCGCCCGCTCCCTTCTCGGCGGCATCCTGGCCGCCGTCGACGGCGAACGGGTTCTCCAAGGGGCGAGTTTCCTTGGGAAAAAGGCCGGGCTGAGGATCGGCAGCGAACTCATCACGTTGATAGATGACGGGACCCTGGAGAAAGGCCCCGCCAGCGCGCCTTTTGACGCCGAGGGAGTGCCGACGCAAAAGAGGGTCATTGTAGACAAGGGGATTCTCAGGGGCTTCCTGTATAACACCTCCGCGGCGCGCCGGGCCGGGGCGCAGAGCACCGGAAACGCCAGCCGAAGCGATTTCTCTTCCCTTCCGGGCATCGGTCCTCATAACTTTTTTTTGCAGGCGGGAAACGTTGATCCCGCCGATATTATCCATGCGACGAAAACCGGTTTCCTTGTCAGGGAAATCACCGGATATGGCATCAACCCGGTGAACGGCGACTTCAGCGGCGGAGCCTCGGGATTATGGATCGAGGAAGGCCGAATCGCGTTCCCCGTGAAAGGCCTGACGATCGCCGGCGCTGGCGCCGAAATGCTCGAAGGAATCGATATGGTGGGAAACGACCTGGATTCAAGCCGCCAAATAACGGCCCCGACGTTCAGAATCCGGATGATGCAAATCGGGGGGGAATGAGAAATCCGCCCTACCCCCCCCGTTGGAGAATGAAACTTACGCTGAACATTCCTTGCCCCCCCGTGCATCCGCAGGGCACAGAACTGCATACTCTTATATTTTCTTTATTATCAACTACTTACACGACTTCTCGATTTCCATGTCTCGATAGCGTCGTTTCTCCTTTTCATCTTCTAAAACAGCCGATATATTTCCCCCTCTTTCATTCTCGAAACTCCGCCCCGGTAAGGACCCACCGGGTTTTTTATTGAACGCATTTAGACTTTTTTCCCGCCTTAAAGCCCGCGCTCCTTTCCGGGCCGATTCAATCCCCAGATCCGCGGCGCTCCGAAGAACCGCAATATTATATTTTTCCTGCACGATCCAGCTTTTTATCCATGCGCTTCGTTTTTCATTATTTAACGTTCGCACGCGCTATCTAATCCATCAATCCTCCTATCCCGCCGTTATTTTATCTTCAGTAAGCGCCTCCCGCACTGTTTTCTCCCCCAGCCAAAATCCCGATAGGGAAGAGGGCCATTCCATTCGATCTAACCACCTTTTCAACGACCTTTCAATCTTTTGCCCCGCGCTCTTTTTCATCATCCATTTTATATGCCTTATTTTTCGTCCGGAACGATCTTCGGATTTCCCCCCTTTTCCCATGGACGGTGTCCTTAAAACAATTCCATATTTTTCGATATCGTCATTGCCCCCTCACGGACCCCTGACGCGCCTGTTCATCCTGCTCTCGAAAACCCGGGCGTTTTTGCATCTTCTTTATTTTCTATCTTATACGTCTATGTCGGCGCGCCGACATTTTCTTGCGGGATTTACTTGTTGCATTTTCATTTCCGATTCGCTATAAAGGAACTTCAGTGCCCTTTATGAGTGGAGGACTGGCTTGATTATCGCCGTTACAAATCAGAAAGGCGGCGTCGGCAAAACGACGACGTCATTGAATGTTTCATCCGCGCTGGCGCTATTGGGCAAGAAGGTTTTGTTGATCGACATGGACCCCCAAGCTCACAGTACGATATCCAGTGTCACCGACCCCACGAAATATGAAAAATCCCTTTATGATGTTTTGATCAACAAAGGAGAGCCCATCGAAAACATTATCGTCCGGTCGAACATACCGGCCCTCGATGTCGCTATTTCGAAAATTTCGATGGCCAAGCTCGAGCCCTCGTTGATCGGCGAATTCGACGGCCATTTCAGGCTCAAGGACGCGCTGGAGTCCGTAAAAAACAAATATCAGTATATCATCATCGATACGCCGCCGACCCTCGGCCTCATCACGCTCAACGCTCTTGTCGCGGCGAATTATATTTTTATCCCCATACAGTCGTCTTATCTCTGCCTCGAGGGGACCGACGACCTTCTTGAGACCATTGACAAGGTCAGGCGCATCGCCAACCCGAATTTACAAATATTGGCCGTTCTTATAACTCTTCACGACAAACGGACGAATTTAGCCAGGGACGTCGTCGAGCGTATACGAAAGGTTTTTGGAAACAAGGTTTTGAAAACCTATATCTCCAAGAGCGTCAAGCTTGAAGAAAGCCCCGCTTACAAAGAATCGATATTCACGTTTGCCCCGGATTCCGTGGGAGCCATCCAATACAAAAAAGTCGCTGAGGAGATAATCGACCGTGCAAAAAATTAAAAAATCTGGACTGCCAGACACGATCGGCATGAGGCATGACGACCATTTCGTTGACCTCATTTCCATGAGAACGTACGGCCCGAGAATTCGGATGATCCCCCTTGATAAAATCGATCCGAACCCCCATCAGGCACGGAGCGAGCTCGGTAATATCCAAGAGCTCATGGATTCCATTAAATCCAAAGGGGTCCTCGAGCCGATTCTCGTCCGCGCCGTCGCGGAACGGTTCGAGATTATCGCCGGAGAGAGGCGTTATATCGCCTCCAAAAATATCGGCCTCTCCGAGCTCCCTTGCATCGAGATGGATGTCGAGGAAAACGAGGCCATGGAGATCGCTCTTATCGAAAACCTTCAGAGAAAAGACCTCGATATTTTCGAAGAGGCTGATGGGCTCAACGCGCTGATCGAAATGTACGGCTACAATCATCAGCAGGTTTCGGACAAGATCGGCAAGGCCAGGTCGACAATCACCGAGATCCTGTCGATCAGCCGGGTTCCCCAAAAAGTCCGCGAACTCATCAAGGAATCTCCCTCGATCAGCCGAACCACGATCATTGAAATCGCCAGGATGAAAACCGGCGAGGACATGATGCGCCTCGTTCAACAAATCCTTGAGCGCCGCCTGACTCGCGAGGACACCAGGGATTTGACGAAATTGCTCAAGGGAAAGTCCAAGAAGCAGAAATATTACGTTTATAATTATTCTCCCAGGGATAATGACAAGTTCCGCCTGCGATTGGAATTCAAAAAGCAGACCGTCAGCAAAACCGAAATCATCGAGATACTCGAGGACGTCATTCTGAAGCTCAAAAAAGAGTCTTGATACGCCCTCCAAAAAGACCTCTCAAGAACGGCCGATCAAGCAAAAAAAGCCCGAAAGCTCCTCAATTTGAATGCCCCGCTGCGGCGACACCCCGTATTAGTTGACATAATGGATCTTATGCGACGCATTATTGAGGTTTTCATTATCTTGATTTATTTCAATATGTTCCCGACATGTTCATCCTGAGGAAATCCCTGATGCCCATATATTATGCTTTTGTGGATATCCTCCCTCCCGTGAAAGGCCGGTCCGGTCCGTGCTTTTCGATTATTCCCTGCAATCGCGCCCCCCAAATCTCTACGCGAGGCGGCCCCGCGCTTAATTCCTTTTATGATTTCATCTTAAACTATAGAATGTTACGATCCCAATTAGGTTTCTTTTTTATTTAACGGTATTTGGAGCTCAGACCGCACCGCCCACATGCCGTGAAGATCCTGATCGGTTTTCCTATGTTGATATGCCACATTCGGGCCCCGCGCCGGAACGCGGTAAAATATCAAGGCCTTTGCCTGATTCCTTTTAATTCATTTCATAACCGGCATTGGTTTTCGGTAAACGGCATGCCGGCTTTCCGGCGGGCTTAAGAAATTAAAAGCATTTTAAGTCCTGCCCGCAGCAGGAATTTATTTCGGGTGCCGGGCTCGGTTCTTTTCCAAAATCACCATGAGGAATCCGCTGCGGTTGTTTCCCTTGAATCGTCCGACATCCCGTCTTGCCGTATTGCCGGCCGCATCTTTTTTGGCAACCCATCTCATCGTCGCGCCGAACGTTTTATTCTACCGCCGGCTCTTCCCGTCGCACGTATCAATCGCTCTTCGGCCTTGTCAGCCGAACGAATACCCGCCCGAACGATGCGCGTAGGTCCTCGCCGGCCCGTGGCAGCGCGGCCGCGGCCCCGGATCATCGCCCGGATCCGCGCCGAAGTGCTTATTTGATTGTTTTGAGACTGTGTTCCCCGGATGATTGTGGACAAAACCCACGCTTCCCGGCGGGAAAATGAATCGTCATGGTGTCCATAACTAGTTCTTCAGTTATGGATTTGGCTTCTCCCGTCGAGTATCTCTATCGTTCGACGGCCTGCCCGATGCCCCGGCGATTCACTTCTTATTATACGCCTGGGTCTTTCTTTGACTTTTTTAAACCTTATTTCTTTCTCGGATTTTCCAGCCCCGCATTTTTTGCATATCTATTTCCCGATTCCGCCCGGCCGTCGCCGTCCGGGTCCGCGTCCAATCAATATGGGCGCCGGCCGCAGGCACGAGAACGGCGAGGAAATTTTCCGGGCGATTTTTCCCTATGGATTTGGCGATCGGCGCCGGCCAGAAAAGTTGGCTCGCCGGTCCTCGGCGGCGGAACGATCGGTCCCTTTTGCCGCCTTCCCGGCACGATTGCCGTTGGAAACCGCTTGAAGAACCCGCCCATCGCGGAACCGCGGAAGGCCGCCTGGCCGAAGCCGACGACCTTGCCGGTCAGGCTGAAAATGGGAAAAATGATCCTGCCCCGGGCGAAGCCGGCTTTTCAGCTATCCAGCCGATCGCAGGCCCTCCCGCGGCCTCCGTTCCCGCCTGCCCGCGGACATTGCTTTGATCCAATCCAGCGCGGACGGCGCGTCAATGGGTGCGGGAATGCCGGGCGAAGCTCCTGTCTAGATTCTTCTCCGCGCGGACAGGCCCCCCCTGGAGCGACCATCAATGAATACGGGCCCGGCAACACGCCCGCACGCGGCCGGTTCGGGATTACAGCCCCTTGCTCATGGCATTGAGGAAGTCGGCGTTGGTCTTCGTCTTGGACATCTTTTCGACCAAAAGCTCCATGGCCTCGACTTCTCCCAATGAGCTGAGGACTTTCCTCAGAATCCAGATGCGGTTGAGGTCGCCTTCCTCGATGAGCAGCTCTTCTTTTCGGGTTCCGGAGCGGGTGATGTCGATGGCCGGGAAGAGCCTCTTGTCCACAAGGCGCCGGTCCAGATTGATCTCCATGTTGCCCGTTCCCTTGAATTCCTCAAAGATGACTTCGTCCATCCGGCTCCCGGTATCCACCAGGGCCGTGGCGACGATCGTCAGGCTGCCTCCTTCCTCGACTTTCCGCGCCGAGCCGAAGAACTTTTTCGGCTTGTTCAAGGCGTTGGCGTCGATTCCCCCGGAGAGGACTTTGCCCGAAGGCGGCACGATGGCGTTATGCGCGCGCGCGAGACGCGTGATGGAATCCAGCAGGATGACCACGTCGCGCCCGATTTCCACGAGCCTCTTGGCCTTTTCCAGGACGACGTTGGCGACCTGGGCGTTCCGGGTCGGCGGCTCATCGAACGTCGACGCCACGACCTCGCCGTTGACGCTCCTTTTGAAATCGGTGACTTCCTCGGGCCTTTCCGCGATCAGGAGAACGATGAGGAATATTTCCGGATGATTTTTCTCTATGGATTTGGCGACCGTCTTCAGAAGGGTTGTCTTGCCGGCCCTCGGCGGCGAAACGATCAGCCCTCTTTGCCCCTTTCCGATCGGCGTCAAGAGCTCCATGACCCGGGCATTCATGTTCTTGGGATTGCCGTCCTGGAGCTTGATCATCTCGTGCGGATAGAGGGGGGTCAGCGTATCGAAATGGACGTTCCGGCGGGCTTCCAGGATGACGTCCGGGTGGAGGAAGTTGATGGCCTCGATCTTGATCAGGGCGAAGTACTTTTCGCCGTTTTTCGGGGGCCTGACGACGCCGGAGATGGTGTCCCCCGTCCTCAGCTGGAACTTCCGTATCTGGGACGGGGAAACATAAATGTCGTCCTGGCTGGGCAGATAGCTGAATTCCGGAGCCCTGAGGAATCCGAAGCCGTCTTCCAGGCACTCGAGGACGCCCTCGGAAAAGAGAAGCCCCTGCTTCTTCGCCTGGGCTTCAAGTATCTTGAAAACCAGATTATGCTTATTCGTTTCCTCGATTTCTTCTTCAGCGATTCCCATGGTTACCGCGATTTTGCGGAGAGCGGGGACATCTTTTTCTTCCAGATCAACGAGATTGTATTCTTTCATTCGTTCACCTCATATGTTTGAGTTCATTATTATGACCGATATTTCTTCAAAGACAGCTGCCGCGTCCGCACTCTTCAATTCGTGAGCGGCGGTTCTTTCGGCGTCTCCCCCTCCCCTTCCCGGGGCTCGACCGGCGCCGGGACGGGGCTTTTTTCTCTCTCTCGTGAGATCTTCGGGGGAAGCTCGCGAGTCAAGGCAATCCTGAGGACTTCATCCATGGTCTCGACCAGATGAAGCGTCATGTTCTGTTTGATGATCTTGGGGAGATCCTTCAGGTCCGGCTTGTTGTCCAGGGGAAGAACCGCCGTCCGGATGCCTTCCCGGTAAGCGGCCAAGAGCTTCTCCTTGATGCCGCCGACGGGCAGGACCTTGCCGCGCAAGGTTATCTCCCCGCTCATCGCCACCTTCTTTTTGACCGGGATCTCCGTCAGGAGGGATATCATGGCCGTGGCTATGGTGATGCCGGCGGACGGCCCTTCCTTGGGCGTGGCGCCTTCCGGCACGTGGATATGGATGTCAAAATTCCTGTGCAGGTCCTTGGCGATATCCAGCTCGTACATTTTGCCCCGGACGAAGCTGAACGCCGCCTGGGCGGATTCCTGCATGATCTCGCCCAGATGTCCGGTCAGCGTGAAATTGCCCTTGCCGTGAATCTTCGTCGCTTCAAAGGTCAAGAGCTCGCCGCCGAATTCCGTCCAGGCCATGCCGATGGCGACGCCCGTTTCATCGCGTTTATCGATCTCCGAACGCCGGAACTTGGGTATTCCGAGATGAACCTCCAGGTTCTTCGGAGTGACCCGTTCCCTGTGGTCCTTGCCCTTGGTGACGACCTTCTTGACGACCTTGCGGCAGACCGTCGTGATCTCCCTCTCCAGGTTCCGGACGCCTGCCTCCCGCGTGTATTCCCGGATGATCTTGAGCAGCGCCTGGTCGGTGATCTTGATGTTGTCCGACGTCAGGCCGTGCGATTTCGTCTGCTTGGGAAGCAGGAACCTCTTGGCGATCTGGAGTTTTTCATCCTCGGTGTAGCCGGGGATACGGATGATTTCCATGCGGTCGATCAAGGGCTTGGGAATGGGATCCAGCATGTTGGCCGTGACGATGAACATGACCTGGGAGAGGTCGAAATCCGTATCGATATAATGGTCCAGAAATGTGCTATTTTGTTCAGGATCAAGAACTTCCATAAGGGCCGAGGCGGGATCCCCGCGGAAATCCATGCTCATCTTATCCACTTCGTCGAGAAGGAAAACGGGATTCTTCGTCCCGGCTCTTTTGATCATCTGGATAATGCGGCCGGGATAGGCGCCGATATACGTCCGGCGGTGGCCGCGGATCTCGGCCTCGTCCCTGACGCCCCCCAGGGAGAGGCGGACGAACTTCCGGCCGGTCGCCCTTGCGATCGACTTGCCGAGAGAGCTCTTGCCCACTCCGGGAGGCCCGAGAAAACCCAGGATGACGCATCTCGGATTCTTGACGAGTTGCCGGATGGACAGGTACTCGAGGATGCGTTCCTTCACTTTCTCCAAACCGTAATGGTCCTCGTTGAGAATGTCCTCCGCCTCTTTCAAGTCTCGCTTTTCCCTGGATTTCTTGTTCCAGGGCATCGACAGGACCCAGTCGAGGTAGTTCCGGCTCACGGTGGCTTCCGCCGACATGGGCGGCATGGATTCCAGCCGTTCGATCTCCTTGTAGGCCTTTTCCTCGGCGTCCGCCGGCATCTTGGCCTCAACGACCTTGCGGCGCAACTCCTCAATTTCGTTGGGCTGTTCTTCCTTGCGGAAGCTCGATCCCTGGGGGAACGGCTTCTGGACGGACAGATCCTTCAGGGTGGTTTTCCTTCTCCCCGCCTTCTGAAGCTCCCTCTGAAAGGAGGGCTGCTGCATCTTCATGATCTCATTCTCAAGGACGTAGCTGAGCCTTCGCAATCTCTCAACGCTGTTGATCGTTTCGAGCAGGTTTTGCTTTTCCTCCAAGGAAAGGTAGAGGTGGGAAGCGACGATGTCGGCGACCCTGTCGGGAGTGTTTTCGCGGAGCGCCGGGATGATGGAATCAAGGTTCGTGCTCTGATTGATCTTGAGGTAGCCTTCGAAAAGGGCCAGGACCTTCTTGACGAGCTCTTTCGTCTCCGGAGACGTGCCTTCGATCTCTTTGACCACCTTGGCCAGGATCTGGTAATAGGGATAAGTGCTCAGGTACTCGATAATCCGGGCGCGGTGTTTGCCCTCGACGATGACCTTCATATTCTTCTCATCCGTCCTGACCGTCCGGATGATCTTGGCCGTGACGCCCATGGAGTAGATGTCCCTGGGCATGGGATTATCGATCGACGCGTCCATTTGGGCCGAAAGAAAGATCATCTTGTCCTTTTCGGCCGCTTTCTCGAGGGCCTGAATGGACGACGGCCGGCCGACGATGAACGGGACCAGGGTGGCCGGAAAAACCACGAGATCCCGCAGAGGGATCAGCGGAATATTCCGTATGACTTCAGATTGTTCTTCCGAATCTTGCATGTTATCGCTCCAACGTCCTGCTTGAGCCGCTCAAATCTTCGCCCTGTCAGGGCCGATCATTCAGCCTCCGGGGAACATGGAATCGGCGGAAACGCGAAAAAGACCTCATTTGGCCGATGTGTCGCGTCGTTTCCGCTTTTATCCATTTCTTTTGTGCGGATCGGTGATTGAGCCGGCCATCCGCATGGCGATGGCCCGACGCTCTTATCTGGCACGAGCCCGGCTAAATGGTCTTTCTTCAGCCGCCCGGCCTTCCGCGAAGATAAAATGGTCAATCAGCTTTTATCCCTTAAGACCTTCAGTGAAGAGATGCCGTCCATGCATTCGTTTTTTTCATCTCATTGGATAGCGCAGGGGATCACCGTCATGGAAGATGAAAATTTATACTATATTATAGCTCGTTTCAACAAAATGTCAACAGTCTTCTTGAGGAGCAGGTTTTCCTTCAGGTCCTCCTTCCTCCCTTCTTGATTCAAGGAATCGGCGAATTGGGCCAGGGGGACGTTGTTGGCCCTGGCCAGATACTTGATTTCTTCCTGAAGCTCCTCCTCGGAGACCGTCACTCCTTCCCTTTCGGAGATCTTCTCCAGGATAAAGTGATTCTTCAGGTTCGCCTCGGCCTGTTTTCTGGCTTCGGCCTTCAAGGGCTCGACGGATTCGGGGGTCAATCCCGCTTGGGGGACAGAGCTCAGAGCCCGCCTCAGGATGGCCACCATCTCCTGATTGACCAGTGTTTTAGGCAGATCCAGGGAAACCCGGCCGGCGATCTCCTTGAGGAGCAGGGATGCCATCTCGCTCCGGGCGGCCTTTTCCTTGGAAGCCAGGAGCTCGGCCCTGATCTTTTCTTTCAACTCATCCAGGCTCTGGAAATTGCCAAGGCTCTTGGCGAAATCGTCGTTCAGGTCCGGGAGCTTTTTCTCCTTGATCGAGGTCACCTTGAGGAGATACTCAATCTCCTTTCCGGCGAGCTTTTTCGCCGGATGCTTTTCTTCGTACGTCACGCGGAAAGTCTTCTCTTCGCCGGCCTTGAGGCCCATGAGGTTTTCATTGAGCGCCTTGTCGTTGTCCGGCTGACCCGCCAGGACAACCGTCTTCTCGGTCGGCAAAAATCTTTTGGTCCGAACATCCTTTCCCTTGATTTCCAGGACGACATAGTCTCCCTCGGCCACTCCCCTGTCCCCGGCGGGGATATACTCCGCCGCCCGGCTCCGGAGGTCTTCAAGCGTCTGTTCGATTTCGGAATCCCCGACGGCGACCTCTTTCTTCGGGACCTGGATTTCATCGATATCCGGGAGATCGAACTCGGGGACCACTTCGAAGGCGACCGTGCAGCGGAGGGGTTGTCCCTCGTCGAAATGCAGGTCCTGGATGACGGGCGTGCTCACGGGGCTGAGCCGGAGGCCCTTCAACTCTTCTTCGAGAACCTTGGGGACAAGAGAATCGACGATTTCCTTTTGAATGTCCTCGGCAAACATCCGGCCGATCATGTCCCGGGGGGCTTTCCCCTTCCGGAAACCCGCGATTTTTGCCTGGGAGGCATAGATCGCAACGATTCTTTCCCGCTCCTCTTCGACTTTTTCCGGGAGGATTTCGAGGTCAATCTCCCGCTCGCTGGGGCTGGTCACGCGCAATTCGCCTTTTTTCATCTCTGCGGCCATCCTTTTATACCCTCTTTCGCTTTTGCCGGGGGGATTCTTCAAGGGGTCGGGAACGATCGAACGTCCCCGTGCTCCACGTTGCGGCCAATGGGCAGAGCGGGACTCGAACCCGCACTCCTTCGTCAGGAACTAGGTCCTAAGCCTAGCGCGTCTGCCATTCCGCCACCTGCCCGTCAAGTTTCATCCTGCCCCGGATTTTCTCGGAGGGAAAAGCTTTGCGCAAATATCCTCTTTGAGAGTTCACGCCATGACGAGAAGAACCGGGGATATAATTTGAGTTTACAAATTACCACAAAACTTCAGAGCCTGTCAACGGTTCCGCTTCGGGATTTCACCTCAAGTATTTCTTCAGGCGGTCCGCCAACCCGGCATCGAGGCCTTGAAGCGTCTTTTGGACTTCGCGGGCGCTGTAGGTGTCCTTAAGGTTGATGTAGACAATGGCCAGATTGAACTGGGCCGAGGCATTGTCAGGCTTCAGCTCCACGCTCTTCCTCATCGGCTCCAGCGCGGCTTCAAAATTCTTCAGCTGCATGTATCCGATCCCGACGTTCAGCCAGCCCAGCGGGTCTTCGGGCGCCAGTTGCGTGTACTTTTCGAAACCCTGGATGGATTCCTTGTATTTCTTGGCCAGCGAGTAGCTGTATCCGATATTGTACATGGCCGAGGCGTAGTCCGGCTTGATGGCCAGCGCCTGCCGGAAGGCGCCGACGGCCTCGTCGTAGCGCTGCAACTTGAGGTACATGATCCCGAGATTATAAACGGCGAGCTCGCTTTTCGGGTTGAGCTCGATGATTTTCTTGGCCGCCTCGATCGCCTGATCGTATTTCCCCGCGCCATCGTACATGCGGATGATCCATCCATAGTAAGTGGTGGCTTCGTCGGGATTGAGGGCGATGAGCGCCCGGTAAGACGCCTCGGCCTTGTCCAGCTGGCCCGCGGCCGCGCACGCCTCGGCCAGGCTGACGATCGTTTTGACATCCTTCGGCTGCACCTTCCGGGCTTCCTCAAAAGCCGCGATGGCGGCCTCGTATTCGTTGAGTTTCATCCGGCACGTCCCGAGACGCAGATATCCGGCGCCCGTCCCCTCGGGCTTCGAATTCAGATACCGCTCATACGCTTCCGCGGCTTTGGCGTAATTCTGCGTGTCCTCATAAGCGGTGCCCAGGTCATAGAACGCTTCCTTCACCCCGATATTCAGGGCGATCGCCTTCTCCAGCGACGGGATCGCTTCGCCGAAGCGGTGCATTTTCAAAAGGACGGAAGCCAGCCCGTAGTGAGCCTCGGCGCGCTGGCCGTCCAGCTCGACGACCTTCTGATAGGCGCTGACCGCCGCCGAATAATCCCTCTGCTTGAAGTAAACCCCGGCCAGGAGCATATGGGCCTCCGTCAGGCCGGGATTCAAGCGGACGGCCTTCTCCAGGTTCATACGCGCCGTCGTCATATCGTCGGTGATCGTGGCCACGCGGCCCGCCAGAAACGCGCCGTCCAGCGTGTTCAGATAATCCTCGGGCGGACTGGATTTGAGGAGGGTGACTTTGCCCGTCTTGGGCAGGGAATTGAGCTGGTTCACGGGGACTCCGAATTTCAATCCCCTCTCCATGATCAGCGTCAGCCCCACCACCTTCCCCCCGATGTCGAGCAGCGGGCTCCCGCAGTATTGATCGGGAACGGCCAGCGAGAACTCCACGAATTTCTGGCCCGGGGGGACGTCCATCACGCGGCGGATCGTTCCTTCCGAAATCCCGATAGCCCCGGTTTCATTTGAGCCGATGGCGAAAACGCGGCCGCCGGCCGCCAGTTCATCGGAATTCCCGAGGCTCAGAGGCTGCACTTTTCCCTTGATCTTGATAAGAGCGATATCCAAGGGCTTGTTCACGGCAAGGAAGCCCTCCACCTTCATTTTTTTCCCCTTGAAGGTCAAGGCTTCCGCTTCGACGGCCCGGCCGATGACGTGATAGGCGGTGGCGATGACGTCCTCGGCAACGGCGAAACCCGTGCCCTTGGCGATTTCCTGCTTATCCGCGCCATAGATGACGATGGCCACGACTCCAGCCTGATTTTGATCGAGAAGATCGCCGGCTTCCTGGGTCTGGGAGACAAGAAACGAGGATAGTCCTACGAGGCCGAGGCCAAGAAGTAAGACGAAAGGAATGCGGGACGATCTCATGATTTCCTCCTTTTGGCTTTCGGAATTCATCATGCGATAAATTTATCTACACTTTACACATTGAAAATCACCATGTCAACCGGATTTGATTCGTCCATTTGACAATCCGGACGGGCTCAAGTAGCCTGTGAAGCGGCGCAAACCGATGAAAAAAACTACGATTGTCCTTCTCGCCGCCGGACTTGTTTTATTCATGGCCCTCTTTTTCGTCAGGGGGCAAACGGCAATGCGGGATTTCGAGGTCAACTACACGGCGGGCAAGAGACTCCGCCTGGCGGAGACCCTGTACCGGGAGGCGGACGGGCATTATCAATTCAAATACCCTCCCTTTTCGGCCTTATTGTACCTTCCCCTTTCCTTCCTGCCCCTTGCTTCGGCCAAGATCATCTGGTTTCTCGTGGTCCTCGCCGCCTCGTTCGCGGTCTTTCGCCTATCCTACGGCCTGGTGAGGCCGGGCCCCGACATGGCCCTCCTGACCGGAATATTGCCGCCGCTCATTCTCGCCAGGTTCTTCCTGCGAGAACTCGAGCTGGGCCAAATCAACGCCGTCATCACCTGCCTGCTGCTTCTCATGGCCGGAGGCTGGATGCGGGCACCGGCGGACCAGGCCCGGCGATGCGCTCACGCGGCGAAAACGGGCGCCCTGTGGGCGGCCGCATCCGCCTTGAAGCCCTATGCTTTTATTTTTTTCCCCTATTTCCTGATCAAGAAGAGCCGGCGCGTCCTGGCATGCGGTTTCGCCTGTCTCGCGGCGGCCTTCCTGCTGCCCTCGCTCTACTACGGCTTTCCCGGGAATTTCGTCGTCCACGAAGAATGGATCGCTTCCCTGTCCAAATCCACCCCGGCCCTTTACGCCGCGCAGGACAACATTTCGTTTTTCGCTCTCGCGGCCAAATGGACCGGTGACACCCGGCTTGCGCCGTTTCTGGCCGGCGGTTTGATCCTCCTCGCCGCCGCCGGCTTTCTCCATCTCATAGCCATGGGGAAGGGCATCGTCCGGGCGGAAGTCCTCGAATGCGCGGCGCTGCTCACGCTCATTCCGCTCGTTTCCCCGCTGGGCTGGGATTATACGCTTCTATCGTCGGTTCCGGCGGTCATGATCGTCGTGAACCGTTTCCCCATGCTGCCGGCGGCCTGGAAAACGGCGCTGATCGCGGACGGACTGGTCATCGCCTTGTCCTATTACGACCTGATGGGCCGGGCCCGTTACGCCCGTTTCATGTCCCTCTCGGTTGTCACGGTGAACTTCATGATCATCCTCGGAGCCCTGGCCTATCTCCGCGTGAAAAAGATGGATTAGCCCGCCGGCGCGGAGACGTGAGCCGCCGGCCCCGGGGAAAAACAATGAGGGCCCGGGAACGCCCGCGGCGGAGTCCTGAAGGGACGCGGCTTATGAAAGAAAGAAACGCGGTCCTCGCGACATATCTGGCCGTCCTGGCCTTCGCCCTGGTCTGGACGGCCGGCATTTTCCTGGCTCCCTGCCTGCGGAGCCGATCCAGCCATTGGGCCGCGTGGGTCTACGCGGCCTATGCCCCGGTCTGCCACCAGATTCCTTCGCGGAGCTTTTTCCTCCGGGATTGCCCGCTGGCCGTTTGCGGCCGGTGCCTGGGCATCTACGCGGGTTTTCTGTGCGGGACGATCCTTTACCCCCTTGTCAGGGGAT
>Ga0228535_1002131_pt1 | contig 21315 bp, 21 predicted proteins | sample SJ1metagenome_FD_168457 | JGI IMG/M metagenome (GOLD analysis project Ga0228535, IMG submission 168457) | Enriched culture of PCE-dechlorinating microbial communities from Ithaca, New York, USA - SJ1 | ecosystem: Engineered > Modeled > Simulated communities (microbial... > Unclassified | place... | reverse complement strand
TTCTGCGGGCAGCCTTCCCGATCACTTGCCTACGCGGATGGTCTGCCACGCAGCGTTGTATTTTTCGAGGTCCGCGCCCACATCCTTCTTCAGTTCACAGTTCAGAAGGTCCTCGGGGCGGTACCACGACTCTCCCTTCTTGAGCGCCCTTGCGGGGATATTGGCCGTCGCAGGAAAGCCGAAATAGTCGCAGAATTCGGCATAGATTTCCGGCCTGTGGATAAAATCGATGAACTTCAGCGCGAGATCCTTGTTCTTGGAACCCTTGAGGATGACCATCGAATCCAGATAACTCGGCCCGCCCTCCTTGGGAATGAAGAAATCGACCGTGCCCCAGTTGGACTTGTCGACCTCCGCGAAGATTGACTCCGCATATCCCTGGGCCACCCAGACTTCGCCGGCGGCAAAGCTCTTCGCAAAGGCCTCCGCATCGAATTTGAGGAGGTTGGGTTTCCATACATTGTTGATGAGATCGCGCGCCTCGTCGATCTGCTGCTGGTCGGTCGTATTCACTGAATATCCAAGATACTTGAGCGCATCGCCCATCACTTCGCGCATGTCGTCGAGCATGATCATGCGGTTGGCCAAATCTTTCTGTCCGAAAATCGACCATGACCGGTCATAATTCTGAACTTTCGTCTTGTCGACGGCGACGCCGGCCGCTCCCAGATAATAGGGAATCGAATACTGGTTCCCCGGATCGAAATCGCACTGTGCGAGCACCGCCGGATCGACATTCGCAAAATTCTTGAGCTTCGACTTGTCGATCTTCTCGAGCATGCCTTCCTTGATCATGATCGACACGTAGTCGCCGGAGGGGAAGGTGATATCGTAATTTGCGCCGCCGGCCTTCAGCTTCGCGAACATCTCCTCATTGGACGCAAAGGTATCGTAGACAACTTTGACACCGTATTCCTGTTCGAATTTCTGGATGACGGAATCCGGCGTATAGTATGTCCAGTTGAAAATATACAGCGTTTTGGACTGTCCGCCGCCTCCGCACCCGCTCAGCACAAGCAGCGTGCTGATAAGAGCAAGACCGGACAGATTCAACAAAACCCCCCGCAGTTTTACCATGTTGGACCTCCTCTATATATGCGCAACATCATCGCGCTGCAAACACTTTCAGGAAATTCCTCATCGGATAGACGAGAAGTACAGTCCCGGCCACCATCACCGCAGAGAGCGCATTGATGACGGGCGAAACTCCAAACCGGATCATGGAATAGATATAGAGAGGGAGCGTCGTTCCCCCCGGGCCGGTCACAAAGAAGGTGATCACAAAGTCTTCGAGCGAGAGCGTAATGGCCGTCAGGAAAGCGCTCAATATGCCGGGCAGGGCCATGGGCAGAATGATGCGGAAAAGTATCTGCATTTCGTTTGCGCCGAGGTCCCTCGCGGCTTCGACGATGCTCGGATCGGCTTCGTCGAGCCTTGCCGAGACCAGCAGGTACACAAAGGGCAGATTGAAGGTTGTATGGGCGATCCACACCGTGAGGAGCCCCAGCCTCAGGCCAACGCCGGCAAAGAAGATGAGCAGCGATACGCCGACGACAATTTCGGGCAGGATCATCGGTATAAAACTCATGGTGGAGACGAAATTCTTGAGCTTGAAGGAGTAGCGTGCGGTCCCGACCGCCGCCAGACTGCCTATGGCCGTCGACATCAGCGCTGAACCGAAGGCTATGATGATGGAATTGGAGAATGCGTGCCAGAGTTCCGGCGACTCCATCACCAGTTTCTGGTACCACACGAAAGAGAACCCCTGCCATGTGGTCTGCCGCCCCGCATTGAAGGAATAAAACACAAGCACGAACAGGGGCAGAAAGAGAAAACCGATGACTGCCCAGTAGATCGCATTGGAGAGGGAGGAACGGGCCGGCATGAATTTGCGCGCCGCAGTGCCACCCTTCCGGAGCATGCGCCGCGCCCGCCACAGCATGGCAATCCTCAGCGCCTTTGGTCGTCTCGGTATGCGCGCCATGGATTACCTCTTCCCCGCAGGAGAGGCTTGCATGAATGCCGGGTCCGCATCGAAGACCTGCTTCTGTTCGCGCGGTTTCCGCATCGCAATGAGAAATACGAGGCCGGTGGTGAGAACGGTCACCGTCATCGAGATGGACGAGGCGAGCGGCCAGTTGCGCGTCTTGGTCAGCTGGTCGGCGATGATGTTGCCCAGCATGTAGGAGTCCTTGCCGCCGACGAGCAGGGGCACGGCGTAGGCTCCGAATATCGGGACAAAGGTGAAGAGCCCCGCCGTCACCAGCCCGCTCTTGATGTTTGGAAGCAAAATGCGCAGATATGCCTGGAACCGTGTCGCCCCCAGATCCCTCGCCGCGTCGAGCAGCGTAAAATCGAATTTGTCGATCGTCGAGAAAAGCGGCAGGATCGCATAGGGCAGATACATGTAGACAAGGACGAGGATGACGGCAGTCTGATTGTACAGAAACTGGACACTCTCCGTGGTGAGGCGCAGAGCGCGCAGAATATCGTTCAGGAACCCTTCATTCCCCAGGATGGCGATCCACGCATAGATGCGCACGAGGAAGTTGGTCCAAAACGGCACTATGACCAGAAAAAGCCTGATGGCCTGATTTTTGGAACGGGCGATGCTGTAGCCGCAGGGCAGCGCAACAAGAAGAGTCAGGGCGGTAGCGATGACGGACATCTTGAGCGTGCGCCATGTGACAAGAAGAATGTTGGGGTTGGCCATCGCCGTATAGGCCTCGACGCTGAACTGCGGCTCGACCCCGCCATAGAGCCCCTTTTTCAAAAACGAGTAGGCGATGATGATGCACAGGGGAGCGGCAAAGAACACAAACAGCCACAGGAGCTGCGGCAATGTATACAAGAGTCCCACTTGTTTTTTCATTGCTCGTGCATCTCCACGATCACCATGTCCGCAGCGCTGAACGACAGGTAGACCTCATCCTTCCACTCGATATCGGGGATTCCTTCGGACCAGTTTGCGTGCTGCCTGTACACGGTGACCATCACCCCTGTGTCGAGCTGCACGACATACTTGGTCTGGAAACCCGAATATATGGGCTCGGCGACATGGCCATGGAGAATATTGATGCGTCCCCCGCTTGTGTCGGGTATGTCCGTCGATATGCGGATTTTTTCCGGCCTGATGGTCGCAAGCACCGTCTCGCCCGGTTTGGCATCGGTCTCGTCGTCGACGGACATGGGGCCGAGCCCGTCTGTCTCGCCATATATTTTTGTACCATCGATAGATATGATCTTCAGGTTGAAGACATTGGTCTCGCCGATAAAGCGGGCGACGAATTCGGTCGCGGGGTTTTCATAGATCTGCCGCGGCGTGCCAATCTGCAGCACCTCGCCCATATTCATGACGGCGATGCGGTCCGACACCGAAAGCGCTTCCTGCTGATCGTGTGTCACGTAGATGAAGGTTATGCCCACTTTATCGTGAATTGCATCCAGCTCCATGAGCATGTGCTGTCTGAGCTTCGCATCGAGGGCGGACAGTGGCTCGTCGAGGAGCAGTATGGAAGGTTCATTGATGAGGGCGCGGGCGATCGCAACGCGCTGCCGCTGTCCTCCCGAGAGCTGGGAAGGCTTCTTGGGGGCGTGCATTTCGAGCTGCACCAGCGACAGATAGTGCATGACTTTTTCGCGTACGAGCTGCTGGGGCATCTTTCGGATCCGCAGGGGGAAGGCCACGTTCTCAAATACGTTGAGGTGGGGAAAGAGAGCGTAGCTTTGAAAAACAGTGTTGCAGTGTCGTTTGTCCGGAGGAAGCCCCACGACATTCTTGCCCTCTATGGCGATGCTCCCGCTGTCCGGATCTTCGAATCCTCCTATCAGGCGGAGGACTGTCGTTTTACCGCAACCGGAAGGACCCAGCAGAGAAAAAAATTCCCCTTTCAGAATGGAAAGGCTTACATTCTTCAGCGCCTGAAAAGAGCCAAAAAACTTTGAAACACCCAAGATGTCAACGTCAGCGCCTTTCATCCCCCAGGCTCCTTGGATTGTGATAATCAACGCAAGGTATAGTACTCCTTCGCCTGTTGGTCAATACTGTTTTTGCACGATCATTTACTCGTCAGGGAAGTGAATAGCCCAGAGATGACATCAGCCGTTAAAGACACCTGATATTGTGGTATCCATCTCCTGCTTGACTGCGGCGGCCTGACCTTCGAGGGCGCCGCACTCGCGGCGCATTGCCGCCTTGAACTCTTCATCGGAGAGTGTCTGGACATTGATGCGCACATTTAGAATTGCGCTCAGCAAGCCCGCATACGCCATGTTGCATCCCGTTGCGGCATCTGTCGCTGAATTGACGTTGCCGGATTTCGCGGCGTCCTTACACAGCTTCATGGTTTCAAGACAGAGGCCTGCGGTCCTCAAGGGCACCCGGGCAGCGTTCTTCCCTGCCGCCTCGAGAGCGGCGCTTCGGGCGAGCTTCTCTGCATCGGAGGATTTGGGGAGCCTCATCGCTTCCATGACGGCATTGAAGGCCTCGGTGTCCTCGTCCACAATGTCGAGCAGCGCCCTCTTCAGCTCCTGAGCCTTCACGCCGAGCGCTGAAAGCGCTTCAGAGACGGCTTCATAGCCTTTTTTGCCCACGGTGAGGTTCGCATCCATCGCCCCCAGGGCCGCTCCAAGAGCTCCCGCGAGCGCGGCGACCGAACCTCCCCCGGGCGCCGGCGAATCGGAAGAGACCGTATCGACAAAAGAGCGGAGGTCCATCGAAACAAGGGGCTTTGCCCTTCCAATGGCCCACTCGACAATCTTTTTCTCCGGTTCGAAAGGCTGGACAGAGCGCAGGCCAAGCGTCTGGGCCGCCAGATCCACCAGCTCGCGGTCCGAGAGCGCCGGGCTCTTGCCCATTCTCCTGCGGTAATACTGACCACAGGACCGGATCGCCTCGAGCGGAATGAGTCCTATGAGCTCCGAACCTGTCACATAGAGCCCCCGAGCCTCTGCCTCTTCCTTCACCGTGTCGAAGACCGAATACAGGGGCGTCTCATGGAAATTGAGCAGATTGACCGAAACCTGGGCGCACTGATAGCTGTCTATGTACCATCCGATCGCGCGGACGGCGCGCAGGCGTCCGGGCACCCTGACCGTGTTGCCTTCGGCATCTTTGGCGCTGCGGCCGGCCTCGCGGATGCTGAGGGCGATGTCGTGCGCAAGCTTTTTGTCCTTTGTGTTGAGATTGATATTGTATGCGATGAGAAATTCTCTCGCGCCCGTCACGGTGGCGCCCCAGCGCGCGTCGAACCGGGCGGGCCCGCAGTCCGGCTGCCAGGCAGGATCGGCCAGCTTATCCGCAAGTCCCTCGTACTCGCCCGCCCGGATGTCGGCGAGGCTCTGACGTTCGGGGCGCGACGCAGACTTTTCGTACAAAAATACGGGCACCCCGAACTCTTCGGCGAGCTCCTTGCCAAAAGCCTTCGACAGCTGCACGCACTCATCCATGGAGATGCCCGAGACCGGCACAAAGGGACACACGTCGAGCGCGCCGATCCGGGGATGCGCCCCGCGGTGCGCCCTCATGTCTATCGCTGCATGCGCTGCCCGTGCCGCTTCGAGGGCGGCGCGCTTCACGGCCTCCGGTGCGCCCACAAACGTATATACCGTGCGGTTGGTATCGTACCCCGGATCCACATCGAGAAGGGAGACATCGGGGACGGATCGTATGGCATCTGCAATCGCTTCAATCTTTGCGCGATCTCTGCCTTCGGAAAAGTTCGGTACACATTCGACCAGCGGCTTATTCATACTGCCAACCATATCCTCCAACTATATTTGAGTATTGCGAAATAGTCCATGGCGTTCCGCTTCCTTCGAGGCTTGTTCATGATTCCAGTCTACCGTACATTACCATTATGGCATCGATTTTGAAATTCATGCAGATTCTTGAATGGGTGGACTGGGAGTCTCCGCCTGAGGAGATGAACTGTTCGATGCCGTTTCAGGCCATCATATCCACCATTACGGACTTCATGTCAGACATCGCTTCTGCAGAAGAACCTCTGAAGGCAATCCCTCCTCCGCAAGCCCTGGTTCTTCTCGATAAAGCGATACGCTTCTACGTGCTCATCCCTTCCGTCGTCAATGTCCTTTTGAATTATAAGATCTGTGTCGAACATGGCCTTCCTCTCCACCCCACCGTGTACTATGAGCTCAAAGAAGCGCGCAAATATCGGATCAGCCATTCACTGGGGGAGATACAGAGGGCGAACGAACTCTATTGGAGGGCCATCGAGGTCGCCCGCGAGTGCTGCCGTTTTGCCCCGGGCGCGGCGCAAAACCTGAACGGTCTTCTCTCGGATGTTCCTCCGTCTGTCTCTTCGTTTGTATACACCGCAGTGCAGGACCACTATACATGGCTCGGCGCGAAGCCCTCTCTCCTCTCGGCCCTCGCGGGAAAAATAAAAAAAGGCTATCAGCCCTCCCTCCTCGTTGCGGCTGCTCATGGCTCGATAATGCCTGCGCTCGTTCTCTCTGAACTGCTGGAGGTCCCGCTGTACTTCATCCGATTCTCGATGTTCAAGCGCCGCGATGAGGAGCCCATCATAAGCCTCTCGGACCAGGCTTGGCTCTTCGACTTCCGCGGGAAAAACGCGATCCTCTACGATGAGGACGTCGCGGGCGGCCGGACTCTGGAATTCTTTCTAAAGCGTCTTTCCCCGCTCTTTGGGCAGGTAAAGACTGCATGTTCGATCCGCCATGCCGGTTCTTCGATCCGTCCGGATTTTTTTGGAAGAATGTGGTGGGATTGATGTTTTTTTATATATAAAAATTAAATGCCAACCGCTTCTATATGCATAAATTCACAGAAAACAACTTGTAAGTTGCATATTCTATACTTTTGTGATATAATAAAATCCAGAAAGCGGCAAACATGAATGCCGACATTTAAGTCATTTCCCATGAGCAGCGGCGCTGAGGTTACCTCCTTTTCCTCAGCGCCTTTCTTTTGTCATGTTTTGCAAAAAAGCCATCCAATCGCTTGACTTTTATCGATACGTCTGCATACGCTATATATGGAATTATTCATACAACCTGAAGCAAGGAGACCATATGCCCATGAAAACGAAGCTGAGTTATGCACCATCAATTCGTCGTCTACCTTCATATCTCCATATTATTCGAGCATTCCAGAGAACGGGTGACCCCTACATTTCGGGAACATGGATTGCAAACGAACTCAACCTTGAACCGATACAGGTCAGAAAGGACCTCGCCATCACCGGCATTGTGGGCAAGCCCAAAAAGGGCTATCCCGTGGAACCGCTCATAGCGGCCATCGAACATTATCTGGCATGGGATGTCGAGCAGAAAGCCATGATTGTAGGGGCGGGCAACCTTGGCTCGGCCCTGATAGGCTACCAGGAGTTCAGAAATCACGGCCTTCACTTTGTGGCTGCCTTCGACAACGATCTCTCGAAAGTGGGGCACTCTATCCATCAGGTACAGGTCTACGGGATGGAGGAGCTCAAAGAAGTCATCGAAAAAATGAACATAACTCTTGCGGTCCTCACCGTCCCCTCGCCCTACGCCCAATCGAGCTGCGATGCGATTGTCGCCGCCGGCATCCATGCGATCTGGAATTTTACGAACGTGAAGCTCAAGGTGCCTGACGACGTCCTTGTACAGCGAGAGGATCTTTCCTCAGGCTATGCCATACTGTCGGTGATGATACGCACAAGGGCGAAAGAGATATCCTGAACCTGAGAGAAACAAGGGCCACTCCATGTTTCTTCAGGCTGTCCCCGGCTCAAGGCTCGCCGCTGCACCCGTTGACAGCTGGAATTGACCGACAACCCTTTATGGCCGCCCAAAGGGCCGCCTCACTTTTTATTGAAACAACATAAGTTTTTGGTTGCACGGTTTACCCCGTGATGGTAAAATTTATACACTAAAGTGTTGTTAAAAAATCGAAAAAGAGGGTTACAAAATGAGAATGACAACGCGTGGGCTTTACGGCCTCAGAGCAATTCTGACCCTTGCAGAACTGTCTGATGAGCAAAAGCCAGTGTCCCTGCAGAGTATAGCGCAAATCGAAGGTCTTTCTCCCGAATTTCTCCAGCAGATTTTTTACAAGTTAAGGAAGGCAGGCATCGTCAAGGCCTTTCGCGGGCCAGGTGGTGGTTTTTCCCTGAACAAGAAACTCAACGAAATTTCGACGTACGATATCCTGTTTGCCGTCGGAGAAACGCTGGAAATAGTCCCCTGCTCGATTGAAAAAAACAGGAGGAAAACCTGTCCCAATTGTAACTTCTGTGATGCAGGGGATTTCTGGGTAGGCATGGAGCGGACAATCGTGGAGTACGCAAAATCCACCTATCTGTCGGATTTCCCGCACAGGGCCCGCGCCCTCTTGAAGCAGGCATGAAGCAGGGCTTTCACTACGTGTTTGTTGTAAATTCGACGAGTTTCCGATATTGCTGTTCATCTATCTCGCCGCTTTGCCTGAGCACATCGAAGAGTTCCAGCACATGCATAAATGCATGGAGCCGTACGCCGGCCCGCTCCATATCGAGCCTTCCTTCTTTGCCCCGTTCAATCAGAACAACCAGGTCATCTACCCGAAGCCCCTCCGACCGCAATATGTCGATCGCTTCGATTTTGCTTGCGCCGGTGGTGATGAGGTCGTCGAGCAGAAGGGCGCATTCCCCTGTAGCGTAGCTTCCCTCAATGCGATTTCCGGTTCCATGCTCTTTTACGGGCATGCGGGGCCAGATTATGGGTTTTTGGGTTTCCAGCGAGGCAACTGTCGCGAGAGGCAAGCCGGCGGCAGGTATGCCTGCGATGCTGTCGTACCTGCACTCCGAAGCAAGGAGAGCATAGGCCCTGCCGGCGATCTTCATCGCCTGAGGATCAGCGACGAGCCGCCGGAGATCGATATAGAATGGGCTCTTTTTACCGCTTTTGAGGATGAATTCTCCCAGCCTGAAGCATCCTGTCGAGAGGAGCGCATGGACAAAATCGCGCTTGAGCGCCGACAATTCTTTGTGCTCAATGTCCGCCCGGGGCGCTTTTTCAGCCGTCGTCCGGACATCGCGAGCCCTGCGCATCACATCCCGCAGTCCGCGGGCGGCCTCGGAAGGCTCCGGAGCATCGGCTATTGCCCGCGCGACGACGACCAGAATGCCCCTGCCGTCGTCCCGTGCACCCAGGGCAAAAGCCTGATCCGCCTGGCCTCCCTGGGCGCCGACCCCCGGGCTCAAAAACCAGGCCGAGGGTGCGGCCAGTCTGACGCTCCGCAATGCTTCGAGGTCGTTGCCCGCCACCACCAGCCCCACCTCCTTCGGCAGCGCGGCGCACTGTTTCGCCACTTCGAGATAGAGAGGTCTGTCATTCACCGCGATATCCTGCAAAAAACCTGCTCCGGGATTGCTGGTGCGGCACAGCACAAAAATACCCCTCCCCTCCCACTGTAAGAACAGCTCCAGGGTATCGAGCCCCATATACGGGCTCAGGGTGACGGCGTCCGCGCCGAGTTCTCCGAAGAGCGCCTGCGCATAGGCCTCTGCCGTATTTGAAATATCGCCCCGCTTGGCGTCGATGATGACGGGGATATCGTCGGGTATCGAATGCAAAGTCTCCCTTAGAGTTGCCATCCCCGGCTCGCCGAGCGCCTCATAGAAGGCAATATTGGGTTTGAAAGCGGCGGCATAGGGGGATGTCGCCTCTATAATCCGGAGATTGCGCTCAAGCGCGATGCGCGCGCAGCCAGTCTTGCCCTGCTTCTCAATGTCCGCTTTTGAAAAGGCCGGGTCGAGGCCGATGCAGAGCACAGTATCCATTCTTTCAATTCGCTGTCCGATGCGGGCAAAAAAATCCATAGCGATTCCCCTGATGACTTCGTGTTCACTTTTAGGATACTATTCGCGTGGAAGTATAGTATACTGTTCATGTATAATAAAGAGGAAGGAGGCTTGCTGTGAAAAAAGCGCTGGTGTTGCTCGCCCTATTGGTTGTCGCCCTCCCTGCCTTTGCTCAGGAGAATGCCGGGGTAGGATTCAATTTCTCTGCGGGCCTGGGAACAGACCTTTTGCCTGATCCAAGCGATCCCACAAAGCTGGAGAGTTGGTCCAAGCTGGCGCTGCAGCCCGAATTTTCCATCGGGAAATTCGGCATCGGGCTCGATCTCATGCTCAGGTTTAGACTCGGGACAAGTTCCAGTGCCTTTGAACTGTATGAGCCCGACTGGGTGCCCCAATCCGGCCAGACCATTTTCGATGTATACCTACCCAAAATCCTCTATATCCGTTATGGCACGCAATGGGAGGACCCCTTCTATGTCAAGATGGGCTCCATCTCCGATTTTACCCTCGGCAACGGGCTGATCGTCGACAACTATTCAAACATGCGCTTTTTGCCCAGGCAGCGCATCTTCGGCATGCAGCTGGGTGTCGACGGCAGCCTCTTCGGGGTCCCCTATGTCGGCGTCGAGGCTCTGACGGGCAATGTCACAAAGTTCGATGTCATCGGAGGCCGGGTGTATGTCAAACCCCTGGCCTTCATGGAGAAGAGCCTGCTGGGGAGACTGCAGCTGGGCGCGATCGGCGTATACGACAGGGACCCCTATCTCTATGTCGACGATGCGACGTACGGGACCAGCTATGAAAGCTCCCAGCCTTCGAAGCCTATCTATGTGGTCGGGGCTGACATTACCCTGCCCGTCATCCAGAGCGATATCTTCTCGCTCACGACCTTCGCGGAGGGCGCGCGGGAGATGAACAACTCCATGGGCGCGATCGCGGGGGTCCGCGGCAGGGTCGTGCGCTTTATTCTGTACGGAGCCCAATTCAGATATTTCCAAGACGATTTCATCCCTTCCTATTTCGATGCGAACTATGATCTCTACCGGGCCGACCGTTTTCTGTATATCAAGAACCACACGCCGGCAGGCACGAATTTCACTCCAAGCTGGCTGGCATCGCTTGGCCTCGATCTCTTCAAGTCCTCGCTGGTCTTCAAGGTGGCGCTCGATGCGCCTTTTGCCTGGATCCCCGATATCACATCCGACAATTCGGCGGACTTCCCCCATGTGCTCGGGACATTCGGCCTTGCCCGTGGCGGACTCATCCCCAACGTGGGCATTGCGGCACGGTACGAAAAATTCTTCCTCGGCAAAAAAACGGGCGGCAATGTGTGGCAGGACCTCACCGACCTGGAGGATGCTTCAATCGGCGTGACGGTGAGCTACAAGGCGGGCACTGCGGTCGTCTCGATGGATTATGCGTATACGTGGAACCCGACGAAAAACGACTTCGACGTAGTCTCAAGCCTTTCGGTCGGATTCGAGCTGTAGCAGCCGCATCCGGCGACGAATCGCCGATCAGTCCGGGCCGCGCACTTCCATGGGCGCGGCCTTTGTTTTTTCACCTGAAATCATTATCATACCAATAATGGGAAAAATCAGAATTTTGCCTCCGGAGACTTCCCGCCGCATCGCCGCGGGAGAGGTCATCGACAGGCCGGCATCAGCTCTGCGAGAGCTCCTCGACAACGCCATCGACGCAGACGCGCACGACATCTCGGTCTCGATACTGCAGGGAGGTATCGAAGAGATAACTGTCTCCGACGATGGATATGGCATGCCGAGAGAAGATCTTGCGCTGTCTATCAAGGAGCACGCCACTTCAAAGATCTATGAGCCCGACGACATCCTCAGGGCAAAAACTCTGGGATTCCGCGGCGAGGCGCTGGCATCCATCGCCGCCGTGGCGCGCCTGGAGATCGCGACGAGGCTCCGCGGCTCGTCCGAGGGCTGGCGCCTTGCGAGTTCGCCACTCCAGGAGCCTTCTGTGGAATCCTTCCCCTGCAAAGAGGGCACCCGGGTCACTGTCCGGGGCCTCTTCGAGTCCTTTCCCGCGCGCAAGCAATTCCTGAAGAGGCCCCAGAGCGAAGCTTTTCTGTGCAGGACGACCTTTGTCGAACGCGCGCTTTCGCACCCCGACATCACGTTCCGGTGGAAATCATCGAACGACCTGGATATGATAATGCCGGGCTCTCAAAAGGACCGAATTGTGCAATGCTATCCGGAGCTCGCCCACATGCACGTATTCGACGCTTCCTCCAAAGCCGAGAGCATGCAGGTGCAGCTCGTCTATGCGGATATATCATCGTACAGAAGAGACCGCAAATTTCTCCAGGTATTCGTGAACAGGAGAAGAGTGCCCGAATGGGGACTGATCAACCTCATGGAATATGAATTCGGGAAGTATCTTCCCGGAGGCGCCCATGCGATCGCGTTTCTGTTCCTGGAAGTAGAGCCTTCGCTCGCGGATTTCAATATTCATCCGGCCAAAAAGGAAGTGCGGCTGAAAAACCCGGCCGAGCTGAGAGCGCTCGTCCACGCCCTGCTGTCAAACGAGTTGACTGCCCGCTATAGAGGAAGTACTCAGGCACTGGAGGCAGCCTCTCCGGCCTTTGGAGAGATTGTGTTTGCGCCGGAAGAAGGGGCATTCTACCCGAAATTCGACGAGACCCAACCATTTACCGTGGAGGAAAGAGCGAAGGAATGGGCAAGGGATGCGGCTTTCTCCGGGCCTCCCCAAAACGCAAAGGTGCAGGAGGGCGGCCCCCAGCTCCCTGCCGATTTCTGGCAGAGAGTAAAGCGGGGCCAGCTGTCTTCTCCCCGATATATCGGGAGGGGGCCAGGGCCGTTTCTGCTCTTTGAATTGGGGGATACGCTCTTCATTCTCGATCAGCATGCTGCGCATGAGCGCATTCTCTACGACAGAATCAAATCAAAAAGAGGGGAAAGCCAATCCCTCCTCGTGCCCTATGTGCTTGAACCGCAGGAAAACGAGCACTACCTCAAAGAATCCGAGCAGAACCTCGACTATATCGGATACAGAATCGCAAAAGAGGCTGACACCTGGGTTGTCGAGGCTGTCCCGGCGATCGCGGCGCCCCAGGCGCTCGAAGCGCTTGTCGAGTGGCTGTCGCAACCTTCTCCCGACGCAGGTCCCATGGACGCCATCGCTGCAACCCTCTCATGCAAGGCCGCGATAAAAGACGGCGATATCCTCGACCAGCCTTCCGCCGAAAGACTGATAGCCGAGGCCCTGGCACTCCCGGAACCCCGCTGTCCCCATGGGCGTCCGATTTTCATTGCAATTCCGAGAGAGAAGCTCTACACAATGTTCGGGAGAATCATCGAATGAAAAAGCCGCTCCACATACTCTGCGTAGCCGACGAAGTCGACCTGCTCGTCTACAGCTCCCAGATATGTGAGCGCTTTTCAGACATCGACCTCGTACTTTCAGCGGGAGACCTCCCCAACGAATACCTCGAATACATAGCGAGCATGCTCAACAAACCGCTCATCTCCGTGGCGGGAAACCACGACAGGAGCGACGAGCCTGCCGACTACCGCGGGGGACTGCACTACTACAGCATTGAACAGCGGGGAGGGCTGGGCCGCATCCGCTTCAGCATGAGAAAGGAAAGCGGCATTCGTGTGCTCGGCCTGCCCGGCTCCATCCGCTACAATGATGGACAGAATCAGTATACCGACACATGGATGACCTTTCGCATCATTCAGATGCTTCCCTGGCTTCTGGTGAGGCGGCTTCTTTTTGGAAGATCGGTCGACATCATCCTCGCCCATTCCCCTCCCCGGGGAATCCACGACGGCGGGGACCCTGCGCATGTGGGATTTTCAGCCTATCGGTGGCTCATACGGCTTGCGAGGCCATATTACTTTATCCACGGCCATGTGCACCTCTACGACTTGCAGGCCCTGCGCGAGATGGATTACTTTGACACATCGGTGGTAAACGTCTACGGACATCGGGTGATCACCCTGCCGAAGGAGAGCAGCGATGGCAGATGATTTTCACACGCAGGCTGAAAGGGATTTCTATAAGGCGAAGACAAAGGCCCTAGCCTCGAGAATATTCGGAATACTGAGGCCTTCGTTCACCGAGCTGATGCCCTTCGATCAGGCCAAGCAGCTGATCAAGCCGCAGAGCGAGACATACCGCGGAGTGACGGCGGTGCGCCTCGAAGACATTGCGGGCAGCGAGGGGCGCTATAGGGATTTCAACCGCTTCTTTTTCCCCAAGAGGGAGCATCTCAAGGCCCGCTGGACCGGCATCGATGAGCTTCAGTATAGGGATGTGATTCTTCCACCCGTAGTCCTGTATGAAATGGGCGGCCTGTACTTTGTCCGCGACGGCAACCACAGAGTCTCCGTCGCGCGCGCAAAGGGGCAGGAATTCATCGACGCCGAGGTCATCTCGCTTCAGTCCGAGATACATCTGGACCCCGACATGTCGATTCAGGACATCAAGCGGACAGTCATCGAATATGAAAAAGAGCGCTTCTACAGAGAGACAAACTATGTCAATGTTGTAGGCACCGATGACCTCATTTTCAGCGAGCCGGGACGATACGACACCATCAGGGAACACGTGCTCGTACACAAATACTTTCTGAACCAGAACATGTCCGAAGAGATCCCCTTTCACCAGGCTCTCTTTTCGTGGCACGAGAATGTGTACCAGCCCATCTGCCAAGCCATAGATGCAGAAAATCTCCTCTCGCTTTTTCCCGGCCGCACGATTTCTGACCTCTATCTCTTTCTTGTCGCACACTGGGACGAGCTCAAGCGCAAATTTGGCCGTTTCGTGGAGATAGGAGAGGCGGCGGAGAGTTTTAAGATCCAGACGAAGCGGGGCCGGAGAGGCTTTTTTGAGTATGTCCGTAAAATTTTCGGGGACGGTATTCAAAAAAAATGAAAATCTTGTTGCGAATTTGTAACCTTAGGACTAAATTTCTATTATAATAACAACGAGAGCAAGTGAGCGCAGCTTCTTCATGCAGCCTCCATTGTATCGGCCGGCGGATACCCCTCCTTATCCGTCGGCATTTTTTATGAATTGACTTTTCGGGCCGATTTCTATATTCTTGTCGCGGTTGTTTTCCGTAAAAAAGGAGTTGTCATGGCACAGATCTCTAAAAACGCACGCACGACTACCTCTACCCATCACTTTTACTGCCCCTGCGGCGGTGAAATAAAGATGAAAACCATCTTTGAAAACGGCAGAGTCAAAAATATTGCCGAATGTGAAAAATGCAAAAGGGTTGAGCGGCGTCCAAGCGACTTCAAATGAGTCAGGCGAAATGCAGAAAGAAGGGGCTGCCAGGAATTTTTCTTGGCAGCCCCTTCTTTAGCTACTGTCTGCGCAGGTCCTCGATGCACTCGGCGATCCGCGCGTGGGCATCGCTGAGCACCGCTTCAATTTCATGTCTGCCCTGAGGGGCGTCATAGATTTTTACAATTTCGGCGATATAAGGCTCTTTCCCAAATCTCTTGAGGAAATCCCTCACGGTTGCAACGCGCCATCCTCCGTCAATCGCAATCGCAGCAACCGGTATAGGCTCCACATCGAGTATTTTCCTTACGCCTGCGGAATGGAATATGCCCAGCCTGCCGTCCCGCGATCTTCTCCCCTCAGGGAAAACAACAGGACAGGTCCGATCTCTCATGCAGACCTGCGCCATCTTCGACACCGCCCTCATCGTCTCGATCGGCGCGCCATGCCGCCTTATGAGGCAATGGCCGCCCTTCCTCAGAGTGAAGCTCACCAGCGGAACACCGTACTGGAGTTCCTTCTTGGCCACAAAGCGAGGCTTCTTCTCTATTCCCAACAGCCAGATGAGGACAAGGATATCCAAAAGGCTCTGATGATTGGAAATGACAAGGCAGCGGTCGGGTATGTCGAGCTTCTTCGGGTTCAGGACAGTAATTTCGAACCCGCGGAAGACTCTGAACAGCTTGAGGATCATCCTTGCGCCCAATTGTTCATATCGTGCACAGAGATAAGCGCGCGATTGCCTGGATATGGTGAGGAAATATCGTACCACCAGCGCAAATTCGAGGGCAAACAACATCAAAAGCACCAAAAAGACAATTACCGCATTGACAAACATCGTCATAACTCTTTATCGTATTTTATCTCGCAATGCAATTACCCTCAATAAGTATTGACATTTATGTGCGGTATCTGCTAGCTTTGTGTAGCATTTTGACCGAACCAAGGTTAGCATTCAGTATATCTATCCGGAGGAATTCCATTGAGCGCCAGGAATTTGTCAGCTGAAAAACGTCAAAGACAGAATGAGAAGCGCAGGCTCAACAATAAAAGTGCGAAGACTGCAATAAGAACCGCAGCAAAGAAAGTCGTCGTAGCATCTGAAAAAAAGGATGCGGCAGCCGCGAAAGAGGCTCTGCTTGAGATGACCAAGCGAATCGATTCAGCCGCACGAAAGGGTATCGTAAAGAAAAATGCTGCAGCACGGAAGAAATCCCGCATGCAGAAGCTTGTAAATAGACTGGGTTAAGATCAGCCGGAATACAGTCCGGCACCTATAGGAAGGAGCAGAGAACAGTATGGCCGAAAAACTGACAAAAGCCGAGCTGATAGATGCGCTGTACGAATCGCTGTCACCGTCAAGCCGGACAACCCGCAAGGAAATCCATGAGCTTATCGACGGTCTGTTTTCCGAAATCAAAAGCGCGATTCTTGAAGGTAAAATCGTCGAGCTCAGGGGTTTTGGGACTTTCGAAGTAAAGCTCAGAAAGGGCAGATCAAAAGCCAGAAATCCCAAGACAGGCGAGATTGTCTCTGTATCGGATCACGGTGTAGCGACGTTCAGGCCAGGCAGGGAACTGAAGAAAGCTGCATGGGAAATGGATACTACCCGCATTCCGAAATCATTCAGAAAGAGAGTCTGACCGGTTGCTGCGCGTGCAGCGTTGAAGGCTGTTCATGAGGACAGCCTTTAGTATCAAAGTATGAAAAGGCTGAATTTCGAGCCTCCGGAACCATATGGAACCTATATTGGTCCGGCGGTCACCTTGAACGGACAACTCCATTCAAGCCTGCCTCTCAATCTGCGCTGTGCCTTCCATGGTTCCCTGGAAGGCACGTTCATCCGAATCGAGCGCAATGCCGATATAAAAACAAGCACATGTACAGCACAGCAGGCAGTGATAGCCGGACGCTTTGCGGGAGCTATGAACGTGGCTGACACCATAGTCATTCTGCCCAATGCCACCGTCACCGGAAGCCTCAGGGCAGCGGACATACAAATCATTGAGGGCGCAAAATTCGAAGGCAGTATCGAAATGCATGACAGAGATGGGGGCCATTGACATCGTTTCATCGCCTCACTATATTGGTTTATATACTATACATATGCGGCGCCGATTGCCGCACAGGGTTGAAAAACCATACCAATCGATTCAATGCGCCGCTTTAAAATCCTTCCAAGAGCATCTGCGGGCTGTTGTGTTGTAGGGCCCGTTTCGACTGCATATATCATGGAGATTCTTGATGGCAGTTTATCGTAGAAAAAAATCCACTTCATCCCAGACAGAACCATTCAATAATGGCAATCACGAACCTATAGCATTAAAAGAGGAAACAAACATGAATCAAAGCCAAGTCGAAGAGAATCCTAGTGAACACAACAGTTCACTTTTCGACGGACATTCCGAAGGATTCATGCAAGATACTGCTGAAGCATCAGCAAACGAGATACAGGTCAGCACTCCTGCAAAAAACCAATCCCACAAAAACCGGAGACCCGTGGCCAAAATTCGCCTGAAAAAAAAGCCTCTGCAGCCAGCTGCCGCAGAGGAAGAGAGCCAGTCTCCCGAGCCGTCAGAAGCGTCTGATATCCTGGAAACACCAACTCCAAACGGATTCGTGGTGGCCTCGCTCCCTGTCGACGACCGGCAGCACCAAAAATTTGCAGAGGCATCCCGACTTGAACTGGAAAGCCGTGCCGAACAGCGAAATGAAACAAGGGCTCGCCTCTCGATCAACGATCTCTCCAAGATGGGCATCGTCGAGCTGAGGGAACTGGGCGCAAAGTATGGCATAAACCACGATCTGCTCATCACCCTCAAAAAACAGGAGCTCATTTTCAATATTCTGAAGGCACACACCGAGCACGGAGGCATCATATACGCCTACGGCTCTCTGGAGATATTGCCGGACGGCTATGGATTCCTGCGCTCTCCACAGAATTCCTACCTGCCCGGCACCGACGATATCTATATCTCGCCTTCCCAGATACGCCTCTTCAATCTGAAGACCGGCGATACCGTGTATGGGCAAATCCGCAGCCCCAAGGAGGGCGAACGCTTCTTCGCCATGCTCCGAATAGAGCAGATCAACTTCGATGAGCCGTCGGTGGCCCAGAACCGCGTCCCCTTTGAAAACCTGACGCCCCTCTACCCCACCCAGAAGCTCAACCTCGAGACCACGACCGAAGAGATCTCGACGCGGATCATCAATTTATTCTGTCCAATAGGCAAAGGCCAGCGCGCGCTCATCGTCTCTCCGCCGCGCACGGGCAAGACCATCCTTCTGCAGAAAATCGCGAACGCCATCACTGCGAACCACCCGGAAGTCTACCTGATCGTGCTCCTCATCGACGAGCGGCCCGAGGAAGTGACGGACATGGAGCGCACGGTCCAGGCCGAAGTCATCTCCTCTACGTTCGATGAACAGTCGACGCGCCATGTCCAGGTCGCCGAGATGGTGCTCGAGAAGGCAAAACGCCTCGTCGAACACAAACACGACGTCGTGATCCTCCTCGATTCCATCACCAGGCTCGCCAGGGCCTACAACCAGACCGTGCCGACCTCGGGCAAAATACTCTCGGGCGGCGTCGATTCAAATGCACTGCACAAGCCCAAACGGTTTTTCGGCGCGGCGCGCAACATCGAGCATGGTGGCTCTCTGACCATCATAGCGACCGCGCTCATCGATACCGGCTCGCGCATGGACGAGGTCATCTTCGAAGAGTTCAAGGGCACGGGCAACATGGAAATCGATCTCGACAGACGCCTCTCCGATCGCCGCCTCTTCCCCGCCATCAACATCAAGAAATCCGGCACGCGAAAGGAAGAGCTCCTCCTCACCGAGGAAGAGCTCCAAAAAATCTGGGTCCTGCGCAAAGTCATCAATCCGATGGACGACATAGAGATCATCGAGCTGCTCATCGACCGCATGATGAAGACAAAGACCAACGACGCCTTCCTCAAGTCCATGAATACACCGTATCAGAGCATGGAATAAAGGGTATTGACTGAAAGAGCACTGTTCATATATGTTTAATCGCCGTCATTTTGGCCGGTTTTCAGACACAGAGGACCACCTGACGCATACGGAGGAAACAATGAAAAAGGGCATTCACCCCAAGTACGAACTCACCACCATCACCTGCGCATGTGGCAATGTCATCGAGACCCGTTCGACGGTAAAGAATATTCAGGTCGAAATCTGTTCTGCCTGCCACCCCTTCTTTACCGGAAAGCAAAAGCTCGTCGACACTGCTGGGCGCATCGAGCGCTTCAACAAGAAATACGGAATCAAAACCGCCGAAGAAAAATAAACTTCGGATTATGTGAAAAAAGGCCGTCCCCTGTCCGGAGACGGCCTTTTTATAAATTCCGCTTCACTGGATCGCAACAAGGCCAAGCATTGCGGCCATTTTCTGCGCCGCCTTTCCGCGGTGGGAGATACGATTTTTCTCTTCCTGGGAGAGCTCCGCGACGGTCTTGGCCCGCTGCGGAAGGTATACTATCGGATCATAGCCAAAACCCTGATCTCCCCTCGGCGCCATGCCTATTTCTCCTTCCAGCGTCTCCTGGACACAGAGAAATCGCTGTGGGCCGTAATACAGCACGAGACAGCAGGCAAAGACACAGCGGCGGTTTTTCACATTCTCGAGCTCTGCAAGAAGGAGCCTGTTTTTTTCTGCCGCAGAGAGAAGACCGCCATTCTGAGCGCCATACCGGGCCGACTCGATGCCGGGCCTTCCGCCGAGCGCCTCGACACAGAGCCCTGAATCGTCGGCAATGACGGGCCTTCCCGCGAGATTATAGAGGGCCTCTGCCTTGATGAGCGCATTCTCAAAGAATGTGCCGCCGCTCTCTTCCGGATTGAAATCCCGAATTCCTGCATCTGCCGGCCGCAAAAGTTCATGCCCCGCGAACAGGGGTTTCAGTTCCTCCAGCTTGTGGAGATTGTTCGTCGCAACCAAGAGTTCCATAGCCATTTGTCTAGCCTAATTTTCTGTAATCCGCAAGGGTCTGGCCCGAATTGACGTTTTTTCTGAGATAAAAGAGTCCGGAATCGACGCTGCCCTTCGGGACTCCCAGAAGCTCCGAGATGAGCTCATTCGAAACCAGAGACTTGCGGCGTCTTCTCTTCTCGAGAAGCCGCACATAGCGCTGCCGGCATCTGTCCAGAGAGCGCGCGATACACTCTTTTTCATTTTTAAGAAGAGCAGTCTCCAGCCTAAGCTCCAGCACGCGGAGCCGGATCCAGAGGGTGTTCAATTTGGCATTCAGTGTGTAGACCTGGTTTCGCGCCCCCTCGGTCTTGCGTTTTGCCAATTCAACCAAACTGAACAGATATTGCTCCGGTATTCCCAAGGCACAACTGCATTTCTTCAGAATCTCCTCATCGATCTCCCACGCACACTTTATTACCAGATAGAGAAGGCGCTTGCGCGCTGGCGCCAACTTTCTCAGAAATATCTGAGGAGAAAGGCTGATGACACCCTGTGCATCAGCACTCTCCTCTCTTCTGCCTTCTTCTATGAAAGCATCTGCTGGCGCCTCGAGCACGGCATCCTCCGAAAAATGCGAGTGTACATAGGCGCTCTCACACAGATTCGCGCTGAAATTCTGCCGGTGCATGCTCTTTGCCACAAACCGCATGCTGCTCAGAAGGTATGCCTCCCTTGTCCTGCTCTCTTTTTCGGCGCGGTCGAGAATTCCCTCGATTCGGCCCCGAAAATGATGCAATGCGTCCGAGATTTCATCCTCGCTGAAAAAACCATAGAGCTTCGGGTGTGCATACATCTGGCGCACGAGATCGAGATAGTTTTTTGAATCCATTTTGGACCTCCGCCTTTTCTTAATGCAAAATACATGCCAAAAGAAAAAACAGGAGGCTCAAAAACAGATATCGGTGCAACCAACTGCAAATCAAATAATTAATATTTCTGCACAGTGAATCCGCGTGGGACAAAAAAGGTGTAAAAAAAGGACAAACCGGAGCGGTCGGCATCGCGGGCCGCCGTCCTCGGCTACGCTTGAGCAAGGCCTCTGCAGTATTGGTGTACAGACAGGCGGGAGGACAGGCCCGCCCTCACATCCTTTTGGAGACAGGGTGCGCCCTTTGCCGAAGAAGGCGCGGATACAGGTGAATCACCGCGTGCTTTCCATAGAAAAGGGGTCGCCCGGAAAGACCCCTTGGCAGCCCCCTTCATTGCGGAAAATAGCGCTACTTC
>Ga0228535_1002130_pt1 | contig 21323 bp, 22 predicted proteins | sample SJ1metagenome_FD_168457 | JGI IMG/M metagenome (GOLD analysis project Ga0228535, IMG submission 168457) | Enriched culture of PCE-dechlorinating microbial communities from Ithaca, New York, USA - SJ1 | ecosystem: Engineered > Modeled > Simulated communities (microbial... > Unclassified | place... | reverse complement strand
CGGGTACGCCGCGATCTGCTGGAAGCGCCCCGTCGCGCGCGCCGACGCAAGGCCGGACCGGACCGCCGCCGCATCCACCGGCAGACGGGCCGCCAGCGCGTCCAATGCCGCGAGCGCGCCGGCCGCATTGCGCAGTTGATAGGCGCCGCGCATGGCGGGCAGCGGCAGATCCGTCCAGGCGCGATCGCGGCCGCGCCAATCCCAGCACCCGTCGTGCCGTTCGATGGAGAAATCGGGGCCCAGGCGCAGCAGGTCGGCGCCGATGGTGCGCGCATGCGCGATCAGGCGCTCGGGCGGGGCGGGGTCCGCGCAGATCGCCGGACGCCCGGCCCGGAAAATGCCCGCTTTTTCATAGCCGATGGCTTCGCGCGTGTCACCGAGATAGTCCTGGTGGTCGAGGTCGACGCCGGTGACGATGGCGGCGTCGGCGTCCCACAGATTCACGGCGTCGAGCCGGCCGCCCAGACCGACTTCCAGAATCGCGACCTCGACGCCGGCCGACGCGAACTGCGTCATCGCGGCCAGGGTGCCGAATTCGAAATAGGTGAGCGAAACGTCGCCGCGCGCGGCTTCGACCGTCTCGAACGCGTCGATCAGCGCCGCATCGCCAGCCTCGCTTCCCGCGATGCGCACGCGTTCGTTGTAGCGTCGCAGATGCGGCGAGGTGTACAGGCCGGTGCGATAGCCGGCGGCGCGCAGCATGGCCTCGAGATAGGCGCAGGTCGACCCTTTGCCGTTGGTGCCGCCCACCGTGATGACGGGAAAACGGGGAACCAGCGCCAGCGCATCGGCCACGCGCCGCACGCGGTCGAGGCTCAGCTCGATCGACTGGGGATGCCGGCCTTCCAGCCGGGCCAGCCAGTCCGCCAGACCGGGAGAGGCGCTCATCGGGATCGAATACGGGAAAGAAAGGGGGCGCGAGTCCGCGCCCCGACGAACGTCACGCCGCCAGCGCGGGACGCCCCATCATCATGGCCAGGGTGGCGGCCAGCTCGTCGCGCATGTGGCGGCGGTCGACGATGCGGTCGACGGCGCCCTTTTCCAGCAGGAACTCGGCGCGCTGGAAGCCTTCCGGCAGCGTCTCGCGCACGGTCTGCTCGATCACCCGGGGGCCGGCGAAACCGATCAGCGCGTTGGGCTCGGCGACGACGAGGTCGCCCAGCATCGCGAAGCTCGCCGACACGCCGCCCATGGTCGGGTCGGTGAGCACCGAGACGAAGGGCAGTTGATGCCGCGACAACTGCGTGAGCGCCGCCGAGGTCTTGGCCATCTGCATCAGCGAGAACAGCCCTTCCTGCATGCGCGCGCCGCCGCTGGCGGAAAAACAGACGAAGGCCGAGTTCGACTCGATCGCCGCCTCGACGCCCTGAACGAAACGCTCGCCGACGACCGAGCCCATCGAGCCGCCCATGAATTTGAATTCGAACGCCGCGGCCACCACCGGCACGGCCTTGAGGCTGCCGCCGATGACGACGAGCGCGTCGGTTTCCGTCGTGCCGGCCTGCGCTTCCTTCAAGCGGTCGGGATACTTCTTGCTGTCCTTGAATTTCAGCGGATCCTGCGGCATGACATGCGCGCCGATCTCGTGCTGGCCTTCGGCGTCGAGCAGCATCGCCAGCCGCGCGCGTGCGCCGATGCGGTGATGATGGCCGCACTTGGGACAGACTTCGAGATTGCTCTCAAGGTCGGCGCGGTAGAGCACCTCGTTGCATGCCGGGCATTTCGACCACAGCCCTTCGGGCATCGACTTCTTCGCCGCCTGCGCGCGCCGCTTGATCTTGGGCGGCAGGATTTTCTGGAACCAGCTCATGGATGCCTCCGCTTATTTGTTTGCCGCGTCGACGCCCCGGCGCAGATCCTGCACCAGCGTCTTCACGCGGTCGACGACCTCGCCTTCCGGCGCGGTCTCGATTTCATGGACGATGCGGCTGCCCACGACCACGGCGTCGGCGACGCGCGCCACCGCGCCGGCGCTGGCCGCGTCGCGGATGCCGAAGCCCACGCCCACCGGCAGCGCGCAATGGCCGCGCACCATCGCCACCTTGCGCGCGACCTCGTCGGTATCCAGATCGGCCGAGCCGGTCACGCCTTTCAGCGACACGTAATAGATGAAACCGCCGGCCACCTGCGCCACCTGCGCCACGCGCGCTTCCGGCGTCGTGGGCGACAGCAGGAAGATCGGGTCGAGGCCGGCGGCCTTGAACACGTCGGCGACCCCGGCCGATTCCTCCGGCGGAATATCCACCGTCAGTGCGCCGTCCACGCCCGCCGCGTGCGCCGCCTCGGCGAAGGCCGCGTAACCCATGCGTTCGACCGGATTGGCGTAGCCCATCAGCACCACCGGCGTGGCGTCGTTGGTCTTGCGGAATTCCGCGACCATCGCCAGCACGTCCTTCAGCCCCACCTTGTTGGCGAGCGCGCGTTCCGAGGCGCGCTGGATCACCGGGCCGTCCGCCATCGGATCGGAGAAGGGCACGCCCAGCTCGATGAGGTCCACGCCGGCTTCCACCAGCGCGTGCATCAGCGGCACGGTCATGCCCTTGCCGGGGTCGCCGGCGGTGATGAAGGGAATCAGGGCTTTCTTGTTCTGCGCTTTCAGCGCGGCGAAGGTGGGGCCGATGCGGCTCATGGTCTGAATGCGTTTCGATAGGGCGAGGTCAGAGCGTGATCCCCGACAGCTTCGCCACAGTGTTGATGTCCTTGTCGCCGCGGCCGGAGAGATTGACCAGGATGATCTGGTCCTGCTTCAGCGTGGGCGCGAGCTTCTTCGCCTGCGCGACGGCATGGCTGGATTCGAGCGCGGGAATGATGCCTTCGTAGCGGCACAGGTCGTGGAAGGCGGCCAGCGCCTCGTCGTCATTGATCGGCACGTATTCCGCGCGACCGGCGTCCTTGAGCCAGGCATGTTCCGGCCCGACGCCGGGGTAGTCGAGGCCGGCGGAGACCGAATGCGTCTCGATGATCTGGCCGTTCTCGTCCTGCATGAGATAGCTGCGGAAACCGTGCAGCACGCCCGGCGAACCGGCTGCCAGCGGCGCGGCGTGGCGGCCGGAGGCGATGCCGTCGCCGCCGGCCTCGACGCCGATCAGGCGCACGTTCTCGTGCGGGATGTAAGGATGGAAGATGCCGATGGCGTTGGAGCCGCCGCCGACGCAGGCGACGACGCAATCCGGTTGCCGCCCGGCGAGTTCGGGCATCTGCTGGAGGCATTCGCGGCCGATCACGCACTGGAAGTCGCGCACCAGCATGGGATACGGGTGCGGGCCGGCGGCGGTGCCGAGGATGTAGAAGGTCGATTCGACGTTCGTCACCCAGTCGCGCATCGCTTCGTTCAACGCATCCTTGAGCGTCTTCGAGCCGGACGACACGGGCACGACGGTCGCGCCCAGCAGTTTCATCCGATAGACGTTGGGCGCCTGCCGGGCCACGTCCTCGGCGCCCATGTAGACGACGCACTCCATGCCGTAGCGCGCGGCGACGGTGGCCGAGGCCACGCCGTGCTGGCCCGCGCCGGTTTCGGCGATGACGCGCTTCTTGCCCATGCGGCGCGCCAGCAGGGCCTGGCCGATGGTGTTGTTGATCTTGTGCGCGCCGGTGTGGTTGAGGTCTTCGCGCTTGAGGTAGATCTGCGCGCCGCCGTAGGCTTCGGACAGACGGCGGGCGTGGTAGATCGGGCTGGGGCGGCCGACGTAATGCTTGAGTTCGTATTCGAACTCGGCCATGAAGGCGGGATCGTTCCGTGCGCGGTCGTATTCGACGCGCAGTTCCTCCAGCGCCGCCATCAGGGTTTCGGCGACGAAGATGCCGCCGTAAGGCCCGAAGTGGCCGCGGGAATCCGGAAGGTCTGTCAGCTTCATGATGCTTCTTTCGCGTTTGCAACGAATCGCGCCACCTTGTGCGCGTCCTTGATGCCTTTCGAGGCCTCGACGCCGGACGACACGTCCACCGCCCAGGGCCGGACCCGGCGCACCGCTTCGGCGACGTTGTCCGGGGTCAGTCCGCCGGACAGCACCACCGGCAGCGGCAGCCCAGCCGGGATGAGCGACCAGTCGAAGCGCTCGCCAGTGCCGCCCGGCACGCCCGGGACGAAGGCGTCGAGCAACAGCCCGCGCGCCGCCCCGAAATCAGCCGCGCATTCTAGCAAATCCGTGTCCGGGGTCACCCGGATCGCCTTGATCCAGGGCCGGCCGTAGCGCGCGCAGGCCGCGGGCGATTCGTCGCCGTGGAACTGCAGCAGATCGAGCGGCGCCGCGGCGAGCACGGATTCGACCTGGGCCGGCTCGGCATTCACGAACAGGCCCACCGTCTGCACGAAGGGCGGCGTCGCGCGCACCAGCGCGGCGGCGGTCTCGATCGACACGTGGCGTGGGCTCTTGCCGTAGAACACGAAACCGACCGCGTCGGCGCCCGCCTCGCAGGCGGCGCGCAGGTCCTCGATCCGAGTGATGCCGCAGATTTTGACGCGCAGGCTCATGTTGCGAAGGGCCATCGTTCCGAGCTTTCCGGCAGGGCAAAGTGCGCAGGATACCGGATGTGCGTCAGGTAGAGACCGGCGGCGTCGAAGGTCGGCGCGGCGCGGGTGCGGTCGCGGCTGTCCCGGACCTCGCGCAGCCAGTCCGGCGGCTGCGCGCCGGCGCCGACCTGGATCAGGCAGCCCATCAGATTGCGCACCATGTGGTGCAGGAAGCCGTCGGCGCGGAAATCGCACAGGAGGTAGTCGCCCTGCCGCTCGATCCGCGCCAGACGCAATTCCTTGACCGGCGTTTTCGCCTGGCATTCGGCCGCGCGAAAGGCCGAGAAATCGTACCGGCCGAGCAGATGGCTTGCCGCCGTGTTCATGGGCGCGACATCGAGCGGGCGATGGTGCCAGCCGATCAGCCCTTCGTGGAGGCCCGGACGCACGGGATGGTTGAGCAGCACGTAACGGTAGCCGCGCTCGGTCGCCGCGAAGCGTGCGTGAAAATCCGCGCCGACCTCGCGCGCCCACAGCACCGCCACGCCGGGCGGCAGGTGGCTGTTCACGCCCCGCACCCAAGCGGTCAGCGGCCGTTCGGCGTCCACGTCGAAATGCGCCACCTGGAAAGCCGCGTGCACGCCGGTATCGGTGCGCCCCGCCGCGACGACTGCCGTCTTCGCGCCGGCGATGGCCGACACGGCGGCCTCCAGCGCATCCTGCACGCCGCAGCCCTGCGGCTGCGACTGCCAGCCGCAGAAGCCGACGCCGCGATACTCCAGCCCGATGACGATTCTCATGCCCACGCGAACCCCAGCAACAGCACGGCCGCGAGTATGACGGCGCTGTCGCGGGTTTGCCAGCGTTCGGCTTCCAGCACGAAACGCGCGGGTTCGGCCTCGTCCGGCGGCGCAGCCAGCGCATCCAGCCAACGTGCGCGCTTCGGCGCCTGCGCGTCGCGGTCGACGTATTCGAGCGTCAACCCCAGGCGCACTGCGAAGGCGCGCCGGTCGAAGCCCAGCCAGGCCAGCGGCCGCGCCAGCACGTACAGGCCGTAGATCAGCCGCGGCCGCGCGGTGGTCGCCAGCAGTACGGCCAGGCCGAGCAGCATCAGCACCAGCCGCGCAACGCGCAGCGCGCCGTCCTGCAGGCCTTCGAGCGTGGGACTCGCCCAGCCGGCCGCCGGCCACAGCGGCGCGCCGGGCAGCGTCAGGGCGTAGGCGACGAACAGAACGAAGAGCAGCCAGCGCGTGCGGCGCAGCAGACGCCATGCGTGCGGCCTGACGACCGGAAACAGAAAGGCCGTCGCAGCGGCGACGGCCAGGACGGCAAGCCGGGACGGCGCGGCGATCTCCGCCGCCGCCGCCCAGCCGCACCACGCCAGCAGGCGGGCGGCCGGATGAACGGAATCAGCCAAGCGCCGAGAGGATGCCTTTCGCGTCGGCCTTCTGCTTGTCGCTGCCTTCGGCCAGCACCTCGTTGAGAATTTCGCGGGCACCTTCCTTGTCGCCCATTTCCACGTAGGCGCGGGCCAGATCGAGTTTGGTGCCGACTTCGTCGAGTTCGAGGTCGCCGCCGTTGTCGCCCAGATCGAGGTCGAGGCCGCTGAAATCGAAAGTGCTGTCCGGCCCGTTGTCCGATTCCAGCCCCAGGTCGAGTTCGAGCGCCTCGTCCGCCGACGGCAGATCGAGTTCGGGCAGTTCGAAATCCAGGCCGCTTTCGGATTCGGCGACGGCTTCCGCGACAGCGGCCTGCCCGGATTCCGGCGCGTCCTGCGCGCCGAAGCTGAGCACATGGCCGGCGCTTTCGAATTCGAGCGGCGCGCTCGCGGTGACCGGATCGGGATCGGGCTGGATTACGGGTTCCGGTTCGACCGGCGCGTCCGCAGGCTCGGACGCCGACATGACGGTATCCATCGCCACCGCACCGCCGGCGATGGCGGCCGTCGCCGCGACCGTGGCGGCCGGCGAGGCGTCGGCGCCCGCTTTCACGCCGCCGTACAGCGGGTTGGTCGGATCGATGCTGCGGCCCATTTCGCAGGCCTTGTCCCACAGCGGGTTCGGCTGGTTGCCGATCGCCGCGAACAGATCGCCGGCCACGGTCTCGAATGCGGCGACGTTGCGGCGGGCGGCGTAGATCTCCAGCAGCTTCACGCGCACTTCGTGACGGTCCGGATTCTTGACGAGCGCTTCCTTGAGGATTTCCTCGGCCTGCGCATCCCGGCCGTAGGCCATGTAGACCTCGGCCTCGGCGATGGGATCGACGTCGTGCGTATCGATCGTGCCCAGCCCGGCCTGGCTGAAATCGGTGAGGAAGGACGTGTCGCCCGTATTGACGCTGCCGCCGGACGCGGCGCCGACCACCGTATTCGCGTGCAGGTCGCCGCCGCTCATGATGCTGTCGTCGAGCGCGGCGGTGTTGAGGCTCTTGGGCCGGCGGCGGTTGCCGACCATCATCCACCACAGCAAGCCGCCGAGGCCGAGCGCGGCCAGACCGCCGCCCCAGTACAGGGGATTGGCGAGCAGGGGGTCGTACCAGTTCTCGGCCGGCTCCGGCGCGACCGGGGTTTCGACCGCGGGCGCCGGCTTGGCGGGCGGCGGCGACGCCTGGACTTGCGGCGCGGGGACCGGGGGCGCTTCGACCTCGGGCGGCGGCACGCTCGCCTGCTCGGTCTCGGTCAGGGCCTTGTCCTTCATCTCGACCAGCTTCTGCAGGTCCTGAATCTGTTTTTCGAGGGAGGACACGCGCTGGTTGGATTCGTCCAGCGCCTTCTGGCGCGCAATGGCGTCCTCCTCCTGCGCCCGCAGTTTTTCCTGCAGCGCGCGCGCATCGTCGGCCTTGGCCTTGGCGTCCGCATCGGCCGGCGCCTTCGACAGCTTCAGCACGTCCTTTTGCGCGTCCGGCGCGGGCTTGGCCTTGTCTTCGACCTTGGGCGTGATCTTGCCGCTGCTGGTCTGGCCGGGCGCCGCCTGCGCCTCGGGCGCCGCGCGCGCGGCTTCGGCGAGCTTCTGGCGATAGGCCCGCCAATCCTCGGCCTGCAGCTTGATCTCCCGCACCGCATCCGCCTGCGGGATCGCCGTCAGCTTGTCGGCCTCCGGCATGTTCAGCGTCTTGCCGGCCTTGAGACGGTTCATGTTGTCGCCGTCAAAGGCGGCGGGGTTGCCCTGGTAGAGGCCGACCAGCGTCTGTTCGAGGCTCACGCCTTCGGGGCGGACGCGTTTGGCGATGCCCAGCAGGGTGTCGCCGCGCCGGACTTGCACGCGCTCGGGCGCGGCGGGCTGCGGCGCGGGTGCGGGTTTGGCCGCGGCAGCCGGTTTCGCGGCCGGCTGCTGAGCCGCGGGCCTGGGTTCCGGCGCGGCAGGCTGCGGGGCGGCCGGTTTGGGGGCGGCCGGCGCGCTGACGGCCGGGGCGACCGTCACCGGCGGCCCGGCCTGGGCGCCGCCCATGCCGGGCGGGTCGAGCAGCATGGTGTATTCGCGCACCAGACGGCCGGACGCCCAGGACAGCTCGACCAGCATGTCGATAAAGGGGTCGTTGACCGGGCGTGTGGAAGTGACTTTCAGGACCGCCTTGCCGTTAGGCTTTTTCTCGACGGCGAAACGCAGCGTGGGCAGCACCGGGGAGAACTCGACGCGCGCATCGCGGAAGGCCTGATCGGACGCCAACGTGGCCGAGAGGCTGTCCAGTTCGGCCTTGTCCGCGGCGAACAGTTCGATTTCGGCCGACAGCGGCTGCCCCAGCGCCGAGCTGACCGACAGTTTGCCGAGCCCGGCTGCGCTCGCCATCAGGGGCAGCGCAATCAGGCCGGCGGCGGCCAGTTGGGTGGTGAAGCGCTTCAATTTCATCCCGGTTCTCCCTGTAGGCCCCGTTCGGCGGGGCGTTGAATGCTCGACGCCTTTATTGACGGTCCGACTTGCGCAATCTTTAGAGCATAAATCGCACCAAGACAAGCCCGGTGCGGCCGGACTGTGGTTTTCAGGCCTCAAGCAGGATGCGCAGCATGCGCCGCAGCGGCTCGGCCGCGCCCCACAGGAGCTGGTCGCCGACGGTGAACGCGGTCAGGTATTGCGGGCCCATGTTGAGCTTGCGCATGCGGCCGATGGGCACGGTGAGCGTGCCGGTGACGGCGGCGGGCGTGAGCTCGCGCATGGAAATTTCGCGGTCGTTCGGCACGACCTTCACCCACGGGTTGTGCGCGGCGATGAGCCCGTGGATCTCGTCCAGCGGCACGTCCTTCGTCATCTTGATGGTCAGCGCCTGCGAGTGGCAGCGCATCGCGCCCACGCGCACGCACAGGCCGTCGATGGGGATGGGATTGGCGCTCCTGCCCATGATCTTGTTGGCCTCGACCTGGGCCTTCCATTCCTCTTTCGACTGGCCGGATTCCAGCGCCACGTCGATCCAGGGGATGAGGTTGCCGGCCAGCGGCACCGGCCAGGCGTCGAGCGGATAGCGGTCCGAGCGGATAAACTCGGCCACTTTCCGGTCGATTTCGAGGATCGCCGATGCGGGATCGTCGATCAGCGCCTTGACCTCGCCGTGCACGGCGCCCATCTGCGCGATCAGCTCGCGCATGTTGCGCGCGCCGGCGCCGGAGGCCGCCTGGTAGGTCATCGGCGACACCCATTCGACCAGCCCCGCGTCGAACAGCCCGCCCATCGCCATCAGCATCAGCGACACGGTGCAGTTGCCGCCGACGTAGGTTTTCACGCCGTTCGCGACGCCGTCCTGGATGACCTGCTTGTTGACCGGATCGAGGATGATGATGGCCTCGTCCTGCATGCGCAGCGCCGAGGCGGCGTCGATCCAGTAGCCGTTCCAGCCGGCGGCGCGCAGCCGGGGATAGACGTCCTTGGTGTAGTCGCCGCCCTGGCAGGTGATGATGGCGTCGCAGGCCTTCAGTTCGTCGATGCTGTTGGCGTCCTTCAGCGGCGGCGCGTCGCGGCCGATGTCCGGCCCCTTGCCGCCGACGTTGGAGGTGGTGAAGAACACCGGGTCGATATGATCGAAATCGCGTTCTTCCTTCATGCGGCCCATGAGCACCGAGCCCACCATGCCGCGCCAGCCGATTAGTCCTGTTTTCATCATGTTGTCTGTCTCCTATGTTTAGGGGTCAGGGGTCGGGATTCAGGGGCCAGGGATGGTGCGGCCACAGGCCGCGCATTGATTTGGCGCGGGCGCAGCCCGCTCGCCCCCTGATCCCCACCCCCTGAATCCTGATCCCTACAAAGCCGCCACCACCGCATCGCCCATCTCCGAGCACGACACGCGCCGCGTCCCCTCGGTCCAGATGTCGCCGGTGCGATACCCCTGCGCAATCACCCGCTTGACCGCATTCTCGATGCGGTCGGCGGTGGCCGGGTCGGCGAAGGTGTAGCGGTACATCATCGCCACCGACAGGATCGTCGCCAGCGGATTGGCGAGGTCCTTGCCGGCGATGTCGGGCGCCGAGCCGTGGATCGGCTCGTACATGCCCTTGTTGCGTTCGTCGAGCGAGGCCGAGGGCAGCATGCCGATCGAGCCCGACAGCATCGACGCCGCATCCGACAGGATGTCGCCGAAGAGATTGCCGGTGACCATCGTGTCGAACTGCTTCGGCCATTTGATCATCTGCATCGCGGCGTTGTCGACGTACATGTGGCTCAATTCGACCTCGGGGTAGTCCTTCGACACCTCGATCATCACGGCCTTCCACAGCTCGGAACATTCGAGCACGTTGGCCTTCTCGACCGAGCAGAGTTTTTTGCCGCGCTTCATCGCGATGCCGAAGGCGACGTGCGCGACACGCCGCACCTCGGATTCGGAATAGAGCATGGTGTTGAAGCCGACGCGCTCGCCGTTGCGGACCTCGATGCCGCGCGGCTGGCCGAAATACACGTCGCCGGTGAGTTCGCGCACGATCATGATGTCGAGCCCCGACACAACCTCGGGTTTCAGCGACGACGCGCCCGCGAGTTCCGGATACAGCAGCGCCGGCCGCAGGTTGGCGAACAGGTTGAGTTCCTTGCGGATGCGCAAGAGGCCGCGCTCGGGGCGCAGCGGCCGGTCGAGCGCGTCGTACTGCGGGCCGCCGACGGCGCCGAGCAGCACCGCGTCGGCTTCGCGCGCGAGCTTCAGCGTCGCCGCGGGCAGCGGATCGCCCGCCGCGTCGTAGCCGGCGCCGCCGATGGGCGCGGTCTCCATCTCGATGGACGCGCCTTCGGATTTCAGGACGTTCAGGACCTTGACGGCCTGGGCGACGATCTCGGGGCCGATGCCGTCGCCGGGTAGTACTGCGAGTTTCATTTTGACTCCGTGAGGCGCGAGGCGTAGGGCGTGAGGCGCGGATGGCGCCTGACGCCCTGCGTCTCACGCATTGAACAACCAGGGCGCCGCGACCTTGCGCGTGTCCTCGTAGGCCTTGATCTTGTCCGCGTGCAGCAGGGTCAGGCCGATGTCGTCCAGACCGTTGAGCAGGCGGTGTTTGCGGCCGGGATCGACGTCGAAGGCCAGCGTCTCGCCGCCCGGCGTGGTGACGGTCTGCGCGGCCAGGTCGACGACGAGGCGGTAGCCCTCGCCCGCCTCGCATTCGCGGAACAGGCGGTCGACCGTGGCCACGTCGAGGACGATGGGCAGCAGCCCGTTCTTGAAGCAGTTGTTGTAGAAAATGTCGGCGAAGCTCGGCGCGATGACGCTGCGAATGCCGTAGTCCTCCAACGCCCAGGGCGCGTGTTCGCGGCTCGATCCGCAGCCGAAGTTGTCGCGCGCGAGCAGCACCGATGCGCCCGCGTAGCGCGGGAAGTTCAGCACAAAGTCCGGATTGGGCTGCCGCGCGGCGGGGTCCATGCCGGGCTCGCCGTGGTCGAGATAGCGCCATTCGTCGAACAGGTTGGGGCCGAAGCCCGATCGCTTGATCGACTTCAGGAACTGCTTGGGAATGATGGCGTCGGTGTCGACGTTGGCGCGGTCGAGCGGCACGACCAGCCCGTCCAGCCGGGTGAAAGCCTGCATTACTTGCTGCCCGCCTTCTGCACGGCCTCGCCGGCCTTCTCGATATCCTTGCCCACGCCCTGCACGGTGTTGCAGCCAGCCAGCGTCAGCATGGCGGCAATCAGCGCGGCGATCATCGGTTTCATGGCGTTCTCCTCAATCAAAAAGTGCGTACGTCGACGAAATGGCCGGCGATGCCGGCGGCGGCGGCCATCGCGGGGCTGACCAGATGGGTGCGGCCGCCCTGCCCCTGCCGGCCTTCGAAATTGCGGTTGCTGGTCGAGGCGCAGCGCTCGCCCGGCTCCAGCCGGTCGGCGTTCATCGCCAAGCACATCGAACAGCCCGGCTCGCGCCATTCGAAGCCGGCGTCGAGAAAGATCCTGTCCAGGCCTTCGGCCTCGGCCTGTCGCTTCACCAGGCCCGAGCCCGGCACGACCATCGCGAGCTTCACGCTGGCCGCCTTCTTGCGGCCCTTGACGACGGCGGCAGCCTCGCGCAGATCCTCGATGCGGGAATTGGTGCACGAGCCGATGAAGACCTTGTCGATCGGTATGGCCTCGACCGGCGTGTCGGCAGCGAGCCCCATGTAGTCGAGCGCGCGCGTCCAGTCGTGGCGCTTGACGTCGTTGGGCGCCGCCGCGGGGCTGGGCACTCGGTTCGTGACCGACACCACCATCTCGGGCGAGGTGCCCCAGGTCACCTGCGGCTCGATGGCGGCGGCGTCGAGTTCGACCACGCGGTCGAATTGGGCGTCGGCGTCCGAATGCAGCGTCTTCCACCAGGCGACGGCCTTGTCCCAGTCCGCGCCGGTCGGCGCGAACGGGCGGCCTTTCACGTAATCGATCGTGGTGTCGTCGACCGCGACCATGCCGGCGCGCGCGCCGGCTTCGATCGCCATGTTGCACAAGGTCATGCGGCCTTCCATCGACAGGCCGCGGATCGCGCTGCCGCCGAATTCGATGGCGTAGCCCGTGCCGCCGGCGGTGCCGATGGCGCCGATGACGGCCAGCGCGATGTCCTTGGCGGTGACGCCGCGCCCGAGCTGGCCTTCGACCCTGACCAGCAGGGTTTTCGACGGCTTCTGCCACAGGCATTGCGTGGCGAGCACGTGCTCGACTTCCGAGGTGCCGATGCCGAAGGCCAGCGCGCCGAAAGCGCCGTGGGTGGAGGTGTGCGAATCGCCGCAGACCACGGTCATGCCCGGCAGGGTCAGGCCCTCTTCCGGGCCGATGACGTGGACGATGCCCTGCCGCACGTCGTTCATCCGGAATTCGCGGATGCCGAATTCGGCGCAGTTGGCGTCGAGCGTCTCGACCTGCAGGCGCGAGATCGGGTCGGCGATGCCCTGGCTGCGGTCGGTGGTCGGCACGTTGTGGTCGGGCACGGCCACCGCCGCGTCGACGCGGCGCGGCATGCGGCGGGCGAGCTTCAGCCCCTCGAAGGCCTGCGGACTGGTGACTTCGTGCACCAGATGGCGGTCGATGTAGAGCAGCGTCTGGCCGTCGGGCTCGACGTGGACGACGTGGGCGTCCCACAATTTCTGGAATAAGGTCTGTCCGGACATGCGGAATGGGCGAAGCAGGCGTGCAAAAGGCGATTATTTCATAGCTTGGCCTTGCCCGGCAGGGCTTTCGCCCCGCCCCAGGCGGCATAGACGCCCCACGCCAGCGCCGCGCTCGCGGCGGCCAGGGTGAAGGTCCAGTCTGCGCCCAGCCCGTCCCAGGTCGCGCCGCTGATCAATCCGCCGAGCGTGCCGCCCACGCCGTAGGACAGGCTGGTGTAGAGCGCCTGCCCGCGCGCCTGGTGCCGGCCGCGGAAATGCCGGTGGATCAGCGCGACCGCCGCGGCGTGAAAAGTGCCGAAGGTGAAGGCATGCAGGGTCTGCGCGCTCCACACGATCCAGGGCGATTCCACCCCCCAGGCGATCATCAGGAAGCGCAGCACGGCGAACGCGAAGCTGGCCAGCAGCAGGCGGCGCGGCGTCACCCGCGCGAAGATACGGGGAATGACCAGGAAAATGCCGATCTCGCACAGCACGCCCAGCGCCCACAGCCAGCCGACGGTCGATTTGTCGTAGCCGTGGTCGACCAGATAGATCGAATAGAAAGTGTAGTAAGGGCCGTGGGTCACGGCCATCAGCATGCAGGCGACGAGCAGCGCCGCGACCTCGGGCCGTTTCACGACGCTCCAGATCGACGCGCCGTCGCTGCCGTGCGACAGGATTTCCGCCTCGGGGATCACCCGCGCGAACAGCGCGATGCCGAGCATGACGCCCAGGATGGCCCAGGGCAGCCAGGCGATGCTCACGTGGTCCAGCGCATAACCCAGCCCCACCACCATGACGACGAAGCCGATCGACCCCCACAGGCGGATGCGGCCGTAGCCGTCGACCCGCTCGCCCAGATGGGACAGCGTCATCGCCTCCACCAGCGGCAGCGAGGCGCTCCAGAAAAAGCTCAGCGCCGCCATCACGGCGAACATCCACCAGAACGAGGTGCCGAAGAACACCCCCGCGAACGCCAGCACGCTGCCGAACGCGGCCAACTGGACGATGGCGGTGCGGCGGCCGGTGCGGTCGGCGACGTGGCCCCAGATGTTGGGCGCGAAGATCCGCATCACCTGCAGCAGCGACATCAGCACGCCGATCTGGAAGGCGTTGAACGCCAGCGACTGCAGGTACAGCCCCCAGAACGGCGAGATCGCGCCGACGAAGGCGAAGTAAAAGAAGTAAAAGCCGGACAGACGCCAGTAGGGAACCGAACTCATGCGGCGGCATTATCCACGAGGCGGACGCGCTTGCTCATTGCCCGGAATCCCCACATACTCGGCGCACCCGCTTGTCAGGCCCCGCCTAGTATCTTGACGTCCCAGCCCCCCGCCACACCGGTCGATCCGCATGCGCTGCGGCTCGACGACGCCCGTGCGCTGCTCGCCCACGACGCCCAGGATGGCGAGCAGCGGCCCGGCGAATCCACGCTCGAATATCTGCAAAGGCTGATCGACGGCCTGTGCGAGCTGTCCCTGCGGGACCCGCTGACGGGGCTCGGCAACCGCCGCCATTTCCACGGCGCGCTCGGCCGCTCGATCGAAGCGGTCGCCCGGACGGGCGATTCCGTGCTGCTGTTGCTGCTGGACATCGATCACTTCAAATCCATCAACGATACCCACGGCCATCTGGCCGGCGACCAGGTGCTGCGCACGATCGCCGCCTGCCTGACGCGCTGCGTCCGCCCGGTCGACACCGTCGCGCGCTACGGCGGCGAGGAATTCGCGATCATCCTGCCCCACTGCCGGCCGGCGTTCGGCCGGGCGGTGGCCGAACGCATCCGCGAAACCGTCGCCGCGCTATCGGTCGCGGCCGCCCCCATGCTGACCCTGCAGGCCACTGTCAGCATCGGCGGCGCGTTCGCCCCCGAATGGGTGCGCTCCACCGCCGATCTGTGGATCGAGCGCGCGGACCAGCAGCTCTACCGCGCCAAGACCGATGGACGCAACCGCGTCTACCTCGACCAGCCGCGCGAATCGGCGGTCAGCGCCGAGGAGAAAGGTCTGCTGTTCAGCCAGCTCGACCTGGATGCTCCGCCGCAGCCCGCCGTCTCCGACCGAGTCAACGCATGAACGACATCGCCGCGCCCGACGTTCCGCCCAGCGCCGAAGCCCTGCCCCTGCCGCCCGTCGGCAAGGTCATCGCCGTGACCAGCGGCAAAGGCGGCGTCGGCAAGACCTTCGTCTCCGCCAACCTGGCCGCGGCGCTCGCGAAACGCGGCCGCCGCGTGCTGGTGCTCGACGCCGATCTCGGGCTGGCCAATCTCGACGTCGTGCTGAACCTGTATCCCAAGATCACCCTGCACGACGTCTTCACCGGCAAGGCCGCGCTCGACGACGCGATTCTCCAGGCGCCCGGCGGATTCTCGGTGCTGCTGGCGGGCTCCGGGCTGGTCGAATATTCGCGCCTCACGCCCGAAGTCCGGGGGGAATTCCTGCGCGTGATCAGCGGCCTGGTGCCGCGCTACGACGTGGTCCTGCTGGACACCGGCGCCGGCATCTCCGACGTCGTGCTGTTCGCCGTGTCGCTGGCCTCCGAAGTGCTGATGGTCGCGACGCCGGAGCCGACCTCGCTCACCGACGCCTACGCCACGATCAAGGTACTCGTCGGGCAGCAGGACCGGCAACAGGTCCGGCTGATCGTCAACCAGACCACCCGAGCGGGGTCGGGGCAGGCCATCACCCGCCAGTTGCAGCAGGTGCTCGACCGCTTCGTGGTGGAAGGCCTCGGACGGCCGTTCAGGCTGGCGCATCTGGGCGACATCCCCTCGGCCCCCGAGGTGCGGCAGGCCGTGATGCGCCGTCAGTTGCTCATGCAGGCCGCGCCGAATTGCACTGCCGCCGCCGCCATCGCGGAAATCGCCCGCGCGCTGGAAACGCTCGTGATACCGAAAACCGGCCGGGCGCAAAAGTAGCGAACAGGCCCTAACTGCCCGGCTCGGCCTCGTGCATGACCAATGCGCGCACCCGTTCGGGCTCCATGCGCAGCAACGCGCCGATATCCCGGTAATCGTCCGGCAGGGCCGGATTGTCCCAGCCCTGTGCGGAATGACGCGCCAGATTGACGGCCAGCGTGACGTTGCGCACCCGCGTCGAGCCGGACTGGGACGGGTCGAGCAGATTCAGCAGCAGTTCCGGCAGGCGCCATTCGATCGCCAGTTGCCGCTGCAGCTCCGCACCCGAGAAACCCAGAACCTGCCGTTGCGCATCGACGCTGCGCAAGCCCGGATCGGCCAACTGGCGCCGCCGGATCGCCAGCATGGAGCCTGGATTGAAACACCACATCAGCATCTCGGCGAAATGCGTCAGCAGCGCCGACACCTGCACCTCCTCGGCGTGCAGATCGTGCAGGCGCAACGCCCAGTCGAACGCATAGTGGGCGGACCGCTGCGCGCGGCGTACCGTGCGCAGGAGATACAGCAGCGCCTCCTTGTGGCCGTGCAGCATGTCTTCCGCGACCGGTTGCGCCGGCAGGTCGCGGAAGAACGTCTCCAGCCCCATCATGAGCAGGGCCTGCTTCACGTCGACCAGCTCGTGCCGCTGGTGCGCCCCCTTGTGCAGTTGCATGTGGCGCAGCAGCTTGACCGTCATCAGCGGATCGTCCGTGACCACCCCCGCCACGGTACGGGCGTTCAGCAGGCCGTTTTCCGCGCGCAGGCGCTCGAGTTCGCGCGCGCTGTGCTTCAGCACGGGAATCTCGGCCTGGCCGAATCGGGCGATCCAGTCCGTCAGGGTGAGGGCTTGATCCGACATCGTGTTCTCGGTCTCTTGGCGTGCGGGGGTTTCTGGAAGTATCGGCCCGGACGGGCCGGCCTTGAGCCCCGGACAAGCCCGCCGCATCAAAGCCGATAATTATTATTGACAATTATTCTCATTCGTCCGATGATTAAGGCTATCGGAGGTTCACGCTGAGGGTTTGCATCATGTACGTCTGCCTGTGCCACAACGTTACCGACTCGGACATTCATCATCTCGTACGCACCGAGGGCGTCTGCACCGTACGCCAGCTCGGCGAGCATCTGGGCGTGGCGACCCAGTGCGGCAAATGCGCGAAATGCGCCAAGGACGTGCTGCGCGAGGCGCGCCAGATGGCGGCCGCCGAATCCGGCTGCCCCGCCCTGATGGCCGCAGCCTGAAAAAACGCTTCATTCTCATTTGCGTCCGCAGTCGCGAAACCCGCGCCGTTGCTTGTTTTGCGCCGCTTTTTCCCTAGAATGACGGGCAGCCCGACCGCTCACTAGCCAGTCCCAATTGCCAGCCAAAAGCCGCCGGGCTCCTTCAAATCACAGGAGAGAGCCATGAAAGGCGACAAGAAAGTCATCCAGTATCTGAACAAGGCCCTCACAGTCGAACTCACCGCGATCAACCAGTATTTCCTGCACGCCCGCATGTACAAGAACTGGGGGCTTGCCGCCCTGGGCAAGCACGAGTACGAGGAATCCATCGAGGAAATGCACCACGCCGACAAACTGATCGAGCGCATCCTCTTTCTCGACGGCCTGCCCAATCTGCAGGATTTGAACAAGCTGATGATCGGCGAGAACGTCGCCGAATGCCTCAACTGCGACCTCAAGCTCGAATACGGCGGCCGGGCGCTGTACGTCGAAGCCATCGCCCATTGCGAATCGGTCAAGGACTACGTCTCGCGCGAAATCCTGGTCGGCATCCAGGAAGACACCGAGGAGCACATCGACTACCTGGAAACCCAGCTCGACCTGCTTCAGCGCATGGGCGAGCAGAACTACATGCAGACCGCCGCCGGCCCGATCGGGAGCTGATCCGTCGCATCCGCCGGCTCGCCCGTACAATGAACGCCCCCGCCGTGGGGCGTTTTCGTTTCCGTCCGATGCAATTCGATCCCGACTGCCGCGCCTGCCCGCGCCTCGCCCGTTTCCTCGACGACGTGCGCGCCAGCCATCCCGATTACCATGCCCGCCCCGTCCCGGCCTTCGGCGACCCGGCGCCCCGCCTGCTGATCGTCGGACTGGCACCCGGCATGCACGGCGCCAACCGCAGCGGCCGCCCGTTCACCGGCGACTACGCCGGCATCCTGCTGTACGCCACGTTGCACAAGTTCGGCTACGCCAGCGCGCCGGAATCGGTCTCGAAGGACGACGGGCTCAGGCTCACCGGCTGCCGGATCACCAACGCGGTGAAATGCCTGCCGCCGGCCAACAAGCCGGAGCCTGCCGAAATCCGCGCCTGCAATGCCTTTCTCGCCGCCGAACTGGCCGCCCTGCCGGCGGGCGCCGGCATCCTCGCGCTCGGCCAGATCGCGCATCAGGCAGTCCTGCGCGCGCTGGACCTCAAGCTCAGGGACCACCCCTTCGCGCACGGCGCGGACCACCGTCTGCCCGACGGCCGGCGGCTGGTCAGCAGCTATCATTGTTCCCGCTACAACACGCAGACGCGCCGCCTCACACCCGAGATGTTCGAGGCGGTGTTCCGCCAGATCCAGGAGACCTGAACATGCCCGTCGTCACCATCAAGCTCGCCGGCCGCCTCACCCGCGAGCAGAAACGGAAAGTCGCCGAGGAGATCACCGCCACGCTCGAACGCCATGCGGACAAGCCGGCCTCGTACACCTACATCGCCTTCGAGGAGCTGCCGGACGAGAACTGGGCCATCGCCGGCAGGCTGCTGGACGAATCCGAATAGGCCCGTGAAGGCACCGGCACGCCTGCTTCCGGGATCGGCCCCTTGAGCATCGGCAAGGATTTTCTCGCCGCGCTGCCCACGCTGCCGGGCGTCTACCGCATGATCGACGCGGCGGGCGGCGTGCTGTACGTCGGCAAGGCCAAGGATCTGAAGAAGCGGGTCTCCAGCTATTTCCAGAAAACCGACCAGAGCCCGCGCATCCGGCTGATGCTGAAAAACGTCGCGCGCGTCGACACCACGGTGACGCGCACCGAGGCCGAGGCGCTGCTGCTCGAGAACAATCTCATCAAGGGGCTCAAGCCGCGCTTCAACATTCTGTTCCGCGACGACAAGTCCTATCCCTACCTGCTGATCACGGGCCACCGTTATCCCCGGCTCGCCTATTTCCGCGGCACGCCAAAGAAGGCGGACCAGGCGTTCGGCCCCTATCCCAACGCGTATGCGGTCAAGGAAAGCATCCAACTGCTGCAGAAAGTCTTCCAGTTGCGCACCTGCGAGGACACGGTGTTCGCCAACCGCTCGCGCCCCTGCCTGCTGCACCAGATCAAGCGCTGCACCGCGCCCTGCGTCGACAGGATCGCGCCCGAGGATTACACGCGCGACGTCGCCGAAGCCGCGCTGCTGCTGAAGGGCGAAGCCAGCGCGCTGACCGCGCAGATCACCGCGCAGATGAACGCCGCGTCGGAAAAACTGGATTTCGAGGCCGCCGCCTTCCTGCGCGACCGCCTGCGCATGCTCGCCACCGTGCGCGAAAGGCAGTTCGTCGATACGCAGAACAGCGACGCGGACGCCGACGTGGTCGCCGCCGCCGAAGCCGGCGGCGTGATCGCGGTCAATCTCACGATGGTGCGCGGCGGACGGCATCTCGGCGACCGCAGCTTCTTCCCGCAGCACGGCGAGGGCGCCGCGCCGGCCGAGGCGCTCGAGGCCTTCATCGCCCAGCATTATCTCGATCACCCCGTCCCGGCGCGCATCCTGGTCAGCGAAGCGCTCGACACCGCCGCGCTCGAAGCCCTGCTGGCGGAACGGACGCAGCGGAAAATCGCCATCCAGCACCGCGTCACCGGCGAACGCCGGATCTGGATCGGCATGGCGCAGGCCAACGCGCGCCTGGCCGCGGAACGCCGCAGCGCCGACCGCACGCACCAGTCGCAGCGCCTGGCCGCGCTGGCCGAGACGCTCGACCTGCCCGCGCTGAAGCGCATCGAATGCTTCGACATCTCGCACACGATGGGCGAGGCGACCGTCGCCTCCTGCGTCGTCTACGAGGGCGACGACCTGAAAAAGGCCGACTACCGCCGCTACAACATCGGCGGCATCACGCCGGGCGACGACTACGCCGCGATGCACGCCGCGCTGATCAAGCGCTTTCACAAGAGCGTCGAGGACAACGGCGTGCTGCCCGACCTGCTGCTGATCGACGGCGGCAAGGGCCAGGTCGCGATGGCGGTCGAGGCGATGGCCGAGCTGGGCCTGTCCGACGTGCTGCTGCTCGGCGTCGCCAAGGGCGAGTCGCGCAAGCCCGGCCTGGAAACCCTGATCTTCGCCGACGGCCGCGAACTCAAGTTGTCCAAGGATCATCCCGGCTTCCATCTGATCCAGCAGGTGCGCGACGAAGCGCACCGCTTCGCCATCACCGGCCACCGCGCCAAGCGCGGCAAGACGCGCCTGCAATCGACGCTGGAAGACATCCCCGGCATCGGCCCCAGGCGGCGCAAGCAGCTCCTGGAACACTTCGGCGGCCTGCAGGGCGTGCGCGCCGCCGGCGTGGAGGCGCTTGCCTCGGTCAACGGTATCAGCCGAGAATTGGCCGAAACCATATACGGCGCGTTGCACTGATGCCCTTCAATCTCCCCAACCTGCTCACCTGGCTGCGCATCCTGCTCATCCCCCTGATGGCCGGCGTGCTCTATCTGCCGGACGCCTGGGTGACGCCGCGCGAAGCCAATCTGCTGGCCACCGCCTTCTTCGGCGTCGCCGCCCTGACCGACTGGTTCGACGGCTATCTCGCGCGGGCGCTGGGCCAGACCTCGGCCTTCGGCGCCTTTCTCGACCCCGTCGCCGACAAGCTCATGGTCGCCGCCGCGCTCATCGTGCTGATCGACCTGGGCCGCGTCGCGCCGCTCGTCGGCCTCATCATCATCGGCCGCGAAATCACCATCTCGGCGCTGCGCGAGTGGATGGCCAAGGCCGGCAAATCGGCAAGCGTGGCCGTCTCCTTCGTCGGCAAGCTCAAGACCGCCGTGCAGATGATCGCCATCCTGCTGCTGCTGTACTTCGATCCGGTCGCGGGGCTGCCCATCGCCCTGATCGGCGAGGCGCTGATCTGGATCGCCGCCCTGCTCACCCTCGCGTCGATGGCGTACTACCTCGCGATGGCGGCGCGCGCGCTGCAAAAAAGCGCGTGAGCCCCGGCGTCCGGGTGTTGACAGGCAAAACCGGAATCACCATAATGCGCAGCCTTCAACGCGGGAATAGCTCAGCTGGTAGAGCGCAACCTTGCCAAGGTTGAGGTCGCGAGTTCGAACCTCGTTTCCCGCTCCAATTTATGATCTACAGACTTCCACTGACGTCTGTAAGTCGTTGAAAAGAGGAGCTTCGGCTCCTTTTTTCATTCCAGCAAAAGCCACGGAAATCCACCGACAGCCAGCGTTTTTGAGGCCAAAAACAAGGCCAAAGAATGCGGGTGGTGCCGGTT
>Ga0228535_1002128_pt1 | contig 21346 bp, 21 predicted proteins | sample SJ1metagenome_FD_168457 | JGI IMG/M metagenome (GOLD analysis project Ga0228535, IMG submission 168457) | Enriched culture of PCE-dechlorinating microbial communities from Ithaca, New York, USA - SJ1 | ecosystem: Engineered > Modeled > Simulated communities (microbial... > Unclassified | place... | reverse complement strand
ATCGGTAATTTCCCAGCCATGTTCGCTCCTGGCTGCTATTCTACCAAGGGGACATTTTAATTGAGTTCACCAGGGGACATTATCATAGAGTTTCAACAGGCGTTTCTATGAAAAGTATTGTATTTTTGCATTTTGCATATTGACCAAATTGGGCGATCCAGCTAAAATGGCTGCAACGTTACTACAAATAGTAACAAAATCAAACAGAGCCGTTGTATTCGAGCCTGTCCACAAACATGAGGAGGTTGTATGCACCGCACAAGGATGTTCTTTGTCGTTCTTGCCATCATCGGTATGGTACTGCTTTCATGCGCTCCAAAGAACGCAAAGGTAATCGGAGTTGCCAAGTTTGTTTCTCATCCTGCGCTCGATGCGATCGAGAAGGGGATTGTCGATGAGCTTTCGAAATCCAAGCCCGATTATAAAATCGATCTGCAGAACGCGAATGCGGATATGAACACCGCTGCCCAGATTGCGCAGCGCTTCAAACAGGGAAAAGTCGCGCTTGCGGTGGGCATCGCAACTCCGACAGCGCAGGCGCTGGCGAATCAGATAAAAGACAGGCCTGTTATCTATTCCGCGGTCACCGATCCGGTTTCAGCGGGGCTTGTATCGAGCTGGGACAAAGGCGGGGCGAACATCACCGGCACCAGCGACATGACCCCTGTGCGCGAGCAGCTCGATCTCTTGCGTTCGCTTAAAGATGTAAAGCGGGTTGGAAATATCTATTCGTCAGGCGAGGCGAATTCGGTGGCGATCGCCGCGATTGTCAAGCAATACTGTCAGGAGAATGGCCTTGAATATGTCGAGTCAACCATCACGAATTCATCCGAGGCGAGGCAGGCGATTCTTTCGATTGCGAACCGGATTGACGGCCTGTACCTCGGCAACGACAATACGGTGTTCTCAGCCCTGAGCGGTATTGCGGAAGTCGCGCTGGAAAAGAAAATTCCGGTAGTGACTGCCGACCCGTCCTCAGCTGAAACGATTCCGGTGCTCGCTGCGCTCGGCTACGACTATTATCGAATGGGCGTCGCGACAGGCAAAATTGTGGTGCGCGTCCTGAATGGAGAGAAAACAGCTGAAATCCCGGCACTCTTGCCGAAGGACAGCGAGGACATGAGTTTCGTGCTCAATCTCGATACAGCAAAGAAAATCGGCATTTCTGTGCCCCAGGCTTTGGTGGACAAAGCAAAGGTGATCATCAGCGATGGCCAGGTAACCCGGAAATAATCGATGATTGAAGGCATACTCGTCGAAGGGCTCATCTACAGCATTCTTGCGCTCGGAGTCTTTGTAAGCTTTCGGGTTCTGGATTTTCCGGACCTGACGGTAGAGGGGTCCTTTCCGGCGGGAGCTGCGGCTGGGGCAGTGGTGGCGCAGGCAGCGAGCGCCTCGCCGCTGCCGCTTGTGCATGCTCTAGCCGTGCCTGCCGGGTTGCTGGCTGGCTTTATCGCGGGCGGGCTTGCCGGTTTTGTTACGGCGGTGGTGCATCATAGGCTCAAGGTTCCGCCCCTTCTTGCCGGTATCGTCACCATGACCGGATTTTATTCAATCAATCTCCGGATTCTGGGCGGCAAGCCCAATCTGCCGCTTATCACCAATAACCCGATGCTTGCACAGGCGAGATCATTCTTGAGCAGCCTGCTTTCGCCAGCGGGGGCGCTTCTGGCGTCGTGCGCACTCGTGTGTTTAGTGCTGTTCGGGTTGCTCGATCTCTTTTTTCATACTGAAATCGGCATCGCGATGGGCGCGCTCGGCGACAACGAGAATGCGGTCATCCAGGCGGGCATTCAGCCAAACCGCCTCAGGACGTGGGGCATCATGCTCGCGAACGCATTGCCGGGGCTATCGGGAGCAATGGCAGCAGCCTACCAGGGCTTTGCCGATGTCAATCTGGGGCAGGGAGTTGTCGCTACGGGACTCGCTACAGTGATGCTTGGCGAGCTTGTGGTTCATTCGCAATTTATAGGTGTGCAGCTTGCGCGCGTTTTCCTTGGCTCCATCATATTCCGTGCGCTTATGTATGCCGCCCGCTCCTGGGGGTATGTCGCCGGCATTACGCCGAATGACCTGCGGCTGCTCACCGCGCTGCTCATTATCGCGTCCGTTGCCATTTCGCGGTACGGGAGGAAAAAGCGATGATCAGCGTGCACGATATACTAGTAAGCTTTAGCCTGGGAGGCGGCGCGGAGCATACGGTGCTTCGCAATCTCACGCTCGAAGTGAAGCGCGGCCAGACCATATCGATCATCGGCTCGAACGGAGCAGGAAAAAGCACCCTCCTCAATGCTATTGCGGGCACCGTACCGTTGCAGGCAGGAAAAATCCTCTTCGATGGCCAGGATGTGACACCCCTCCCGGAATGGGAACGCGCGATCCATGTGGGGCGTGTGCGACAAGATCCGCTGGCTGGTACGGCGGGCGACATGACGGTGTTGGACAACCTTGCGCTCGCTGCGCGTAAAGGGCCGCGCAGATTCCGCATTGCTACGCCGCCTAAATTTGCGCGGGAGATGGCCGAGCGGGTAGCTGAGCTCGGCATGGGGCTCGAAAACAGGCTGCACGAAAATGTGTCGAGGCTGTCAGGCGGCCAGCGGCAGGCGCTCACCTTGCTCATGGCGGTGCTCTCGCGTCCCTCGGTGCTCCTTCTGGATGAGCATACGGCCGCGCTCGACCCTGCAAATGCTGAGATTGTGGGCGAGCTCACGCGCCGCTTTATAGAGGAATTTCAGCTCACCGCGCTCATTGTGACGCACGATATGAAGCGTGCGCTCGATCAGGCGAGCAGGGTAGTCATGATGCATGAGGGTAGCATAATCGCTGACTTGAGCGGCCCCGAAAAAGATCGCATGGATGTGCCTGGCCTTGTGCGGCTTTTCAAGCAGGCGCGAGGGGCAGAGTACGCCGAGGACCGGGATTTGTTGAGCTGAAGGGGGGGGGAGTGTGCTTTTGATTGAGGCATGAATGCGTTGGAAGTCAGGGTTTCTTTATCGATGACCTGTCGATGACCGCAAAGAGAACGGCGCAAAGGACTTCGAAGGCGAGCTCATTCTCTTTGGAAGCAAGCAGTTTTCTGACTGGGATGCAGTGACAAGGCCATTCTGCCGTGCCCAATCGATTACAGCGAAACTCTTCCGCAAGATTTGCAGAATAATGTCTGCTTTATTCCTGGCAGTGTACCCTTAAACGTCTTTAATCTCAGACCTCCTTGTTCCTTCTGCATGGTTTGAACGGAAAATCGAGTATAGGCAATTTATCAACAACAGCGGGCAGCTTTGCCACTTCACAGGCTTGAAGCGATGGCGCAGGCAATTGAGAGCACAAAAAATAAGCGATGCAACATCTGACAGCTAATTATAAGGATGTTGCAACTATATCGATAGCCCTAGGGGAATTACCATGACCCTGCCGGGGGAATAGGATGACCCTTGACAGTGATTAGATCGGCTATCAGCAACAGCTTTGAAAGTATATGACCGATCACCTTATTTTTCTATATTATTTTATGTTTTTATATGTGGAACCACTATAGTTTGCTGCCATAAAATTATACAGGAAGCAATTGATAAGGGCTTAATCATGAAATAAATTTACTCTGAAAGTTTACTATCATATCGATATATTTTGTGTTTTCTATTTAAAAGTTCACTCTAAAAGTTGACTTTTGTATAGAAATCGAGTATGATATCTATATAATAGTTTACTTGGTGGTGAAGCTATGGGCATCAATTCTGAAATCCTTCAGGAAATGAAGAAAAACAATAATGTGATTACGACATCACAGGTGTTGCAGTTAGGATATTCCAAGGCTTTGCTTACGAAGTATGTGAAGGCCGGCCTTTTGGAAAGAAGCGGGCATGGCGTGTATATTCTTCCGGATGCGGTGAATGACGATATGTATGCGCTGATGCTGCGCTCCTCAAAAATTATTTTCTCCCATGACACAGCCCTCTTTTTGAACGGCCTGTCGGAGCGTACGCCGTTTCGGCATACCGTAACCATTCCCAGCGATTCGGCGCTGCCGGCCTCCATCAAAGACGAATGCACTTGCTTTTATATCAAGCCGGAGCTGCACAGGCTTGGAATGATTGAGAAAAAAACAACTTTCGGAAACACGGTGCGCTGCTACAATATGGAGCGCACCATTTGTGATTTTTTGCGCAGCCGGAACCGCTGTGATGAAGAAATGGTGATCAGCGCCGTGAAAAACTATGCGGTATCCAAGGGGAAAAACTTGAATCTGCTTGAAGATTATGCAAAGCGTCTGCGGGTTGAAAAAGTGCTCAAGCGGTATATGGAGGTGCTGCTATGAGCTCTAAGGCGATGAGCCTGAAGGGCCGCATCAACCACTACGCAAAGAAGAACAACATTGCGGCCCAGGTAGTTTTGCAGAACTACATGTTCGAACGTTTTTTAGAACGTCTGTCCAAGTCCGAATATCAGGAAAAATTCGTGATCAAAGGTGGAATGTTGGTTGCGGCCATTGTGGGCTTGGATACGCGCTCGACCATGGACCTGGACGCTACGCTGCGCAATCTGCCTTTGACGGAAGAGCAGATAACGCAAGCGATTCAAAGCATCTGCGGCATTGGCCTGAAAGATGAAGTGGCATTTAAGGTTGTTTCCGTCGCTTCTATCCGGAAAGACGACCGCTACGGCGGTTTCTGCATCAGGATGGATGCGGTTTACGATACGATTGTTACACCGCTTTCTATTGATATTTCTACCGGGGATGTGATGACGCCGTCTGCAGTTCCCTATGAATTCAGCAGTATTTTTGATGAATCTGTCCGTATCCGTCTTTGGGGCTATAACATTGAAACGGTTATGGCTGAGAAGGTTGAGACAATTCTAAGCCGAGGCATATTCAGCACACGCCCGAGAGATTATTATGACATCTACATTTTGGGTACAACCCAAAAATATGACAAGGCGCTTTTTCTGGAAGCGCTGTCCGCTACGGCGGAGCATCGGGGCAGCAAAGCGATTTTGTCCGCTCCCGAGGCTATTTTCGAGAACATATCCGAAAGCCGCGACCTTAGGCAGATGTGGGCGAAATATCAGAAAAAGTTCCCTTATGCGCAGGATGTTACATACGAAGCGATTATCGAAGTGCTTCGCAGCCTGCTTTTTCAATGACTTTAGCAAAAAATCGGGAGTTATATATTCTTAAACAAGGAGGCTGATGGCGAAAATGGAATATTAAAAGCTGCTGGACCGCAGCGACGACTGGCTGAAATACGCGATTCGGCTTCACCTGTGCCGCGAACCAAAGGATACTCTTGTTGAAATCAGAAACGCGGCGCTGGCGGATAGCCGTATTCAAAGGTACCTTGCTGAAGTTGCAGACTTTCACAGTACGCTGGTGAAGTGTTCTCCCACTTTTCAGACCATTTATGCACTTATTTTCTGCCGGAATTCTGCCGGTGTTGCATAGCCCAAGGACATATGCGGCCGCGTTCCGTTATAATGCCGCATCCAGTTGGCAAGGGCATTCTACCCGTCATCAAACGATGCATACTCTCTCTGCCAGACCAGTTCCTACTTTATGCTTCTAAAAAATCGCTTGATCATCTCATTTTGCTCGGGTATGCAGGCGGATGCTCACGTCGAAACCGTTGCAGATCATATATTCACCACGAGTAATTTTGTGGATCACGAAGCGGCATTTTGTGAGCCACAAGTGCCTTTTCAGATAATTCATGAGCCTCAAACTAGCCCCTTGCCTTCAGCAATATGTCAAAGGTCATCTTATTCCCCTATAATAAGCCGCGAAAACTGGACAGATGAATAGGAAATAAAGTAGGGGATCTTCAAGTCCACCTTATTTCACTATATTTGATGTCTTGACAGGTGGGCTCACTATACGATCTCCTCGTTGTTGTAGATCGAAAAAGCTCCTTCTCACCCCATCGATCGCGCTATCTTCGCAGCATGCGTAAATCAGTTTATCATGCTTCAGCAATAAAAGATTTTTTGGGTCATACGCATCGCAGAACTCGATACGAGCTCGATGCGCCCTCCCAAAAAAACGGAGGAAGCTTCGAATGAGTGAACGGGCGCCGGCACATCGATGGTTTATTGTCGCCATGGCCACGCTGCTTATGATTTGTCTTGGGACTGTCTACGCGTGGAGCTATTTTCAGACGCCGATTATGAAGGCGTATGGATGGAGTACCACACAAGTTTCGCTGATTTTTTCGTTCACGATCTTGTTTCTCGGCGTGGCGGCCGCAATAGGCGGCGTGGTGCTGCCGCGCGTGGGGCCTCGCAGACTCGCGGTGAGTGGCAGCATCCTCTTCAGTCTGGGGTACGCGGTCGCGGCGCTCGCGCTTTCGATCAAATCGCTGGCCCTTCTCTATATCGGATATGGATTCATCGGTGGCACAGGGCTCGGCCTTGGTTATGTCACGCCGGTTACAACGATCGCAAAGTGGTTCCCGGATCGCAAAGGGCTTGCTACGGGTATAGTAGTCATGGGCTTCGGCTTTGGTGCGCTTGTCATGAGCAAAGTGCTCGCGCCGCTTCTGCTTAGCCTCACGGGCAACGACCTCGTCACGACCTTCCTGCTCTTTGCAGTGCTCTTCTTTGCGATCACGATGACGAGCTCGTCGTTCTTGCGCACTCCACCCCCAGATTGGAAACCTGGTGCCTCGCCTTCCAAAACTGTCCCATCTCCTCTCGAAGCCTTCCGCGCGGCAAAAGGTGATATTCTGTCCGCCCGCTTCCTCTTGCTCTTGTTAATGTTTTTTTGCAATATCAGTGCGGGCATCACGGTGGTGGGGTTCCAGTCGCCCATGTTTCAAAAACTTCTGGCCCAGTCCAATCCGGCGCTGACCTCCGTCGCCCTTGCCGCCATGGGCGCGACGCTTATCGCCGTCACCTCGATCTTCAATGGCGTAGGTAGATTTTTCTAGGGCGCCGTTTCCGACAGGGTAGGGCGGATCGCTACATTCCGTATTATGCTCGGCAGCGAACTGGTGATCTTTATACTGCTTATCATTACGCATCAGCCAATATTGTTTGCCGCGTTGCTCTGCTGGGTACTTCTGTGCTATGGCGGAGGGTTCGGCATCATGCCCTCTGCGGTGGCTGAACTCTTCCATCCGAACAAAATGACCGTCATATACGGTGCAGCCCTCACCGCGTGGTCCGCAGGTGGCGTCGTCGGGCCGCAGATCACCGCCTTCATTCAGGACCGCGTGCCCGAGCGGGCATCGACACTCTCTTTCATCGTGGGAGCCTGTTTTGTCGCTCTTGGTTTTGCGCTATCGCTCATCATTCAAATTAGAGCGAAGAAAAGCGGAAGGCGCGCCTAATCGACCTGTGCGCATCATTAAAAACCGTGGCTCTTCAGTAAATCCTATGGGTATTGTGACATATAAAGAGCCTTCAGTCATTCTGGAGCCATGCAAGACAGAGAACTGCATGAGAAACTGCTTGGGCACAAAGGGCCCTAGTTTGTCGAGAAGGTGAGTCTCGATTTTTCAGGAGCAACTGTGACGGTCTTCATTGACCTGTTGCAGTGAATATTATATTAAGGAAACATGAAGATTGCTCAATGCATGGATTCCAGACCTTTTGCAAGGTTTGCATTTACCATCAGGCAATATGGCCGGAGAAAGGTCTGGCTGCCTGTCGTCGCAGTTGCCATGGTATGCCTGCTCTTCAGCAGTTGTGACCTGCTTGCCAGAATCAACCTTCAGCACTGGGACTGGTGGTCAGACCCCTGGGGAGACCACCTCGCAAACTTGGGCAGAGGACCGGTCACTCTGCAGTATTCTCCCATGGACCTCGACAAGGTCCAGCAGATATTGCCCATAGGGAAAATCGGGCTTCCACAGCATCCAATACCTACTGATCATATCTATTTCATACCACAGGACCAGAGCGCGGTCCCCGGACACCTGCCAGGGCCCAATATCTTCGGCTCCTGCGGATGGAGTGCTCGTGAGGATCCAGAAATTCCGCTGGACCAACCAGGTCCAGGAAGAATATGACGATTATCACCTGTATATCCTCCATTCCAATGACTTCATGACCTTTATCGGCCACGTCTTCGATCCTGATCCCGACCTGCTGCGCAAGGCGGGAGATCTCAAGGATGGCGAGAATTACGTATTCATAAGGGTGAAGGCGGGGGAAGTGCTGGGACGGGGAACCACGCCGGATTTTGGCGTGTTCGACCGCACGAAGCCGAATGCGTTCATCAAGCCTTCCCGCTACGAGCCGCTCATGCTCTATGCCCAACCGCCCTTTGGTTATTTAAAAGAAGATATCAGCAGCAGAATGCTGTCGCTTATCTCGAGAACAGGCGAGCCTAAGGGCGGCTCTTTCGTATACGATCAGGAGGGCAGGCTTATCGGCAACTGGTTCGCAGTCCCTGACGCAAAACTCCATGAGATGAGCTGGGACGATATGCTCGCGTTTGCGCCGCATTATCTGGATACAAGACGCATCGAGGTGGGCTTCAGCGGCAGGCTGTGGAGTGACACGTCCAGTCTTGGCCCTGAATATCTTGTCGCTGAGAATGCGGGCGACCCGGATCCGGCTGATGTGACTCCTGCCATAGGGCCAGTGCGATATCATCTGGAAGCTTTGGGTGGAGACGGTATACCCGGCAAACAGGCACGGCTTACGCTGCTGGTGCAGATGCTGGATGATACCACACTCAAGGCGGAGCTCTTTCCGGGCTGGGAGGACGATGTTTCGTTTGGCGAAGGTGCTGTGATTTATTACCGCTAGTTTTTTCTCCGGCGCCCTTGGGTGCGCTCTCGTTCAGGATGCGGGTTTCATCTTTGAGAACCTTTTCCGCTCCCGACAGGATGACGACCGCTCTCAGCACGCTTGCTTCAAAAAAGCGCTTGACAGGGGTTCTCATGGGGGTCTGACCCCCTTTTGCAGCCTATATGCGGAGCTTCTCGAAACCTTCCTCGATGGGGTCGATGAGGTCATCGGTGACATCGGTGGCGCCGAACCACGCGCTGCCGGTGTTGTACGTGCACTCTCTCTTGCCCGTATCGTCTTCTCTGATATGGAATTTCATGCTGTCGAAAGTGAGCGTGCCGGAATCTTTGCCGGAAATCTGGAGCTCGCCGCTGATGGTCATGTCGGTTTCGGCGCTCTTCTGGGTTGAGGTCGCCTGGCCGCCAGGTTCGCCCGGAATGTCGAGCTCCCAGACATATTCGGCGTCAAACTCCTGCGTAATGTTTCCACTAAAAGTCCAGCCGGCGTTCGAGTAATTCTGGAATTGCGTGGTAACCGTGCATTTTATAGACATTGTGATTCGCCAAAGGCCGGGGCCGTTGGGGTCATCCCTCGCAGGGGGCTCGGTGTATTTGGTGCCATCATCTTTATAAGCATCAGCAAACTCCGTTCCATTCCATTTCTTGATGTCCGTGTACGCGGTCACCGGATCGCCCACCTGATAGGACAGGCCGCTTTCGATGGTGCCGGATTCCCGGGCTGTTGCAGCCCTTGCTGTGATTGCCGCGATTCTGCTGCTCAAGGAGCTGTTTGCAGCATCAAGCTGCTTTTCCAGTCCTTTTCCGCCTGCCTTCACCAGCGCTTCGCCGAGCACCTGATATTGGTTTTGAAGAGAGAGCCAAAAACCGAACAGCTCGGCAGGGCAACTGCTACCGCCATCGCCACCTAAAAAATTGCGCTTCTTTTCATCTGCAATCTCCTGCACTGGAACAGTGTCCCGATTTCATTTATTTATATAATGCTGTCAGATGGTAAATGCAACCTGCAAGGAGCCATAGATGAAATTGATGGAAATGCTGCGAACTTGGCGACTTTTTCTCCAGGAAGGATCTTTTTGATAAAGAATTGAAAAAAATAAATTTCCTGGATGATTTCAACAGGAATTTTATGTACATAAAATCAGAGATAGGTATCGAACCGCAGATCCTGCACTTCCCCGGAGGCAGCATCAATATATTCAATTTAAAAACCTATCAGTCGATTATCGCCGAGACACTGCGGCGCTAAAACGCGCTTTCGAGGGGAAATAACGATAGTTTACATCCGATCCATCCGGTCCCAGGGGACTACGGACACATCCTTAAAGGTGAAGGCTTCCATGCCTCCATAGATGAGTGCAGCATGGGTAAGGTCCGAACCTGCAAATCCGGCAAATCTTGAGAGGTTTGTAGTAAAATCGGGGTGGAAAGTGGCTCCCGACTTTACTTCTACTGCGGTAAGGGTACCGTCGGTTTCCAGAATAAAATCAACCTCGGTACCGCCATGGTCCCTCCAGAAGTATATTTCCCACTGGGCCTGTCCATTCATCCTTTTTTTAAGGAGTTCCCCGAACACATAGGTTTCGAAAAGGGCACCCCTGAGGGGGTGATTTGCGAGCTGGTCGTCAGTCCGTATGCCCAGGAGCCGGGCCGCAAGGCCAGTATCGAGGAAATAGAGTTTTGGCGTTTTTACGATCCGCTTATTAAAATTCCGGTAATAGGGCTGGACAAGTTTTACCAGGTAGCTTGCTTCAAGAACCGATAGCCAGGCCTTAATGGTGTTGTGGCTTACCCCGCACTCGCCGGCCAATTCGGACAGGTTCACAAGTTGTGCGGTGCGTCCCGCACAAAGGGAAAGAAAGCGCCGAAAGGTAAGCAGGTCCCTGATGTTATCAATCTGCCTCACATCTCGTTCAAGGTATGTGGCAATATAGTTTTCATACCACAGATCAGCATCAAGACTTCTATCAATAATCGGGGGATACCAGCCACGTCGTATGGATGTGGTACTGTCCGTGAGCAGGGATGGATTATACTTATATATTTCACCAGTAGAAAAGGGGAGCAGTTCCAGTCGTCCAATTCGCCCTGCAAGGGACTGGGTCGCGGCAGCCATCAGATTGAACTGTTGTGAACCGGTAATAATAAAGGAGCCAGGTTGGGGATGTTCATCAACTATTTGCTGTAAATAGGAGAGCAGAGACGGCAGTCTCTGGATTTCATCAAATATCACTCTGAGGTGGTATTGGGCAAGAAAGCCTCGTGGATCCTCGCGGGCCCTGTCGGCGGTATCCAGATTTTCAAGGCTGACGTAGCTATAGTCAGGAAAGGCATAGCGGGCGAGGGTTGTCTTGCCCGATTGTCGGGGGCCTGTTATCAAGACCACAGGAAATTGGGAAGCAATTTTTCTGAGATAAGGTTCGCAGGCGCGGTAAATCATACTGGTATTGTAGAGCGCTTTGTAAAATTGTCAATAGAACTTACAAAGTTACAAAACAGGATGCGGCATAACTCTTTTTCGCAGGGTTTTTTCTATGGCTTAAAACCGTGTGTTAGAAATTTCTTATAGTGCGGGCTGGGCGATGCCAATCCAAGCCCCACCTACCGGTTCCCCATAAAGCGCAGGTCACTGAGTTCTATGCCTGTTTGGCTTTGGCCTTCACGGACCTCAATGAAGCCAACGCCTGCAGGAACCTGGAACACAAAATTCCTCCCTCCGCTCGGGCCCCAGCCTGAATCTTCCGCATACACTTCACTTTTTCCTTGTTGGTGGCCGCATTGATAGAGGTCTGGGATGTGTCGACAGCTGTCAGTATGAGGGTGTTGGTGATGAGCGGCGTGTCGCCGAAAATGTTGACATGTGTTTGATATTGTATTACATTACGTAATACAAGGAGATCAATATGACTACAGTTCGTCTTCCGATAGAGATTGAGCAACGCTTGGAAATTCTTGCCCGAAAAAAACATAAATCAAAGACAGACCTTATTAGGGAAGCTTTAGAAAAGTTATTCATTCAAGAGGAGTCGGAGAAAGACTCATATGAGCTTGGTGAAGAGTATTTTGGAAAATATGGGAGTGGAGATGGTACTTTATCTGTCACCTATAAAGATAAACTCAAGGATAAGATAAATGCTAAACTCAATTCTCATTGATACAGGTCCATTAATTGCTTTGTTTGATAAGGATGATAAATATCATAATAAAGTAAAAGATTTTATAAAGAATGCAAAATATAGATTTATAACAACGACGGCTGTAATAACTGAAGTATCCCACATGTTGGACTTCAATATAAATGCTCAGATTGACTTTTTTGAATGGATAATGAAGGAAGGAGTTATTCTTCAAGAAATAAGCCAGAAGGATATTAGTCGAATAATTGAATTAACAAAAGAATATAGTGATAGGCCTATGGATTTTGCAGATGCAACTCTTGTAATAGCTGCTGAAAAGACCGGAATACAAAAGATTATAAGTATTGATTCTGATTTCGATATCTATCGATTGCCAGGAAAAGTAAAGATAGAGAATGTATTCCATTTGGATCATTTCTGCGGCTCATTCGAGTGAGTGTTGCGCTGGCGCTGAGAGAGCGGGCTGGCTCTGAATATCCGGCTACACAGGATGGTGGATAGTCCGCTATCCACTTTTTTATGCAACCCCGATCATCGAGGCGTCCATTCAGGGGAGCGCGGCTCGGGTAGGGCTGTAAACAGGGCGCAAAGCGGGATCAGTACGATTTCTTGAGTGAGCGAATATTCTGGCATGGATTTTGCTCTTATAGACTTGGTTGTCAACCATTTTTCGGGATTTTTGCGCGTGCCTGCGGCGGGGTTGACTGCGCCGCGGCAGTGCGCAGACATTCCGGACACAATCCAAGGAGGATACCATGAAAAAACGGTATTCAGCAGTGTTCGCCATTCTGCTCATTCTTTTGACCGTCGCGCCCGTGTTTGGGCAGGCCGCCAAGAAACAGCTGACCTTCCTTTTCATGCCTGGTGTGCAAGATCCCTTCTATACCACCATGGAAAAAGGCGTCAGAGCCAAATGCAAAGAGCTCGGTGTCAATCTGATCGTCGCAGAATATCCAAAGGCCTGGGGGCCTGAATATCAGGTTCCCATTCTTCAGGCATATGCCCAGCGCGGCGGATTCGATGGCCTGCTTATAGCGCCGACATCCGTCGATGCGCTGAAAGCCCCGCTCAAAGCCATCTACGACAAGGGAGTCGAGATTATCACCGTCGATACATTCCTCGGCGATGGCGATTATTCCAAACCGAACACCGACTACAATTTCCCGCTTTCGTATATCGGCTCGGATAACTATCTCGGCGGGAAAATGATCGCTGAGCATCTTGCGAAGCTCGTCGGCGAAAAGGGCAAGGTCTTCTGCGAAGCGACAAATCCTGATGCGTCGTCAGTGGCCGCGCGCGTAAAAGGCTTCAGGGACGGCATCGCGCAGTTCCCGAACATGAAGCTGGTGGGGGTGGAATGGTGCCTCGATGTCCAGCAGAAGGCGCAGGAACAGACCCTTGCTGCATTGCAGAAGGATAAGGACATTGTCGGCATTTTTGGCACCAATGTATTCAGCGCCCAGGGAGCGAACCAGGCTGTTGTCAATGCAGGCCTTGTCGGAGCGATCAAGATTGCCTCGTGGGATGCGACTATCACCAATATCGAAAATCTTAAAAAAGGCGTCATCGACCTCGTGCTCGCTCAGAAACCCGGGGAGATGGGGTCGCTCGGTGTCGAATGGCTGTACAAGTATCTGACCCAGAAGGTACAGGTGCCGAAAAAAGTAATTCCAGGCTTCGAGTTCTTTACCAAGGACAATGTGAACGATCCGAACATGCAGCAGTACATCTATCAGTAATCTGTAACAGCAACAAGCGCAAGTAATCATGTCTCCCCTTTCAATCGGAGGGGAGACATGAGATTATCAATGACAGAGGTGCAAATTGGCAGCTGAAAGCACGTCGAATGGCGAAAGATTGAAGCAGGGTGCGCCTGGGGGCGGCGGATTTTTCCAGACCGCGATAGGGCGCTTTTCCGCGCGCAACTGGGCATTAATTTTTCTTTTTATAATGATTGTCATATTCAGCCTCGGAAGCTCAGGCTTTTTCGATATTGTCAATTTCCAGAACATCATTCACCTGTCGACAGGAGCATTTTTGCTGGCTGCGGCGGAACTGCTCGTGGTCATTACAGGGGGCATCGATCTTTCGATTGGATATGTGTATGGGCTTTCGTCGGTGCTCGGTGCGAAGGTGATGCAGATTCTCTATGCGGGCGGCGCTGGCGGCGCAGGCGGCGCTGGCGCCATGCCCACTGCGCAAGTGATCGCGCTCGGCTGCCTTGCGGCGCTTTCTGTTTCGATTTTGCCGGGGCTGGCGAACGGCGTGCTAGTCACCCGCTTCAGGGTGCCGCCTTTTATCGCCACCATGGGCATGTGGGGCATCTGCAACGGCATTACGCTGTTTCTTGCCGATGGATTCATGCCGGTTATGGGCGCTCCGTCGGAGATCAATGCAATTGGCAACAGCTATTTTCTCTATATCGATCCTTCGAAATCAATCAGCTTTTTTGCAAAGCCTTCATATATCACGCAGGCGAATATCAGGAGCGTTTTGAGGCTCGTTCCGAATTCGCTCTTTTTGAGTCTTTTGGTGCTGCTGGTGCTGGGGTTTGTGCTGGGGCGGACGCGGTTCGGCAAGCACACCTACGCGATCGGCGGGAGCATGGATGCGGCGATTCGCTCGGGCATCAATGTGAACCGGCACCTTGTCATGATTTACGTGATTGCTTCGTTTGTTTCGGGAGTTGCGGGCCTCTTCAATCTTTTCCAGACCGGCATAGGGAATTATACGCCTTCGGGCGCGAACTATGAGCTTATGGCGGTGGCCGCTGTGGTCATAGGCGGGGCAAGCCTGACGGGGGGGAAGGGGCGCATTCTGGGTACTGCGGTCGGGGTGCTGGTGCTGGCGGTGCTGGAAAACGGTCTGCAGATCATTGGAGTATCGGCTTTCTACCGGTACATCGGCGTCGGAGTGTTGCTCACGATCGCGGTGATCATCGATCGCGCATTCCCGGATCTGTTCTGAGAGGAGAGGCATACATGCAAACCGAAACTGCGGAGAAAAAAGGCGCTCTTCCCGAATTGCTGGGGCGGAACTGGATTGCGATTTTCATTGTGCTCCTCGTCGTGTTTTTTTCGGTTGTGGCGCGTTCGTTTTTTAGCTTCGATACGGCGCAGCTTATTTTCTTCAATGGGACTGAAGTCTTTCTGCTCGCTATCGCCGAGCTGTTTGTCATTATAACGGGCGGAATCGACCTGTCCGTCGGCTTTGTGATGGGCTTTGCGACGGTGGTCTCGTCCAAATTGATGGTAGCATGTGTTGCGCTCGGTTTTTCGCCATTCTGGAGTATTCTGGCCGCAAGCGTGGTGACGCTCCTCATTGGTCTTGTGCCGGGGCTTGTCAATGGATGGCTTGTCGCCTACTTGAGGGTGCCGGCGTTCATTGCGACCTTTTCCATGCTGGGGGTGACGCATGGGATTTCAGAGCTCATGACACAGGGCATCCCGACAAAAAACCTGCCAGCCCTCGCCGGCGATATAGGGAACGGTTCTTTTTTCTATGTGGCGCCAGGTGGGGCGATCAGCTTTTTCTCTAGGCCGCAGGTGGCTCGCGGCCAAACCGTTCTCGCAATTATCCCAAATATGGTGATCTTTGCCTTTCTTTTCATTTTCCTGTTTGCGTTCATTTTGGGAAAAATGAAGTTCGGAAGGCACCTGTACGCGATCGGCGGCAATATCGATGCGGCAATCCGCTCAGGCATCAATGTAAAGCGCGACCTCATAAAGGCATATGTCATCTCATCGCTGTTTGCGTCGCTGGCTGGTCTTAGCTATGTCATGAAATACATTACGGGCAAACCGGATGCGGGCGCGAACATGCTGCTGGAGGCTATCGCCGCAGTGGTTATTGGCGGCGCAAGCATGGCGGGCGGTTCGGGAACGGTTGGCCGCACAATCTTGGGAGCACTGGTCATCGCGATCCTCGAGACGGGCTTGCGGATTATCGGCATGCAGACATTCATGACCTATATCCTGGTTGGAGTTATCCTGATTCTCGCGGTTATCATCGACCAAGTCTTCCCGAACAGAAACCGGTAAGCTCAGGCAGGAGGGAACAATGGCACACCTATTGGAAGCGAAGAACATCACAAAGCGATTCGGCGGTCTGACCGCAGTCGATAATGTCAGTTTTCATGTGGATGAGGGCGAAGTCGTTGCGTTGGTCGGGGACAACGGCGCAGGAAAATCTACTCTGATAAAGATAATATCCGGAGTCCACAAGCCGGATGAAGGCGAGATCTTCCTGAATGGGCAGAAAATTCATATCGATTCGCCCATTGACGCAATCTCGCACGGCATCGAGACAATCTACCAAGACCTCGCGCTTGCGGAGAACATGGATGTGCCCTCCAACATCTTTCTTGGCCGCGAGCGCACGAAAAAAATTCTGGGCTTTGTCAATGTGGTCGATCATGAGCACATGTCGAGTGAATCGCGCAAAGTGCTCGACAGGCTCGATATCCGGATCCCATCGCTCAAGTCCAACATCCGCAACCTGTCAGGTGGCCAGCGCCAGGCGGTCGCCATCTCGCGCTCGATTTACTGGAACGCGAAAGTGCTCATAATGGATGAGCCGACAGCGGCGCTCGGCATTTCGGAGCAGAAAAAAGTGCTCGAACTTGTGAGTTCACTCCGGAAACAGGGCATCGCGATTATCATAATAAGCCATCAGATGTACGATGTATTTTCGGTGGCCGACAGGATTATCGTCATGAGGCGAGGCATAAAAGCGGGCGAGCGCCTGGTAAAAGATACAAGCACCGAGGAAATTGTCAGCCTCATTGTTGGAGCCGAGTCGGTGGAAAAAAGATCGCAATGAGATTCTTCGCAAGAACCTTCAATTCCTTTATCTCGGTTATCATCCTGCAGGCGATTCTGGTTATTCTGCTTGTTTCCGGCAGCATTACCAGGAGCCAGGAGGAAGACAGCAAGAAAGAATTAAAGACCGAAGCGCTCAATGTCTATGACAATTTCAACTCGTGGAAGCGTGCGCTCTGGGGAACGATTGTCGACCTTAACAAATCCGGAGAATTGCGGCATATGATTGCTGCCCAGAAGCATATCGCGCCCGACGAGCCGCTCGATGCGTATCTTAGGAAAGCCGCCTCGCAGGCAGGGGCGGAGTTTCTCATTATAAAGAACAACTGGTCAACATTTTCCGCCGTGCGGCCGCTTACCGAAAAGCCGGTTCCCAGCCCCAAGGCGCAAGATTTTTATATCGACAGGCCGCATCCTTATGTCGAGATGGTTCTTGCCGACAATACCCTCTATTTTTGCGGCTCGGTAAGGGTGAGCGCCGATAACGGCCGATACCTCGATATCTTCATCGTCAAACGCGTGGATGAGGCGCTCATGCGCCAGCTCAGTTTCAATTCGAGAGTCAGGGCGCTGGTTTCTCTGAACAGCCATTTTGTCGTAGGGACGATTGCGGGCACCGGCTTCCTTGAATGGATGCATGGCAGAAGCTTCAGCACATCCTATACTGTCGTGAATGAGCTCGTCGAAGAGGGTGTGCCTTACTCGCTCGTCATTCAGCAGTCGGGCAATGCGCGCCTTGCCGGCGAGCCTGCAAAGACCGAAGCCACCCTCTACATCTGCACCTTTCTGTCCCTCTCGGAATATCGCGCACGGGTGAATTTCATCAACCGCTCGATTCTCCTTGTTTCGCTCCTGGTAGCCTTGTTCACGATTTTATTGAGCGCGGGGCTCAGCAAAGCGGTGACTGACCCCGTCAGCCAGCTTCGCAAGGCCATGATGCGCCTCAAATCGGGCGAAAAGCCAGCGCTCCTTTCCGGGCCCAAGAAAGGCGAAATTGCCGACCTCTTCCAGGGCTTCAACGATATGTCGGCTCAGATTGCCGAAGACAGTCGCGCTCTTTCCGCACATATTCAGGAAATCACGCGCATAAAAGAATACAACGACAAGATATTCAATTCGATTCAGGAAAAAATACTCGTTATAAACGCGCAGTTTGCGGTCGAAAAAGCCAATAGGGCATTTCTGGAATACTGCGGGCAAGCTGAAGATGCCGTGCTCGGACGCAATATCGACGAGCTGTCGCTCGCGCTTTTTGATGAACCTGTCCATACCAGTATCCGCGCTATCATTTCGGGCGGAAAATCCTCGGACGCGCAGATTCGTCGCACATCCTCGGGCCATTCGTTCGAAATCAAGTTCTATCCCCTGCTCGAACACGAAGCCGCCACTACATCGATTCATTGCATCATGGTTATCGAGGACATCACTGCCAAAGTCGCATACGAAGAGAAAATCCGCCAGGCCGAGAAACTCGCTAGCATCAGCATGCTCTCGGCGGGCGTCGCGCATGAGATCAACAACCCCCTTAGCTCGATACTGACGAATGTGCAGAATCTCATCAAAGCCGAAAGAGATCTCGAGAGGCTCAAAGACCTCCAGCTTGTCGAGCAGGAGACCAAGCGCATCGCGAGGATTGTTCGCAGCCTGCTCGAGTTTTCCTCTTCGACGCGCACGGAAAAACCTGCAACCGATATCAACGCTGCGATCCGGAACATCGTCCAGCTCGTCGGATATTCATTCCGGGAAGAGAGCAGCATCGTCATCGAGCCACATTTGGGCGAAAACCTTCCGCCTGCTGCAATCGGCGAAGATGAGTGCAAGCAAATCATTCTCAATTTGATCAAGAATGCGCTGGAAGCGATTGGCACGTCGGGACGCATTCGCATAGAAACTGCCTTCTTGCCTTCTGAATCCATGGTACAATGCATCGTCAGTGACACTGGCAAAGGCATTCCGAACGCATTGCTTCCTCGGATCTTTGATCCATTTTTTTCGACAAAGGCAGAGTCGGGTAACAGCGGCCTGGGGCTTTCGGTAGTCTATGGCCTTGTGTCGAAATTCAGCGGTCTCATCGATGTGGAAAGCGAAGTGGGCAAAGGAACAACAGTGAGAATCAAGCTGCCCGCAGCGCCATCAGGATTGCGGCAATGACGAAAACAGCGACTATTTTGATTGTGGACGACGAAGAAGGCATCCGGCACGGGCTTACGCGCCTTTTCGAGGGAGAAGGGTATGCGGTAGCAGGCGCTGAAGATGTCGCCCAGGCCGAAAAGATCGCCAGCGCGAAGAAAATCGACATCGCGATTCTGGATGTGCGCCTGAAGGGATCCGCAAGCGGGCTCGACCTTCTTGCCCGCCTCAAAAACGAAGACAGCGACCTTCCTGTCATCATCATTACCGGCTACGGAAGCATCGAATCCGCGATCGAGGCCATGAAGCGCGGAGCTTCCGACTATATTCTCAAGCCTGTCGACAACGAAGCGCTTCTGGCACTCGTGCGCCGCAACCTCGAAGTCGCTCAGCTCAAACGCGACAACCGGTACCTCAAAAAAGAACTTCTGCAAAAAACCTACCAGCGGCACATCATCACCAAAAACCCCGAGATTCTCAACATAATCGCCAGACTCGACAGCGTCAAAGACAGCACTGCCTCGATCCTTATTACCGGCGAAAGCGGCACCGGCAAAGAAGTGTTCGCCCGCTACATCCATTTTACGAGCACGAGGAGCGCAGGCCCTTTTGTCAGCATCAACTGCGCGGCGCTTTCGGAAGAGCTGCTCTTAAGCGAGCTCTTCGGCCACGAAAAAGGAGCCTTTACCGGCGCAATCGAACGCAAAATAGGCAAATTCGAGCTCGCGGACAACGGCACGCTTTTCCTCGATGAAATCGGCGATATGTCGCCTTCGATTCAGGCAAAGCTTTTGCGCGTACTCGAGGAAAGCAGCTTCGAGCGCGTGGGCGGGACCAAGCGCATCAGCGTGGATATTCGGGTCGTTGCTGCCACGAACCACGACATCCATGAGCTCATCCGTACAGGCAAGTTCAGAAGCGACTTGTATTACCGTATTGCCATAGTCGAGATCAAACTGCCGCCTTTGCGCGAACGCATCGAGGATATCCCCTATCTGGCGGAGTTTTTCATCAATATGTATGCAGAACGTTACAAGAAGCACATCGATGGAATAAGCCCCGAGGTGATGCAGCGCTGGCTTTCGTACCGCTGGCCCGGCAATATCCGCGAGCTGCAGAATGTGATTCATCAGGCGGTTTTGCTCTGCACGGGCAACAGGATCGAGGCGGATACGCTGCTCAATTGCGGGGATGAGGCGGCTGGCATTGGGCAAGGGACGCCTGTTGCATCTGGGGCCGGAGCCTTCCGGCCCGAGCGCTATCCTTCCCTCAAGGAACTAGGCGAGGCAGCAGCGGCCTACTACGAGCGCCAGCGCATTGAATCCGCTCTCGCCAAGGCCAATGGCAACAAGAGCAGCGCCGCCCGCGCTCTTGGCATTACACGCAAAACTCTGCTCGAAAAATTGAGGAGATATGGAATATGCTGACCATTTCCGGCACAGGCTGCGCGCTCATGGATTATTTGTATGCGGATGTCCGCCTCGATTCGGAAGCATTTTTACGCTATCGCTCGCGGGCGGGCGGCGATGGTGGGCTCGAGCCAGGCAAACTCGTGTTTGTCGAAGACCTTGAGCGCTTTGCAGGCAAGCCTTTTGCGGGAATTCTCGAAGAGCTGACTGGCGGCGCAAAGCCGGACAGAGCAAATCTGGGCGGGCCTTCTATCGTCGCGCTCATCCATGCGGCCCAGATGCTCGAAGGGCACAATGCGCACATTCGGTTTTTCGGAGCGCGCGGGAATGACGCAAGTGCTGATGAAATAATGAATATCGTCGCCCGCATGCCGCTCGATGTATCGGGATATCGTGCCTTTGAGGGACATACGCCGTTTACGCAGGTGTTTTCGGATCCCACCTATGATCAGGACCATGGGGAGCGCACGTTTGTGAACGAGCGTGGTGTTGCCGACCTTTTCGCGCCTGAGCACCTGCCGGATTCCTTTTTCGATTCCGACATAGTCGCATTTGGAGGCACTGCGCTTGTGCCGCAGATTCATGACAACCTGACATCGCTGTGCAAGCGCGCGCGAGCAGGCGGCGCGGTGGTCGTCGTCAACACCGTCTATGATTTTAGGAATGAGGCGAAAGGCGGGCGCTGGCTGCTCGGCGAAAGCGACGAGACCTATGGCTTCATCGATGTGCTCGTTATGGACAAAGAAGAAGCGCTCAGACTCAGCGGCGCGGAGAACTCCGAAGCAGCGCTCGATTTTTTCCGGGCAAAAGGGACAGGAGCCGCTATAATCACCGATGGCGTGCGCGATATTCTTTTTTACTCGGATGGCTCGCTCTTTTCGGTGCCGGCTTTGTCAGGGCTGCGGTTCCCGGCGCCTGGCAAGGGTAGTTTGCCTGCCTGCAGTCTTCCTGTCTCCGCAGAAATTCGCCGTGTGCTTGCAAGCTCTGATAAGCCTAAGGGCGATACGACAGGCTGCGGCGATAATTTTGCGGGGGGCCTTCTCGCATCGATCGCGATACAGCTCGAAGCAGGCCAAAAGCGCGGAAGCCTCGACCTCGTCGAT